>Ga0206679_10002396_pt1 | contig 14857 bp, 12 predicted proteins | sample M110012015metaG_FD_155464 | JGI IMG/M metagenome (GOLD analysis project Ga0206679, IMG submission 155464) | Ammonia-oxidizing marine archaeal communities from Monterey Bay, California, United States - M1 100m 12015 | ecosystem: Environmental > Aquatic > Marine > Intertidal zone | place: USA... | reverse complement strand
TGAGGAAATGAATGAAAATGGCGTGAGACTTCAAACTATTGGGAACATTGATGGAATGCCTAAAGATTGTCAACAAAGCTTGAAGGACGCCATTAATAAAACAAAAGACAACAAAGAAATCACTCTTGTTCTTGCCTTGAATTACAGCTCGAAGTGGGAGATCAAAGAGATGGTCAAAACGCTATCGAATAAAATCAACGAAAAGGAGATAAGCGAAGATGAAATTACAGATGAATTGATTTCTGATCATCTAACTACACGCGGTATTCCGGATCCAGAACTTTTAATTCGTACGAGTGGAGAAAGACGAGTAAGTAATTTTTTACTTTGGCAGATTGCTTATTCTGAATTCGTTTTCCTTGATATCTTTTGGCCTGATTTTGGTCGCAAACAATTTGTAGATGCCATATATGATTTTCAAAATAGAGAACGAAGATTTGGTTTGGTCTCGGAACAAATAAATACGATAGAATGAGATTAGTGCGTGTTGTTTTGTTGTGTTTCCTTTTTCCTTTTTTAACTTTTTCACAGGTTGGTGGAGGCTCATTATCTGAATTGGATTTTTCCTATCTCAGCCCCAAGGAATATGAGCTAGGCCCCATTAAAGTGTATGGAGCAGATAATTATGATCATCAAGCAATTAAGCTTATTGCGGGTCTTCGACAGGGTTTGCCAATTACTCTTCCGAGTGAACAAATCAATACGGCCATAAAGAACTTATGGAAGGAGGGACTTTTTTCAGACATATCTATTTACGCTGAAAAAGAAATCGCAGGTATCGTTTATTTAATTATCGAGTTAAAACCTAGGCCGAAACTTTCTAGATTTAAATTCACAGGTGTTTCTAAAAGAGAGGCGGATAAAATACGTGAGGAGATTTCCTTGTTTTCAGGTAAAACCATAACCGAGAACTTAGTATTTCAGACCAGAAATCAAATCAGAGGATTTTTCAGGGAAAAGGCCTTTTACAACGTCAAAGTTAATATTGACCGAATCAAAGATACGGTAATCAATAACTCAGAGTTATTCATAATTGATGTGGATAAAGGAGAAAAAGTAGGAATTAAAGAAATTAAGATAAATGGTGTAACAGAGGTCCCAATGTGGAAGCTAAAAATGGCCATGAAAGACACAAAAAAGAAATCTATTTTAAGAATTTTCAAGAGGTCCAAATTTACCGAATCAAGCTACGAAACGGATAAGCTTGCCTTGTTGAATAAATTTAATGAGGTAGGATTAAGAGATGCTGATATAGTATTTGATACTGTTTATCAGATGGATGAAAAAAACCTAGTCATTGACCTCACTATAAATGAAGGAGGGAAATATTATTTCGGAGACATTACATGGACAGGGAATACCAAATACAGGTCTTCATATTTAGACACGATTTTGGGAATAAAGAGAGGCGACCTTTACAACAAATCTCTTTTAGAGCAAAGGGTATTTGGAAATGGAGATGGAAGAGACATTTCTTCTTTGTACATGGACAGAGGTTATTTATTCTTTCAAATTATACCCGTAGAAACAAATGTTACTGACCGACAGATTAACTATCAGATACGTATGATGGAAGGAAAGGAAGCACGAATTGGAAGTGTTACGATAAGGGGAAATACTAAAACAAATGATTACGTCATTCTAAGGGAAATTAGAACCAAGCCAGGAGACCTTTTCAATAAGGCCGACATCATGAGAACACAAAGGGAGCTGGCTCAGCTTGGATACTTTAATGAGCAAGCTTTTCAGGTTAATCCCCTTCCAAACCCGGCAAACGGGACGGTTGATATCGAGTATGTTGTTGAAGAAAAGTCGTCAGATCAAATTGAATTATCAGGTGGTTATGGTGGGGCAGGGCCTACGACCAGCGGAAGAATTATAGGAACGTTAGGATTGACATTTAATAATTTTTCAACTAAGAATTTTTTCAAGAAAGAATCCTGGAGTCCACTTCCTGGAGGAGATGGACAAAGACTATCAATTCGCGCACAGTCAAACGGCCGATTCTATCAAGGGTATAATTTTTCATTTACAGAGCCTTGGCTTGGAGGGAAAAAACCAAACTCACTATCTTTCTGGATAAATAACACAGCTTTAAGTTCAAATGGCTTGCTAAGAACTAATCCGGACTATAATGGCTTGTCTATTACCGGAACGGGAATAGGATTGGGAAGAAGAAAGAAGTGGCCGGACGATTATTTTACGGCTTATTATGAATTGAGCTATCAGTATTATGATGTTGTAAATGACTTTAGATTTCCATTATTTACTCAGGGGTATGCAAATGATATAGCCTTTAAGTATGTACTTCAGAGAAGCTCTGTTTCCGCACCAATCTATCCTCAAAGTGGATCAAACTTTAAGTTTACGGCAAAAGCGACATTGCCCTATTCTTTGTTTACAGATATTGATTACTCAAGTGCAACAAATCAAGAAAGGTATAAATACCTTGAATATTATCGATTCAGATTTACTGGAGAATGGTATGTGCCTTTGTCACCAGACAAGAAACTTGTTCTTATGCCAAGGTTTGGTTTTAGCTACATTGGAGCCTACAATAAAGACAAGGGAGTAACCCCATTTGATCGATATTCAATGGGAGGTAGTGGTTTATCAGGAGTAAATCAGCTTGGAGGCCGGGAGATTATAGCGCTTCGAGGTTATGAAGACCAGTACGTATCATCTGCTGGGGGCGACCCGATTATTGCAAAATACACGCTTGAGCTGAGATATCCAATCTCACTGAATCCATCAGCCACGTTTTATGCACTAACTTTCGTTGAGGCAGGAAACACCTATCCTAGCTTTGATACATTTAATCCATTTAATGTGAAAAGATCTGCAGGAATTGGTATTCGTGTATTTTTGCCGATGTTTGGTATGCTAGGGCTTGACTACGGCTTCGGTTTTGATAAACTGGATTCGTGGGCGGATGGCTTTGGCAATGCCACAGATCAGTCCATAGACCAAAGAGGCTTCTACCCTAAGCTCAATTTCACTATTGGAATGAATCTAGGAGAGCTATAATTTAACCCTCATTTCTAAGAGGTTTAATTTTGAAGTAGCTTCTTTTTTGTTTATTTTCAGTGCCTGATTTATACCTACACCTATGAAAGTTACATCACTCGTTTTCGTCATGATGGCATTAAGCAGCGCGTCATGGTCTCAATATATCGTATCAGCGACTTATATCAATACAACCCCACAGGTGACATTGGCTAGTGTAGCCAATTTACCACTTGAATATGATGTAGAAACCTATAAAATTGTATATAATACAATTGATGCATTAGGGAACCCTACTATTGCTTCGGGCGCTTTTTGTTTTCCCATTACTGAAGAATGCTCAAATTTCCCAATGGCGGTATATGAACACGGGACGAGTCTAAGAAAAATAGATGTTCCTTCCTATGATGTTCAGGAAACTTATATAGGAAAGATTTTTTCAGCAGGCGGATATAATGTGGTAATGCCTGATTATATAGGAATGGGAGAAAGCCCAGGTCTTCATCCATATTGTCATGGAGCATCGGAAGCAACAGCAACTATTGACATGATTCGTGCTGTTCGTGAAGCACAAACATTGGACATGATCCCCGGGATGACAGCTGATAATGGAGAGGTGTTTGTAACGGGATATTCTCAAGGAGGACATGCTGCCATGGCAACACATAAATATGTTGAGGAAAATAATCTTCTTAGTGAATTTAACATTCTGGCTTCCGCTCCTTGTTCTGGACCCTATGAGATTACGGGAGCAATGGCAGATACTATTTTGGCGGCATCGTATTCTAACCCTGGCTATATAGTCTATTTAATGGCATCATATCAATCAGTTTACGGTAATTTGTATAACACCTATTCAGATATTTTGCGTTCACCATATGATCAAATTGTAGAGCCGTATTTCAATGGGAGCAATACCACTTTAGGAATGGGAAGTCTCAATAATCAGCTTCCGACGATTATACAGGAACTCGTTGTGGATTCGGTACTTCAGAACTTCTTGAATTCGGCATCTGATTTTTCACATCCTTTATGGCAAGCCATGTCAGACAATGACAATCATGATTGGATTCCAACGCGCCCTGTTCGCATGTATTATTGTACGGGTGATGAGCAGGTTTCATTTCAAAATGCTATTGCAGCTGAAGTGACAATGTTGGCTAATGGAGCAGAAAATGTTGCAGCCATATATATGGGTGACGGGATGCATAATGAGTGCATTTTACCATCTTTATCAGATGTTTATTATTGGTTTGACACGCTACGAACACCATGCATTACTAATGGACTTGAAGTAATGAAGCTCGAAGGTGTTGAAATATATCCAAACCCTGTTATTGACGAATTGGAGGTTACAATAGCAAGCCCTGGAAAAAATCATATTATCATTTCCGATGGTTTTGGCAAAGAAGTTGAGCGCATTCAAAATGTTCAAAACAGCATCAAAATCTCAATGTCATCTTATGATTCGGGATGTTATTTTATTGAGGTTAGAATGAAAGATAAATCTGTCATACAAAAGGTCATCAAAGAGTAGCGTTTTTTATCCTGCTAAAAATTCAAGCTTAACGTCTATTGCTTTTTGATCTTTGATTCCAAAAGAATATTGATACGAGCTTTCTGGACACCAATCCATATCTTCTACATATGCTTCTTCATATATATATAGGATAAATGCTTCCTGCTTTTCATCATAGGAGATCGTTATTTCGTCCATGCAATTGCAATCAAAAGGTTCAAATAGCAGTTCTGTTTGATAAGAATTGCCATTTTTTAATTCAGTAGGGTCAGCGATTTTTAAGAAGTCGATGAGTTGTTGTTGACTAAAGTTTACAGCATCTTCTGAAGCAGCTTCAAGTTTGCCGTAGAGGTCTTCAGCGAATCTAGAATCAAAAATAATTTTTTCGGGCTTTACCTCCGTTGAATTTACGGTCGATTCATTTGTCTCACAAGAGGAAACGATTATGCCGAAGCAAAAAAGGATAATGATAGATTTTGTAAAATTCATATGTAAAGTTAATTAATATCTCACATTAGTGATTTTCTCGAAAACATCCGAGAGTGTTTTGGTAATTTATTGATTTTGAGATAGACTATTTGAGCTATTCAATTAACCTTCAAAAGACTCAATTAAGTCACCCATTTTCCCATTTTGAAAATCAGATACCGCTTGCTGTAATTCTTCATTGTTATTCATAACGAAGGGGCCATAAGAGACTACAGGTTCTCCAATGGGCTCACCAGATAATACGATAAATTGAGAGTCCTTATCAACCTTGAAATTGAGCTTATCACCATCGTTTTTGTACCAAATCATAGTTTTAGAAGCTATCTTTTCTCCTTGAACAGATAAAGAGCCATTCAAAAGGTATAAAAGCGTATTGTAATGTTTTGGTAACGGTATTTCAACAGTAGAATTGGCTTTGGCATCTACTCTAAGGAGAGTTTGGGGGCTATACGTTTTTGCCGGTCCGAGGACTCCCATAAAAGTTCCCGCGACTACCCCAATTATTGTGTTTTCTAACTCTATTTTAGGTGTTTTTTCGGCAGAAATAGGCAGATAATAAGGAGCTTCCATTTTATGTTTACCAGGAGTATTCACCCAGAATTGTATAAATTCTTGTTCCCCTCCATTAAGCACTAGATCTATACCAGGTCTTTCACTATGAACAATTCCATTTCCGGCATGCATCCATTGTGTTCCGCCATCCGATACCACCACATTGTTGCCTATAGAATCTTGATGCCTAACGCTGCCTTTAAAGATAAAAGTTACCGGTGAAAAGCCTCTATGAGGATGAGGGCCTACACCGAGTTCCTTTTGATTTCCACCAGCTATAATCGGTTTGTCCCAATGGTGAATGAGCAAAAAAGGGTCAATTTGATTGACCTCTCTAGAAGGTAAAGGTTGGTCCAATAAATGGCCCCCCATATTGATTCTTTGGGCAGGAATAATTTGGTGTATGGTTCGTGTACTCATAATTATGTGCTAAAATAAAAAACCCCACCTAAAAATAAGCGGGGCTTTAACACTTTTTGTTTTATTATTTTTCTACGAGCTTAATATGGTCGAAGAATATACCGTATTGACCAAGCATAGTTGAACTGGAGTTGACTACTTGAAGGACTCCTCCGCCATCTCCTGTAAAAATATTGTCTCCAGTTTGATCTAGATTAAATCCATACGCTTCTTGGTATATGGAAGCATCTTCATTAATCCATGATAGCGTTGTGTTTATAACAGAATTAAATAAAGAGGTTGTTTCTACAATTGTAACAAGACCATTGCTATTAACACTCCACCTAAAACTACCGTTCTTTGGAATTTGGTTGTACATAATATAATAGTTTCCAGAACCGTCTTTATCAAAGAAAAAGGTACCGGCATTGGTTTCACTACCTGTTATTGTTCCTTGCCAAAGAGATGAATCTGTAATGCTTTGCGATGTCATTGTCCAATCTAATTCAGCAACTTCCCAGCTTCCAGTTCGGTGAAGAACCCTCTCGGTTTTTTTTGCTTTGCTACAAGACGTTACGCTTAAAATTAATAAAAGGCTAAATAAAGTAAATAAGGATTTCATATTTTTTAGTTTAAAAGTTCAGTTGTGGTAGGCAACATCCGTGCCAAAAAAAAGATTAAGCATGAGAATATTACTGTAAACCAATAGTATACAGACTTTCCGATCGGTTTCAAATGACTACATTTCTAACAATTCGGAAAAAAAATCGAATTAATTTTTTAATGAGCGACCGTAAATTTCAGTGTTGACACATTTTCATTTGAATGAACAGATAAAATATAGATGCCATCTGAAAGCAAGGAGGCATCAAAGGAGACGTACTGACCACCCTGATAGCTTGAGACTCCATCAATGCGCATGACTTTATTGCCTAATACATCTGTAATCAAAATGTTCGCAGCAGATGAAACTTTATGATTGAATGTTACCACTACTTTTTCGGATGCTGGATTTGGATATAGCTTTAAGTCAAATTCATTATTTATTTCTGAAATACTAGCGTCACTTTCAATAGAAGTGATTTGTGCATTTAAGATTTCACCCGTTTCTGAATTAACAATCATGACGATCGCATGCGATTTACTCACGTCATCCACAAATGAAGCGGGAATAGGATTAAAGGTATAAGAATGAACTCCAATCGGAATGTTACCCGAAGGCAGACTCCCCGAGTTCCCAAGTATATCATTATTAGAAAGATAGCGAGCGACATGGTCATAACCATCAAATTGATAAGGATCTGCTGGATCTCCACCGGTAGCAAAATCAAATTCGTTATTGATTCCCGGAGGGAAAGCCATTGTTCCATTTCCACCACCATCATAATAATTCACCTGAAGGAATCCATTTTCATCACCTAGCACATCGTCTTCGACAAGCACACATGAAAACCTGTAATTACCTGGAATATTACCATACCATTCTGATTCAACAGAAACATTTATTTTGTCAGTTGCAGCATTGTGTTCAGCAGTCAATGATGTTACTTCGCATGGGACGATTGTCGAGACCCGATCATTGTGCATGGCTAAGAAGTTGGCAGCGGCCGGGTTTCCGTTTTCTACACGGTCAACACCACCTCTAGGATAACCGCCAGGGATGTAAGTTCCAATATTATCATCATAGGCTGTGACCACCATAGGGTCATTTGATCCGTTATGGATAGCTATTCCTATAAATTCGGGAACAGACTCCATATTTGCCAATCCTACAGCGCCTCTAGGACACCATCCACACCAGGTTCCCGTTTTTTCTTCGCCTACAACATATTTCGTCGGTATTTCAGTCAAAGACACGGTTTCAATTTCATCATCATTATTTGTAGAATCAATATCTCCAGCTATATCAACAGAAAGGGCAATGGTGTACGCATCCCCACCTACTGCATTTAGAGCAGTTGGGCTAGTGAAGGCATAAGTTTCATTAGAAAGGATATTTAACCCCGTGATGTCATCTGAAAAAGGGCCAGTGCCGTCATCCCATGTAACAGTTAGGGTCGTAATCGGATCAGAACCTATATTTTGAACGGATCCTGATAGATTAATGGAACCAAATCCTATATATGGAAGGAGATCAAATGAATTCAGTTTTACCTCATTTTGAGCTTGTGTCCCATAAATAAAGGTATAGAATAAATCATCTTCGCTTGTTGAGCTTCCTCCTGCTGTAGCATCTACATTTGGAGAAGCAGGGTCTGAAATGGCAGTTGTTCCGTCAACCTGAATTCCCACACTCAATGCGCCCACACCAGACGTGTTACGTTGATCAACAATATAGATGTTGTCTGTTCCTTCTTCTAAGACAATAGACCAATAAGACCAGCCAATAGTACCGTTTACGCAAGAGCTGAAATGAATCCATTCTTGCTGACTTCCCGCTGAACCAAATGTTTTTGTGGATACATTATCATTCGTTCCGGAAGCAATTAAGCCCCAAATGCATATTGAATTATCTGGAACACTTGCGTCAGGAAGAGAGGCGGATATGGTGCCTGGAATACTCACCGCCGCAGTGGTGAATGTTAAAACCCCTGATGAAGAGACCTTATACTCTGTAACTGGATTTCCATTAAAATTAAATGGAAAAGGAATACTTTGCACAGCCGACCATTCTACAGGGTCCACCGATGGGCCGAGTAAAGAGGTCCATCCGCTCACCTGTCCACTACCATCAGGGTATGCTGGATCTTGATTTATACCTCCAGGGGTATCTCCTGAACTGGTATAGTAATAGTATTGTCCAAAAGAGAGACTACTCATTAATAGAGCACAAATTAGGGGAAGTGTTTTCATGGCAAATTAAATTTATTGTATGCTAAATAAAGATACAAATCTCATAGAAAGAGCGGAACTTGCACCAATAAATAGGAACGATTCATTAAGGGTTAAATTTTCAATGGGGTTAATTCTTTATGATATATTCACCCTTTAATGGCTGCCCAATAGGGGTGTCTGGATTTATATATTGCTCATAAAAGGTCCCGTTTTTTTTATCAATAAATGTCAAAAAAACACTTGGATATCTTTTTGTCGAATTAACCAAGGTGATAAACGATTCTGTTTCATCTGCAATTATGAAAACACTTTTAGTTCCAGCATTACTAGTCTTCAAAAAATAACCCTCAATTCGTTCATATGTTTTTTTTTCATACTCTCCCGGAGAACCAAAGTCAGTTAACTCAGCTGAACAAACATAAGTTTCTTGTGAATAAACGCTTATCGAACAAATGACAAAATAAAATAATATTAAATAATGTTTCATAGTTATGGTTTGTATTTAAATATAGTCATTATTCAGAAAGAAGCCTTTTGTTTTGATCAAGAAAATACTCAAAAACAGGTAGGGTTTCTTTTAGATTTTGCCTACCAAAACCAACACGAATAAATTTACCAGGATGATCAAACATTTCAGCAGGAATGGTCATTATACCTGCTGTTTCAACCATATGGTTGCTGAATTCCAATGAAGTACAATTGATATTCAAAGGAACAAAAGCCGTTGAACCTGCACGCGGAGGGGTAAAGGTTGATATTAGTTCTTGTTGTTTAGCAAATGATTCAAATAGCTTGATGTTTTGCTGTATTTTTTCAATATTAGGTTGTAGAAAATCGTCAATATGATTTAAGGCAATAATCGATAGGACCTCACTTGGAGCACTGCTGCAAATGCTAAGGTAATCTTTGAATGCAATTGCTTTTTGAATGAAACTTTTGTCTTGACAAACCAACCACCCGGTCCTTAGTCCAGCCATACCAAATGTCTTGGATGTCCCCCAAAGACTAATGCCTTTTTCATATAAATCGCTGATGGGAGGTAGCTCGTTATCTGGCTCCGATATGAGCTTGTGATACATCTCATCCGAAAAAACAGTGCAATCGTTTCTTTCTGCAATTCCTGCGATCTGATTGAGCTCTTCAATGGAGAGATAGCTTCCTGTGGGGTTATGTGGAAAGTTGATGATAATCAGCTTGGTATTTTCTTTAATAAGTCCTTCCAAGTGATTCACGTCAAATACCCATTCTTCATTGGGTTTCCAAAACGTAATTTCACAACCAATTGAGTGTACAACTTCATGGAGGGATTGATAGGCCGGTGCAACTGCAACGACGTGGTCTTGTTTTTCAAGAAGCACATGCATAGCAATAAAATTCAGCTCACCTGGAGACCCAACGACAATATCATTAATGTTATTTGTGCTGTAAAATTTACTGATAGATTCTCGTAAAATTGGATTTCCTGCACTCTCAGTATAGCCGAGCTTAATTTCGTTCCACATTTTTAGCTCATCGGAGCTTGCTTGGTCTAAAATATGGCTTTGCTCATAACCATCACAATCCGAGCTTGATAATAGATATTTGGCGGTAAATTCGTGCTTAGCAAAATACCTTTCCAGCTTAAATTCCTTGATTTTCATTTTTCACTGTTTTCATAGATTAGGCTTTATTTCTCCTTTCGAATTTAGTAAAAACGGGTTAAAACCTTTTCCATTTCACATGAATTTTATAGCGCCCGAGCTCCTTAGGGACCTTTTCTTTACTGCGGTCATTAGGAGCCACAAAAAACAAGTAGATGTCTTTTTTCACATCTTTCAGTTTTGTAGTTTCCTTGTTGTTGACTCCCCACAAATTTTGGACGGTTTTAGTACCAATTACTTTTTTCCCTTTGAACACAAGTTCTTTGTCAAATCGGTGCCAATTTTTTGCTTTATTATAAAAGAGATAATTAAAGTATTCATCATGAATAAAAAGTTCTTTATCAGTGTTGAATTCTACCTCAGCCATTGTTTTTAGATCTATGTATTCATAGTCTTTTATAGGGTCAGAGGGCTTAAGGGCATAATAATCTTTTTGATATGAAGCATTCATAAAAACACCCTCTTGTTTTTTTAAGGTAACCCTGATTTGAAATTCTTTTTTTTCCAGCTCAATCATTTCATCTATCACTTCAATAATTTTTCCTTCTTGAAGAATTTCAATTTTAAATTTTTGAGCAGAACACTCAGTCCGAAAACCAAGTAAAAAAACGAGTGCAATATAAGTCAATTGTGATGACATCCTCATGCTTTTTTTATTTTCAGCGCAATGAGTCCACCTATCCAGGCCATTGGGATATAAGCAAGAATTATATCTGCTGCGATGAACCAAATTGGTGCTGGCAACATAAAGCTAACCGCAACCCCTCCAAGAAGAAACAATACTCCTATACTTAAAGAAAATCTCATCTTATGAGATGCAGCAATCCAACCAGCAAGTAATGCCCCGACGAGCGTTCCAAGGGCATGAGCTAAAAATGGGAAGATGAAATATTTTGAACTCAATGTGGGCATGACTTTTGCCAATTCACCCATGTCATTGGGGTCAAGTCCTTCAATGGGAATTATGGTATGACCCGCTTGAATCAATCCCATATTCACAATGCTGCCAACAAGCCAACCGAGAACAATAGCAAATATGTTTTTAATAATTGGATTCATTGTTGAAGGTGCTGCTTATTTAATTATGAGCTTTTGAATCTGCTTAAACTCCTCAGATTCAATCAAAACATTGTACATCCCTGATGAAAATTGAGAGGCGTCGATAAAAAAGTTCTTCTCGCCGGGATAGATTACACCATTATATATTATTTTGACTTTAGCACCTCGCATATCTATGAGTTCAATACTTACTTCTTGTGTTTTATTGCTTAGAATAGGAATAACCGTTATCGCACTCGCTGGGTTGGGATAAATTTTATTTAAACCCAAAGGGTTTTGTTCATCCACCCCTGCCGGAGTTTGATTGCCTATTGTAAACTTATGCGTTCCGTCAGGTGCAGGAAAAGGATGCGCACCTTGCTTCCCTCCGTTTGCGGTTCCTTCGATGTAATAATATATGGTCGTTCCCATAGCTTGTGCAGGGATAGCACCCTCCCAAATGTTTCCGGAGGTATTGGACATTGTCACTTGGGTGTATGGATCGGCTAAAGATGTTTTGTAAAAAAGTGATGCGCTTTGAATTCCATTTCGGTGTAAAATAGTCGCGCTCGCGGTATAATCGTTTTGAGTATCTGAAGTGTTTTTGAGCACTTGGTGAGAAATATATATCGGCTCACTAACTCCGACAGTGTGTGTAATACAGTGAATTCCTCCTCCACTGGAAATAAGGTTTTGCCCTGAGTTGTCAATGTCTATAGGTGCAATGGTATATCCGGGTAAATTCTCCTCTAGTATGCGAAAAGCGATAGTGTCGTACTCTGTTCTGTACGTTGGAAGGAGAATCGTATTATTAACAAAAGTCAAATTTGTATATGTTCGATAATAAGCATTTGGAGGAAAATTCCCACTGGTTGCCGAAGGCTGTGGAATTCTTACCACTTTAAAAGGAGTCCCAAATTTTGTAGTGAAATTGCTGAGCACATATTGAATGTTGGCTTCAATTTGGGGGCCATCTGAGGAGCCGTTTGGATACTCACCTATTAATAAAGTTTCTTCATCCAGTAGCTTCATGTGCATATCAATATGGTGTATTTCGTCATAGGGTAGCACAGTCATTTTGATGTATTCATCAATCCCCATCCAGTCTTGAAAAATCTGATCAAGCTCTTGTTCTGTATGATTTGGATAGGAGAGAGAACCAAAGTCACCGTTTCCGTCGTTTTCATCAAGAATGAGATTTGATGAAAAAGCAATTCCGTCACCATCGGACATCCAGTTTCCGCCAGTTGCCATAATTTTTGCTGGATTCGCTGCAGTTGAATAAACATCAATTCCTAAATGTTCCCCATACGCATCGGGCATTGCATCGTCAGACGGCCTAGGCCTATTGTAAATCCAGTCTGTCAAGAAAACGTCTTCCACCATATTGGCATAACAGGTATTTGCTCCATAATCTCGAATCCAGACTGAATTGAAAGGGACTTCTAAATAATCTATATTGACATCCGGAACTCCTTGACCAGTAAGAAAAGATTTAACGCTATTGGAATCTGAACAATGAATGATTACTGTGCATTCTTCTTGAGCAGCATCTACAATTTGTTTGTGTATGGTATTGTATTGTCCAGTCCATGTAATCACAAGTGCCTGAACCTCTTCCCACTCCGCGGCTGTGCGAATATTTGTAAAGGGGGGAGGCGTCGTTATTCCCTTTTCATCAAAAGAAGATAGATACGAATCCATAATTGTTTTTTCGTACTCAGTCATGTATTTCGGGAGGTTTTTATTTTGCGCCTTTGTTAAGAAATGGCAAAAGAATAAGAAACAAATAAATAGAAGTAATTTGAAATTTTTCATGCTCTAGATTTTGAGGGTTAAATTTAAGAAAAGCATTGCTCAATTCATATATAAACAGAGGAAACGTTTAGGTATAAGATTGGTTTTGAAAAAGGCATACATGAGCTTAGGCCTAAAGTTGTTTTCGCTTAATACATCCTAAATATGATCTATAATAATCGATTCTTCCCGGGACTGGAGGGCATAAGTTTTTATTTGGGAAATCCTGGTTTATTCTTTTCCTTAACATCCGAGGGATGTTAGTCTTATTTAGCTTGAGATTTTTAGAATCAAGAATTCGATTCTATTTCTTTTTTGTTGCACGAATCATGGCCTCTAGCTGATCCCACATTTCTTGTGGAATATCTTCCAATAAATTGAATTCTCCAGCTCCTTTCAACCACTCTCCACCATCAATGGTAATGACCTCACCGTTGATATAGGCTGAAAAATCAGACACTAGATAAGCGGCAAGATTCGCCAGCTCTTGATGCTCACCCACCCGATTTAAAGGAACCTTTTTGGCCATATCAAATTTTTCTTTCAGGTCCCCTGGCAGCAAACGGTCCCACGCTCCCTTTGTGGGGAAAGGCCCTGGAGCAATGGCATTAAATTGAATGCCGTATTTGGCCCATTCTACAGCTAAGCTTCTGGTCATCGCTAATACACCTGCTTTTGCAGCAGCACTCGGTACCACATAACCCGATCCTGTCCAGGCGTAGGTTGTTACAATGTTGAGCACTTTTGAGCTTTCTTGCTTGTTTTTGATCCAGTGCTTACCGAAAGCGAGCGTACAATTTTTAGATCCTTTGAGTACAATATCAATAATGGTGTCAAAGGCATTCGCCGATAAACGTTCTGTAGGAGAAATAAAGTTTCCAGCGGCATTATTGAGGAGCACATCCACTCTTCCATAAACCTTTAATACTTCTGCTAAAACGGCTTCTACTTGATCGTAATGTCGGACATCGCATTGCACAGGCAAACAGGTTCCGCCCGTTTCTGTCTCGAGCTCTTTCGCTGTGTTTTTTAATTTATCCAGATTTCTTGAGGTGATGGCTACTTTGGCACCCAGCTCCATAAAGTATTTTGTCATGGCTTTTCCAAGACCACTACCACCTCCGGTGACCACAATTACTTTCCCTTTGAGCGCATCATCGCGAAGCATTTTTTCTGTGTATTTCATGTTGTTTTCTTTTTAAAATAATGGCTATTAATTTTTACCTTCAGATCAAGGTCATGTCAATCTAATTTAGTGTTGGCAATACTTATTCTATTATTATCTTCTGTAAGATACGACTTCCGCTGCTTAGCTCCAGGTGAATCGTATATAATCCAGGACTAATTTCACTTACATCAACAGTGTTGTCGGTAAAAGAAATCTTTTGTTGTATGCCAGCGAGATCATAAAGCCGAACATGTAGAATTTCATCATTCTCATTTTTCGCTTTAACTGTCAATTGGTCACTTGCCGGAACAGGAAAAAGAACCAGACTATTTTCTGTAGGTGGATCATTTATTCCGGATAGCCCAGTGACGGTAATACTAAATGGAAACTGGCAGTTGTTATTGCCACTGTTTG
>Ga0206679_10002393_pt1 | contig 14869 bp, 14 predicted proteins | sample M110012015metaG_FD_155464 | JGI IMG/M metagenome (GOLD analysis project Ga0206679, IMG submission 155464) | Ammonia-oxidizing marine archaeal communities from Monterey Bay, California, United States - M1 100m 12015 | ecosystem: Environmental > Aquatic > Marine > Intertidal zone | place: USA... | reverse complement strand
TTAGAAGGTGAGTAATCATAATTCGATTGTATATTTTGTCAGCAGAATTACGAGCTGCTTCAGCAACGATGGGCTTATAGCTCTCACCATGAATCATTATTTGCCATTTACCTTCGCGCTGGTAACGCCCAGATTCTTCATTTCGCATGATGGGTAGACCCCACTCTTCAAACTTATGAACAGCCGAGTCAACATGTCGAGCCATATCAAAAGCTAGGTCTTCACGAACCAAGCCCATTAAATCATTTCGAGCATAACGCACATGGTCTTCTGGTTGGTTTTCATCCCACTGCATTCCCATATAGCAGTTGATTGCATAAAGTCCTTGAGCAACAGCACCACTTCGATCAATGTTTGCTTTTTCAGCGCAAATAATCTTCATATCGCGGCCCCAATATCTGGCTTCATATGCCGCTCCGGTGCCTGCCATTCCACCACCAACAACAAGAATATCGCAGTCTTCCCAAACTGTTTTAACTCTACCCATTAGTAATAAACCCCTTCTTTTAACTGTGCTTTATCTAAAACTGGTAGTCCTGTGTCTACATTGAGTGCATCTGGTTCAAAACAAAGCAACTGAGAGTTGAGTGCCTCTTTATCAGGTATTTCAAGCTCTCCAAGTTTTGGAATATTTTTCCCCCAAGGTTGAGTAGTAATCGGAGAAAGAAAATTTTTCTCTCGACCATCTCTAAATTTAATCTTCCAAGAAATAGTACCCTTTTCTTCTTCACGAAGCACTCGAACACTATGTCCCAAGGGGGCGAAGTCAGCGTATCCTCTAACGTCAATTGCATTTTGTGGGCAAGCTTTAACACAAGAATAGCATTCCCAGCACATATTAGGTTCAATATTAACCGCACGCCTAATAGTTTTATCGATATGCATAATATCAGATGGGCAGATATCAACACAGTGTCCACAGCCATCACATCGAGTCATGTATACAAAAGTTGGCATATTATTTATCTCCGATTAAGTAATAGATACAAAAGTTATTAATAGTGTTTTGGCGCTTCACGCTTTATACCAAGTCCAAATTGTTCTGGCCGGTCAGCAGGTGCGGGTAAATTTTCTCTAGAGCCATCAGCTTTAGTTATACGTTTTTGAAAAGCAGCTGCTGGTTTGAAAAACATATGTGCAAATTTAGACCATAGCACTCCTCCAAATAGTACGGTGCTAGAAAGTACAAATAAACCAAAAAACAGGGTGTTCCAACCAGATACGTTTGAAGCTTGGCAATAAGACCATATTAGGCTAAAAGTGGCAGTGGCAAGAAGAGATAGGATAAAAAGATCAGCACGTACCACTCGATACCATGGGTTTCCTTCTACTGCAACATCAACACGAATAAAAAACCAAAACCAATAACCACCAACACACAGCATAAGTGCACCAATGTGCCACAATAGTGGCAGAATAGAAGGTGTAATGGCTGTTATTGAAGCATAGCAGAAAATCATAATAGCTGTGGTGGTGACAAATATTACAAAACCATACATTGTAAGAAGGTGTGCAATTCTTCGCTTTGTGTTGCAGAATTCACCAGAGGTTAGAACATCTTCAGCTACAGTTTTTAGGGCAATTGAAGCTTTTTCTCCAGCACTAACAGGATTAGTAGCTAACTTTTTTGCCTTTTCTGAATTTCTGAAGAAGAACTTGGCGCTTTGCTTATGAGCCATATCAAGCATCGTTCCTCCTGCTACCAAGATCACCATCGCAATGACATAAACTTGCATGGCAATTGAAGGTATAAATTCAGAAAGTTCGGAAAATGGATTGATAGTAATCATAGTATATTATTTGTTGGTTTGTAATTAGATCGTTTATTTTCCGCTGCTAAATTGATCAATTTATTTGAGTCTAGAATTGTAGAATATAAGTGTCTTCGAATATCTATATTTATAGAACCAGGAAACTTACAATTAATAGACCAGAATTGTGAATTGAATATAGTGATTATTATATTATGCATATTGCACTACCTTGCTGAGTGACCTGTTAATTCCACGTTTACTTTCTCGTGATCTTTAATGCTGGCGTAATATTTACGAAGGATTGTCAATACTTCTGAACGTGAAAAGTTCTCAGGAACCTCTAAGTTTTCACTAAGCAAATATCGCAATTTTGAACCTGATAATAATAGTCTGTCTTCATTATTGTGCGGACAAATATCCATACTCGTTATGTCGGCACACTTATAACACCAGAATGACCAGTCGAGCTTGAGTGGCTGAGTCAGTAATGCATCACCAATCTCATCAAATATATTATGCGCATCAAACGGACCATAGTAGTCGCCAATACCGGCATGGTCACGCCCAACTATTAAGTGAGAACAGCCATAGTTTTGTCTAAATAGTGCATGCAATAGGGCTTCACGTGGACCAGCATAGCGCATATCCAACGGGTAGCCAGATTGTAATACTGTGTTTTCTACAAAGTAATTATCAATTAAAGTAGATATCGCTTCAGAGCGGACCTCAGCCGGAATGTCACCCGGTTTTAATTCACCTAATGTAGAGTGAATCATTACACCGTCACAAGTCTCAAGTGCCGTATTAACCAAATATTCATGAGACATGTGCATTGGGTTACGAGTTTGAAATGCTGCAATAGTTGACCAGCCTTTATCCTTAAAATAATCACGAGTCTCCGTTGGTGTCATGTACAAGTCACCATATTTTTCTGGGTAGCCGCCATCTGACAATACTTTAATTGGTCCACCAAGATTGTACTTGCCTTGCTCCATTACCATGACAACGCCTGGGTGCTCCATTTCAGATGTTTTATAAACCCTCTCACACTCGTATTCTTTATCAATGGTGTATTTTTCATTGACAAACATGGTGGCAATAATTTCATCAGTTTTACTGTTAACTAGTGTTACTTCATCTTCTTCTTTTATATCTTCATCATCAGTAGATAGAGTAATTGGGATTGGCCAGAAAGTGCCGTTTGAAGTGGTCATATTGTCACATACACTGTGCCAATCTAGTTTAGTCATAAAGCCATCAAGAGGGGTAAATCCTCCGATACCTAACATAATTACGTCACCAAATTCTCTTGAAGAGCAAGTTATTTTAGGCAAAGATTTTGCTTTTTCTAATTCTGTTGTTAAGGCATCACCTTCTAAAGCAAGTGGTACCAGAGTTTTACTTCCATGTGGCAGGACTAATTCAGACATAGTTTCGTTAATATGTGTTTAGATTAGTATAGTTTGTTTTATATATTTCTTCAACTCATATATATGAGTTATTAGTATTTTTTACTAATTTTTTTCTTATTAATTTACTGATAATAGTTGGAGAAATAAGTGCTGATAAAATTTCAAATAGTATACATCAATTAATATATATGTATTTATTAAAAAAATAGGTATGAACATATTGTTTATTAATATATTTGGCTTGCTAATTAGCACATCCAAAGTGAGCTACAGTTATAATTGCGCCAATGATTCGTAGCGTAATAAAAACCACCTTACCAATTCTTTTTGGATTTCTGCCATTAGGTATTGCTTTTGGAATCCTGTTCCAAGAGCTTGGTTATCCTTGGTATTTCGCAACTTTGATGGGGGTTTGTGTCTATGCTGGTGCGGCGCAATTCATGGCAGTGGGTATGCTAGGCGCAGGTGTGGGTCTATTTGAAATCGCAATTTCTACTTTTTTTCTTAATTCACGTCATTTATTTTACGGATTGGCACTGTTAAATAGTTTTGGTGCATGGGGTTTAAGAAAGTTCTATCTAATTTTTGGTTTGACCGATGAAACTTATGCATTAATGACAACAAAAACTGTTCCGAAGGAGTTTAATAGGGAGCGTTATTATTTTTTGATGACTTTGTTTTCTCAATGTTACTGGGTGCTCGGTTGTTCCATCGGTGCTTTGGCGAGTAGTTCTCTTGATTTCAATACCGAGGGTATGGATTTTGCCGCAACTGCGCTCTTTACTGTTTTGTTAATTGAGCAGTGGCAAAAGGTCAGAAAACCATTACCATTTGTTGTGGCTTTTAGCTCGTCCTGCATTGTTCTGATATTTTTCTTTCAGCATATGCTTCTGGCGGCGATTGTTTTATCAATAACCACGATAATTGTTTTACGATTTATCAAATCGAAGAAAAATGACTGATATTAGCTATTTATTATTAGTAATACTAGTGATGACAGTCGCAACTTACGCGACAAGGTTGACACCTTTCGTGCTTTTTAGTCGTGGTCAAGAAAGATCATTGCTTAATTTTGTTGCAAAAAATACACCACCAATGGTGATGACAATTCTTGTTATATATATGCTTAAAGGGGTTAACTATATCTCATTTGAAGGTGTTTATACTTTTATCGCATTACTAGTGACTGTCGTTTTGCATCTATACAGAAGAAATGCATTACTCAGCATTATTGCTGGCACTGCAGTCTATATGATTGCAGTACAAATGTAGTTTTAACCTTTAGTTAAGAAATATTATTGGTATACAAATCTTACTTTCCTGGTTCATGGTTCATAGCTTGAATGAGAACAGACTTACGTTATAATTTAGCACCCATTATTTAGTATAGTAATTTATGAGAAAGTTAGTAAACATTTTCCCGTTTCTGGTTTGGCTTAGATTAACCACAATTGAGACAATAAAAGCAGATTTTATTGCTGGATTAACGGGAGCTATTATTGTTTTGCCGCAAAGTGTGGCATTTGCCACAATTGCCGGTATGCCTCCAGAGTATGGTCTTTATACTGCCATGGTAGTTCCTATTATTGCAGCACTTTTTGGCTCATCTTTTCATCTCATTTCTGGACCTACCACTGCCATTTCAATTGTGGTATTTGCAGCGGTAAGTAAGCACGCTGTTCCTGGCAGTGAGGAGTTTGTTGCAATGGTCCTCACATTGACTTTTTTAGCTGGTGTTTATCAGCTGGTTTTTGGGCTAGCTAAATTTGGTATGTTGGTCAATTTCGTTTCTCATAACGTCGTTACTGGCTTTACTGCTGGTGCAGCACTGCTGATAGCAAGTAGTCAGATACCCCATATATTGGGCATCCATGTAACTAGAGGCGGAAGCTTTATTGAAACCTGGATTAATCTATATTCAGGTGTTGGAGAGATTAATATTTACATACTGATAGTAGGACTGAGCACATTAGTAAGTGCAATTCTCATTAAACTTATAAAACCTCAATTACCCAACTTATTGATTGGAATGTTTGTCGGTGGTTTTGTGGCTTTTTATTTAAGCAGCTTCACTGAGAGTATAGAAACCATTGGAGTCATACCAACTTATTTTCCACCTTTGTCAAGCCCTGACTTTTCTTTGAGTTCATTAAAATCTCTTGCACCTGAAGCATTTGCGATAGCGCTCTTGGGACTTATTGAGGCCTCCTCAATTGGCCGATCTATTGCCACCAAGACTAATCAAAGAATTAACCCAAGTCAGGAGTTTGTTGGCCAAGGAGTATCCAATATGGTTGGCAGTTTTTTCTCAAGTTATGCTTCTTCAGGTTCATTTACCCGAACCGGTGTCAACTTTGAAGCTGGTGCAAGAACGCCACTTTCTGCAATATTAGCTGCACTTATCTTAATGCTGATTGTGCTACTCGTTGCTCCTTTAATCTCCTATTTGCCATTGGCGGCAATGGCAGGTGTTATATTGCTGGTTGCCTACAACCTTATTGACTTTGATAATATCAAAAAGACCTTTGCTTTTAGTAAATCTGAAAGTGTCATATTTAGCGTCACCTTTTTATCTGCTTTATTGTTTGAGTTAGAGTTTGCGATTTATTTGGGCGTGTTATTGTCATTGATGTTTTTTATAGCCAAAACGTCGACCCCAGAGGTTCATACCTTAGCCTTTGGTAGTCCCCCAGGTGAAGGGGTAAGAAAATTGCAAAGCATCAGGAAGTCGCCTTTGGTACAGTGTCCACAACTTAAAATAATTCGCATCGATATGTCAATTTACTTTGGCTCTATTAATCATATCCAGAAACAAATTGATCAGATTGTTGATAACCAGAGAATTTACCATATTTTAATTGTTGCTAGTGGTGTCAACTTTATTGATCTTGCAGGCATGGAAGGTTTATTAATAGAAAACAAGCGACTCAAGGAGTTCAATGGTGGTTTGTATTTTGTTTCTGTTAAATCCTCTGTCCTTGAATTTATGGAAAAAGTCCATTTTGTTGATGACATAGGTCGTGAGAATTTTTTCGAGTTAAAAGAGCAAGCAATCCATATGATTTTTGATCGACTTGATCGCAGTAAGTGTGAAAAGTGTCATGCACTTATTTTTAATGAGTGTCAATAATTATGATTATATAAGTAGCAATATTTAATAGAAAAAAGCTCGATTTAAATCGAGCTTTTTTATGATGGAGGCTGGGACCGGAGTCGAACCGGTCTATAAGGCTTTGCAGGCCCCTGCATAACCGCTTTGCTACCCAGCCAATTCAGCTTAATAATAAAAAAAAACTGTTCACTCAGGCCAACGCAAACAGTTAGAAATTGGAGCGGGAAACGAGATTCGAACTCGCGACATTCACGTTGGCAACGTGATGCTCTACCAGCTGAGCTATTCCCGCATAGGACTGAAATTATAGTGTTTTTTTTCTAACTGTCAAATGTTTTTAAGCCAGCAACCAGATAATTAAAACCAGACCAGAGTGTCAAGATTGTGGCAGAAAAAAGGAGCACTAATCCAATCGTATAAATGTCTTTACTTGAGAAAATAAATAGTGATTGCTGAAATAGTAGAAACAATATTGAAATCATTTGCATAAATGTTTTTGATTTGCCAATCCATGAAACCGAAATGTTAGCCCTTTTGCCGATTTCACTCATCCATTCCCTTAAAGCTGAGACTAGAATTTCTCTAGAAATTATAATAATCGAAGGTATGGTAATAAGCCAGGTGTGATAATAATCTGTTAATAGAATAAGTGCCGCACAAACCATTAACTTATCTGCAACCGGATCAAGAAAAGCGCCAAGGTCTGATATTTGATTTAGTTTTCTAGCTAGTAATCCATCAAGAAAATCAGTGCTGGAAATAAGCACATAAATTGCAACTAAAGAGTTGTTGATCCAGGCTAATGGCTCACCTTCCAAATAGTTTGGTTGTAAATAAAACAGACCCACAAAGACCGGAATTAATCCGATCCTTGATAGAGTGATTATGTTAGGCAGTGTCATCATATGTTGTTCATTCTATCAAAGACTTAAGGTATATAGAACAAACATTTTTTTTGTGTATGGCGCGCTCGGCAGGAGTCGAACCTGCAACCGCTCGGTTCGTAGCCGAGTACTCTATCCAGTTGAGCTACGAGCGCAGCTGCATAATTATCGCTATGTTTCAACTAAAGGTCAAGAAGTGATTGAGGTTTTCGACAAAATATCGACCAATGAATCTAGATTCATCATTCTTGAGCCCTTGATAAGAATTGTTGCGCCTGAGTGGTTTTCATTAAGTTGATTGTAAAGTGATTCAATATCTGGAAAAAGCTCCCCATTATAGTGTTTTGAATCTTCACCGATAGTATAAAGTTTGTCTAGCCCTGCTTGACTCACGTATTCTCCAATTTCTTGGTGAAGTTCTATTGAATTAGTTCCTAACTCGGCCATAGAGCCTAGAACAGCGATTTTTTCTCCAGAGAAGGATTGTAATGTATCAATTGCGGCTTTCATCGAGTGAGGGTTGGCATTATAACTATCATCCAATATCGTGAAACGGTCACTTTCAAGTAATTCAAGCCTACCTTTTTCAGTGACGGTCTTTTCAAGGCCTTCTTTAATAACAGGAAGACTAATTCCAAGCTCATTAGCACAAGCAGCAGCAGCCAGTGCATTGTCTATTTGATGCAATCCAATCATGGCCAGTTTGATGTTGATGACGCTGTTGTTGCAATGTAGGTTAAAGTTCAAATGCGTTTTCTTGTGTCGAATATTGCTTGCATAAATAGAGCTCATATTTCCAAAAAAAGTAAATTTTTGAGTCCCAGATAGTTGCTGCCAAACACTCTTATGTGGTGACTCTTTATTCATCAAAGCATTGCCATTTTGGGAAAGAGATTTGAAAATTTCACCTTTTGCTTTCACTAGCCTCTCAAGAGAGCCAAACTCTCCTAAATGGGCGTTATTAGCATTCGTAACTAATGCTAAATCGGGTTTGGCAATATTACAAAGTAATGTAATTTCTTTTTCATGGTTTGCACCCATTTCGACCACGCAATATTGATGCTTGTTTGTAAGTTCAAGAATCGTTTTAGGGACACCTAGATGATTATTAAGGTTGCCTTTTGTTGAGAGGGTAGGCGCTTGCAATGACAAGATAGAGTCAAGCATGTTTTTTGTACTTGTTTTACCATTACTACCGGTTATTGCTATAACTTGAGGAGATAGTAATTGGCGATACCAAGTGGCTAATTTCTGATAAGCCTTTTCCGTGTCTTTAACAATAATAGTAGGCAAACTTGTGCTTACTTTTTTATGAGCAATAATCGCCTTAGCTCCTAATTTTTCAGCGCTTTGAGTGAAAAGATGTCCATCAAAATTTTTACCTTCTAGGGCTATAAAAAGTCTACCAGTAACAGTTTTTCGAGTGTCAGTGCAAACTCCCTGAAACTTGATCTCTTTTTCTATAGAAAGACTTCCATTAACAATATCGGCGACCTTGTGTGTATCAGATAAGAGCATCTAATGCTATCTCAATGTCACTGAAAGGAAGTACTTGGGAACCTATGATTTGGGTTGTTTCATGGCCTTTTCCGGCAATAAGCAAGACTTCATCTTCATTCAATGTAGTTATGGCTGTGTTGATGGCAATTTTTCTATCTAGAATAACTTGAGTGTTGTTTTCTATTTCTACTCCAACTAGGATATCTTCAATAATGTTTTCTGGTTGTTCATTTCTTGGATTATCATTTGTCAGAATAATACTGTGAGCTAGTTCACTGGCGATTTTACCCATCTGTTGTCGTTTACTCTTATCTCTATCACCTCCACAACCAAACAATACTCTCAGTTTTGATTCTGGATAATGAAGATGTAATGTTTGTAACGCATTTGATAAGGCATCAGGAGTGTGCGCGTAGTCAATCCAGATATTGTTCTTGTCTAACTTTTGCATTCTTCCAGGTGGTGGAGATAGCTTTGCAAGCTTTGGAATAATAAGCTTATCGCTATAACCCAGAGATTTTATGCTTACAAATGCTGCAAGAGCATTAGATAAGTTGAAGTGACCCAGTAGTGGTAATTCAAAAACAAAATTAAAAAGACGACAGATAAACCCTTTTTTACTAATCTGGTAATCACTAAAATCATCAATACTGAAGGTTTTAATCAGTTTATCTTCTGCGACATTTAAGAAGAAAGAGTGGTTTTCATCATCTCGATTAATAATTACTGTTTTTGTTTGACTATTGGCAAATAATTTCCCCTTTGCCTCGCGATACTGTTTCATGGTTTCATGGTAGTCCAAATGATCTTGCGTTAGGTTTGTAAAAATAGCTTGATCAAAAGCTAATCCTGCCAATCTATTTTGTATCAAGGCATGAGAAGATGCCTCTATGACGGCTATTTCGATCCCTTTTTTTCTGTAATCTTGTAGCGACTTATAAATTGTAAAAATATCAGGCGTTGTATTGCTTGTTTTTTTATCTGAATGGCTAATACCTAAGGTGCCAATAACACCAGTCTTAACATTGAGGGTTTCAAGGAGTTGCGAGATAAAGAGACTGACCGAAGTTTTTCCATTGGTTCCAGTGACCCCAATTAGCTTGATGTTTTGTGCTTCCTTATAAAAGGTTTGAGCCAAATCTGATAGATAAGAACCAAGATGATTTATCCGAATGCTCGGTACAGAGCAGTGAATATCTCTATCTTCTACCAGTACACCGATACAGCCTTTATCAATTGCATTTTGGACAAACTCAGAACCATGTTTTTGTGTCCCTTGTACCGCTACAAAGATATCACCCTTTTGAAGGCTTTGAGTATTTAGTGAGAGCCCCTTAACATCAAATGAATGTGATGTTTTTTGGATTCCAGATAGTAATGTTTTGATATTCATTATGCTTAATTAAGTAGGGCTATATGACAAATCAAAAGCACCACAAAAAAAATACTGTTTTTAGAAAACAAACTCTATGCCACTTTTGCCTGCATCAAAGTGTGCATATTAATAGCACCAATAACTTGGTTATCACTATCTACTACTGGTAATGAATTTAAGCTATATTCTTCCATCATTTGTAAAGCTATAAGGGCAGGCTTGTTGGGTTGTATCGACTTGCAATTTTGAGTCATAACATCCTTAATTGACAAGTTTTGAAAGTTAATATTTTTTTCTAGTACACGTCTAAGGTCGCCATCAGTAAAAATTCCCAGTAAGGTATTGTTATCAGTAATCAGAACCATTCCGAGAGCTTTTTGACTCATTACTAAAAGGCTGTCAATGAGTGATGTTTCTTTTGACACGATAGGGATATCATCACCTGATTTCATGATGTTTGAAACAAGGGTTAATAGGCGTCTTCCTAAGGTTCCTGAAGGGTGTGATTTGGCAAAATCTTCTGGAGTAAAGCCACGAGCATTTAAGAGTGTAATGGCGATTGCATCTCCCATCACTAAAGCTACAGTTGTGCTAGACGTAGGCGTAAGATTATGAGGGCAAGCCTCTTGGTCGACACTGACATCTAGATGAACATCACTCTCTTCGGCAATAGTTGAACTAGAGTTCCCTGTCATACTGATCACTGATATATCAAGTCGTTTTATACTTGGAAGCAGCGTGATGATTTCATCTGACTCTCCAGAATATGAAATGATAATGACAACATCTTTGTCATTAACCATGCCTAAATCTCCATGACCCGCCTCTCCTGGGTGAACATAAAAAGAAGGTGTCCCGGTAGAAGCCAGTGTAGCAGCAATTTTTTTAGCTATATGACCAGATTTTCCCATACCAATAAGTATAACTTTGCCTTGACATGACAGCATAAGCTGACATGCGTCATTAAAGGTTTGATTAATTCTATCTTTTAACATTAGGATGGAATCAGCCTCAGTTTGAACAACTGCTTTTGCTATTTCAAGTAATGGTTTGGTCATAAGATAAATCAGGTTAGTTATTGTTATTGGGTAGATTATAAATATTATTTGTTCAATATGGGCCTTATAATGGAGTCAAATTGGGTGTTAGGGTTTAATGAGTTTTAATGAAAACCAAGGTTTTATTTGTCTGTATGGGTAATATTTGCCGCTCCCCTACCGCTGAAGGTTCTTTTCGATCTATTGTATCAAGACAAGAGCTTTCCGAATGTTTTGAAATAGATTCTGCTGGTACGCATGCATACCACATAGGCAATCCTCCGGATAGTAGATCACAACTAACTGCAAGAAAGTATGGTATTGATTTATCCAACCAAAGAGCCAGGAAAGTTCATGAAAGTGATTTTTATTACTATGACTATATAATCGCAATGGATACGGATAACATTGACATCTTAAAGTCTATTTGTCCAACCGACAGTCAATCACAAATTAAATTGTTGCTTGATTATCTTCCCAATACTGACTTTGAAAGTGTGCCAGATCCATATTTTGAAGGAAAATTTGACGAGGTGTTTGAGATTGTTTATGAAGCCTGCACTTCTTTTTTGGAAAGTCTAGTAAAAAAAGCCTAATATTGATTGACATCAGAGTATCCACCAAAGTATAATTCTCCGCTTTATTGACCGCGCTATAAAAGCAAAAATTAAAAAAAGCTTGGAGTAGAAACTTTATGTCAACGATTAACCAATTGGTACGCAAGCCCCGTAGTAAAAAGATTGCTAAAACCGGTGTGCCAGCATTAGAAAGTTGTCCACAAAAGCGTGGTGTGTGTACACGTGTTTATACGACAACGCCAAAGAAACCAAACTCTGCTTTAAGAAAAGTCGCACGTGTTAGGTTGACTAATGCAGCCGAAGTAACAACTTATATTGGTGGTGAAGGGCATAACTTACAAGAACACTCGGTCATTCTTATCCGTGGTGGTCGTGTCAAGGATCTACCAGGTGTGAGATATCACACTGTACGTGGAGCATTGGATACAACAGGTGTTGATGGCAGAATGCAAGGGCGTTCTAAATATGGCACTAAAAAACCTAAAAAATAATTCATAAGAGAAGACTGAAATGAGAAGAAGATCCGCTCCCAAAAGAGAGATATTGCCAGATCCTAAGTATGGTGACCTTGTATTGGCCAAGTTTGTAAACATTTTAATGTTAGACGGCAAGAAATCAGTTGCTGAAAAGATTGTCTATGATGCATTAGATACTATTGAATCTAAAGGTAATGCGAAACCAATTGAAACATTTAAAGAAGCTCTTGAGAAGATTGGTCCCCAAGTAGAAATAAAGTCACGTCGTGTAGGTGGTTCAACTTACCAGGTTCCTGTTGAGGTTAGACCAGACCGCAAGGTTGCCCTGGCAATGCGCTGGATTATTGAAGCATCACGAAAACGCGGTGAAAAAGGAATGAAACTAAGACTAGCTGGTGAAGTATTAGATGCTGTTCAAAATCGTGGTTCAGCATTTAAGAAAAAAGAAGATACGCACAGAATGGCAGAAGCAAACAAAGCATTTGCCCATTTTCGCTGGTAATTTAGGAACTCTATCATGCCAAGAAATACTCAAATTAATCGTTATCGCAATGTTGGCATTATGGCGCATATTGATGCTGGGAAAACAACCACAACTGAACGTATTCTTCTCTATACAGGACGCACTCATAAAATAGGCGAAGTGCATGATGGTAGTGCAACCATGGATTGGATGGAGCAGGAGCAAGAGCGTGGCATTACTATTACTTCAGCAGCGACTACTTGTTTCTGGAAAGGAATGGATAACCAATTTGAAGATCATCGCATCAATATTATTGACACTCCTGGGCATGTTGACTTTACGATTGAAGTAGAACGTTCATTGAAAGTATTAGATGGAGCATGTGCAGTTTTTTGTGCGGTGGGCGGAGTTGAGCCTCAGTCCGAAACGGTCTGGAGACAAGCCAATAAATATAATGTCCCAAGAATTGGTTTTGTCAACAAGATGGATCGATCAGGTGCTGACTTTTTGCGTGTTTGTGATCAAGTTAAAACCCGATTAGGTGCAAACCCAGTGCCTCTGCAAATAGCGATAGGTTCAGAAGAAACATTCGAAGGCGTTGTTGACCTTATTCGCATGAAGGCTGTCTACTGGAACGAAAAAGACCAGGGTGAGACTTTTGATATTAAAGATATTCCTGCAGAACTTCAAGACCTAGCTGAAGATAAGCGTGAGTTTATGATTGAATCTGCTGCAGAAGCAAACGAAGAGTTAATGGAAAAGTACCTAGAAGAAGGTACTTTGACTGAAGATGAAATAATAGAAGGTATTCGTTTACAAACCATTGCGAATGAAATTATTCCAATGTTTTGTGGATCAGCTTTTAAAAACAAAGGTGTTCAAGCAGTATTAGATGCAATGGTCATGTATATGCCCTCACCACTGGATGTAGATCCTATTAGTGGTATCTTAGATGACGCCGATGAAACTTTGGCGCCAAGAAATCCAAATGACACTGAGCCTTTCGCTGCGTTGGCTTTTAAAATTGCAACTGATCCATTTGTTGGTAACTTGACATTTTTTAGAGTCTACTCAGGTGTGCTAAATTCAGGTGATTTTGTTTTCAACTCTTCTAAAGGCAAAAAAGAACGAATTGGTCGTATTGTGCAAATGCATTCAAATGACCGTGAAGAAATTAAAGAGGTACGAGCTGGAGATATTGCTGCAGCAATAGGCCTAAAAGATGTTACAACAGGTGACACTTTGTGCGACATGAAAGAAAAAATAATTCTTGAGAGAATGGAATTTCCTGAACCAGTTATTGCTGTTGCCGTTGAGCCTAAAACCAAAGCTGATCAAGAAAAAATGGGAATTGCATTAGGAAAATTGGCGAAAGAGGACCCTTCTTTCATAGTTTCTACTGATGAAGAATCTGGTCAAACGATTATTGCTGGCATGGGTGAGCTTCACTTAGACATTATTGTTGATCGCATGATGCGCGAGTTTGATGTAGGTTGTGATGTTGGAGAGCCTCAAGTGGCTTATCGAGAAACTATCACTTCTTTTGTTGAACATGAACATAAGTTTGCCAAACAGTCAGGTGGTCGTGGCCAGTATGGACATGTTTATTTGCGTATAGAGCCACAAGAACCAGGTGCAGGTTATGAGTTCGTTGATGAAATCAAAGGCGGAGCAATTCCTAAAGAATATATTCCTGCTGTTAATAAAGGTATCCAAGAACAAATGCAAAATGGAGTCATTGCTGGATTTCCATTAGTTGATGTTAAAGTGACCGTTTATGATGGTTCTTATCACGATGTTGATTCCAGTGAAATGGCATTTAAAATTGCAGCATCAATGTGTGTTAGAGAAGGCGTAAAGCTTGCCAATCCTCAACTGTTAGAGCCCATGATGAATATTGAAGTAATAACTCCCGAGGATTATATGGGTGATGTTATGGGTGACTTAAATCGTCGCCGTGGCATAGTAAATGCAATGGATGATACACCTGCCGGTAAACAGATTAAGGCCGAAGTGCCATTGGCAGAAATGTTTGGTTATGCGACAGATCTCCGTTCAATGTCGCAAGGCCGTGCAAATTATTCAATGGAATTTTCTAAATACACCGCTGCACCAAGAAATGTTGCTGATGCTGTTATTGAAAAATTAAACAAATAAGAGAGGAATAGACATGTCAAAAGAAAAATTCGAAAGAACCAAACCGCATGTCAATGTGGGCACAATTGGCCACGTTGACCATGGCAAGACTACATTAACTGCGGCCTTGACTAAATGTATG
>Ga0206679_10002389_pt1 | contig 14887 bp, 5 predicted proteins | sample M110012015metaG_FD_155464 | JGI IMG/M metagenome (GOLD analysis project Ga0206679, IMG submission 155464) | Ammonia-oxidizing marine archaeal communities from Monterey Bay, California, United States - M1 100m 12015 | ecosystem: Environmental > Aquatic > Marine > Intertidal zone | place: USA... | reverse complement strand
TAGTCTGTTATTACTTTTTATGAGATTTATACATATATATCTATTAGTGTTTATTAATGCTTTTTATACAATTACCATTAGTTGTCAGGGTGTTGATGTAGCTAAAAATATTGATCTTAATTTAATTAATAAGGAATCTCCTGGAATGATAGACATTCCTATCAAAAATAATTCAACAAAAGATGTCTTTATTTTTAGATTAGATGTTGATGATAGGTATAAAATAAAATTCTCTTCTAAGTTAATAAAACCTGATAGTGTTTCTTACATTAGACTTTGGTACTATCCTGAAAAAAAAGGCACTGTTAATGAAAAAGTAGCCTTGCACTTATCTTGTTATGACAACCCTATTTACTTAAACATTAAGGGGTTTGTTGTTGAAGTTCCTAAAACATCCATTGAATGTCCTAGCTTTAAAGTTGAAAAGGCTAACTCTGGAAAGTTAAATTTTCAATTAACCATAACTGTCCTAGACAGCATTACTAATGAGAAAATAGCTGAATCTTCAATTGTCCTTATTAAAGATGGAATGGTTAAACATGAGCTTCAGACTCAAAAAAATGGAAAAACTAGTATCAAAACTCCTTTAGGACTTTATTATTTTGTTTGTTTAAAAGAAGGTTACACTACGCACGAAGAAGTGCAATATGTCAACAGAAATAACAATCAGCTGGTCTTTAAGTTGCAGAAAGTCGATACTCTGCCTAATGATTTGCTTTCATTTGATAATGAAGATTCCTTATTATTTGATGAGCAAAATGAAATTGAATTAATCTTGAATGATGATACATTATTGTCCAACAACTTAACCGTTCCAGAAAAAACAGATACTTCTGAATTCTCAATTAATAAATACGCCCCCAATAACATAGTGTTCTTACTAGACGTGTCATCATCTATGAAATATACAGGGAAATTAGAGCTGTTAAAAGCATCAATGTATGAGCTCACAGAGCTACTTAGAGAAGTTGATCAAATCTCTATTGTCACTTACTCAAGTCAAGCAAAAGTATTGTTAGAAACCATCTCTACTTCTAAAAAAGATACCATAAAAAAAGTAATAGAGAAAATACAAGCTAAAGGATTAACAGCTGGAGGAAGGGGATTAAAAATGGCTTATAAAAATGCCCATAAAAATTATATCGAAAATGGTAATAATCAAGTGATCATCGCTACTGATGGAGATTTTAATGAAGGTGAAGAGAACATAAAAAGGCTAGCTAGAAAATACAAACGTAAAGGAATTACATTATCCGTAATAGGCATTAAGAATACCCCATTTATTAAAATAATTATGAAAGATTTAGCTAAAAAGGGTGGAGGAAATTATATCCCAGTAAATAGCTATGATGATGCCTTACAATCTCTAGTTAATGAAATAAAAGAGAACTCCTATATTCCATTTAATAAATAGAGTTATCTTTGCCAACTTTAGTCAACTTATGGAAATCTGGATAAAAGCTGCACAGCTTATTTTAAGCTTATCAATTCTAATCGTTCTACATGAATTAGGGCATATGCTCCCTGCTAAATGGTTTAAAACTAGAGTAGAGAAATTCTATCTTTTCTTTAACCCTGGGTTTTCACTTTTTAAATTTAAAAAAGGAGAAACTGAATATGGAATGGGATGGATTCCATTAGGAGGCTATGTGAAGATCTCTGGAATGATCGATGAAAGCATGGACAAGGAGCAGCTTGAAAAACCTGCAGAGCCATGGGAATTCAGGTCCAAGCCTACTTGGCAAAGACTCATTATCATGATTGGTGGTGTGACAGTTAATTTACTTCTAGGATTTTTCATATATATTATGATTCTATTTGTTTGGGGAGAAGAAACTCTTCCAACAGAAAATGCTATTTATGGAGCTCACTTAAGTGCGGATTTCAAAAATGAATATAACATAGATCTACTAGAAGGTGACAATATTATTATGGCAGACGGAGTCCCCTCAATTACATTTGGAGATATTAATCAGATGGTTATTATCGATGGAGCAAGAGATTTAACGGTTGTAAGAAATAACGATACTCTTAATGTGAATTTACCTGATGATTTTGTGGAAAATGTTATACTTAAAAACAATTTAAAAGGCGTTTTCAGTAGCACCCCTAGATTTCCAAATATTGTTGAAAAGCTAATTGACGGCATGCCTGCTAAAGAAGCTGGTCTAAAAGTAGGTGATACTATTATAGGTCTCAACAATAGTCCTGTTCTTTATTTTCATTCTTTTCATGACAGTTTGCAAAAATACAAAGAAGAAGAAATAAGTGTAATAGTAAGCAATGTCACTATCGACACACTTACAATAAAAGTAACAGATGAAGGGACTATTGGATACAAATTTGTTAATCCTGTTGAACTTTTAAATTATAAAAAGAAAACTTATGGCTTTTTTGAAGCCATACCAGCTGGAATCTCATTAGGCTATTCAACATTAACCAGCTATGTTAAGTCTCTAGGGCTACTCTTTAGTAAAGAAGGGGCTAAACAGTTAGGAGGATTTGGAACTATTGGAAATATTTTTCCTGAGACTTGGGACTGGAGAAGATTTTGGGGGTTAACTGCTTTTCTTTCCATTATACTTGCGTTTATGAACATATTGCCCATACCAGCCTTAGATGGAGGACATGTTATGTTCTTAATTTATGAAATGATATCTGGAAAAGCCCCTGGGGAAAAATTCCTTACTCGTGCCCAAGTAGTAGGAATGGTATTATTATTAAGCCTACTTCTATATGCCAATGGGATGGATGTTTACCGCTGGGTAACTGGCAGTTAGCAAGCTACTTTTAAACAGCCTTCTGATAATAACTGCAGTTTTATCTCCTTATATATTCCTGAATTGTAGACTATTTTTGATTATCTAATTGTACAAAATGACTAGGTTCTCAATATGTCTCTTATTAATTGCTTTTATAACCTCCTCTACTAAAGCGCAGGATAATCAGCATCAAAACAGCAGGGAAATGGAAACAGGCCAGAAGGTCTATTCTGATGGGGTTAATGGTCCTAATAAAATAATGATTGTTCCTTTTGATTCAAAAATGTATGTGTCAAGTGTAGATAGATCCATAGCAAAAAGAACAGGGCTGAGCTATTCAGAGATCAAAGAAAATTTAAGATATGGAATAACTGATCAGTTATTATTAAAAACAAAAGGTAAAATTCGTGCTGTTTCTATAATGCAGTCTGATACGGGTTACGCACATAAAGAGCTCATGTATATTTATAACAGTATTGGATATAAATATAAAATGATTCTTGTTGAAGAAAATGAAGAACCTGTTGTTACTAAAAAAGATAAGCTTAAAAGCTCTTTTCAAAAATTAATAAAAAAAGAGGACGGAACTGCTTCTACAAATAACACAGAATACGAAAGAGGTAGGATTCAAAATGGTGAGATTCATACATCATATGATTATGCAGATAGGTATATGCATACATCTATTCATAATCCTAACTTATTAAATACGCTTGCACAAAACTACAACACAGATATGTATGTGTTTATTAATGAATTAGATATCGAGGAATCAAAATCAGGAAATTCAAATATGATGTCATCAGAGTCGTACAGGAAAATTAAAGTACATTATACTGTATTTGACCAAGAAGGAAATGATATTAAAGGTGGGGCTGCGGTTACTTATATGCCTTCTTACATTAATGACCTAAATAAAATAGTCAATATTTATTTTGGAAAAATAGCAGAAGAAATTTGCAATTCTCTTCCAAATTTTGAACCAGAAAAACATGTGCTAGAAAAAGAAAAAGAAGATGCGAAAAAAGCAGCTGCACAAAGATCAGAAATTGAAAAATATTAAATCTACATTGCAAACGAAATAATATTTAGCTTTTTTTGAAATTATTAAAATATATTTCAACTGCTCTAACTCGTCTTTACATGTATCCTAAAAGATTATAATTACGTCTTACTCTGATATAATTCAATTTTAGTCTAAAAATATTTACCTGTTTTATAAAATAATTTGAACAAATTTTTATATTTTTAATAGTAGAGGTTTGAAAATTTCATTTTAAATCTTAACAACTTAATCGATTTTAAATGAAAAACATCACCTGGTTATTTATCCTTTTTTTATCCTTAAACTGCTTTGCCCAACCCGCTAATGATGATTGCTTAAATGCAACATCAGTTGTTCCTGACGGCTCATGTTTATTAGGAGAATCAACTGTAAGCGCAACGGATACTTGGTCTGGAGCTGTTGGGTGCCAGGGAGGTAATCCTAATGACCATCAAGATGTTTGGTATAGCTTTGTCGCTACAGGAACACAAGCTGATATAACAGCTACTAGTTCTGGTTCTTGGAGTGGTGATATTGAAATCACTTTAGTCGATGGTAATTGCTCAGGAATATTTACAGTTTTAGATGGTAGCTGCGGAACATCTCCTCAACAATTAATCTATAATGGTTTAACTATTGGCAACACCTATTATTATACCATCTCAAATGGAGCAGGTGGTACCCAAGGTACTTTTGATGTATGCACAGAAACTACTTCCCCTCCTGCAGGTTGTGTGGACAATGACCTCTGTACTTCTCCTGAAATTTTAATTGTAACTTCTGGGGTTCAAACTTGTGTTTCTGATTGTAATACTGGAGCTTCACCTGGACCTGATTTTGCTGGTACTAATTGCTATGATATGTTAAATGAGACAGTTTGGTATTCAGTTACAACTGGGGCTTCAGACGTAACAATGGATATTGACCTATCTAGTGCTGCAGATTTAAGTGATCCTCATTTTACTGTTTATCAAACATCTGATTGTAATTTATTTACAATCGTTGAATGTATTCAAGGAACCGGAGGAAGTGCAACCTCATCAAATATTGTAATTACTCCTAGTACAACTTATATTATTGGTGTTTCAGATGCTTCTGGAGATGTTGGGGATTTTGATTTTTGCGTTACTGTAAATGTAGATAATTCACCATGTAATACTACAAGTGATCTTGTTGTTACTGGAACTTCTTTGGGCTCGCCTATAACAGGACCTTTTCTACCTGGTGAAGTTGTTTCATTTTGTTACTCAATTACTGATTGGCAAACTGGTGCTTCCTGTAATTATTTATCAGGAATAGTACCCACTTTCGGTGATTGTTGGGATGCCTCTTCATTTGATGTAAATGGCATGCCTGTTACTATCACTACTTCTCTTTCTACTGCTGGAACTATTTTAGATGGAGGGCCTGGTCCACCAGATCCATGGAATGCTTGTATTGGCGAAACTGCAGGTTGGTGGAATTGGTACAATGCTGGTGTTGTTTCTTATAATAATTTATTAGCAAATACAGGAACAGCCGGGGCATTACCTGATGGAACACCTTTACCCGCAGGATGGTTTTTCACTACAAACTATGATCCTTTTACAGGTCAATGCACGCCTGACCCTACAGATCCAAACTTATCGTATGGTGATAATAATTTTCCTTTTTGTGACAACACGCTAGATTGGAATATTTGTTTTGATCTTGTTGCTGGACCCTCAGGTAATTGCACTTCTGGAGCTACTGATTGTGGGGTAAGTATGCAAACCTATGCAGATGGTGAAATAGGAATTTGGAACAGTGTAGGATGTGTTGGAAATATTCCTCAAGTTTTCAATGGCACCCTTAATTGTTGTCCTATAATAACGCCTTTAGCAGATCAAACTGCATGTGACAGCTATACATTACCAGCTATTTCAGGAACATTACTTTCTGGTTCCGAAGCCTATTTTACTGGCTCAACTGGAACCGGAACAAGTTATTTTCCTGGTGATGTTATAACTTCTTCTGTTACCCCTCTTTATATATATGATGACATAGGATCTTGTTCCGATGAGGATACTGTAAATATTACCATCAATACTACGCCTGTAGCTGATACACCCACTGATGTTATTGCCTGTGATGGATATGTACTTCCTGCACTTTCTGTAGGCAATTACTTCTCTTCAACTGGTGGGGTAGGTTCTATTGCTGTAGGTGCCAACATTACCTCTACTCAAACGATCTTCGTATATGCCGAGACTAGTACTACCCCTAATTGTACGGATGAAAACTCTTTTACTGTTACCATCAACACTACGCCTGTAGCTGATGCCCCCGCTGATGTTATTGCCTGTGATGGATATGTACTTCCTGCACTTTCTGTAGGCAATTACTTCTCTTCAACTGGTGGAGTCGGCTCTATTGCTGTAGGTGCCAACATTACATCCACTCAAACAATCTTCGTCTATGCTGAAACTAGTACTACCCCTAATTGTACGGATGAAAACTCTTTTACTGTTACTATCAACACTACGCCTGTAGCTGATGCCCCCGCTGATGTTATTGCCTGTGATGGATATGTACTTCCTGCGCTGTCTGTAGGCAATTACTTCTCTTCAACTGGTGGGGTAGGTTCTATTGCTGTAGGTGCCAACATTACATCCACTCAAACAATCTTCGTATATGCCGAGACTAGCACTACCCCAAATTGTACAGATGAAAACTCTTTTACTGTTACCATCAACACTACGCCTGTAGCTGATGCCCCCGCTGATGTTACTGCCTGTGATGGATATGTGCTTCCTGCGCTGTCCGTAGGCAATTACTTCTCTTCAACTGGTGGGGTAGGTTCTATTGCTGTAGGTGCCAACATTACATCCACTCAAACAATCTTCATATATGCCGAGACTAGTACTACCCCTAATTGTACGGATGAAAACTCCTTTACTGTTACCATCAATACTACGCCTGTAGCACCAACAGCTGGCACAGATGCCACTTACTGTGATGGCGATGTTCTTTCAGACCTTTTTGCTGCTGGGTCAGGAGGCAACCTAACTTGGTATGATGATGCCGGGCTTAGTAGTGTTATAGGTTCAGGCAATAGCCTTACTCCTTTAAACACTATTGGAACAATTATATATTATGTTACTGAAACACTCAATGGATGTGAAGGCCTTGCTTCTACTGTTACCATTACCATTAACGCAATGCCAACTATTTCATCTGAAAGCTCTACAGATGTTACAGCTTGTGGAGTTACAGATGGAACTATTGATATTGTAGCTGCTGGAGGATCTGGATCCTACACCTTCTCTATTGACGGTGGAACTACCTTTACCAATACTACTGGCTCTTTTACTGGACTGGATGTTAACTCATATCAGGTTGTTGTAGACGATGGTAATTGTCAAGTTACTGGAAGTCTATTAGTGATATCAGGACCAGGCATCCCTCCTGCTCCTACTGCTGGGACCAACGCAACTTACTGTGATGGTGATCCCATTGCAGATCTTACTGCTAATGCAGATGCCAGTGGTGACAATAACAACCTTACATGGTATGATGATGCGGGGCTTACTAACATTGTACAAACTGGAGGAGGAACCTTTACTCCATCTAGTACTGTAGGCACCAGCACCTATTACATTACCGAAACCGTTGCTGGGTGCCAAAGCCCTTCATCTCAAGTCACAATAATCATTAACCCAACTCCTTCTGCACCAAATCTTACAGGAGGAAACACCTACTGTGATGGTGACCCAATTTCCGATCTGCAAGCAAGTGCAGGTGGTGCTAATTCAGGTGCTTTTTATTGGTTTGACGACATGGCTCTTACAAATAATGTAGCCAGTGGGCCTGTCTTTACACCCTCAACATCAGTAGGAACTCTAATATATTATGTAGTAGATTCTCTCAATGGATGTGTTGGGCCCAGTAGCTCTGTTAGTTTAACCATCAACCCTACTCCATCCTTTACACTAACAAGTTCAGATCCTACTACCTGCCTTGGAACAGACGGTCAGCTTACTATTAGCGGGCTAGACCCTAATACTACTTACGATATAGACTATACAGATGACGGAACACCTACAGGAAATGTAAGCTATACATCAGACCTTAATGGAGATATAATCATCTCTGGGTTAGATGCAGGAACCTATACTTCTATTGTTATAACATTAAATGGATGTCCTGCGAATGATTTAGGCCCTTACCTGCTTTCAGATCCTTTGGCTCCTACTTTCAGTGTGTCTGCATCCGACCCGACTCTTTGTACTGGTACAGATGGTCAGCTTGTCATTAGCGGGCTAGATCCCAATACTACTTATGATGTAAACCTTACTGATGATGGAATTTCCACAGGTAACATCAGCTATACATCAGACCTAAATGGTGATATCATTATTAGTGGTTTAGACGCTGGAACCTATACTTCCATTATAGTCACCCTTAACAATTGCTCTACAGCTGATGCTGGGTCTTACTTGCTAACTGATCCTCCAATGCCTACCTATGCTGTCTCTGCTACTGACCCAACGATCTGTGCTGGAACAGATGGTCAGCTTGTCATTAGCGGACTAGATCCCAATACTACTTATGATATAAACCTTACTGATGATGGTATGCCTACAGGAAATGTTAGCTATACCTCCGATCTTAATGGTGACATCATTATCACTGGATTAAATGCTGGTATTTATACTACTATCACCGTCACTTTGAATGGATGCTCTACTTTGGATCCTGGGTCATATGGATTGGTAGATCCCAATGCTCCTTCCCCTGTTATTATAAGCACGCTTGACCCCTCAGGATGCGGGACCTTGGATGCCGAAATATTAATTGGAAATCTTGATCCAAATACTACCTACGATTTAGATTACAACTTTAATGGGAATCCTATTGTTACAACATCTATTACTACTAATGCATCAGGTGAATTCTTACTGAATGGACTTGACGAAGGAACTTACGATGCCTTTACATTAACTTTTGCAGGTTGTGTAGGAAACGATGCTGGGATTTATATACTTGCACCAGTCATCCCAACTATTCTTCAACCTGATGGAGATTCAACTTATTGTGAAGGCCAGCTTATAAATGATCTAACTGCTGCTGCTAACTTTGGTGGGACCATTAATTGGTATGATGATAACTCCCTTACTAATCTTGTTGGTAATGGAAATACCTTTACCCAAATAAGTACTACTGCTGGCGCTTATACCTACTATGTCACTGAAACACTCAATGGGTGTGAAGGACCAGACTCAGCCATTACAATAGTAATTGTTCCTCAACCATTTGTTACTACTTCTGCTGACACCTCTATTTGTAATGGAGATACCATTGTTATTCAAATAGATTCTTTATCTGGAGGTAGCCAGCTTACTTGGTCCAATGGAGATACTACTATGACCTCATCAGTATACCCTTCTTCTACTGCTTATTTTAATGTTATTGTTGATGATGGCTTAGGGTGTAGCGCTACAGATTCAACATTAGTAACAGTTAATCCTAGTGACGATGCTTCATTTACCCTTACAGACTTTTGTGAAGGTGATGCTAATAGCGCTACAAATATTGTAACAGTTGGAGGAGACTTTTTCTTTAATCCTTCTGTAGCTGATGGAGCATTTATTGACTCTGCCACTGCAGAGATCACTAATGGTGTAGGAGGAACTACCTATTCGATCATGTATCTTACCAGTGGAGTTTGTGAAGATAGCACAACACAAAATGTTACTGTTAATATCATGCCCCCAACCCCAATAGTTGGAACAGACACTTCATACTGTGAAGGAGAAGTTATTGAAGACCTCACAGCTACAGGAACTGGAGGAGCTATCAACTGGTATGATGATATTGCACTTACCAATTTAATTGGGAATGGAACTATATTACCCCCGGCAATAAGTACAAGTGGAACATATACATTTTATGTTAATGAATCTAATGGTAATTGTACTAGTGAAGTAGATAGTGTTAAAGTGACTATAAATTCAAACCCTGTTGCTGATTTTACGGCATCCCCTAGTAGTGGCGTTATTCCTCTAGATGTAGTGTTTAGTAATCTATCTACAGGTTCAGGATTAACCTTTGAATGGGATCTAGGAGATAACACAACTAGCACTGTACAAGACCCTATACACACCTATACATCAATCAGCACATTCACAGCTTATTTATTAGTAACTGATATTAATGGCTGTACAGATGAAACATCATTAGACATTACCACCACTGGAGTTTCGGTGTTTGTGATCCCTAATGTATTCACCCCTAATGGTGATGGCGTAAATGATGAGCTAAAAGTTATCTATGAAAACATTGAATCGTTCAGTGGATTCATAGCTAATAGATGGGGCGAAATTTTATATGACTGGAAATCTATTGATACTGGCTGGAACGGAAGAACAAAGGGTGGATTATTAGCACCTGAAGGAACATATTTCTATGTGATTACTGCTACAGGTAGTGATCAAGTTGAATACAACACTAAAGGTTCATTTCATTTAGGAAGATAATGCGCAATCTATTAATCATCTTTGGCGCATTACTATTTTTGATAAGCTCTTGTACTCTTTTCAAAAGAACACCCTCAAATATTGACAGCAATTATCAATTTAAAATTGCATTTGGCTCTTGTGGGCATCAAAATAAGCCTCAACCCATATTAAAAAAAGTAGTTGCTGAAAACCCAGATCTTTTTATATATCTAGGCGATAACATCTATGGTGACACCCGAAATATGGATACCCTACAAAAGAAATACGAGCTACTTGGAGACAAACCTGAATTTCAGAATTTAAAAAGGCAGGTGCCTCTATTGGCTGTGTGGGATGATCATGATTACGGAGAAAATGATGCTGGGAAATACTACCCAATGAAAGAACAATCAAAAAAGATTTTTCTCAACTTTTGGAACGAACCAAAAAACTCTGATCGCTATCGGCACAAAGGAATTTATCATTCGCTTACATACAACTTTAAGAATAAAGTTATTCAAATTATACTTCTTGATACCAGAACTTTTAGAAGTAATCTTACATTAAACGATAAAAAGTCTGGCTATAAAAATGATTACATCCCTACTATGGGATATGATTCTACATTTTTGGGAGAGGTGCAGTGGAATTGGTTAGATAAAACCTTAACTGAAAAAGCAGATCTTAGAATAATTGCAAGCAGCACGCAATTCTCTCATGAATATAATGGATGGGAGTCTTGGAACAATGTACCCGAAGAAAGAAACAAATTACTGTCGATTATTAAAAAGAATGAAGCCAATGGCATAGTGTTTATTTCAGGTGATGTTCATTGGGGGGAAATTTCCCAATTAAATACTGCTGGCCTTTACCCAATTTACGATATCACCTCTAGTGGATTAACGCAAAAATGGCCCAATACGGAGCCTAATAAAAATAGAATCGGGAAAGTGGTTAGAAATAATAATTTTGGCATGATCGTGTTGAATCTTAAAAAAGAACCTTCTCTTACATTTTATATAAAAAACAGAAAAGGAAGAACTAAAGTAAAACACAAAATACAGTTAAAACATTTAAGGGTTGAATAATTCTATTGAACAATGATCGGGACTACCTTTTTAATACAATTAGAAGAAACTCTTATATAATAGCTTCCTGATGGATAAGCATTCATGTCTATCGAAAATTGATTGGTTGTAAAGCTTTCAATTCTAATTATTTTCCCTTCTGAATCAAACAATTCTAATTTAACAAATGTTGTTGCCTGCTTAAGTTCTATAGATAAATAATCGATTACTGGATTTGGGTAGCAGCTTACCTGAAGTTGATTGTTTCGTTCATAAAGATAGGCTGTTGAATTTACCTGCCATCCAATATCTTGTAATATGGCTAAAAATAAAGGGCCTGGATAATGATTGACTTCCCCAGAGCTAATAAATGGTGTCATCATGCAATTTCCAGAAGATGGCGGAAAAGAGCTTTCATTTAAATGGCTTAAGCTTGACCCAGGGTCATAAATGATCGGGGCAAAAACTCTAGGGTTAATTCCTGCATTTAAAGCAGTAGAAACTGGTCCATTAAAATATAAAGCGTTGCTTTCGAATTCCGTTTTTAAATCCAATGAATTATTAGGGAAAAGCAATGTATCTACAATGTAATCCCCTCCATTATTGATGATCATATTATCCCAGGCTGATGGTCGGCCTTCTAGATTAGGAAAAGGAAATGTAGTATTTAATGGCGCAAAATCTGTTGCCTGTAAAGTTCCAAAAGAACCTTCATTACTAATGACCTTAGAAAGCGATACTACACCCAATCCATGAGCTATTTCATGTAATAGAACAGAAACAAAATCATATTGATTCAAAGATGGATTTCCGTCTGTTCCAAAATAATAATTGGTAGCGCTATTCATGAAAACATTAATATCATGCTCCCCCGTATTTAATTCTACACCCTCAATAGCATTGGCTAAACATGAAGCATACCAAATACCCTGAATAGGTGTAGAAGGAAAATCTTTTCTTCCATTGGGCAGTGTAATCCCCAATGGACCCTGATTGGTAAGGTCTAAATATTCTACATGTAGTTTTACTGGGACATTAGTGATTAAATAATCATCCCAAATATTTACTGCATGATCGATTGCTGCGTCTATCGTTGAATTAGTACCTGAAGATGATACTACAAAATTAGATTGCGAAAAACTAACTACTGGAATTAGTATAAAACAAAACAAATAGTAGCTGTTTTTCATTAATTATTGTTCTGAAATAATAATTCTCCTGCTTACCACGTCATTTCCAATTTCAATTCTTATTAGATATGCCCCATAAGAAAGATTAGAAAAAGTCATTTCTTTGGATTCTGCCTCTATGTAAAAGCTTTCCTCATGAATCATTTGACCTAAAATATTATAAACACCCAAAGTTCCTTCTGAATACCTTGGGATCCTTATAACAAAAGATCCATTATTTGGATTGGGGTAAATAGTAATTTCGGAAAGATCTGTAAAGCCATTGCATTCATCTACTCTAACAACTACTTCTCTTCTAGCGCTTTCACATTCCTCTTGTTTTACTTCCCAATCGTAAAAAAAATAATAATGGTCTAGCCCATTATTATCAGTTGCTGTACTTCTTTTAATAGACAACAGGCCTGGAGTAGTATATGGATAATTTACCCCCGTATTATTACGATGGAAATTCACCAATGAATTCAAAGCAACTCCTATTTGGTAATCATTCCCCGGTTCTAAGTGAGCGTTAATATTTAGTCTATGAGTACCAGTAGCCGCAACATCTACAATTTTTTGAAAAACAACTTGCCCTGTTTCATTTAAAATCTCAATAGTTCGTTCTGCGCCTCCATATGCTCTTACTTCGACAGAAACAATCTCAATAGGCTCATATACGTCAAAAACCAAATATTGATTACCTCCAAAGTTTGACCCTCCTCCAGAATCATCTGGCTTTCCTGCAGATTCTATTGGAGAAAAACTTTCACTAGCTACATAAAAAGTAGCTGTTTGTGTTAAATTATTCGTAAGATAATTAACTCCTATATATGTAGGATCTTCATCATTTTCATTTTCATACCAAACAAGATTATTACCATTTTCACTAATTAATTCTGCTGATTCACCTGAACATATAGAAACTCCTTGAACACTAGGGGAAGTGTCTATATTAACTTCGATAAAGCTAGTTTTTGTTATGGTTCCACTACCTCCAAAATTAGTAGCTGTTAAAGTGACTGAATAAGTGCCGCTTTCATCATAAACATGTGTGGGGTGTTGCTCAGAATGATCTTCTACACCGTCTCCATCCATGTCCCAAGACCATTCATATGGAGCATTAGATGTCAGGTCAGTAAATTTCACTATACCTGTACACGTAGAATTGGTGTTAGATTCAAAATCAATAGTTGGTGTTGCGCTTGCATAACTTTGTAAACACAACATTGCCTCATAAGCATTGATTCTGCCAGAGCCTAGATAGTTAGACATTCCTGGATTCATTGGGTTTATATTGTCACATGTAGCATATAAACAGGTTAAGATCTGATCTCTTGAAATAATTGGATTATATGACATCATTAACCCAATTAAACCAGATACTAATGGTGTTGCCATCGATGTGCCAGATTTCGAAGTGTAATTATTAAAGGGGACAGTGCTCACAATGCTTACCCCTGGGGCCGTAATATCTACTATATTACCATAATTAGAAGATGGGGCTTTTACATCGGAAGAATTAGATGATGCAACACAAATCACATTAGGATAATTAGATGGGTAATGTGGGGTTGCGTCTATATTGATACCGTCATTACCTGAAGCTGCGGTAATAACACTTCCATTGTTCCATGCCCATTGGATAATCTCCTCTTCGGTTTCCGATGAATTCATGCCGCCAAAAGAACAGTTAATCACATGAGCTCCATTGAGTGCTGCAAAATAAATCCCATCAAAACCTTCAGTTACAAAGCCTGCTCCAATAGAATTTGGCGTTGATTTAACTGCCATTAAGCTAATTCCATATCCAATTGAAGGCATCCCTATCGTATTGTTGGTTTCGGCAGCCATAATGCCAGACACATGAGTTCCGTGATCCCAATTACTCACATTTGGATTAGGGTCAGGATCGTTATCCCCTACATCATAACCATTATAATCATCTACATAACCGTTCTGATCATCATCTACCCCGTTGCCTGGAATTTCATCAGCATTAATCCATAACATGTTTTCTAGATCCTCATGTTCAATAGAAATTGCGCCTTCAATAGCCGCTACTACTATATTACTATCTCCTAAAGTAAGGTCCCATGCTTGTTCTGCCTGGACCTTATCTAAGCTCCAACATAAACTGAAATGCTGATCATTTGGAGTGATGTATTCTTTTCTTATAGGTAATTTTTCTACAAGAGATACTCTTGAATCTGATGCTATTTTATCAAATAGTTGGTCAATTTTTTCATACTCACTGAACTCAATTAAAAACGTATTCATTAGGAGTTCAGAACCCACTGCTCTTGAATAAGGCCTTGATATTTGTCTTATAGAATAAAGGGCTTTTACCTCATCAATAAAATTAAAAACAGAAAATGGAATGTTATTT
>Ga0206679_10002384_pt1 | contig 14895 bp, 14 predicted proteins | sample M110012015metaG_FD_155464 | JGI IMG/M metagenome (GOLD analysis project Ga0206679, IMG submission 155464) | Ammonia-oxidizing marine archaeal communities from Monterey Bay, California, United States - M1 100m 12015 | ecosystem: Environmental > Aquatic > Marine > Intertidal zone | place: USA... | reverse complement strand
TCTATCACAACCTTCAGCAATTTTCAAATAGGCATAATGAAGAGGAGTAGTTAAGATCCTTTCACCTAAAAGTTCATGCTTATAATCAGCTTTTAAAGTTTTTAAAAGAACAGGTAGGTCTCTTGTACCAAAATAAGCGTCTACTTCTGGAATTTCTTTTTTAAGGTCTTCTTTATATCTTTCGGACAGACAACCAGACACATAAAGCTGGTCTACTAATCCTTTCTTTTTGGCCTCTACATAGTTGATAATCGTATCAATAGATTCTTCTTTAGCATTATCAATAAAACCACAGGTATTAATAATGACAATTTCAGCATCATGTTCATCGGAATCATGGGCAACTTCAAATTGATTGGCTTTAAGCTGAGCCATCATTACTTCAGAATCAAAAATATTCTTAGAACATCCTAAAGTGATGACATTCACTTTATTTTTTCTGAGTGTTTTAGTTTTCAAACCTTAAATTTTAAAAAATCAATTTATTTTTCGAATCCTGAACCTTCAAACAAAGAATCAACAAATTCTTTTCTATCAAAAACCTGCAATTGTTCAACACCTTCACCTACCCCAATATACTTAACTGGTATCTTGAACTGGTCTGTTATACCTATTACAACCCCACCTTTAGCAGTACCATCTAATTTAGTCAAAGCCATTGATGTAACCTCTGTTGAATTAATGAATTGATTGGCTTGTTCGATCGCATTCTGCCCTGTAGAACCATCTAGTATCAATAAAACATCGTGTGGAGCATCAGGAAGGACCTTCTTCATTACATTTTTAATTTTTGACAATTCATTCATTAAATTGACCTTATTATGAAGTCTTCCAGCTGTATCAATAATAACTACATCTGCATCCTGAGCTTTAGCACTCTGTAAAGTATCAAATGCAACAGATGCTGGATCTGCGCCCATTCCCTGTTGTACTATAGGGACACCTACCCTTTCAGCCCAAATAGTTAATTGATCAACTGCAGCAGCTCTAAAAGTATCTGATGCACCTAAGACGACCTTTAGCCCTTTTTTATTAAACTGATGAGCTAATTTTCCTATTGTCGTTGTTTTCCCTACTCCATTAACTCCTACAACCATTATAACAAAAGGTCCTTCAGTTTCAGGAATTGTAAAATCAATTTGGTCTTCAATATTATTTTCATCAAGAATCCCACTTATTTCTTCTTTTAACAAAAGGTTTAATTGTGCAATTCCAACATATTTATCTTTACTTACTCTTTCCTCAAGACGATCTATGATCTTTAATGTAGTAGACACACTTACATCTGAAGAAACTAGTATTTCCTCCAAATCATCAAGAACATCGTCATCGACTTTAGATTTTCCTGCTACTGAAGAAGCTATTTTTGAAAAAAAACTTTTTTTTGTCTTTTCTAATCCCTGATTAAGGTCTTCCTTTTTTTCTTTAGTAAAAAAACTTTTCCAGCCCATAATGTAAGTAGCGTTTATAACGAACAAAAGCTTCCCCTAATATAGAAGAAGCTCATGTAGCTAATTTATTTTAAAAAATTATTTTTTCTGAAACCAATCACTAACCTGTTGATTAGCAATGATCTCTTCTTTAAATGTATATGCACCTGTTTTTGGTGACTTAACCATTTTGATCACCTTTGTATGTTGTTTACCACCACCTTTTTGTAACGATGCTACTGCTTTCTTTGCCATGACAAATATTATTTAATCTCTTTATGAATAGTATGTTTCTTTAAGATAGGATTGTATTTTTTAATCTCCAATCTATCTGGACTGTTCTTTCTGTTCTTGGTTGAAATGTATCTAGAAGTACCTGGCACACCACTATCTTTATGCTCTGTACATTCTAAAATAACCTGAACTCTATTTCCTTTCTTAGCCATTGTTCCAATTTTTATAGGGGTGCAAAGATATAGATATATTTATAGATATACAACACATGCATTATTATTTATCATTTAAATAACTTCTTAATTGCATTAAAGATTCTATTTCCTTAATTGTTTTTGGCACACAATCAGAGATCACCTCAGGCTCTCCTGTAGTGATTAAGACATCATCTTCTATTCTTACTCCAATATTCCACCATTTGGGATCACAAGGAGATCCTTCGGCTATATAAATTCCTGGTTCTACTGTAATTACAGAATTAGCCTGCAACAATCCATAAGTACCCATATCATGCACATCCAATCCTAAATAATGGGAAGTTCCATGCATAAAGTACCTACTAAGCTCAAATGGTTTTTTTATAATCCCCAACTCCATTAATCTTTGAGATATAACAGTAGTAGCTGCTATATTAGGATCCCAAAAGCGATTTCCTGACTTACAAACCTCAATCCCTGCCTTTTGAGCATCGTATACAATTTGGTAAATAATTCTTTCTTCATCAGAAAATAAACCATCAAGTGGAATTGTTCTTGTAACGTCTGCTGTATACCCATGGTACTCAGCACCTACATCACTAACTAAAAGATTAGCCCCCTTCATGGTTTTTCTATTGGTAGTATAATGAAGGATACAGCTATTTTCACCACTTCCTAAAATAGACGGAAATCCAGGATATTCAGCTCCATTTTTCTTAAAAACATATTCCACAACTGCTTCTGCTTGATATTCTTTCATTCCAGGTTCTAAATATTTCATCAATTCAATCTGAGCTTCACATGTAATCTCAATTGCCCTCCTCATTAACTGAAGCTCTTCAGAAGTTTTAATCTCTCTCATTATAGAAAGCCATTTTTTTATATCTGAATGGTCCACTTCTTCTTCTTTCTTCACTGGAATTTTCGCATTCAATTGTTGCTTTAAATTGTACAGATCGTCTTTTTTATAAGGATTATCTTTTAAATCATTTTTTAAATTTAAAACATGAATAGATTCAAAATTATCCAGATTAAGATCAATATCTTTAAAATCTAAAGCGTTAAAAGCCATGTTAACCTTTAGTATATTCTCAGCACCATCAATCCCCAAACGTTTACCATCCCAAACTTCTTCTTCAGGATTCCTAGGCTGAACAAAAAGAACTTCATTAGTAGGCTCTGAATTGACCATCACTTCATCTTTAAAGATCACCAATAAACTATGTGGCTCTTCATAGCCAGATAAATAATACATATTGGGGTCCTGATGATATTCGAAGTTTACATCATTCGAGCGATTTCTAACTGGATTAGCCAACACAAAAGCGACTGACTTATCTGGCATCATTGTTCTAAACATCTTTCTTCTATCAGCAAAAAATTCAGCTGGCAACTTATCTACATCGTAAAGCTGATCCTTTTCAGACAATTGAATAGTATCTATCGATTCCTGACTAGAAAATACTTGAAACGAAAAAAGAAAAAGAAAGAAAATCCACTTCATAATTAAAATAAAAAAGCCTTGCTACCAAAGGTAACAAGGCTTTAAATATAATACAATAATAACTTATATTTTGCCGTGCTCTTTTACTTCTTTAAGAACAGCGCTAATTCCTTTTTTATTAATGGTCCTAATAGCAGATGCTGATAATTTAAGCGTAACCCACTTACCTTCCTCAGGTACAAAAAACTTCTTGGTTTGCAAATTAGGATAGAATTTCCTTTTAGTTTTTCTATTTGAGTGAGAAACATTATTCCCTACCATTACTTTTTTCCCTGTTAACTGACAAACTCTAGACATCTCTTTATTTTTTTGAGTGTGCAAATTAAATTGTTTTTTCGCTGAAAAACAAACATCAACACTTCTTTTTACTTTCTTCTTTTTTGTTGTTGCTTAGCCATGTCCTCCATCCTTTGCTGGAATTTAGATTTTTTCTTTGGCTTCTTTTTATTTTCTTCTATCTGTAATCTAATCTTATTTTCATCGATCATGTATTTTTTTATGCTCCACATAATCCCCAAGTTCATCATATTTCCACAGAAATAATAATAAGTCAATCCAGATGAAAAACTATTTAAGAAAAATAGCATCATAAATGGAAAAATGTACATAATGATTTTCATATTAGGCATCCCAGGAGAACTAGTCATCTGGCTACTATTCATCATTGTATAAGCAAATGTAGAAGCTGCCATCAATAAGGTAAAAAGACTTACATGATCTCCATACATAGGAATATTAAAACCTAAATCTAAAATTGAATCATAGGAACTTAGGTCTTCTGCCCACAAAAACCCCTCATGTCTAAGATCGATACTTGAGGGGAAAAATTTAAATACTGCTAATAAAATCGGCATTTGGATAAGCATGGGTATACAACCAGCCATTGGATTTACACCAGTTTGTTTATACAGCCCCATTGTCTCCTTCTGCTTTTTCATCATTACATCCTTATCGGTCTTACCCTCGTATTTCTTATTGATCTTCTCAATTTCAGGCTTTAACACCTTCATTTTTGCAGTTGACTTATAATTTTTATAAGTAAGAGGTAAAATGATTAATTTAACGATCAGCGTAACCAATAGAATAATTAAACCAAAAGAAAGACCTGTTGATTTTAGTAAATTAAAAATAGGCTCTATTAAAATCTGATTCACCCATCTAAATATTCCCCATCCTAAATTAATTAGTCCTTCCATCTCATTATCATAGGAAGCGAGCACCTTAGCATCATTAGGACCGAAAAAGAATTTCAATTTAACATCATTATTTTCTGGCAATGACATATTTGAATTATAGAATATGGTGTAATTATCATCAGTTAATTGTTTCTGAGAAAAATTACCAGCTGTAAATCCATCATCATAGATAAGAACAGAAGAGAAAAACTTCTGTTTATATGCAATCCAGTTTAGCTTTCCAGCTTCTATCTCACCAGATTCATCACGATTTTCATATAAATAATCTCTCCCCTCTCCTAAATACCTAAACATAGTGGTACAGATCATTCTCTCATCACTTGCTAGTTTTTCTGTAGATAAACCTTTCATGTACCAGTTCATCTCAACATCTTTCACATAATTACTAGTAAGGTTTTCATATTTTATAGAATAATCTACATGATAATTTCCTTTTTTAAGCTCATAAATAAATTTGATCTTTTTTGTTCCATCATCAGACACAAGTGAAAGAACGAGTGTGTTTTCAGTTAATTCTTCCTTTTTAAAATAAAAATCATTGGTATTTAAATCTACATCATCTGCTTCATTGGTAAAGCTGATACTTTGACCCGAAGATTCCTCTTCAAACAATTTTAGAGGGTTATTTTTACCTGCTACATAATCTGCATGCGTAGTATATTTATAATTCCCATTTTCCTTTTTTTCTACTAAAAATACTTCTGTTATTCTACCACCCTTTGAAGAAAATTGAACCCTTATCTTATCATTTTCTAATTGATAATGACTAGAATCCTCATTAAGAGCTGTATAAAATATACCATATTGATCCTTTTTTTGAGCCAGCTCTATCTTTTCTTTTAATAATATAGCTGCAGAATCATCAAGTAAAGGATCACTTAGCTGGTTTTCTGTAGATAAACTCTCTACTAACGAAGAATTATTCAAAAGCGAATCAGTAGTTATTATATCACTTAAAGAATCTTCAGATTCAGCACCTGATTCAACTTCAGCTTTTTCTTTTTTATCTGAATTGTCAACAGGTTGTTGCTGCTCATTATTCAAAATAAGAAATGCAATAAATATTGCTCCGATCAATAATATTCCTGTTAGTGTATTTTTATCCATTTAAGAAAATTTCAATTCTTTTAAGACCGCAAATATATTTTTTCTTAACCAAACACTTAGTGATTAATTCTTCTTTTTTTAATATTTATCAGGTGCCATAGTGGAAAACTTTGTGAATAAAGGGATTTGGGATTTCTAAAATAAAACTGATTTCTAAAATATTTTTGTAACTATTGATGTAAACCCTACAATTAAAATAATGTTAACTACAATTTTTGGTAAGAAAAAATTAACTGAGGACAAGATTGCTAATGTTTTTGTAAATACATTACTAAATGTAATTGACAATAGCTTTAATGAAGTTGCCTCAAATATTTCTAATGATTCCGAATTTATTAACCCACCAATAATTGATCATCTTGATAGTGATAAGTTCCTTATGATCGTTCTTGCTGGCAACCTGAAATTTCTTTCTAAATATTTTTCAAATACAGAAGAAATGATACTTAGAAAAAAGATCATTGAAAAATTTGCTAATGTATATGGAATGGAATATGAAGAAATGAATGCTATAGTTAAAAACTTTAATAGCTTCATTACAAGAGTCAATCATCCATCTAAAAATATTATTTACGGAATGTCTAAAGCTGTATTCTATAAATACAACCTAGGGAAATATCAAATTGAATATTTTGCTCAATTAAATGCTCCCAGCCCAATCTTTCTAAAAAGGATGGATCTAATAATGGAAAATTATATTTGGGATTGGAACAATTTCTTTAACAAGTACAAGATCTCACCATCAGAACATTAATTGTCAGCTGACAAAACATCATAATTTCCTTTTAACCAATCTTTTATTCTGTTTTTGTAAAACTTGGAAAACCTATTAGCTGATGCACCTCCAGCAAAAGAAGTTTCTATTCTCATGCTACTATGATCAGTAATAAATCTAATAGATGGGGTAAAGCTGGTCGTCCTTCCTCTGCTTGTAAACACCTGACCTTGATGAACAGTGGCTCTACCACCTACTAACCCATAAGGGCCTGGATCAAAACCTAGAAATCCTGGAAGTTTACCATTAAAGAACAAATTCCTAAAAACAATTTGATTATGGTCACCCCATTTAACTGGTTTAACTTTTAATACTTCTTTTATAATCCTTTCAATAATAATAGCTTTATTTTCTTTGAACCATGATGAATTATCTTTTAAAACTATTGAACTAAAGTTTTTATACAAACCAATGAACATACCCGTATTTTCCTGCAAATAAGCACCTGATTCCTTTCCAAAATTCTGAGCTCCAAATATTTCAAAATATAATTTCTTTAGAATCAACTCAAATAAATAGGCTCCCTTAGAATTTAAGTCATAACAAAAATCCCACTCTTTTAAAATCTTAGAATTTTCACAATTCTGTAAATAAGGGATAAAAGTTTTCATCAATAGCTCAGCTTCTTTGGAACAAACATCCATCTGTATAGCTTTCATATCTTCAAGAGAAGCTTTATTGTTTTTTGAAAGAAGTTCCTGAATTCTTTTAGCCCTGAAATCAGCCATAGAAATATTAGACGGGTTCACATTTCCATATTCATTAAGATTCTGATTGGCAGTAACAAAAAATCCTTCTTTTGGATTATATATATTAGGTAATTCTTGACCATTAACAAAACCCTTCCAACTATTATCTGAAACAGAACCGTCAATTGGATAAAAACCAGACCAATTATTATTTCTTATTGGCATCAAACCAGACATCTGATAACCAATATTCCCTTTACTATCTGCTAAGATCCAATTAAATGATACCTCAACATCTTTAAAAAGATGCTGTGCTTCTTCAACAGAGTCTGTATGAAATAACTTAACAAAGGTATTTACACTCTTTGCACCTGTATTTGAACCAGTCCAACCCATTGTAAAATATTTTCCTTCTATAAATGGATCTCCATCTAAAATACCATGATCATTTTCATAAACAGTTATTTTAACATCATCTCCTTTTTTTCTTTTGATGACTTCTTCCCTTTTATTAAAATCATTCCATTGACCATCAATTAAATACTTTCCATCTTTACAGCTCTCAATCCAAAAATCTGTAGCATCCATAAATGTATAGGTAGCTCCCCATGACAAATTATTATTTCTTCCAACTAACATGGCAGGAAGACCAGGCATAGTAAATCCTAAAAAATACCTGCTTTTAACCTTACATTTAACTTCATACCATATATTTGGTAATCTATTTGTTTCTAAGTGTGGATCATTACAAAGAATAGGATTACCAGATTCAGTTCTTGAACCACTTACAGCCCAGTTATTTGAAGCCATCATAGGAGAAACATCCAATAACCACTTTACCTCATCAGGTACAATTTTAGTATAGAATTGAACTTGTTTTATCAATTCATAATCACAACCATCTAAAATAGAAGGAAATAATTCTCTTAACTGCTCTTCTGAAATTCCTTTTTGTATCAACTGAACAAGGAACATTTCCATTTCACCCTGTGATTGTGCTAGCGTTAGGAAACCAGTCATTCTTGACAACAACACACTATCTTCTGTACACCATTCCTCTGGAAAATAGCCAATTAATTTACACTCCAAAGGTCTTTTTTTACTAAGCACACTATTTACACCTTTGTTGTAACAATCGAATAACTCAATAGTTCTTTTATCAAATTTTTTTAACTCATCTTTACAATTACGCCAATTTAATTTTCTGAAAAATTTATCCACTTCAACCATCTCATCAGAACCTTCTAATAATTCAGCAGCTCTTCCTTTGCCTAGAATTCGCATAATAAGCATCTGCAACCCTCTATCTGAAGCATGTGCAATCCCTAAACGTTCATACATTTCCTCTTCAGAAGAAGCATCAATAACAACAGTTCCGTTTAATTCTCTTTTCATTTAATTTTTAAAAATTAAGACAATCCGAAATGTTTAATAGCCATATCCCTTACTTCATTTCCAATTGCTAAAGATGCAGTTGCCGCAGGTGATGGAGCATTTAGAACATGTATGCTATTACGACCATATTCTATTCTAAAATCATCTCTTGTGTCTCCATCTTTGCTTAACAATAATGCTCTTACTCCTGCTCTACCAGGCTTTATGTCATCCATTGTAAGAGAAGGTATCAAGCCTTGTAAAGTTTTTAAAAACAATCGCTTTGAAAAAGCTCTTCTATATTCATCAATACCAAAGCTCATATTTTTAAAAAATAATTTCCAAGTTCCACTATAAGACAAGGCATCAACAGTATCCTTTAAATTAAAATCTGTTTTCCCATACCCTTCACGTTTGAATGTAAAAACTGCATTGGGACCACATTCTATATCGCCATTGACCATCCTGGTAAAATGTACACCCAAAAATGGGAATTCTGGATTTGGAACTGGGTATATCAAATTCTTTACCTTGTGTTTAGCCTGCTCAGTTAATTCGTAATAGTCACCTCTAAATCCAACCACTTTTTCTTTGATACTTACTCCATCTTTTTTTGCCAATCTATCTGCCTGAAGTCCTCCACAAAAGATGACTTTTTTAACTAAATACTCGTTTTTATTAGTAGTGATTTTAGTCATCTCATCTTCTTGTAAAAATCCTTTAGCTTCCTCTTCCAATACGACCTTACTAGCAGGTTGTATTTCTATTGCTATTTGCGCCATTTTTTTAGTAGCCCCTACAAAATCAACAATTCCTGTACAAGGAACCCATATGCCGGCTTTAGCCTCCACAAAAGGTTCTATTTCTTTTACTTGATCTGCTGATATTTTCTCAATTCCTTCTGTGTTATTTGCAATGCCATTATCAAAGATCTGGTCCATGAATTTAAATTCACTTTCTTTAGTTGCAACAACAACTTTACCACAAACATCATGGTCCACATTATGCTCTTTTGCAAATTTGACCAATTCATGTCTGCCAACTACACAATTTTTAGCTTTTAATGAACCAGGTTTATAGTATAATCCCGAATGTATAACCCCTGAATTATTACCTGTCTGATGAGAGGCTAACTGCTTCTCTTTTTCAATTAGTATGATTTTTAGCGTTGGAAATGACTGTTGTAGCTTATAGAATGTAGCAGCTCCTACTATACCTCCACCAACTATAGCAATATCAAATACATTATCAGCCATATTGTTTTTTTGCGAAAATACTTATTTAATCATCTTTAAGCTAATGCTTTTTCCTCTTTTGGAACTCTTAAAAGAAGTAGGAGGCCAATTACAAAAAATAGCACTAAGGCAACTATAGAATTCCTCATATTCCCAGTTAATTGTTCTATAAATCCATAAGATGCAAGGCCAATAACAATTCCTAATTTTTCAGCCACATCATAAAATGAGAAATAAGATGATGTATCTGTAGTTTCTTCAGGTATAAATTTAGAATAGGTTGATCTAGATAATGATTGCACTCCCCCCATCACCATGCCAACCCAAGCAGAAATTATATAGAACTGAAAGGGTGAATCAACAAAGTATGCATAAACACACAAGCTTATCCATAAAAAAATCACAATCTTCAATGCATTTAAATTACCAATCTTATAAGATAATTTAGATAAAATCAATGCGCCAATAATAGCTAATAATTGAATCATAATGATAGCAATAATTAATCCAGTAGATTTTTCATTTTCATTGGCCCAATTAATTTCTTTTGTACCAAAATAAATAGCCATGATCATTATGGTCTGTACTGCCATACTATAAACGAAAAAGCTAGCTAGGTACCTTTTAAGTCGAACTGTTTTCTTAACCTTTTTGAATACTAACTTCAACTCCTTATAGCCATTCCAAATAACAGCACTATCTACCTTATTTTGGATCCTTGGTTTTGGCAACCAATAATACGTAACATGACTGAATCCAAACCACCATATCCCAGTAAACACAAAACACCATCTTGTTGCATCGCCTTTAGATTGATCATCTTGAGACATCACAAAAATCAAGCATGCAACTAAAAGAATTACTGAGCCTATATAACCCATAGAAAATCCTTTTGCTGACAAAGAATCATGTTCTTCAACTGGTGCAATTTCAGGTAAATAGGCATTGTAAAAAACCAAACTACTCCAAAAACCTATTCCTGCTATTGCAAAAATCAGCATACTTAGTTCTAGATGATCAATATCAAAAAAATACAAGCTCATACAGGCAAATGAACCTAAGTAACAGAAAAACCTTAAAAAAGCTTTCTTCTTCCCTGCAAAATCAGCAATTCCTGATAACAACGGAAGGAAAACACATAATAATAAAAAATAACTTGCAGTAACAATAGAGACCAATGCCGTATTAATGATCTCCCAGCCAAAAAAATAAACTACTTTATTTTCTGTACCATCGATTGTTAATGTATCATGTACAGCATAGCTTTCATAAAATAAAGGGAAAATAGCAGTTGTAATTACTAAAGGATATACAGAATTGGCCCAGTCATAAAATGCCCAAGCATTTTTGACTTTTTTATTTCCATTACTATTTTTAGACATTTAGGTCTATTAAATTTAAAGACCGATCAATCAACTATTTTAAAATCAACTCTTCTGTTCTTTGCCAAACTTAATTCGGAATATCCAGCAGATGCCGGTTGAGCAGCGTCATGATTCATGAATGTGATTCTATCTTCAGCTACTCCTTTTTTCACAAGATATTTTTTTACATTCTCTGCTCTTAAATTCCCTAAATTAATTAACCTTTCATTTTCAGGATCTTTCTTAATTGCAGCAAATTCCATTTTATCTGTGTGACCATGTAGCTCTATATTAATATCTTCATTTTCAATTAATATTGCAGCCATTTTATCCAAATCATCATTGAACATCTCATCAATTCTAGAATTTTTTACATCAAAATACACTGACCCCATATTGATCATTTCCTCCACTGTATATTTACCATCTTCTCTGAAAAAATCTTTATGATAAATCATGCTCTGGCTATTTACATCATTCATTTGATTGTTACAATCACAGTCAGTGATGTCTTCAATTAAATACACTTCAACTTGATCTATATAATAATAAGCAGAGGGAAGCTGGGTAGCAGTAAAACCATCCATTTTCTTCAACTTTTCATATTTCGTATCCTTATTATTGTAGAAATTACCAATAGTTAAATATGATTCTTTTCCAGATGCTTTATATATAGCACAGACAGGCTCCCAGTTATACCTGGCATTATATAACTTATTATCTACATTCCTCACTACATGATTATATTCATTTTTCTTTTGAAAAATAAGATCTTCCTTTTTATCTGAGTACAAAGGTTCTTTACTAAAATAAGCACCAATATTATTTACTGCATACTTACTCAAATCAGACAAACTTGTATAAAATCTTACACAATACTCAAGATCTTTACTCAATGGAGATGCCAGTTGAGTTTGAATATAGGTTCTAGGCTCTTTATTATTATAACTATAAACTAAAATACCAGCATAATTTTCACCATCCCATGGATGCTCTTTCCCCTTTTGATTAACAGGTGCAGATACCGGTAGATCTTTTTCTGTTGAATAAAGATCAGCTTTTAAAGCTGTTGGAGAATCCCATTCTGTTGCAATATTGATCTGTTTTAGCTTTTTTAGTTTCCCACTTGTACTCTCAAAACTTGGATTCAATATTAAATTAATTTCGTCTTGTGCAATATTTGAGTATCCCGAAAGAACTATAAATAATGCTATTATTCCCTTTTTCATAATCTATTTTTATTGCTTATATGATTTTACTGTGTCAATAAAACACTTTACTTTATCTGGCTTTATATCGGGGTAAACGCCATGACCTAGGTTGGCAATATGGCGATTTTTTCCAAACTTACAAAGCATTTTCTTCGTTTCAAATTCAATTCGTTTAAAATCAGCATATAAAACACAAGGATCTAAATTGCCTTGTAGGGTTTTATTTATACCGATTAAATTTCTACTTTTAGTAATATCCATGTTCCAATCTAATCCTATAGTATTACATTTTAATTGCCCCATTTCTTTAAGAACAGTATAAGCTCCTTTAGAAAAGACAGTTAATGGAACCTGGTCTATTTCATTACAGATTTTATTTACATATTTCATACCAAACTCCATATATTGGTCATGACCAAGAATTCCAGCCCATGAATCAAATAGCTGTAACATATCTGCTCCTGCACTAATCTGTGCTTTCAAATATAAAATAGTGGTTTCAGTAATTTTTTCTAATAATAGATGAGATAATTCAGGCTGTGCAAATAGCATCTTTTTTGCTTTACTAAATGTTTTTGAACCTTGACCTTCTATCATATATGAAAAAATAGTCCATGGTGCACCTGCAAATCCAATCAATGGAACTCGTCCATTTAATTCCTTTTTAGTGATTTTTATCGCTTCTGTTACATATGACAACCTATCTTCAACATCAGGTATACTTAATGAGTTAACATCATCAATCGTTTGAATTGTATTGGGAAAAAAAGGACCTTTTTTCTCGATCATTTCATAAGAAAGGCCCATTGCATCTGGAACAACCAATATATCTGAAAATATTATAGCAGCATCTACTTCTAAAATATCAACAGGCTGAATAGTAACTTCAGCCGCTAGTTTAGGAGTTTCAACTAATTCTTTAAATCCACTCAAAGAATTTCTTAATGCACGATATTCAGGTAAAATCCTACCAGCTTGTCTCATCAACCATACTGGAGTCCTTTCAACATCTTCTCCTTTTGCAGCTCTTAAAACAAGATCATTCTTTAATTTCATCCTGCAAATGTATTAATCATTGATTAATATTTTATTTTTATTGACCAATGAGCTCAATTAAAATACATCATCTATTAATTAATTTAATTTTTATTGTATTAATTCACAGTAATTTTCAGTCTCAAGACTCTACTTCTACATTAAATAAATCAATTGCTGTTATCCATAAAAATAATGGTGAAACCATTAGAGGATTTGTCTACCACAATGATGCTGAAAAAATAATCATAAATTCTAGGAATGAACAAAAAATAACTATTCCATATTCACAAATAGCTTCTATTGAATTTATTTCTACTGAAAGCTTAAAAAATGAAACTGAATTTAAAGAAGAACATTTAAATTATACTCAAAATTGTTTTTTTCCTACTGGGTTTACAACTAAGAAAGGTGATTTTACTGGAAATGCTCATTATGGCTTATCTGGAAATGCAAAAATTGGAATTTCTGATAATTTTGAATTGACAGCAGGAACTGTTTCTTTTTTTACCTATTTTCTTAGTATTGGATACTCAAAAGAAATCGGGAAAGTTTTACAATTAGGCATTAATGGATATGGAGGTTTTACATTTGATTTTAACCAAAATAACTTAACTCCTATTTATTGTATTATTCCAAGATTTAGTATAGGTAATAAAAATAGAAATATCACCATGGGTTTTATTGGTTTTTTGGGCACTGATTTATTTATTGGATCAAACTTAAATTATGAATTTATGTATGGAGGGTATATCGCAGCAAAAAATAGATTTAAAGAAAAATGGTCTGTTTCTAGTGAATTAGCTAGTGTCTCTATTAAAGGGCTACACACTACTTATATAGGTAACTTTACATTTAATTTTATGAGAAATTTTTATTCTTCATGGTCCTTTGGAATAGGAGGGATTAGAAGCGAAGATCCAGTTAATGGAATTCAATACTTAGCTAACCTACCCTTTTTTCCCTTTCCCTATTTTGGATATATGAGAAGATTCAATTAACTCAATTATTTAAAAATTCAACTTGATCTTCTAGCCACAATAAAGCATCATCATTATTATTGAAAACTTTAGCATTAGATTTATATTTCAAATAGCTTACATAGAAATTTGCTATTAATCTTATTGATATACTATTTACTACAATTGCTTGAAATTTACATTTTCTATTAAAAGCTGCATCTGTAGTAAAAAACCTCATAGAGTTAACAGTAACATCTGCTTTAACATCTCTTGCATCAACCAGGATACCAACTTCATCATCAATTAATTCTATAAAAAAATCACGGAACTGCATTCCATTTTTAATCTTTACAGATAAATTATCTTTGATCTTAAGCTTTACTAATTCTTTATTTATAACAATTAGTTCACCAAATACAGTTTGAAAAGAGTCACCCATTTAATTAATAACAATAGTCATCATTAAATATAATTAAATTTTATCTCATAAGAATAACATGACCTGTAAATTCCTTATGCTCTCCCGTAACTGCATCCTTGGTATCTAGCTTCCATATGTAAATGTCCTCCTGTGCTGGTAAA
>Ga0206679_10002382_pt1 | contig 14897 bp, 20 predicted proteins | sample M110012015metaG_FD_155464 | JGI IMG/M metagenome (GOLD analysis project Ga0206679, IMG submission 155464) | Ammonia-oxidizing marine archaeal communities from Monterey Bay, California, United States - M1 100m 12015 | ecosystem: Environmental > Aquatic > Marine > Intertidal zone | place: USA... | reverse complement strand
AAGCGACTATTGCAGCATTTACAGTTATGATGATTTTCATTATTCTATTTTTTGTTTGATTATATTTAAACTAGTGATAAATTATTAATCTAGTGGTAAAATAGTCTGTATTTGAGCATGTCAAAAATTAAAAATCTAATATTTGGCACTATTATAAAAAATTAGCATTAGTTATATGTTATAATAAATTAAATTGAATTAATCATGGTCTATCTTCGTGCAAAGACAATAAAGTCTGAACAATACCTGTATCTTGTCAAAAGTGTATGGGATTCAAAAAAGAGTACATCCAAACAACAAACTATCAAGTACTTGGGCAAAGCATCACTTGTTGAAAGTGATGACATTCCTGTTGATTATAGAAACGATTCAAAAATATTATCTGCGTTATCCAAATATGCTCCTAAAGATATTAAAAAAAGAAATAATGCATCAGAAAAAGTAAAACAAAAATTATATAAAAAAATCACCGAAGGGGATATTCAGGAGTCTGTAAAAATTTATGAAGAATATATTAAAATTTTTAACACTGTAGAATTTTTTGATAAAATACTCAAACCTGTAATGTCTAAAATTGGAAGTGACTGGCAATCTGGAAAAATTAGCATTGGTACAGAACATGTGGCAAGTAATATTGCACAAACGTTAGTGAAAGGGATATTTGAACAAGTTAATGTTCGTGTAAAAAAAAAGACAGTCTTGATTTGTGTACCTATAGGTGAAGAACATCATTTGGGATGTGATGTGTTGGAAACGTATCTTTCTATGAATGAATTTAAAGTATTCAATATGGGAACTTCTGTTCCCACTGAATCAATACTGAATTTTATTGAATATAACAATCCTGATATTGTATTATTGTCTATTACGATTAAAGACAATCTTAAGTCTGGACAAAGACTGGTAAGAAAAATTAACAAAGAATTTGATGTTCCAATTTTTGTAGGGGGTCTTGCAACTCAGGGCAAAAACATTCCAAAATTTGATGGAGAAATTATCGAAAATCTCTCTCTTTCTGGCATTAAGAAAAAAATTGGATGTGTTCTCAATGGGTAGAACTTGTAGAGGAATTTGTACATTTTACAAAGCTAAACCTGTTTCAAACAAAATCAGATATGAGATTGGTCAGAAACGGTGTTCGTTTTGTGGGATATTTTTTGAATTTGACAATGTTAGGTGCATTTGTTGCAAGTCCGTCTTGAGAACAAAAGCTAGGAAAAAGAGATTGCAAGAAAACTAGTATCTTGAATCCAATCTGAGACATCTGTTTTGATATTATGTGGAAAATTTAACCATAATCGACATATCTGTCATATCTGACCTCGATCTCTTTGTTTTCCCCTGAAATTATTTTTTGATATTCTTGTTCTTTTCTAAATTCTATATATTTACAAATGTCTGCAAAATCTTCGTTTTTTGGATATGATTCAAAAACTGGTTCTATCATCTTTAGATGTTCTAGCGTTTTCTCTCTGAATTCTTCTCTTGTTGGTTTTCTAATCCCTTGCATTCTGAACCATACTGCCGTCCAACTTGCACCCACGACATGTGGCAACAAGTCAAAAGCTCTTTGTATTTCAAAACGTTCGTCGTTTCTCATGGCTCTTGAAGAAACCTTGAAGCTGATTTTGCAAAATATGTGACTATCATGTCTGCACCTGCTCTTTTAATTGAATGAAGAATTTCTAATGTGATATCTTTTTCATTTACGTATCCTAACTGTGATGCAGCTTTTACCAATGCATATTCTCCAGAAACACTATACGCTGACACTGGAACGTTGTACTTTCTTCTGGTCTCTGCAATTAAATCCAAATATGATAATGCTGGTTTGATCATTACGATGTCCACTCCTTCCTCGATGTCAGTCTCTACTTCCATCATTGCTTCTCTTGCATTTGTAAATGGAACTTGGTATGTTTTTCTGTCTCCGAACTTTGGTGCACACTCTGCAGCATCTCTAAATGGTGAATAAAAGTTTGAACGATGTTTGGCTGAATGTGACATTATTGAGACGTCTGTGAACCCTTCGTCATCTAGCGCTTTTCTAATTGCAGCAACTTGACCATCCATCATTGCTGAAGGTGATACTGTGTCCACTCCTGCTCTAGCTTGACTGACAGCAATTCTTGCAAGTGTATCTAAACTTGTATCGTTGTCAATTTTATCTCCTTTAATAATCCCACAATGACCTGTGGATGTAAATTGACATAAACACACGTCTGCCATAATGACTATTTTATCTCCAAACTCTTTTCTGATTTGAGTAATTGCTTTTTGGACAATCCCGTTATCGTCAAAAGAAGAACTTCCTGCTTCATCTTTTTGTGTTGGAATTCCAAATAACATTATTGCGGGAATTCCTAAATCTATGATTGTTTTAACCTCCTCATTTACTTCTTCCAAAGGCAGTCTTTCAATTTCTGACATTGATTCAACTTTGATTCTATTTTTAAGATCTTCTTGAACAAATACTGGACAGATGAAGTCTTTGGGCGTTAATGTGATTTCTTGAACTAACTCTCTCATTTTTTCAGATATTCTTAATCTTCTGAGACGCTTAGTGGGAAATGACATGTTTTGAATTAATTCTGGCTAAAATATAATCCTAGTCAGTCTGATTCTGTTTTTTATAGTCAAATAACTTGCTAGCCAACTCTATGACATTTGGCTGACCCTGTTCTGATGCTTTTCTTATATTGTTCATTGGAGTTGTCACGATGCTTTCTACTACTGCTTTTGTCAATTCTTCAATAATTTTGATTTTTCTTTCATCATTTTCTCCCAGCATTTGTAATGCTTTTTGTAATTCTTTTTCTCTGAGATTCTCTATGTTTTTGAATACATCTGTTACCAGTGGTTCTGCATCTAATCTTTTCATTGAGGCTTCTAATACTGATATCTCCTCTTTAATTATATTTTCAACGGTTTTTACCTTGTTTATTCTAGCGTTGATGTTTTTTTCAACCATCTCTGCAATTTGATCCAAATTCATTAATTTGACTCCTCCAATCATTGCTACTTTCTCATCTACTGTTCTTGGGTTTGATAAATCTAAAATCATTACCCCGTTAGTTTTTTCCTTCATGGCTTCTGTAATTCTTTCTTGTGTTACAAGAAAATATGGTGCAGTTGTTGCGACAAATATTATGTCATATTTGTTGAATCCTGAAAGCACTTCTTCAAATTTAATCGGTTCTCCGCCCATTGTCTCACAAAACATTTCTGATCTTCCCATGGTTCTGCTTGTAACATTAAACGCATACCCTCTTCTTTGAAGTGATTTCGCAACTAATGTTGACACCTCTCCAGTTCCAATCAATAGAATCTGTTTTGTTTTTAATTCATCCACATTCTCTTCTGCAAGTTTTACTGCCATTGAACCCACTGAAATACCACCTTTCCCAATTCCGCTGGAATTTCTAATTCTGGTTCCCATCCTGATTGCTTTATCAAATAATGTGTTGAGATGTTGGCCTGATGCTTTTATTTCTCTAGCTGATGTTATGGAATTTTTAATTTGGCCCAAAATTTGTTCTTCTCCTAACACCATTGAATCCAAGCCTGATGTTAGTTTCAATAGGTGATGCATGGCTTCTTGATTTTCCACAAATTCTAAATTTTCATTAATCATTTCCTCATCAAGTCCCGTAATGCTTGCCCATGTTTTTTTAATTTTATCTGAATTATCTGTTTTTGATTTTCCAAATAACTCGATTCTATTGCAAGTTTGAATTATTACGCATTCATCTAATTCTGAATGTTTTTTGAATTGTTCATATGCATTTTCAACATCTTTGATGGTAAATTGTTCAAGAATATGTATTGGTGAGTTACGAAATGTCACACGTGCATTTATGATATTTTGATTTGTTTCCATTTTTTTAGTATCTCTATAGCTCGCTTTTCAGCTTTTTTTATCTGACCGTCTTTTATTAACTGATCAATACGGCTGTCTGTCCTGATGCTCCTTAGACACTCTTTTCGTTCAAATTGGGTGGAAATGATCTCCTTAGCTAATTTTCGTGATGTTTTTTGAATTTTAATTCGTGCAATGTCTTCTTTTGTGATAATTTTTTTGAGCAGTATCTCCAATTTCGTTTTAATTTCTTTTGACATCGCTGGACTTTTTCCTCCCGTAAAAATTGCAATTTGAATCATTTTTTCAAAATCAATAACTGCTGGATTTGAAAAATCACTCTCATCTGGATTATCTGAACTGTATGTGATTATTCCCCTTTTTTTTGAATGGTCAATTATTTTTTGATTCAATTTTTTGTCATTTGTAGTTGTAACTATCATGTCTGGTTTTAATTCTGAGATAAATTTCATATTTTCAATTTTTTGTTTTTTTAATTTGATTTTTTTTATTTTTGCCAATTTTATGATTTGTTTATTTGCTGAATCACTGATTACTATGATCTCACAATTTTGACTTAACATTGATTTAATTCTCTTTATTGCCTCATTTCCTGCACCTACAATGATTATTTTTTTATTTTCAAGATTTAGATCAACTATCATCGATCCAAAACAAACCAGTTTCTATTTATGTATTGAAAATTAATACGTGAAATTCTCGCTACATTTTTAATTGAATGTCCGAATAATTCATTTGTTGTCTTCTTTAGGTGAATCTGACAAAGAACTTCTTAATGAAATTCAATGGACTTTTCCTTTAGTGACAAGACCGTTTGATGCAATTGCTAAAAAATTTGATACTACTCCTGAAATAATTAAAGAAAATTTAAAAAATCTGAAAGAAATCGGTGTCCTGAGACAACTTAGTGCTATTTTTGATACTAGGAAACTGGGTTACACAAGTTCATTAGTTGCAATGGAAATTGAATCTGATAAACTAGATTATGTTGCAAGTCAAATTAACCGTCATCCTGGAGTCAGTCATAACTATGAACGTGATCACCAGTTTAATCTTTGGTTTACTTTGGCAGTTCCACCTGGGGCTGATCTAAAAATTGAACTTGAAAAATTTAATGTTCTAAAAGGAATTAAAAAAGTTAGAATGCTTCCAACTTTACAATTATTCAAAATTGGTGTTAAACTTGACATGGTTGATGATAAAAAACATGATGTTGCACCAACTGAAGAAAAAAAAGAAATTAAAAATATAACATTTGAACCAACCGAACAAGACAAAGACTTCATTCGTGAATTACAAAAAGACATGGATATTGTTGATGAACCATTTGTTAAAGCTGCAAACAATCTTGGGATTACTGAGGAACAATTGTTTGAAAAAATGAAACATTATGAGGATGTTGGTGTAATGCGAAGATTTGCAGCAATTTTGAGACACCGACAAGTTGGGTTTACTGCAAACGGTATGATTGTGTGGAAAGTTCCTGAGGATAGAATTACTTCTGTTGGTGAAACATTGGGTTCATTCCCTCAAGTTAGTCATTGTTATGAGCGTCCAACATATGATGATTGGCCATATAATGTATTTTCAATGATTCATTGTAAAACACATGATGAAGCATATGATGTAGCTAAAACTATTCAAGATCAAATTGATGTTGATGAATACAAAATCCTCTTTAGTTCTCGTGAGTTTAAAAAAACCCGAGTTGAATATTTTGTTGAAAATTCATTTAGTTTAGATGATATTACTGCTTAAACTTCATTTTTATCGTGTCCTACAACGTGAATGTTGCAGAAATACTGATCATTCATGTTGCAATAATACAGAGAATCCTTTCCACATTCTTTGCAAGGTGGCTTTTCATCTTCTATTGACAATTTTGTATGGTATATCTTGCTTCTACTTGTAACCCTTGAGTTTTTGTAAACTCTAGTTAAATTTGAATAGTATTCTAATTCTTCTGGATTTAATTTCTGATAATTCTTAATTTTTTTAATCATTGATTCCCATTTTTTGTATTTGCCAATCTTGGCAAGCTTCATTCTTTCAATAACTTCTAGTGTTTTTTCTGAATCTATTGGGGAGTTCATTTGCTAATTAATTTGCTTGAGGTGTTGCTTTTAATTCATAGGCAGGCCATGTGTTGTACAACTCTTCAACCTCCTTCATGTCTGAGTCTGAAATGTATTTTCCATCTGACATTTCAGCATAATTGACAACTTCTTCTTCACTAATCATTGTTGGAAGAACTGTTGCGAATCCTTTTTTTGTCATCATGAATTTCATTGCAAATTCTGTGATGTTTAGTCCATTCCTATCTGCAATTGGTTTGAACTGTTCGACTTTTTCTAATGATGCTTTGAGCCATTCTCTTTTTCTTACTGATCTGTGATCATTATCGTCAAATTTGGTATCTGCATTGACTTTTCCTGTTAGAATCCCTGATGCTTCCGGAACCCTGACTAGAATTCCTACATTCTTTTCTTCAGCTCTTTTCATTAATTCATTTCCTGGAGTTTGTTCTAGTATGTTGTAAACTGTTTGAACTGCACTGAGATTTGGCTTCTCCATTGCCTCCATGCCCTCTTGTGTCCATCCGATTGCAGGGCCTAGGGCAATTTGATATGTTTTGATGGATCCCTCTTTAACAAAATTATCCAACACATTGAATATGGAATTGTTTCTTACATCTTTTAATTTTGGATTATGTACGCCATACATGTCAACATGATCTGTTTGCAGTCTTTCTAAACTATTTCTTAATGCCATTTTTGTAAAATCTTCGTCAAATCTTTGTGGAAGTTCTTTGTGTCCTATTTGCTCTACTCCGCTAAAATCATAACCATATTTTGTTGAAATGACAATCTCGTCTCTCATATCTTTAAAGACATCGCCAATTAGTTTCTCACTTAATCCTTTACCGTACAAGTCACCTGTTTCAAAGAAATTAATTCCTACATCATATGCTTTTTTGAGCATTCTTTTTGCCTCATCTTCCTCAATCTTTTTGCCCCACCAATCAAGAGCAATGGCCCATGCTCCGAATCCTATCTCTGAAATTTCAATGTCTGTTTTTCCCAGTTTATTATACTTCAAGACTATTTTTAATTTGAAATTTCATCATTTATGTTTATCCGAGATTTGCAATGTTGGTTTTAGATTTTTTGTAATTAATTCAAACATCTAGCCTAAACTGGTGATTAACGGCACGATGTCTTTTTTGACACATACTATCATTGGAACGTCATTTTTGACATATTTCGATACCTCTGTTTCTCTTAGATCCATTATCAAATCTTGGAAATCCCTGATTTCGTCTACTTCAAATGCTAACATGAAATCTTCATCATGAATTCCAAAAGAATACGTTGTGTTTAGAACTACTTGGGGGTATTTTTTACTAACCTCGATATGCTCATCCATAATTTCTTGACGTCTTTCTTTTGGTAATAGATACCATTCTCTTGTTTTTGTAAATGGATAAACTATCACGTGTTTTTTAGGTTCCATGCCTGTTAGAAAGCCATGCTCTTTTCTTGCTCCTTGCACATAGATTGATGGTCGTGTACATGACAAATATGTCATTGATGGAATGATGTATTTTCCAAAAACAGTTTTGTACAATTTTTCAATCACTTTTTGAATTTCTTCAACTGTTTTTGCTGCAAACCAAAACAAAAAGTCCGTATCATCTCTTAATCCTAAATTGGAATATGTTCTGTATGTGATTCCTGAATTTTTTAAAATATTTTCTACTTCTTTTGCAGATTCTTCTTTTGCCAAGTCTGCCATCCATCTCCATTTCGGATCAACTTTGAAAAATGAGAAATTAAAATAATATTGTTCACTATTTTCTGACATGGTTTTTTATTTTTATGACCCTATTTAAACAAAAAACATGATTCTTTCTTATGATATTTTTATTATTTTTTCTTTGGTCTTGTGACCTGATTTGATTTGTATCATTCCAGTTGACGTTGAAAAATATTTTGCAATCTTTTTGATGATTTCTTTATTTGCTTCCCCCTTGATTGGTTTGCTTTTAATTCCGATGTTGATTTGATCATCATTTACTTCTAAGAAATCTTTGGAAAATTCAACTTGAACTTTGTAAATCAATGGTTATTTTAAAAAAATATTCTTTTTAAATTTGATTATGCTGTTTTTTCTAAGGCCCACTCGTAACCTTCTGCTTCTAATTTATCTGCAAGTGATGCATCGCCTGTTTGCAATACTTTGCCTTGTGCAAATACGTGAACAAAGTCTAATTTATCCAAGAATTTCAAAATTCTTGCATAGTGAGTAATTATAATTACGGTTGCATCTTTATTGGAAACTTTGCTTATGGCTTGTGCAACTGATTGAACTGCATCAATATCTAATCCTGAATCTGGTTCATCTAAAATTGAAATCTTAGGTTTTAAAACTGCCATCTGTAATACTTCTGCACGTTTTTTCTCCCCTCCTGAAAATCCTTCATTAAGATATCTTGAAAGAAATTCTTCTCTTAAACCGACTTTTTCTAAATTCTCTTTTAGATATTTTTGAAATTCTCTTACTGTGATGAATACTTCTCTGTCGTCTCCTTCCATTGCTTTACTTAGAGAGTTGTATGCTGTTCTTAGAAAGTGAGAAAATCCTACTCCTGAAACCTCAGTTGGGTATTGAAATCCTAAAAACAATCCTTTTTTTGCTCTCTCATCAGCAGATAAATCTAAAATACTTTCACCATCTAATCGAATATCCCCTTTTGTGACTTCGTATTTTGGGTGTGCAAGTAATGTGTATGATAATGTACTTTTTCCTGAACCGTTTGGCCCCATAATGGCATGTACTTCTCCTGGACCTGTCTTGAGATTTACACCCTTTAGAATTTCTTTTCCTTCTCTTGATACGTGTAAGTCTATGATTTCAAGTACTGCCATGTTTCAAATGATTTTGATTCTCTATATAATACCGACGAAATTTAGCTAATCCTAATAATTATTTTTGATAACAAAATGAAAGGGGGGGATGTTAGTATTTGGCCAGAGACGGTCTCAAAGTAATTTTGAGTTTGTAACTTGTTAGAATCTCTTTACATCTATTTCTGATGGTGACTTCTGTAACTCCTGCAATACTTGAAACGTCTCTTTGTAGAACATTTTGTCCAAGTAATACTGATGATACATACAGATATGCTGCTGCAATTCCGTTTGGAGACTTTCCATCCGAAATACTGTTGTCTTTGGTTTTTTCAGCAATTTCTAAGGCCAGTCTTTCTACTCTGACCTCTGTCTGCGTCATATTTGCTATCTTTGAGATGTATTTGTCCATAGTTAAGACTGGAGCCTTAATTGCTCCCATTTCCATCACCATGGTTCTATAGTATCTTGCTGCAAGTTTTGTTTTTGATTTAACATCTTTTGCCGGAACAATTCCTTGAATAATTTCTTCTAATGATCTTACTACGTTACACTGTTTGCATGCCATGTAGATTGTAGCTGCAGTGATACAAGCTACCGATTTTCCTTTGACATCTATGTGCCCATCTAAGTTTCTGTAAATCATTGAAGTAGTTTCTAACACGTTCTTTGAAAGATTGAGTGATTCGCATGTTTCGCCCATTTTTGCTAAAACATTTGCAAGTCGTCTTTCTTTTGGTGTTGATACTCTTACTCTTTGTTGCCATTTTCTGAGATGATTCATTTGATTTGCAACTTCATGGTTGATAGTTTTTCCACTGAAGTCTTTTGCACTAATTGAAATCTCAGTTGTAATTCCCAAATCATGTTGAGAATAGGTTGTTTGTCCTGTTGCTCTTGCAAGCTTCATCTTATCTTCGAGATTCGAACTTATTGTTTCTGGACCACAATCTGCAATCTGATCATCGACAACTACGCCACAACCAGAACAGATTATCTCTCCATTTTGCATATCATCTACTAATGATGATCTGCATTCTGGACAGTTTTGAGTTTGTATTGTTTTCATCTTCTATTTCTCCTAAATCTTTTTGGTTTATTTGCAGAAGATTGCTCAAACATGAAAACTCTTTTCCCAACAAATTTGTTGATGTTGTTTGTTAGCGGCGTTGCTGACGCAAACGGCCTTTTTATTGGGCCAATTAGTTCCATTACTTTTGCAACTCTAGTTCCTTTGTCGTCACAGAGTATCTGTCCTTCAACCAATTCTTGTGATAGCTGAATGATTACCCTGCCACTTCCGGCTAGGTGCATTATTTCGCCTACCTCCTGCAATTAATAGTAGTAGAAATGATTACACTATCATAGACTTCTGTCAACTTTACTTTAGCTAAGAGCTAGAATAGATTTTATTTTGTTTGCTTTGATCTTTTTGAAACAAGCTTTTGTGAAATTTTGTTAAGAATAATTGTCTTGGAGGATCCTTTTGGCAACACAATATACCCGGACCTCACAAATGGTCTCTTTGGAAATCTAACCTTGTCATCTGATTCTGTAATTTCAAATCCTGCAGACGTTGTTGCATCCATTAATTCTTTTAATGAAGGATCAAAAACACATTTCCCTAATCCTAATCTCCTTCCTTTTGATTTTTTTAAATTTTTATTAAAATAATCCAGCCAGATTACGACGTGCTCGTAATCTTTCATTTTATTCCTTTAGTAATATTGCGTTAGCTATTCCGTTTTGTCCTGGTTTGGAGACAATTTTGCATTTACCTTCTTGTGTTTCAAGAATTGCACCTTTGCTGATTATGCCACGTCTTCTATAATCATTATTTGTAGAATTATCTAAAACTTTGATGATTTTTGATTTGACAACTTTTGAGTTTCCTGTTGCTAAATTGACAAAATCAACTGATTTTAAAGCTACTTTGTTATTGCTTCCTCTAACTCTTCTTGTTACCGTAACTTGAGCCCCATTGACTGCTTCGTTTGGATATCTGTCAGTTTCATATTTTCTTCTAATTCTGAGTGGTTTTCTTCGTCCACCAGTAGTTTTACTGGTTGCTAAATTTTCTACTGATTTTCTCACAAAATTTTAACGAATTACTCTAATTTATACAAAACGCCAAAAACTAGCCTTAATCCAATTTTTTTCCTAGTTTGTTTCTGTTGTAATTTGTGATGCGGTGTTTGTTTTCCCTTTGTTTGCAGTTTTTCTTACTTTTGAAAACAATCTTGACTTTAGATCTTCCACATCACCTTTAATCCCAAAATATTTTTGAAATTTTTCAGTTGTCGTGTAAATTTTTAATCTTCCGACATTTTGATGCGTTATGTAATCTAATTGTCGTAGTTCTTTTAGATGTGCATAGACTCCTGAACCCCTAGTTTCAACAAGTTGTTTTGAAGCAATTGGTTGCATATATGCAATGTATGATAATGTCTTTAGAGTTGCATTTGGTAAAACTGGTTTCGAGGCATATCTTTTAACCGTTGAACTGTATTCCGGTTTTAATTGCATTACATATGTCCCATCTGGCAGTGTTGTAATCTCTAGTGCTTTGAACGCTGTCTTTGTTTTTTTCATAATTATATCTAGTAAATCTAGTGTTTTTGTCCTTGATTCTGTGCCTGATGCTCTAATGATGTCTTCTATTCTTAATGGACGTCCTGCTGAATATAGTGCTGCTTCAATTCTTGCTGTTGCTTCTACTGTGTTTTCAATTCTTGCCAAATTTTCTATCCCTCATTCAAATTATAATTGAAGAAATTTTTCTCCATTTTATTCAGTTGCCATCTCTTCTTTTATGAGTATAATTTTGATGTCCTCCTCAATTTGCTCCAAGTCCACTTTTTGGTCTCTTGCTAAAAACAATGCTGCAAAGAAACATCTGATTGAATCGACTTGATCTAATTCTGTAATGATATCTTGAAGTAATCCGAACCCTGTATCTGATATTTTTTTCATAATTAGATCTTCATATTTTCCAATGATGCTTTCTAATGAAATAAAAAATTCTTGAAAGTCTGGTGCTTCTATTGGTTCTATTTCTAACTGTTTGCTCCTTCTTGATTGTGGGTTGGCCATTGTACCAATTAGGTTTTGTAACAACCCCAACAGATCATCTAATGAAACTGGATATGTCGATTCATGTCTATATGGTATGTCTATTAATTCAATATCTACATCGGTTCGCTGTCTAGTAGGCTTTTTCTCCATAGCTGCTTTTTGTAATGCAAAGATACTTTCAACTTTCATTCTGTAAATTAATGACGATGACAATGCTGCCATCCCTGCAACTTTCAGATCTTTTTTCCCTGTTTTTTCGAGAATTTTGATTAATAAATTTAAAATTTGAATTAAATCTATTTCCCAAACATCTTTTTTTACAACGGATGTTGGACTAAATAGAATATTGACTGGTTCTTGAGAAATGCTGTTTGGATTTGGAGGTTCACTCACAAGATGCCTATTGTTTTATTCAATAATATCTAACTACTCTACTTTTTTCTTACATCCAGTCAACTCTTATATTGTAAAGATGATTTTTTTTTGATATGAAATCTGCCAGAATTCTGGGACCTAACGAACCTCTTTCTGTTTCTGAATCTGATACACCAAAACCAGAAGGAGATCAAGTTTTAGTTAAAGTAAATTCTGTGGGTGTTTGTCATAGCGATTTACATTTGTGGGAAGGCGGATATGATCTTGGGGATGGACAATTTATGAAAGTCACTGACAGAGGCGTTAAATACCCTGTAACTCCTGGTCATGAGATTGTAGGCACTGTTGAGGATATTGGAAATACTGTTTCAGGTATTGAGAAAGGTGATCAAGTGCTGGTTTATCCTTGGATTGGATGTGGTGAATGTCCTGCATGCAAAGTTAAAAATGAAAATTTATGTGATGCACCAAAATCTATGGGTGTTTTTCAAGATGGTGGTTATTCTGATTATTCTTTAATTCCTAGTTTCAAATATTTGGCAAAACTTGATGGTGTTGATCCTGATGCTGCAACTTCACTTGCTTGTTCTGGATTAACTGCATTCACTGCAATCAAAAAAGCAAATCAAAATTCTCCTGAATTCCTTGTAATTGTTGGTGCTGGAGGTTTAGGATTGATGGGTGTACAAATTGCTAAAGCTATAACTGATGCAAAAATTATTTGTGTTGATTTGGATGATCAAAAATTAAACATTGCAAAAGAAATGGGGGCTGACTATGTTGTTAATTCTAAAGATCCTGAAACTTCTCAAAAAATTATGTCTATTTGTAATGATAAAGGTGCTGACAGTGTTGTTGATTTTGTCAATGCCCCACCTACTGTAAAACTTGGTTTTGCAATTTTGAGAAAAAGAGGTAACTTGGTTCTTGTGGGATTGTTTGGCGGTTCTCTTGAATTATCCTTGGTAACAATTCCTCTAAAATCCCTTACAATTCAAGGTGCATACACTGGAAACTATGATGACATGGTTGAGTTGCTTGCTTTGGCAAGAAAAGGAATTCTTAACCCTGTCATATCTAAAAGATATTCTCTTGATGATGCAAACACTGCATTGGAAGACCTTAAGGCAAGAAAAATTCTTGGCCGTGCTGTCATAAACCCTTAGTCTAAATTAATTATAGATTGTTATTCTCAAAACTATTTTTTCGTTTTTCTATTCTTCTTCTAAAACCCAACCTGTGTTGATAATTTTTTCATCTTCTTTTTCCCCCACACCTGTGGCGTATCTCCAAATACATGTTGCATCTGTCTGCATGTTTTCTTTAATTTTTAAAAGAGACTCTGTTTCAAAATCTAAATTTTGATTTGCTGTTCCGCATTCTTTACAAAATTTACATTTTTGATCTAGTGTAATCGGATTTGATTCAATTAATGGGTATGCACTACATGCTAATGGTTTATTTTTATAAATTCTACATGGAAACCCTCCATGTGTTGATTTTCCCCCACTTTCTGTGTCCAAAAAAGGGCATGTGTTGCCATTTTCTTCAATTCCCATTAGTTGATATGCCAAAATTTTTGTAGGTTTTTGATTCTTGTTTTTAGAAATTCCTATTCTTGGCAAAATTTTTATTTTTATTTTATTTTTTGTTGCCAATTTTTCAATCTGCTCTTTTTCTGCTGGTAATATCAGTACGCCTATTTTTCCAAATTGTTTTGTTGGATAATACTCTCTTTCAACACAACATTGAGAGCACTCTTCAATACATCTGAACTCCATGACTTGATTTCTCTTTTGTAGATAAAATTTCTTTGTACTTTTATTCTTCTACCCGTTTTCCAAAACCTCATCAGTTATATGGTAACTCAATTTATCTAAAATGTGGGTAAGCGTCAAGTAAAAAATGAAAGTGCACTAAAAGAAATTCGTCTTCCAGAAGAAGGTGAATTGTTTGGGCGAGTATTGAAAATGATGGGCGGTGAAAATGTTATGATAAAATGTGATGATAATGTAACTAGACGGGGAAGAATCAGGGGAAAATTGAAGAGACGAGTTTGGATTCGGGATAACGATATTGTAATAATTGCTCCTTGGGATTTTAATGAAAATGAACGTGGGGACATAGTTTGGAGATTCACTTTGCCTCAAGTTGAATGGCTAAAAGACAATGGTCACATTGCAAAAGATTTCTAATCTCCTGATACCTTAGTTAATATAGTGAATGTATTGTTTCAGAAAATATGGAACAAGGTACCGTAAAATGGTTCAACCGAACTAAGGGCTATGGTTTTATCGAAAGAGAAGGTGGCGACGACATGTTCGTTCACAAATCTGACGTTGATGGATTCATTAACGAAGGCGATAAAGTCGAGTTTGAAGTTGGTGAAGGCCAAAAAGGCCCAGCAGCACAAAAAGTCAAAAAATTAGAGTAGACCCTAGATTTTTAATTTAAGATTCTTCTTAAACTAGACTATTTTTTTTATTATTTTTTCAATTATTTTTTAATTTCAGATATTATTGTGGTCCCGCGGGCATGAATTGAACATGCGACAACCCGGTTTCTGTATGCCTGATATGCTGTTTTTCGGTCAGCCATCTTAAGCCAACAACTACAGCCGGAAGCTCTACCAGGCTGAGCTACCACGGGACAAAAATTAT
>Ga0206679_10002380_pt1 | contig 14905 bp, 9 predicted proteins | sample M110012015metaG_FD_155464 | JGI IMG/M metagenome (GOLD analysis project Ga0206679, IMG submission 155464) | Ammonia-oxidizing marine archaeal communities from Monterey Bay, California, United States - M1 100m 12015 | ecosystem: Environmental > Aquatic > Marine > Intertidal zone | place: USA... | reverse complement strand
CAGAGTGCATGCAATCTGCTGGTGGAGCCCTCACCGACCTGCACGCTGTTGGAGTTTGCAAAGGTCCGGGGTCATACACCGGCTTAAGAATTGGTGTCTCAACCGCCAAAGGAATATGTTATGGTTTGGGTATACCCCTAGTAGCAATGGATTCAACCGAGGTGTTGAGCCAAATGGCATGGCAAAAACATAAAGAAGCGGATCAGTGTATAGCCCTGCTCGATGCCAGAAGAATGGAAGTTTATTCTGCCCACTTCTCAAGGGAAGGAGGTAGACAATCCGAGACTGAAGCAATTATCATTGATGAAAATTCGTTTGCTGAATTACGTGGTTTGCCAATCGTTTTTGTCGGTGACGCGGCGGACAAATGCGCAGAAGTATTAACGGATCCAAATTGGACTTTTGATCACGGATTTCCAGCCGCTAGCACAATGGCTGAGGAAGTTTATAGAAAGTTTGACCAAAAGGAATTTGAAGATGTCGCTTACTTCGAACCCTATTACTTGAAAGATTTCATTGCCGGGAAACCGAAAGACTTATTGAAGCAATCGTAATTTTGATTCATGAAGAAGGTTTTGATCATCTGCATAGTAGCCAGCCTTGTAGGAGTTTCGTGTCGGCGAAATGAAGATCAGATCCCAAATATTGCGGTCGACATATACCTCAACATCAACGAGCCATCCAATTTCAATTTATCAGTAGTCGGTGGAGCAGACACGTATACTGGCGGGTCAAACGGAATTATCGTATATAGAAACTCCTTGAGTGAGTTCTCAGCTTACGATCGTCATGTCCCTTACAACATAGAGGAATACTGCCAGCTTCAATTATTGGATGACGGTCTGATCCTTGAAGATCCCTGTTCAGGATCGCAATGGGTAATTGTCGACGGATCGTTGGCACAAGGTCCAGCAGTTCTCTCTCTCCAAGGGTACAATACCACTTTTGTCGATCCTGTCATACATATCTGGAATTAATTCATCCAGATCGCTCATCTAGATTACAAGACCCTCATTGGATAGAAATTAAATGGGATCACCTGCCCTAATACTCTGGTACATAAAGACAAAAAAAATGCGGACCGAAAACGATCCGCATTTCTCATCCTGAAAACTCAGGCCTAATATCTATACTCTTCTGGCTTGTAAGGACCTTCTGTCGTTACACCAATATAGCTTGCTTGTTCTTCCGAGAGCTCCTCGAGTACCACGCCAATTTTGGCTAGGTGGAGGCGAGCTACTTTCTCATCCAATTTTTTAGGGAGAGTGTAAACCGCATTGCCGTAAGCATCGGCATTAATCCAAAGCTCAATCTGTGCTAAAGTTTGGTTACAGAATGAGTTACTCATCACGAATGACGGGTGCCCCATTGCACAACCTAAATTAACTAGACGACCTTCAGCTAGAACTAGAATGTCAGAACCGTCAATAGTGTACTTATCAACTTGTGGCTTAATCTCAATTTTTGATGCGCCATGTGCTCCATTTAACCAAGCCATGTCGATCTCATTGTCAAAGTGACCAATGTTACAAACGATAGCCTTGTCCTTCATGTTCTCGAAATGCTCTTGAGTGATGATATCTTTGTTTCCTGTAGCGGTAACAATGATGTCAGCCTCCTTCACTGCGTCAGCCATTTTCTTCACTTCAAATCCTTCCATTGCTGCTTGCAGCGCGCAAATTGGATCGATCTCGGTAACAATAACACGGCATCCTGCACTTCTCAACGACTCAGCAGAACCTTTTCCAACATCACCGTATCCACCAACAACAGCAACTTTACCTGCCATCATAACATCCGTCGCACGACGAATTGCATCGACTAGTGACTCACGACATCCGTATTTATTATCAAACTTAGACTTAGTAACAGAGTCGTTGACATTGATCGCAGGCATTGGCAAAGTGCCAGCCTTCTGACGGTCATTCAATCTCAAAACACCTGTTGTTGTCTCTTCTGAGATACCTTTAATTCCTGCAGACAATTCTGGGTATTGATCTAGAACCATGTTGGTTAGATCACCACCATCGTCGAGGATCAAGTTGAGTGGTCTGTCTTCTCCACCGAAGAAGAGCGTTTGCTCAATGCACCAATCAAATTCCTCTTCTGTCATGTTTTTCCAGGCAAAAACCGGAACACCTGCAGCGGCAACCGCAGCGGCAGCATGATCTTGAGTTGAGAAAATATTACATGAAGACCAACGAACTTCAGCTCCTAAATCGACCAGGGTCTCAATAAGAACGGCTGTCTGAATAGTCATGTGAAGGCAACCTGCGATGCGCGAGCCTTTCAAAGGTTGCGATCCTTTATACTCTTCACGAATGGACATCAAACCGGGCATTTCTGCCTCAGCGAGTTCAATCTCTTTACGGCCCCAAGCTGCGAGGCTAATGTCTTTGACCTTGTGGTCTGTACTTGTCATTGTTGGTGTGCTCATTAAAATTGCTTTAAAGTTTGACCATCAGCGTACTACGCTAAAAAAAGCGGCGCAAAATTAGTCTTTTCATTCAGTTTGAACAACGCGAAAGTCTTATTGTTTGTTCATTCTCTCGATTGTTTATACGCTCTCAAGGATAGCTTGTGCTTTTTATCACGCAATTGCTGACTGAGCCTGCTACATTTGTACATGCCTTTAATTGAAAAAAGGGACATAGCGCAATCAGGCCAAATGTACATCTGGCGAGTAGAGGAAGATATTTCTACCGTCGAAGACTCCTACCGTCAACAAATATCGCGCGTCAAAAGTTCCAGGCGTCAAATAGAGCTGATTGGCGAATTCCACCTGGCTATACTTACAGAGCAAATTGGAAAGATCAAGTATCTGGATAATGGGAAGCCCGTATTGGATGAAGGTTATATAACTATTTCTCATGATCAGCAACTTGTTGGGTTTTATCTTTCTTCCATTCCGATCGGAATGGACATTCAACGCCCGACAGAACAACTAGAGCGTATCAAGCATAAGTTTTGCAATGAGGTTGAACTAAAGGCTTTGGAACAATCCGAGACCTCCTTGCGCGATTTAACCCTCATTTGGGGGGCTAAAGAAGCAATTTTCAAGATTTACGGAGAGAATGTTCCATTCGCTCACGGGATGCATGTAACCATCGGTGAAACGACTCTGATATGCAAAATGGCTGGAGGTAAAATCCATAATCTCGAGTTCTTCGACTCGGATGGAAGCGTGGTTGTATATAGTGTGAGCTAGGATGTAAGGCATTCGCACTGAGGGGCTAAAAATCTGAAAGGTCTAAGAGACCAAAGAAGTGCAAGAAGCTAAGGCGATGGCCTGGAATGGTGATTAGGGATGAATATTTGGGCATAAAAAAACCGCGATACTCAGAGAGATCGCGGCTAAATATCGTGGTCCTAGTTCTCTAGTGAACTATTCCTTTATGACGTCTTTCGTCAGAAACAGAAACTTTTTTGCGCCCTTTCTTTCTTCTCGCATTCAACACTCTTCTACCTGTAGAAGATTCCATGCGCTTGCGGAAACCATGCTTGTTTCTGCGCTTTCTGTTCGATGGTTGAAATGTTCTTTTACTCATCACTAATTGTTTATCCCCGAAAAAGGGAGCGCAAAGATACTGGATTTCTACAATTGACCAAGATCTGCCAAGAATTTATAATTACGCCCTCGGTTGGCCAATTGGTCTACTTTTGCGGCTCAATTCCCAGACATGGCAGAACAGGAAGAGGAAAAGCCGAAGATAACCAAGTCATCGTACAAGCAAGCGAAGCGCATTTTTGCCTTTATGGCGCCATACAAGTGGATGTATATCCTAGGCTTGGTGTTCTTGCTCCTAACGAGTATGGTTTTCCTTTCCTTCACCCAACTCATGCAATACTTAGTGGATTCAACAGGAATACAGGAAGAGTTGCCGTATGACATGCCTGGTGATTGGTCTATGTCGGATGTAGGCTATATCCTGATCGCCGTGCTTGGAGTGCAGGCATTTTTCTCATTCTTCCGGGTTTACCTGTTTGCAAACGTGACTGAAAGTAGCTTGGCGGATTTCAGAAAAGCAGCGTTTCATCGATTAATTCGTTTGCCAATGGAATTTTTTGCCAAGAAGAATGTGGGCGAAATTAACAGTCGACTTGCCTCTGATATTAGTCAGATTTCAGAAGTACTCAACACCACGGTAGCAGAGTTACTGCGTCAGGCGACAATTGTAATTGGAGGGGTTTTTATTCTATTCTTCACCAACATGAAACTAACGGGCTTAATGCTCGCGGTTGTTCCTCTAGTAGCCGTTGCGGCTGTGATATTTGGAAGACATATTCGACGTTTATCTCGCACAGTTCAAGACAACATTGCCACCTCCACTTCGATTGTTCAAGAAACATCAACTGGCATCATAAATGTCAAGGCCTTCACCAACGAGCTACTTGAAACACTCCGATTTGATAAAGCTGTAGCCGAAGTGCGCAGAGCTGGACTTAAAGCCGCGATTTGGAGAGGTGGGTTTGCAGCGTTCATCATCGTGTGCATATTTGGTGTGATAGTAGGCGTGTTCTGGTTTGCCATGTTTATGGTCGAGACAGGAGAAATGTCCTATGGTCAGATGTTCAAATTCATGCTTTTGGCGATGACAATTGGTGTTAGTATAGGAGGAATGGCGGAGCTGTATGCCAGTTTTCAGAAAGGTGTTGGAGCCACAGATCGTGTGTTCGAAATCATAGATGAGATTCCTGAAGATATCGTTCTTGAGCCACGAGAAAAATCGCTTCACCTTGATGGCCGCGTAGAATTTAAAAATCTAAACTTCCACTACCCTACCCGAAAAGATCTCCCGGTTCTTAAGGACTTGTCTTTTGAAGTTGAACCAGGTCAACAAGTCGCGATTGTTGGACCAAGCGGGGCTGGGAAATCGACAATCACCGCAATGGTCATGCGTTTTTACGACCCAATTTCCGGATCGATCAAGTTTGATGGGAAACCCGCAGAAGACTTCGATTTGGGAGAATTGAGAAACGAGATGGCCGTGGTGCCACAAGAGGTACTGCTATTCGGTGGTTCTATTGCAGATAATATCGCCTATGGAAAACCTGGAGCTACGCAGGAAGAAATTGAAGCCGCTGCCTTTAAAGCAAATGCTAAAGAATTTATTGAGCGCTTCCCACAAGGCTATGACACTGAAGTCGGAGAAAGAGGAGTACAGCTTTCGGGGGGGCAAAGACAACGCATAGCGATTGCCCGTGCGGTTCTCAATAATCCATCCATCCTGATATTGGATGAAGCAACGAGTTCCTTGGATTCAGAATCCGAAAGATTAGTTCAGGATGCTCTGGAGAAGCTGATGAAAGATAGAACCTCGATTGTGATTGCCCACAGGCTCTCCACGATAAAAAGCGCAGACAAAATTCTTGTTTTAGAGAATGGGGAGCTGAAGGAGCAAGGCAAGCACGACGAACTCATACAAATTGAGGACGGGATTTATAAGCACCTGAGTAGCCTCCAATTCCAGCCTTAGATCACCTTAGTTTATTTACCTTTGGCGACCAATTCACGGGCATGAAAAAGGCGCTAATCACGGGAATTACTGGTCAAGATGGAGCATATCTTGCCGAACTACTTCTCAAGAAAGGGTATGAAGTTCACGGACTGAAGAGACGAAGCTCTCTATTCAACACCGATCGCGTGGACCATTTGTATAAGGATCAACACGAGAAAAACGTCAACTTCTTTCTCCATTACGGCGATCTTACGGATTCAACGAATTTGATTCGCCTAGTTCAGGAAACTATGCCTGACGAAATCTACAATCTTGCAGCTCAAAGTCACGTGGCCGTTTCATTCGAAACACCTGAATATACTGCAAATGCGGACGCGATCGGAACACTTCGTTTGCTTGAGGCAATTCGTATTCTAGACCTTGGTGATAAATGCAAATTCTATCAAGCGTCAACTTCAGAACTTTACGGAGAAGTGCAGGAAATCCCTCAGCGTGAGACTACTCCATTCTATCCGAGAAGCCCATATGGCGTAGCGAAATTATACGCTTACTGGATCACGAAAAACTACCGCGAAGCTTATGGCTATTTCGCGTGTAATGGAATCCTTTTCAATCACGAAAGTCCATTAAGAGGTGAGACATTCGTAACCCGAAAAATCACACGTGCTGCAGCTAGAATTAGCTTGGGTCTTCAGGAAAAAGTCTATCTCGGAAACATGGATGCTCAACGAGACTGGGGACATGCGAGAGACTACGTAGAGGGTATGTACTTAATGCTCCAGCACGATGAACCTATCGATTTTGTACTGTCAACAGGAGTGACCCACTCAGTAAGGCATTTCGTTGAGCTCGCATTCAAATGTGTGGGTATCGAAATTGCATGGTCTGGGTCAGGAGTGGACGAAAAAGGAACTGACAAAGCCACTAGCAAGGTACTCGTCGAAGTTGATGAGCGCTATTTCCGACCAGCGGAGGTTGAGATTCTTGTTGGTGATGCTTCATTGGCTAAAGAAAAGCTTGGCTGGGAACCGAAAGTCACTTTGGAAGAATTGGTGACAGAAATGGTTGAGAGTGATGTGAAACTCTTCGAGCGTGACCAGTATCTTCTTGAGGGTGGGCACAAAGTGATGAAGTACAATGAGTAGCTTAATATGATTGCCTGCTTCTACGGCGAAGGCTATTAGTCTGATCGGGAGATCATGAAGTTTTGAGTGGCTGAGTTCGAATCCCACTGAATTTCCAAAGCATATATTCCAGTATTCAGTTCTGAAACGTCAAGTTTGAGCATGTTTAATCCCGACTGAAGCTGGAGTAAATTAGCCCGAATAACGAGCCGACCGCGATCGTCAAAGACATTGATTACCACATCTCGGATCTGATTTGATCCCACATTGAAATTCAGCTCCTCATCGGCCGGGTTAGGAAATGGGGGATATAAAAGCACATCCTCCGGCGTTTGCAAGAGTTTACAAGCAATGTTGTTATCCGGAGTTTGATCAACAAGAGAAACGGTCATATCTGCAGCTGAGGCGCAAACAAACCCATAGTTAGACTGTCCCGCATTTGGAGATGACATGAACGAATATTGTGTGAATTCTCCAGGCAGAATTTCACCTTGCCAAAATTCACTGATAGGTGAGTCGTTACCAATCCACCATTGCAGTTCCATATTCCAAATCGGGTAGTTTCCTTGATTCTCAACTAGAATCGTGATCACGGTTTGCTGACCATTTTCGGAACAAAGAACATCCGAAACAATAAGATCAGAGACTAAGTCATTCACGACAATATCAAATTCCGCTGTACCGTAACATCCATTGACATCAGTAACGTTCAATTGAGCAGTGTAGACTCCATCTTCGGTGTATGTATGTTCAACAAACGAACCCAATCCAGTACTGAAATCGCCAAAATCCCAGACGTGGTTTATCCCCTCTTCATCCGTCATTAGAAAAACGTCTAAAGGAGCTGACCCAAATGCTGGAGTGGCTAAAATTTCAGGTTGCGGAGAAAGCTGAATCTCTACAGACATTGATTCAAATGCATCACAACCTTGTTCCGTAGAAATCTCTAGACCCAATTCAGATTCCCCGGATTCCGAAAAAACAAGCGTCGCAATAGTATCACCAACGAGCTGTGATTCACCATCAATAAACCACTCGATATTAACCAAGTCTGCTCCTCCGAGATCAAGATTTGGGTCTATTTCAGTAGGATTTCCAGCACAAACAATTCCCATTTCAAAATCAGCAAATGGCGGATAGAAAATTTCCAATTCTTGAGTCTGACTTGACAGGCATTCATTTTCTCCGATAAAATCCACCGTAACCTCATATGTGCCCGCAAAACTGTAGAGATGGAGTGGTTCTGGGTCAAATGAATTTGTGTTATCCCCGAAATCCCAGAAGAAATCATCCAAAGTTCCAGCCCCATTGTCAATAATATCGATTTGAAACTGTGTAAGATCACCCAAACAAATTCCCGTTTGAGAAAATACCAGTTCCGGATTAGGAAGAATCTCTACGCTCGAAACAACCTCTCCATAACATCCCCGATCGGTCAAAACATTATGCTGAACATCAATCGACCCTGGGTCTTCGAAGGAGGTAAATACTTGAAATCCCTCTTCAGACGCTCCATCAATCAACCAATCATAACTCTGAATAAGTCCTGTTTCAACTTGACTCAGACTGAAGAATGTAATCTCGGAATCTTCGCAAGCAAGAGTATGATCAAACTCCGCTGTTGGCCTAGGATGAATAATTAAGAGACTATCTCTTTCACTTGAACAGCCCTCATTATTCTCAGCCAACAATTCAATTAAATACTCTCCAGCCTCGCTGAAGGTATTCTCAAACTCGGATAATTCACTCACTTCTTCACCATCCACAAACCACGTATGGATGTCTACGTCAAGACTAGTTTGAGCAATCGAAATGACCTCCATTTGACATTGCCCCACAAAGTCGAATATAACGTCCGGGTTTTGACCAACCACGGTCACCTCGACGGTGTCCTGAGTTGCGCAGCCATTGAAATCAATCGCTTCAACCCAATATTCTCCCGACGAAATAATGGTCAATGATGACATCGAACTTTCGTCCGACCATGTATATTCTTGCACTTCAAACCCCGGAGCCAATAGGTAAACTGAATCTCCAATACACATCTCTGACTGGCTAGAAATTGATGCAATGGAACCGAATTGATCAACCGAGATATTCGCACTTACTGATGTTGCTGAGCACAAGTCAGTATCTGTTACAGTTACGGAGTATTCTCCACCAGTGGTCACCTGAAAAATTGAATCGGACGAACCGTCTTGCCACTCGAAAGTGTATTCCTCCAGAGATAAATTAGTGTTAAGAACGATCGTGGAGTCTTCACAAATGACGATCTCAACTCCAAAATCCAAATCACCTGGAAAGCTGACATTAACAGTATCCGACTGTTCACGATTAAAGACGTCGGTCACGGTGCATACGTAAGCACCATCAGCATTTACCGAAATGCACTCAGTCGACTCATCGTTAGACCACAAATACGATTGGAATCCTGGCGCCGCGCAAATTGTAGTATCGCAAAAACCGTAGTCAACGTTAACGTCATCATCAATGAAAAACTCAGGTGTGTATTTGTCTGCTAGAAAATTTTCTACCCAGTCAAAATCTTGTTGGCTAAGTGGCTCATTGTAGATGATGATCTCGGCGATATCTCCATGCCACACTCTGGCGAAAAGCGCTCTATCAACCGTTAACTGATTAGCTCGGGTATTCCCGGTAGCCTGAACACTAACCAGTGCAAATCCATCTGGCATTATAGTGACCGTTCCGTCAATTTCCGAATAATTGGATCTGGTAATTCCCTCTTGAATCGCGGTGCTAGTAAAATCTGGATGCCAAATATTATTCTCCGGACCTCGAAGAAAATCGAAGACTTCGCTGTGGCCCAAAAGGCACCTAAAGTTTGCCGAAGCCGTAGCTTCTTCTTTGATCACCCAGAATATAGTTCTGGCATTATTGACTTCTGAAAAGGCCATGAAATCGTTGGCCCCATCCATACGAACTACGGGATGGCCGTTCAAAACGTCATCAACCCAAAGTGGACGAAGGGTTCCTGCACCTTGAGTAGCCGAGTGCCCATTTCCCGAAAGATCTTCCCAATCGGTGACTTTATTTGAGCCGTCGAGCGTAGTCCCAATCCCCGCATCCAGCCACATTTCCAGACCAGATATGTCCTCGGGAGAACCTTGTGCAAATCCAAAAATGGACACGAAAAAGGAAAGCGCTATGAATGTGGTACGTGGCAAAGCTTGCAAATTACAAAGGCCTCAATCAAAACTTGTCATAATTTGTCCTACACTTGGTACAGACTAATTTTGTTTTCAACCCCAGATTGTAAAGTTGTCGAAGTCAAAAACAGGCCTAAAAGACGTGTGGCAGTCACTGCTTAGATCCAACTCATTCGTGCAAAACGCTGCGTACATGTTCTCGGCGTCTGCGTGGGCGATCCTTATTCAGTTCCTATTCTCTCCTATTATCAGTCGAATCTACGACCCGGAGGTTTATGGGCTGTTCAGCATATTCAATTCATGGGTGGTGGTCATTGGGGCCTTTGCCTGCATGAGCTGGAATCAGGCTTTTGTGTTGCCCGAAAAGCCTGGTGTATTCCGAGCATTACTGCATTTGGCGACCAGGAGCCTTACCGTTGTGACAATCGTAACCACAACGCTATTTGCCATTGCATGGCCATGGATCAATGAATTATTTCACGCCAACGCTCTAGGCGCATGGACAGTTTTCGTGGGGCCAATCGTACTGCTAATTGCCCTAGATCGAATCTTAGTCGATTGGTCTGTAAGGCAGAAGGCTTTTAAGAAACAGAGCTTAATCAGTTTGCCGGTAACTGCAGGAACTAAGGGCTTTAATGTGGGTTATGGTTCATTGATCTCGAACACGGTTGAAGGCTTAATCTTCACCCACGCCCTCAATCATCTCAGCCGGATTATCCTGTATTTCATATATGTGGTGAAGGATGTGAAGCCGACATTCAAAAGCAAGGTGAATCCTGAGGATCTGAAGCAAGCTAAGTCTGATTACGCGGCTTATCCCCGTTATATGACGTGGAGCAACGCCCTTAATACGGGTTCCAACTACATTCCAATTGTGATTCTTCCGATCTTTCTAAATTCAACAGAACCGGCCGGACTTTTCTCATACGCTTTGGTGGTCCTCGATCTTCCGGCTCGGCTTCTGGGCTCGGGGGTTAATCCAGTTTTCTTGCAGAAAGCGGTCGAGTTAAATCGCGACGATCCAGACCAATTACCACGAATGACTTGGAAGGTTTTTCTAATCCTTCTTGCCCTGATTATCTTGCCCCTCTTGGTTTTGGGGGTGTTTGGCGAATCGGTGTATGAAATAGCGTTTGGAGAAAAATGGAAGGAAGCCGGTTTGCTCGCGGCAATCATGGGCAGCTATTACTTTTTCAGGCTTATCTCCTCTCCAATCTCATCGATTTTCAACGTTAAAAGGAAAGAGCGTGCCTTGTTTTGGTTTCAACTCACGCTATTTGTGGCGAGGCTTGCAGCGCTTCTAATCGCCTGCTCTGTGACCGATTCTCTCGTTGAAATCATCATCGTTTTTGCTGCAGCTAACGCCTTTGTCTATTGGATTCTAACCGGCTGGATATTCATCTTACTCAAGCGGTATGTCTGGCAGAGTTTGTTCGTTTCGGCAGGGACCTTCGCCGTGCTGGCTTATTTGGTAGTTTGGCTGCGTGAAATTTTAGGATAAGGTGGCACAAGGGGCAAAATATTACGACGATAAATACGCTGCATCAGCTAGCTATGCTCAGAGCTATCGTGATTCCCACTATCTACCCCAATGGGTTCAGGTGGAGTTTTGGCTTCGCCCATTTAAAAATAAAACTCTTCTTGATTTAGGTTGTGGCCCGGGTCAGTTTGCCGAAATGCTGTACGATCTCGAATATCCCAATTACACCGGTCTTGATTTCAGCCCGGTGGCTATCAAGAAAGCAACAACACGCAGTTCGTACCCTTTCCACACTGCAGATTTATACAAAGAAGATTTAGCTTCAAAAAGGGCTGATGTTGCTATTTGTCTCGAAGTTCTTGAGCATTTAGATCGCGATCAAGAAGTTGTCGCGAAGCTTCCTGAGGGCACATTTTGCATCTTCTCAGTACCGGATTTTGACGACCCTGGACACGTGCGCTGGTTTCGATCAGAGTATCAAGTGAGAAAGCGCTACTACAAATATGTAGCCATTGAAGACATTCAATTCATCTGTGGTATCTGGTTATTTAAAGGCGTTCGATCCGATTTCAAACCAAACCTGATCCAGAGTATTCTTAAGACTCGAGAGCCCGTCAGCTGGTCCTCGTTTTATGTCAGAATGCGGCATCGCATGCTTCATTTTTTCAAAATCAAACACACGTAGTGGCCAAGGTTATCATCCTTTCCTACCACTACCCTCCTTTCGATGTGATCGCTTCGCAAAGGGCTTTGGGCTACGCTAACGCGTTCCGAGATAGTGGTTTTGAAACTATCGTATTCACCCATTCGTGGCAAATGGAAAATAAAGCTTGGATCTGTGGAGCCAAAACTTCTGACGAAATGGAAGGCGGCATTCGGGTAGTTCGATCCAGAATAAAGGAAAAACCGCACGCCGATAAATCTTTGACCAGAATTGGACGTCGACTTACGCGAAATAAGCGATGGAAAAGTGGCGATTTTGAAACCCACCCGTTAACTCGTCAGATTCGGGATGACGGAAAATCGCGATTTTTCAAACTCATCGAATCAGAACAACCGGATTTAGTTCTCGGAATATTCTCCCCCCATTTCAATTTGGATTGGGCTGCACAAAGCCTCAAACATGGCGCGAAACATTACGCCCTCGACTTTCGTGACCTTTGGGACGTGCGAGCAAACACCAGTTTTCAAGTCGATAGCGAGTTGGTGACGCATATTCGAACGAATTGGAAAAAATGGAGCGGCAAAGCTTCACTGCTTTCAACAGTCAGCCAGCCCTACGCAGATTTCCTAGCACAGGAATTCGGGCAATCGGTCATTTCGATCTGCAATGGATTTACCGAGAAAAAAGTAGCCCAAGATCATGATGACCTATTTACGATTATGCACGCTGGCACCTTCTACGCTCACCAAAAACTGGATCCAGTTTTTCAGCTTGGTCAAAAACTCAAAGCTGGAGGTCGAGATTTTCGCCTTCGGTTTATCGGGGTTAAAGGTGACATGGCCAATCGATTGAATTCGCTGACCGAACAATATGAATTAGGAAAATGTGTGTCCGTTGAAGGCAGAATCCCTAGAAAAGAAGCCCTGGATGAAATCAGCAAAGCTGGATTACTATACTACCCATGCTGGGAAGGGTTTCCAGGAGTTTATTCTGGTAAAATATTTGAATACATCAGTTCTGAGGTCCCGATTCTACTTCTCCCAAAAGATGAAAATGTTGTTCAAGAATTGGTGGAAGAAACCCTATCTGGAAGGGGTTTTTCTCTGGCAGAATTGGAAGCAGCTCACGAATATGTGATTTCCGTCATGGATGGTATAAATGGGCAAGAGCGCAATTGGGAGAAGATTGATCAATACACCCGTTCGGCTCAGTGTTCTCACTATGTCGAACTCGTAAAAAAGTTGGTATAAAAGTAATGTCAGAATTCGACTAGCACTTGCATTCGGGCTACTAATCTTGACCCGAGCATTTGCAATTTCTTAAAGCTTAATTAACTTTTCTGTCCACTGTCGATTGCCATCTAGTTCAACTATTTGAAAGATGTATTGACTAGACGCAATGGGTTTTTCGCTGATTTCGAGGACTACGCAGATAATAAAAAGCCAAGAGGACCACTTTTTTCTCCTAGATCTGCGGGAAGCAGTTAAAAATTATCGAGATCCACTGGTCGCATGACCCCAAACCACTTCAGGATTCGCTCGCCGACATCTGGTACGTCGATGTGAATCAAATAGACTCCTCCTGCAATTGGAATGTTGGTGTGATTCTTCAAATCCCAGTCCAACGAAGTGAGCGGATCAGCTTTGTTAAACTGCCTGATCTTCGTTCCATTTACATCGTAAATCGTGATGATGCAGCTCTCCGGTAGGTTCGTAATCTTCACCCGATTGTCCAATTTTCCTGTCTCGTACTCCGAGTACGCGTAGTAAGGATTTGGAACTACATTGATGCAGTCCAATACTGATTCCAACTCCGTTGTCGATCCAGTCTCAGCAGCGATGTTTCGTGTGGAGAATGAATAGTATGGATTCCAGTAGTTCTGTGCTTGTGTTGTATCGCCTACATCTTGAGTTACCGATGAGTACTTCGTGTACTCTTTAGCTACTCTTAACTTGACCTTACAATCGTTTGGAATGATGCCATTCGAAGCTGATAGAAGTGGGTAGTCAGGATTCGTCAATGATGAACCAACCCAAGTGCATGATCTAAATACTCTCAAGCGATTTGCCGTCGTGAAGTTAGACTGCATGTTTTCATACAGATAAGCTCCGTTGTCGTAGGCAGGCATCAAATTGTCTGCATCCTGCTCTGATCTCAAGTTCTTGAAGACATAGATCCAGTGCTGTCCACCAGCGTACACCTGTGCTCCAATCTGGCTCACTTCATTCTCCGATGGATTAAACATCATGTCTCGGCCATTCTCTGCACCTAGCCATGAATCCTCCCCAAACGCCATGTTTAGTCTCTCGCCTGTTCCTACATCGATGGCGTATCCTGGGAACCAGCTCATACCTGTAGACTGACCACCCATCGTAGCTTCTTGAGAGTTCCCTCCCTCACCAACAGTCTTTCCGTTCTTGTCCACAGAAGCGTGCTGACGTAGTTTCAACTTATCCGAAGTTCCGTTCTCAGTAAGTGCAGGAATACCTTGCATCTCAAACACAGCACAACGTGTCCATTTAGACTTGTCTGAAGTCATCACAACGTCGACGTTGTTTAGACCCTTGATGTTTGATCGATACTGGTTTGGTGGAGCAGATAGATCTCCGTTCAACCCTTTGATTGTTGGGGCTACATTAACCATCGTGATGGTCTGTCCGTTGATTGATATTTCATCAGTAAACGATGTCAAGCAGTATGGAGACCAGGTTCCTGAAAGAATACCTTCATACTCCTCATTTTCATCCCAAAACGATCCAGCCTCAGAGTCATCAAAGATGATCTCTTCAGGGAGCTCTTCTGAAACTTGATTACCTGCTCTAATCCAATTGAGCTCAGTAAATCCTTCCGAATCCTCAACACCTTGAAACCAAGGACGAGTTGGATCAGCGTACTCGATGTCTCCATCAAGTAGATCTGTGAAGTGATCGATTTCTTCACCTTCGTCATCTAGATATAGATACTGATTCCACGAAATTGATATCCCCCAGTCAAGTAGTAAATCTTCGTTT
>Ga0206679_10002374_pt1 | contig 14927 bp, 6 predicted proteins | sample M110012015metaG_FD_155464 | JGI IMG/M metagenome (GOLD analysis project Ga0206679, IMG submission 155464) | Ammonia-oxidizing marine archaeal communities from Monterey Bay, California, United States - M1 100m 12015 | ecosystem: Environmental > Aquatic > Marine > Intertidal zone | place: USA... | reverse complement strand
TGAAAGAAATGAGGTTATCTTAGAAAGAGATATCGTTATTGAGAAACAACATATTGATGAAATTGTAGAATCAGGTTCTGCTGTAATTCTATTACATAGAGAAGAATCGAATGGGGAACATGCAATTATTCATAATACATTACAAAAAGATCCTACTAACTCTTTAAAAGAAGCAGTAGTTTATATTTATAGACAATTAAGAAGTGCTGAGCCACCAGATGAGGCAACAGCTATTGGTGTTATTGATAAACTTTTCTTCTCTGACCAAAGGTATAGCCTTGGAGCAGTAGGTAGACACAGAATTAATAACAGATTAAAAATTGATACTCCAGAAGATAAATATGTTCTTACAAATGAAGATATTATTGAGATTATCAAACAATTAATTGAACTTACTAATTCTAAAGTGGATGTAGATGATATTGACCACTTGAGTAATAGAAGGGTAAGAACAGTTGGTGATCAATTATCTAATCAGTTTTATGTTGGGCTTAACAGAATGGCTAGAACTATTAGAGATAGAATGAATGTAAGAGATAATGAAGTATTTACTCCTACAGATTTGATTAATGCAAAAACATTATCATCTGTAATTAATTCTTTCTTTGGTACATCACAACTTTCTCAGTTTATGGATCAAACCAATCCACTTGCGGAAGTAACTCATAAAAGAAGAGTTTCTGCACTAGGACCTGGAGGTTTAACTAGAGAAAGAGCAGGTTTTGAGGTGAGAGACGTACACTATACTCACTATGGAAGACTTTGTCCTATTGAGACTCCTGAGGGGCCAAATATTGGTCTTATTTCTTCACTTTGTGTTTATGCAAAAGTGAATGATTTAGGTTTTATTGAAACTCCTTATAGAAAGGTAGTAGATGGTAAAGTTAACTTAGAAGAATCTCCTGTATATTTAAGTGCTGAACAAGAAGAGGATTTAACTATTGCACAAGCAAATGCCCCTATTACTGATGATGGTAGTTTTGAAAATGAAACAGTTAAAACAAGATTAGGTCATGATTATCCAGTAACAGAACCAACAAATGTTGGTTTGATGGATGTTGCTCCTAATCAGATTGCATCTATTGCAGCATCTTTAATTCCTTTCTTGGAGCATGATGACGCCAACAGAGCACTGATGGGATCGAACATGATGCGTCAGGCAGTTCCATTGTTAAGAACAGATTCTCCTATTGTAGGAACAGGATTAGAACCTCATGTAGCTAAAGATTCTAGAGCGCTTATTAATTCTGAAGGAGAAGGTGTTATAAAATATGTAGATGCTACTAAAATTACAATTAAATATAAAAAATCTGATGAAGAGAAGTTAATTAGTTTTGATGAAGATGAAAAAACATATTACTTAACTAAATTCTTAAAAACAAATCAGAATACTTGTATGAATATTCGTCCTATTGTAAAAGTAGGTGATAAAGTTTCGAAAGGAGAAGTATTATGTGAAGGTTATGCAACACAAAATGGAGAATTAGCTTTAGGTAGAAACCTTAAGGTAGCATTTATGCCTTGGAAAGGATATAACTTTGAGGATGCAATTGTTCTTTCTGAGAGAGTAGCTAGAGAGGATTTATTTACATCTTTACATATTGAAGAACATAATGTTTCTGTTAGAGAAACAAAAAGAGGAGCAGAAGAACTTACAGCTGATATTCCAAATGTAAGTGAAGAAGCTACTAAAGATTTAGATGAGTTTGGTATGATTAGAATTGGAGCTCAGGTTAAAGCGGGTAACATTCTTATAGGTAAAATTACTCCAAAAGGAGAATCAGACCCAACTCCTGAAGAAAAATTACTTAGAGCTATTTTTGGTGAAAAAGCAGGTGATGTAAAAGATGCATCTTTAAAAGCTAAACCATCTCATGCTGGGGTAGTTATTGGTAAAACATTATTCTCAAAAACTATTAAAGATAGAAGAATGAAGGCTCAGGATAAAGAAGAGTTAGAATCTATCGATAAAGATTTTGAGATTGAAGCATTAAAACTAAAGAAAATATTAGTTGATAAATTATATCAATTAGTTGGAGGTAAATCTTCTCAAGGTATTGATAATGTACTTGGTGAGGAAGTAATTGCTAAGTCGGTTAAATTTACTCAGAAAATTTTAATGCAAGTTGATTTCTTAAGTATAAATCCTAATAAATGGACTACAAATAAAGAAAATAACATAACTCTTATCAGAATTATTCAAGGTTATATAAGAAAGTACAATGATATTTTTGGAGAATATAGAAGAAAAAGATTTGCAATTACTGTAGGTGATGAACTTCCAAAAGGAGTGTTACAATTAGCTACAGTATATATAGCTAAAAAGAGAAAGGTTAAGGTTGGAGATAAGTTAGCGGGTCGTCATGGTAATAAAGGTATTGTTGCAAGAATTGTTCGTGATGAAGATATGCCTTTCTTAGAAGATGGAACTCCTGTTGATATTGTATTAAATCCACTTGGTGTACCATCAAGGATGAACCTTGGGCAAATTTACGAAACAATTTTAGGTTGGGCTGGTAAAGAATTAGGTAAGAAATATTTTACTCCTGTATTTGATGGTGCTTCTATGGATCAAATTAATATTGAATCGGACGCTGCTGGAATTCCAAGATTTGGTAAAACTTATCTTTATGATGGTGGTACTGGTGATAAATTTGATCAACCAGCTACAGTAGGTATAATATATATGTTGAAACTTGGTCACTTAATTGACGATAAGATGCATGCCAGATCTATTGGTCCTTATTCACTTATTACTCAGCAACCTCTTGGAGGTAAGGCTCAGTTTGGTGGACAGAGACTTGGAGAGATGGAGGTTTGGGCACTAGAAGGTTATGGTGCTTCTAATATCTTACAAGAAATGATGACTCTTAAGTCGGATGATGTTATTGGTAGAGCAAAAGCGTATGAAGCAATTGTAAAAGGTAAGGCTTTACCTGCTGCTGGTATTCCAGAATCGTTCAACGTATTATTACACGAATTGAGAGGACTTGGTCTTAAAGTTTCATTTGAATAATCTTTTAAAGGAAAAAACATGACATATAACAATAGAAATAAAATTAAAAAGCAGTCTGCAGACTATAGTACTTAAAGGTTAGTTTATCTTCTCCGGAAGATATATTAGCAAAATCATCAGGAGAAGTTACAAAACCTGAAACAATTAACTATAGAACATACAAACCTGAAAGAGATGGTTTATTTTGTGAAAGAATTTTTGGTCCTACAAAAGATTTTGAGTGCCATTGTGGAAAATACAAAAGAATCAGATATAGAGGTATTGTTTGTGACAGATGTGGTGTAGAAGTTACAGAAAAGAAAGTAAGAAGAGAAAGAGTAGGGCATATTAACTTAGTTGTTCCTGTTGCTCATATTTGGTACTTCAGAACTTTACCTAACAAAATTGGTTACCTTTTAGGTTTACCTTCTAAAAAAATGGATCAAATTATATATTATGAAAGATATGTAGTTATTCAAACGGTAGAAGGAGCTTTAAATGAAGAAGGGAATCCAATTGAGGTGAACGATTTTATTACGGAGGAAGAATACTTAAATGTTTTAGAAAACTTAGATCCTACAAATCAACATTTATCAGATTCTGATGAAAATAAATTTATTGCTAAAATGGGAGCAGAAGCTCTTATTGAGATGTTGAGCAGAGTAGAGTTAAAATCTTTATCTCATGAATTAAGGCATAAAGCAAAAAATGAAACTTCACAACAAAGAAAAACAGAAGCATTAAAGAGATTACAAGTTGTAGAAGCTTTTAAAGAAGCTCAAGCACATACAGAAAACAGACCAGAATGGATGATCTTAAAAGTTCTTCCAATTATTCCTCCAGAATTAAGGCCATTAGTTCCTTTAGATGGAGGTAGGTTTGCTACTTCTGATTTAAATGACTTATACAGAAGAGTTATTATCAGAAACAACAGATTAAAAAGATTAATGGAGATTAATGCTCCAGAAGTTATTTTAAGGAATGAAAAAAGAATGTTACAAGAAGCGGTTGATGCTTTATTGGACAATTCAAGAAAATCTGCAGCAATTAAAACAGATGGTAACAGGCCATTAAAATCTTTATCAGACTCATTAAAAGGTAAACAAGGTAGATTCCGTCAGAACTTACTTGGTAAAAGGGTAGATTATTCTGCAAGATCGGTAATTGTTGTTGGTCCGGAATTAAAACTACATGAATGTGGTTTACCAAAAGATATGGCAGCTGAACTTTACAAACCTTTTATTATCAGAAAACTGATAGAAAGAGGTATTGTAAAAACAGTAAAATCTGGTAAAAGAATTATTGATAATAGAGAAGCTGTTGTTTGGGATATTTTAGAAAGTGTAATGAAAGGGCATCCTGTATTATTAAACAGAGCTCCTACACTTCACAGATTAGGTATTCAAGCTTTTCAACCAAAAATGATTGAAGGAAAAGCAATTCAACTTCACCCATTAGCGTGTACAGCCTTTAATGCCGATTTTGATGGGGATCAGATGGCAGTTCACTTACCACTTGGTGCAGATGCTATTTTAGAGGCACAAGTATTAATGCTTGGTTCTCATAATATTCTTAATCCTGCAAATGGAGCTCCAATTACGGTACCTTCTCAGGATATGGTTTTAGGGCTTTACTACATGACTAAACCAAGAAAATCTACTGAGGATCATCCTGTAAGAGGAGAGGGGAAAGCTTTCTATGCTTTAGAAGATGTGAAAATTGCATATAATGAGAAGGTGATTGATCTTCACGCTATTATAAAAGTTAAAATTACTAAAGTTGATGGAACTACTGAATTAAAAGAAACTACTGTTGGTAGAGTTTTATTTAATGAGTTTGTTCCTGCTGAAGTAGAATTTGTAGACCAATTACTTACTAAAAAATCTTTAAGAGATATTATTGGTGGAATTTTAAAAGTATGTGGTGTTCCAAGAACGGTTCAATTCCTAGATGATATTAAAGGTTTAGGGTATAATATGGCATTTAAAGGTGGACTATCGTTTAATCTAGGTGATGTTATTGTACCACATGAAAAAGTAGGTCTTTTAGAAGATGCTCATGAAAAAGTTGCAGAGGTTAAGAGTAACTACAACATGGGTTTCATTACTAATAACGAAAGATATAACCAAGTAATTGATATTTGGACAAACACAAATGCTAAACTTACCGATACGGTAATGAGGGATATGATTAACGATAACCAAGGATTTAACTCTGTTTATATGATGTTAGATTCAGGTGCAAGGGGATCGAAAGAACAAATTCGTCAGTTAGCAGGAATGAGGGGACTTATGGCTAAACCAAAAAAATCTGGTGACCATGGAGAATCTATTATTGAAAATCCAATTACGACTAACTTTAGTGAAGGTCTTTCAATTTTGGAATACTTTATTTCTACTCACGGTGCTCGTAAGGGTCTTGCCGATACTGCCTTAAAAACTGCAGATGCAGGTTACTTAACAAGAAGACTTGTTGATGTTTCAGCAGATGTTGTGGTAGTAGAAGAAGATTGTTTAACTTTAAGAGGATTAGTTACTACTGCTCTTAAAAAGAATGAAGATATTGTAGAATCGTTATACGACAGAATTTTAGGTAGAGTAAATTTACATGATATTTATAATCCTAAAAATGATGCTCTAATTTGTGAGTCAGGTTCTGAACTTACGGAAGAAGTAGCTCAGTCTATTGTAGATGCTGGAATTGAAGAAGTCGAAATAAGATCGGCATTAACTTGTGAAACTAAGAGAGGGATATGTACTAAGTGTTATGGTAGAAGTTTATCTACTTCAAAAATGGCGCAAAGAGGAGAAGCTGTTGGTGTAATTGCTGCACAGTCAATTGGTGAACCGGGTACACAGCTTACACTTAGAACATTCCACGTTGGGGGTACTGCTTCTAGATCTGCTGTTGACGCAAGTGTTGTTATTAAAAAAGAGGGTGTTATTATTATTGATGATTTAAGAACAATAAACACTAAAGATGAGGATGGAAATTCTGTTGAGTTAGTAATTTCTAGATCTGCAGAATTAAGAGTGATAGATCCGAAACAAGATGTTGTAATTGCAACGCATAATATTCCTTATGGTTCTTCTATCTACATTAAAGATGGAGAGGTGAAGAAAGGTGATGTGATTTGTGATTGGGATCCGTATAATGCTGTTATTGTCTCTGAAATTGATGGTACTGCCGAATTTGATTATATTGAAGAAGGTGTTACTTATAGAGTAGAATCAGATGATTTAACAGGATTTAAACAAAAAGTTATTATTGATAGTAGAAACAGAAAACAGTCACCTACAATTATTATTAATGGAAACAAGAAAGATGGAGATAGATCTTATAGTATTCCTGTAGGGGCCCATGTTTCTTTAGATGATAATCAGAAAATAAAGAAAGGTACAATTCTTTGTAAAATCCCAAGAACTATTGGTTCTTCTGGGGATATTACTGGGGGACTTCCAAGAGTTACTCAATTATTTGAGGCAAGAAATCCTTCTAATCCTGCTGTAGTTTCTGAAATTGATGGTATTGTTTCTTTTGGTCCTAAGATTAAGAGAGGTAATAAAGAGATTATTATCACTTCTAAAGACGAGCAAATCAAGAAGTATTTAGTTCCGTTATCTAAACATATTTTAGTTCAAGAAAATGATTTTGTTAGAGCTGGTTCACCACTTTGTGATGGTGTAATTACTCCAAAAGATATTCTTGCAATTAAAGGTATAAAAGCTGTTCAGGAATATATTGTAAATGAAGTACAAGAAGTTTATCGTTTACAAGGGGTGAAAATTAACGACAAACACTTTGAAGTTGTTGTAAGACAAATGATGAGAAAAGTAGAAGTATTAGATGCTGGAGATACTAATCTTTTAGAAAAACAATTAGTAGACAAGAACAACTTTATGGAAGCTAATGATAAGATTTTCGATAAGAAGTATGTTCAAGACGCTGGTGATTCTACTAATTTAGAAGAGGGTCAGTTAGTTTCTGTTCGTCAACTTAGAGAAGAAAATTCTAAATTGAAGAGAAAAGATATGAAATTGGTAGAGGTTGTAGACGCTACACCTGCAGTTTCTACTCCAATCCTTCAAGGTATTACTAGAGCTTCTTTACATACTGATAGTTGGGTTTCTGCTGCATCATTCCAGGAAACTACTAAAGTACTTAATGAAGCTTCTATTAGAGCTAAGGTTGATACTTTAAGAGGTCTGAAAGAAAATGTTATTGTTGGTCATAAAATACCAGCAGGAACAGGACTTTTTAATCAAAAAGATATCGTTGTTGGTTCTCAAGTAGAGATGGATAGAATAGAAGCTTTAAAGAGTGAAACTCCTTCTGAAGATGTTATAGTTGAAGAAACTGCAGAGGTTGTTGAAATAGTTGAAGCTACAAAGGAAGATTAATACATTAAATTATGTCTGAAGAAAAAAAGAAAGAAGGTTTAAACATTGAGTTAGGTGAAGATGTAGCAGAAGGTACTTATAGTAACCTTGCTATTATAAATCATTCTCCATCTGAGTTTATTGTAGATTTTATACAAATGATGCCAGGAGTACCAAAGGCAAAAGTAAAATCGAGAATTATTTTAACTCCTCAACATGCAAAAAGATTGATGAAAGCTTTACACGATAACATCAATAAGTATGAAGATCAGTTTGGTGATATTGCTGATGTTGATCCGAATAAAGGAATTCCAATGAACTTTGGAGGCCCAACTGCTCAGGCATAAATCTAAAACATAAATAAAATTAAAAAACACTCATATGAGTGTTTTTTTTATCTAAAATAATCCAGAAATATTAATTGTAGTTTGTAGTTGTAATCGTATTACTTCATGGAATTTTTCTCCATTAAATAATCCGTTTTCTGTTATTAGTGGCAGATAAACATTCATACCTCCTAAATTGAAAATACATCCACTTCCATATGCAATCTCTCCTCCATATCCAGCTTCCGCATATAGATTTATTAACTTATGTAGGTTATAGTCTAAACTTAATGATGTAAGTAAGTTATTGGATTGAATATCTGTATAGTGTTTTAATCCTCCCTCTCTAATAAACATTTGTCTGCTCAAATTTCCGTCATTTTCTCTTGAGAAAGACTTCTCATTAAAAGCATAGTCCATACTACCATTCCACGCAGACATCTGAATGTTATATTTATAATGATATGCATCTATTTTTGCAATTCCAGTATAAAACCTTGAACTTATTTTTTTATTTTTAGTAAGTTGATAATCATAATTGAATATTAGATTACCCTTTGTGAAATCTTCTCCTTTTTCAATCGATAAATTAACAATATAGGGATTTATAGTTTTATTATTTTTAAAAGAATATTCTATGTTTAGGAAATTTTTACTTTCTTCAACATCATTATCATTACCATCATAATCAGAATCTTCACTTCTATGTATTCCGTCTTTATGTAAAACATTATATGATGTTCTAATACTACTTTCTTTTTTACTTCTTAAGTTGTGTTCATTTAAGATTAGAGTTAAAGAAGGAACTATCTTATTATATGCAAATTCTTCAGAATAATTATACCGTTCCGCATCTATACCTAATTTAACTTTTGAGAAGATTGAAGAATGAGAATACTTTGTAAAGGCAAGATTTCCTCTACCAACTAATTCTTGTGTACCGAAACTGTACATAGGAGATAATTTATAAGAAAATCCTCCTTTAGGAATGAATCTGTTATACATACTTAAACCAACAGAGTAGGTGTTGTATTTATTCCAACTCATGTTGGGATGGAAGAAAATTTGTGTTTTCTCAGGGCGATATAAACTACCTATTAATTGTAATTTAAGAGGTTCACATTGTTTAAATAATCCTTTTGTTTTATATATGTTATTATTTCTATTTGTTTCTGGCATTTTTCCAAAATAGTCAATTCTAATATGGTCGTAACCTCCATTAATATAAGGAACTGTTTTTGTTCCTTCAAATCCCTCTACCCAAAGTTGTTCACTTACTACACCATCCGTTACTCCACAAATTACTACAGGACCAGGAATTCCTCCGTTATTTTTTAAGGTGATGTGCAGGTTTTTAGGTCCTTTTTTAATTTTAGATATAGAATAGTCTAATTGATTTGTTGTAGGAATCATATTGTCAAAAAACCAAGATAAGTCCTTTCCTGTTCTGTTTTCGAAAATTGCTTTTAAATCTTTTGGCTGAGGATGTTTAAATTTCCAAGTTTCAAAATAGTCCTTCATGCAATCGTCAAATACTTCTTGTCCCAAATAAGCGGCCAAATAGTCAAAACAAATAGCAGATTTCATATATACAATTCCACCATAATTCATTCCTGTATAATCTGCAGAAGGGAAGTCCATAGGTTGGTCTTTTGCAGTCCAAGCTCCTATAAAATACATTAATTCTCCCATTATGTTTTTATTGGTAACATTTTCTAAATCTAATATTTTAGTGGCTATTTTTGGGAGGTTGTCTGTTATTTTTTCAGTAGGGTATTTAGTTTTCATATATCTATGTTCGTTATAGGAATTTATCCCTTCATCCATCCAAGCATGATCTCTTTCGTTACTCCCTAAAATCCCGTAAAACCAATTGTGTCCTACTTCATGCATTATTACCTCTTCCAGGGCTCGTTCAGTTCCACTAGATCCAATTACAGTTACATTCGGATATTCCATTCCTCCACCTGCAGCAATGGTTCCGTCAACAGCAGTACAATAGTTATAAGGATAATCTCCATTCCATAGAGAGTAATAGTAAACAGCATCTTTCATATACTCAATAGAGTTTTTCCAAAGGTGTGCTTCATTGTTGGTAAACATGGTGTAAACTGTTACCATTTTCCCAGAATGTGGAAGTTTTACTTCTCCTTTTAATACATTAAATCTTTTATCAGCAAACCAACCAAAATCATGTACTTTATCTTGATGGTAATGTATGGTTTTTGTTTTTTTATCTGATTCCGGAAAACTCATGTTACTTCCAAATTTGGTGATGGTATCACTGATTTCAGCAAGTTCATTTAACCTAACATGTTCTCCTTTATTTTGTAAATCTCCAGTAGCACCAACCGTATAATTCTGTGGTAGAGTAATACTTACATCAAAACTTCCAAATTCAGAATAAAATTCTCCTTGACTTAAATAAGGCATTATATGCCAACCATTTTTATCGTAAACGGCAGGTTTTGGGTACCATTGTGTAATCATGTACGACTGATCTACATGTCCTAATCTGGAAAACTTTGCATCCGGAATTTTAACCTTAAATGGAGTGCTTATTCTTACAGTCCCTCCCGCTTTTATAGGTTTGTTTAGTATTAATTTACAAATATCAATATGTTCTGGATGGTATTGCCAACTTACTTGTTTCCCATCTATATGAAAATCTAAATCTGAGATATTTCCTCTTTCTTCTTCTGTTGCATTATAAAGGCCTGTGCTTCCCCCATTCAGTTCGTGTTTGGATAGTGATGTAGTGTTATCCTTATAGGCATTTGGCCAAATATGAAACCATAAAATATCTAAATCATCTGGAGAGTTATTGGTGTACTCAATTATTTCTTCTGCTATTAAAGTATGATTTTTGTCGTTCAATTCTACATCAATAGTATAGTTTACTTCTTGTTGAAAGTAATTTTGAGCAGAAAGATTTACGCTTAAGATTATAAGTAGTGATAGGGTTAGTTTTTTATACATAGTTTATTTTATTAAATCCAAAATTACAAAAATTCCGAATATGACAGAGGCAATACCATTGGTTGTAAAAAATGCTAAGTTTACTTTACTTAAATCATCTTTTTTTACCAAAGTGTGTTGGTATATCAATAGGGCAGAAAAGATTAAGAAACCAATCCAATAATATAATCCAAAATTACCTAATGATCCTGCAATACTAAGTGCGGAAAAAGTTAAAAAATGTAAAAGTTTTGATAGTATTAATGCATTCTTTTTACCAAGTAAAACAGGAATAGAATGTAGTTTTTGTTCCTTGTCAAATTCTTGATCTTGCAGAGAATAAATAATATCAAAACCACTTACCCAGAAAAGTACTACTAACGAGAATAGAACGGGAATGATATGGAATTGTTCTGTAACTGCCAGATAAGCTCCGATTGGAGCAAGGGAAAGTCCCAATCCTAAAACTAAATGGCAAAGTGCCGTAAATCGTTTGGTGTAACTATAACCCAAAACAACTAATAGTGCAATAGGAGAAAGGTGAAAACAAATTGCATTTATAAAATAAGTAGTACCAATAAAAAGGAGGGAATTTATAATTACAAAAATAAGTGCCGAATTAGCTTTTATACTGCCATTTGGTATCTCTCTTATTTCAGCAGTTCTTGGATTTACTGTATCTATTTCTCTATCAATATACCGGTTAAAAGCCATGGCTGCCGAACGAGCAAATACCATGCATAATATTATATATAATAAGGTGACCCACTGAAATGTATGGGATTGTGTCTCTAGAAAAAAACCTATTAAAGCAAAGGGCATTGCAAATATGGTATGACTAATTTTTATTAAAGAAAAATATTTTTTCATGTTTAATATGAGGTAGTAGAATCTTTAGTAATTTTCCATTTGTTTTCAATTTTTCTTAATTCCAAGAAGAAATCACCTTTTGGATTATCCTCTTTCCTTATTAATTCCCAACATCCTTGTAGCTCCGCAGATGCACTATCAGGGTTTATTGCTACATTTAGAAACTTAAATTTCAATTCTCCCATGCTTTCTTTTGTAGGATAACTGTTTTTGTATCTTTCTAAGGTGTTTTGCCATCCATATGCTGGCATATGTTTTGTTGACGTGAAAATTAACTCTTCTGAATTCCAATATCCGAGCATAAAGCCGTCTATGTCTCCATCATTCCAGCATTTTTGCTGTTGTTCTAATACTAATTTTATCTCCGATATTTCAGGATTTTCTTGTTCTACCTTTTTGTTTTTATCCATGACTAAATATAATACTAATAGTATTGTAATTGTAAAATAAAATATGTTTAAAAGCGATTTCATAATTGGCTTCAAATCTATTAAAAATAAACGACTGAAGGTAAATTTTAATTTACGATATTTGCAATTGAAACTTAAAATTAAAATGTCAACAAAAGCTAGTACACCAAAAGGGATGAGAGATTTTTCTCCATCTGTAATGTTTAGGAGAAACTATATGTTTTCTGTAGTTAAATCTGCATTCGAAAAATATGGTTTTTCTCCTATAGAAACTCCTGCAATGGAAAATTTAGAAAGCCTAACAGGAAAGTATGGTGATGAGGGAGAGAGATTAATTTATAAAGTTTTAAATTCAGGAGATTTTCTTTCCAAAGCAAATATTGATGAAAATTCTACTGCAAAATCTATTACAAAACAAATTTCAGATAAGGCTTTACGATACGATTTAACTGTTCCTTTTGCCAGATATGTAGTGCAAAATAGAAACGACATTACCTTCCCTTTTAAAAGATACCAAATACAAAATGTTTGGAGGGCAGATAGACCTCAAAAAGGTAGGTATAGAGAGTTTTATCAGTGTGATGCAGATGTTATAGGAACTGACTCTTTACTTTCTGAAATTGAATTAGTACAAATTTATGATGAAGTTTTTGATACATTAAAAATTCCTAATATTGAAATCTGTGTTAATAATAGAAAGGTATTGAGTGGAATGGTGGAGGTAATGAATTCGGAAGAATTGTTTAACGACATTGTAATTATACTTGATAAATTAGATAAAATTGGAATAGAAAAAGTAAAAGAAGAAATGAAACTGAAAGGTGTTTCTGAAGAAGCTCTTTCTATTTTAGAACAATTTCTTTCGATAACAGAAATTTCAGAATTAAAGAATTTACTTTCTAAATCTGAAATAGGAATGAAGGGAGTAGAGGAATTGCAATTTGTTTTTGCAAATATTGAAAAATTGGGATTAAAAACATCTGTATTGAAATTTGATATAACTCTGGCAAGAGGAATTGATTATTATACCGGATGTATTTTGGAGGTAGTGCAAAAAGATGTGAAAATTGGTTCTATCGGTGGTGGTGGTAGATACGATAATCTTACTTCAGTATTCGGATTAGACAATGTGTCGGGAGTTGGTGTTTCTTTTGGTTTGGATAGAATATATATTGTAATGGAAGAATTAAATATTTTCCCAGAAAATATAGATCAAAATACTAGAGTTATGTTTGCTAATTTTGGTGAAACAGAATCTGTCTATTGTTTAGATTTGTTAAAACAATTAAGAGAAAATAAAATTAGTTCGGAGTTGTATCCAACAACTTCAAAGATGAAAAAACAAATGAGTTATGCCGATAAAAAAGGTATAGAGTTTGTAATTATGATAGGAGAAAACGAAATGGAATCCAACACTATTACAATTAAAAATATGAAATTAGGTACGCAAGAAGAAAGTACTATTACAGAGTTTATTTCAAAAATTAAATAATGTCAGAAATTTATAAAATAGGAGAAAGTTTTCTTTCTCTGTCAAATATATCCAAAATAATATCGGAAGATATTAAGATAGAACTATCTTCAAAATCAGAAAAAAAAGTAATTGAGTGTAGGAACTATTTGGATGAAAAGATGAAAAGTTCAGACGCTCCTATCTATGGTATAAATACTGGTTTTGGTTCTTTGTGTAATCATAAAATATCTGATGATGATTTAGGTAAATTACAGAAGAATTTAGTTATTTCTCATTCTTGTGGTACGGGAGATGAAGTGCCTCATGAGATTGTGAAAATAATGTTACTTCTAAAAATTCAATCTCTTTCGTATGGCCATTCAGCAGTTCAATTAATTACAATAAATCGATTGATAGAAATGCTGAATAATAATATATTCCCAGTTATTTATCAGCAAGGTTCTTTGGGTGCTTCAGGTGATTTAGCACCGCTTGCTCATATGTCCTTAGTTCTATTGGGGATGGGTAAGGTAGATATTCCAAATAATAAAGGTGGTTTTGATAGAAAAAATACTTCTGATATTATGAAACAGATGGGGTGGGAGTCTATTCAGTTAAAATCTAAAGAAGGATTGGCACTTTTAAATGGAACTCAATTTATGGGAGCTTATGGAGTGTGGTCTTTATTAAAATCTCAGAAACTATCTTATTTTGCAGATTTGATTGGGACTGTTTCATTAGAAGCTTTTGACGGTAGAAGTGAATGTTTTGACGAGTTAATCCATTTAGTTCGTTCTCATAAAGGCCAAATTTCAACGGCTGAAAATATTAGAGCATTATTAGAAGGTTCCGAAATACAAAAACAAGAAAAAAAACATGTTCAAGACCCTTATTCTTTTAGGTGTATGCCTCAAGTCCACGGAGCTACTAAAGATGTGATTTCTCATGTTAAATCTGTTTTTACAACCGAAATGAATTCTGTCACTGACAATCCTACAGTTTTCCCTAAGGAAGATAAAATAATTTCTGGAGGTAATTTTCATGGTCAACCATTAGCTATGTCTATGGATTACTTGGCTCTTGCTATTTCTGAATTAGGAAGTATTTCAGAGAGAAGAACTTATCAACTTATTTCTGGATTAAGAGGGTTGCCCGCATTTTTAGTTGCAGACCCAGGATTAAATTCTGGTATGATGATTCCTCAATATACTGCTGCAAGTATTGTAAGTCAGAATAAACAGCTTTGTATGCCTGCTTCTTCTGATTCTATTGTTTCTTCCAATGGACAAGAAGATCATGTGAGTATGGGGGCAAATTCTGCTACAAAATTATACAAAGTAATAGAAAATGTAGAACGAGTATTAGCTATTGAATTAATGAATGCTGTTCAAGCAATTGCGTTCAGAAATAATACTTCCTCTATTTTTATTGAGAATTTTATTGATACTTACAGAAATGAAGTTTCCTTTTTAGATGAAGATAGATTACTTCATACTGATATTCAGAAATCAATAGATTTTTTAAAGTATTTAGAAG
>Ga0206679_10002361_pt1 | contig 15000 bp, 16 predicted proteins | sample M110012015metaG_FD_155464 | JGI IMG/M metagenome (GOLD analysis project Ga0206679, IMG submission 155464) | Ammonia-oxidizing marine archaeal communities from Monterey Bay, California, United States - M1 100m 12015 | ecosystem: Environmental > Aquatic > Marine > Intertidal zone | place: USA... | reverse complement strand
GGCCATCGAGATCCGGTGCCGTCGACCACATGACGTCCTGCCTGCCGGTTCGCGCGACGAAGTGGAGGTACGGGCTATCGACGCCTTCCTGTGCTCGCCCGCCCGCCCCGACGTGGTGTTGGCCGAGGCAGCCCGCCGACGGCTACCGGTGGGCTAACGCGAGCCCGCTGCCGGACCGGCTGAAACGAGTCAGCAGGCCATGGCGCCGCCGACCACCTCGTCGCCCTCGTAGAACACCACACTCTGACCGGGTGCCACCCGTCGCCGAGGTCGCTCCCACCGCACCAGCCACTGGTCCGGTCCACCAACCACCTCGGCCGGCTCAGCCGTCCCGTGGGCACTGGTCTGTGCCATCAGCCTGCTGTCCGCGGTGCGATCACCCGTCCAGACCAGTTTCTCGACCGGGGTCTCGTCGACCAACAGTTCGTTGGCCGAACCGACGGTGACGGTGGCCGTCGACACGTCCACATCCACCGCGTACCGGGGCGCTCCCGAACCCCCCAGTGCCATGCCCCGGCGCTGTCCGATGGTCACCAGTTCGACCGCCTCCACCGAACCGACCTCGGCACCCGAACCGTCCACCACCCGCCCGGGTGTCAACGGAATCCGGCGACGCAGAAAGTCCTCCCGACCGTGCTCCCGGGTGATGAAACACACGTCCTGGCTATCCGGCTTGTGAGCGGTCCGCAGCCCGAGCACCGAGGCATGGCTTCGCACCACGTCCTTGGTCAGATCGCCGATGGGTAACAGGAGACCGGCCAACTGCGCCTGGTCGAGCATGTACAGCACGTAGGACTGATCCTTGCTCGGATCCACAGCCCGGGCGACGCGACGGGTCCCATCGGTTCGTTCCACGATCCGCGCATGGTGCCCTGTGGCGATCCGGTCGAAGCCCAGGGCGGCAGCCCGGTGCCGCAGACGGTGGAACTTGAGGTGCCGGTTGCACTCCACGCAGGGGTTGGGAGTCCGGCCCGCCGCGTGGTCGGCCACGTACGGCCCCACCACGTCGCGCTCGAAGTCGTCGCCCAGGTTGAACACGTGGTGCTCGATGCCAAGGGCGTCGGCCACCCGGCGCGCGTCGTCCACGTCGGACACCGCGCAGCACCCCGAGTCGGACTCCCCACCCCACAGGCGCAGGGTCACCCCCACCACCTCATGGCCGGCATCGCGCAGCAGCGCGGCGGCAACCGACGAGTCCACCCCGCCTGACATGGCCACCATGACCGGAGATCCGACCCTCTCGATGGAGGTCACGGCGGTCATCCGGACTGCAGCGACCGGGCGTAACCCCGAAGTCGCTCCACAGCCGCTGGAATGACAACCAGTGCGTGGTCCACGTCGTCGTCAGTGCTGGCGTGGCCCAGTGACAGCCGGAGCGAACCGGCAGCCGTCATCCGGTCGATCCCCATTGCTGCCAGCACCGGTGACGGCTCCTGGGCCCCACTGGCACAGGACGCAGCAGCGCTGGCCGCTATGTCGTCCCGTTCCAGCAAAAAAAGCAGTTCCTCGCTCTCAATACCGTCAAAGCAGAGGTGGGCCACCCCGGGCGTCCGGAATACCCCGTCGGGCACAGTCCGATGGACACCGTCGATGGCGGCCCGCAGGCCGCCCTCCAGTCGGTCCCGCATGACACCGACCCGCACCCCGAGGGCCTCGCGTTCGATCGCCATCAGGCGGGCCGCCTCACCGAGGCCCACGATGGCCGGCACGTTCTGGGTTCCGCTGCGTCGTTCCCGCTCCTGACCCCCGCCGCGCAGCACGGGCACCAACGGCACGCCGGCACGCACCACGAGAGCGCCTGCTCCCTTGGGGCCACCGAACTTGTGCCCGGTGATGCTGACCAGTCCGGCACGCCGCACCGCCGTCGGCAGGTCCAACCAGGCAGCGGCCTGCACCGCGTCGCTGTGCACGACGGCCTGCGGTGCATGCCGATCCACCACGTCGGCCACCGCATCAACGTCGGTCACCACTCCGGTCTCGTTGTTGGCAACCATGGCTGACACCAGTCGGACACGTTCGCCGTCCGGCCCTGAAAGCAGGTCGCCCAGCACCTCGAGGTTGATGCGTCCCGCTGAGTCGGTCGGTACCACTGAACCTCCGGCGTCCACCACCGGAGCCAGCACCGCCGGATGCTCGGCTGGGCTGCAGACCGGGAGCCCACCGGTGGCCCGGACCACGCCGTCCACGGCCAAGTTGTCGGCCTCGGTCCCTCCGGAAGTGAAGACCACTTCACCCGGCAAGCACCCCACTAGGACGGCCACATGGTCGCGAGCGTCGTCGACGGCCCGCCGGGCCTCCCGGGCCTCGACATGGGAGCCCGACGGATTGCCAGGGTGGTCGGCCAGCCACGGCAGCATGGCGGCCACCACCTCGGGCCGAACCGGTGTGCTGGCCGCATGATCCAAATAGACCCGTTCCCGGGAAATCTCGTTCGCCGGTTTCACTCCCACGGCATCAAGGCTACGGCCGCCCCGGTCCACGGGTCCCTCTTGGAGCCTGGTGGTCCTGACGCCAGACTGTCGACCATGGACGGGTACGACGGCGCGACCTACGGCGAGACCATGGCTGAGGTCTACGACGAGTGGTATGGCACCGACGGCGGGCTCGCCCTCACCCAGATCGGATCTCCTGACGAGGTGGCCGACCGGGTCACCACCCTCGCCGGACCGACGGGCACCGTGCTGGAACTGGGCGTCGGCACCGGCCGACTCGCTCTCCCGCTAGCCGACCGAGGCCTGGCCGTCACCGGGCTGGATACCTCGCCGGCGATGCTGGACTGCCTCCGGGCCAAGCCGGGAGCAGACCGGCTCACCCTGGTCGCCGGCGACATGGCCGATCCGACCATCGCTGGGACAGGATTCGATGTGGTGCTGGTGGGCTTCAACACGTTCTTCAACCTGACCACCAAGGCGGCCCAAGAAGCATGCCTGCATGGCGTGGCCGAGACGTTGGCCCCGGAAGGCCGGTTCGTACTTGAGGCGTTCGTGCCTGACCCCGAAACCCACGACGGGGTATCGGTTCGCGACGTGTCCATCGACCGGGTGATGCTGGACGTGGTCGCCACCGACAGGGCTGCCCAGACCATCACCGGGCAGCGGATCGTGATGACGGCAGCCGGAAACCGGTTCTTCCCGTACCTGCTGCGCTACGCCAGCCCGGACCAACTCGACGACATGGCGGCCTCCGCCGGACTGGAGCGGGTTAACCGAACCGAGGACTGGCGCGGCACCCCGTTCTCCAACGACTCGTCGCGCCACGTGAGCACGTGGCGTCGAGCCGACGTCACGTAACGCCGGCACCCGGCCCCGCGAAAGCTGGCTGAAGCTAGCCAGAACGCCCGGTGATGACTGGTAGGTCCAAGCGTGGACGGGCGCTGCGCTTGAGTTCGGAGAACGTGTCGAAACCGCACAAGGTGACCGTGGCGTCGTACAGCGCCAGGCACTCCTCATCGGTCTCGGGGATCGAGGAGATGACGGGCCCGAAGATGGACGGTCCGTCCGGAGGTCCAAAAGTCATGATGGGCGTACCCACATCGTCCCCCGTCCGACCGACTGCCTCGAGGGTCTCGGCCCGCAACTCGGTATCCCACGACGAATCGGTGGCTGCATTCGCGTACAGCCGATCTACCCCCGCCTGGTCGAGCACCCGGGCCAGGTGATCAGGTGTCGCCACGTCGGCTCGGAAGTCGGTCCCGTCGTCGACCACCCGGTGCCAGATGGTTTCGCCGAATGCCTGGTAGAGCCGGTCCATGGACTCAACGCCTTCAGCGGCGCGGACGGCGGCGGCCACCCGTAGCATGCGCCTCCCCCGGTCATGGGACTCGCGGTAGCCCTCGGGGAACTCGGCGTCGTAATCCCGCTCTTCGTTGAGGATCGAAAGGTTGATGAAGCGCCAGTCGACGGTCAGGCTCCGGAGTTCAGCGACCCGCCGTAACCATCGCGAGGTCTGCCAGGCGAACGGGCAGACCGGGTCCCAGAAGAACTCGATGTCCGGCGACTGCTCTGGCAACTCGACTGGCTTCTGATTGCCTGACCTGTTCGGCATGGGGAGATCGTCCTCCAATACGGGCCTCAGCCCAGCACTGGGTCCCACCAACGGCCGGCAGCCCATACCGCTCCGACGGCGAAGGTGGCGGCCGCCACCCATGGCACGGCGGAAGTCATCGCCCGCGGCAGACCGCGGCGGTCGGCCACGTCGACCAACCATGCCACCAACGCGCCACCGGCCAGGCCCCCAAGGTGTCCACCAATGCTGATGCCCGGACGGCCGAAGGTGAACACCACGTTGACCAGCAGCAGACCCCCCAGGCCGGTCCCCCACGGGCTGATTCCCCGTCGGACCTGGTGGACGATCGCCGCTGCCATCAGGCCGAACACGGCACCTGATGCACCCACTGTCAGCGCCTGGGGGTCGTGCAGCATCACCCCGAACGAACCGGCCAGCAGTGAGCCCATGTACAGCCCGGAGTACCGGACCGGACCATGGGCCGACTCCAGTTGTCGTCCCAGCATCCAGAGCAAGAACATGTTGACCAGCAGATGGAGCAGGCCGGCATGGAGGAACCCGCCGGTCAGCAAGCGACTCCACTCGCCTTCGGCCACACCGATCAGCACCGGTCCGGACCGGCCGATGCCCAGTAGTCCGTGGTCCACTGTGACCGCGCCACCACCCGAGGCGAACCGGTCGTAAACCCCCGACCCTCCCGTGACCCCGCCCAGGAACACCGTGACCAAAAAGGCCGCCAGGTTCACGGCCACCAGTACCAGAGTGACCGGTGGTCCTTCCACTGGGCCAACCCGCACCTGTTCGACGCTCTGCCGGCCGGAACGCTGCTTCCGGGACTGGCGCCCCTGGAACTGGTGCTTCGCCGGGGAACCGGCCACGCAGTCGGGACAGTGGAAGCCCACCGACGCCGTGCACATGCACAGCGCGCAGATCCGACGGTCGCACCTCTGACATCGGACGCCAGCCCGGTTCTCCGGATGCCGATGGCAGGTCTCGGGATCAACCCCCGGCTGCGACTCCACCATCTCGGTCAGAACCGGACGATGACCGGTACGCCGCCCGGATCGGTTGCCCAGGCAAACAGAAGGAGCTGTGGCCCATCACCGGTGGTGGTGGCGTGGCGTACCCCGGTGTCATGGAAGATCGTCGCCCCAGGTCCGTGGGTCGACCACTCGTCGCCCCGCTGCCAGTCCGCCGTCCCGCTGATCACCCAGTAGATCTCGACTGCCTTGTGCACATGAGGCGGATACACCACGCCAGGCCCTTGGAGAACCAAACCGGCCGACACCTCGTCACTGAGATACGGGGCCGACCCCGCCGTTAGCAAGATGGCACTTTCGGCCTGGCCGATAATCGGCGTGTAGGCGTACGCCGAGCGCATGGCGTCCATGTCCGGCTCACCGGCGTAGTCGGGGTACGGGCTGGCCCAGCTGGTCCGGTCCGCCACCTGCAGGGCCAGATCGGCGGGAACGCCCACGCCAGTCTGTCGGCTGGCCTCCAGGTGCTTGTCGACCACCGGCAAGCTCGCCAACGGGCCCATTTCGGCCGGCACCACCCGGGTGAGCGCATCGGCCAGCAGGAGCATGGGGCCCGACAACGTCGGGTCCCGCTGGCCCTCGGCGCGGGCGAAGTCGCCAAAGGCGGTCAGGAAGGGGTCGGGCATGTCTTCGGAAACCACGTCTCAGGAACCGGTGAAACGGGCCTTCCCGGGACCGTGCTCAAAAAACGACGCCACGCCCTCCCGGGCGTCGTCACTCTCGAAGACCTCGAGGAACAGGTCCAACTCGAGGTCAATCCCGTCGGCGAGCGGCAGGCCGACGCCCTCGTCGATAGCCCGCTTGGCGGCGCGGATGGCCACCCGGGGGCCGGACGCGTAGGTGGCGGCCAGCGCGCACGCGCGGTCCAGGATCTCGTCGTCACCCACCACCTCGTCGGCCAGGCCCAGAGCCAGTGCCTCGGCTGCCTTAACCGGAACGCCGCCCCAGATCATGCGCTTGGCGGTCGGTCGACCGACCAGTCGTGTGAGGCGCTGGGTGGCACCACCACCCGGAAGAATGCCCAACAACACCTCAGGCTGCCCGAAGGCCGATCCCTCACCGAGAATGCGCAGGTCACAGCACCAGGCCAGTTCGGCGCCGCCACCGAGAGCCAAACCGTTGACCGCGGCAATAGTCGGGCACAGGATGCGTTCCACAGCCCCGAAGGCGTCACGGAAGGCATCGGCCTGGATTGGTCGCTGTACCGGGTCGGCAAAGACCGACAGTTCGGCACCGGCTGCAAACATCCGGCCGGCACCGGTGAACACCACGGCCCCCGGTGGATCGTCGATGCACGACCGGGCGAAGGCTTCCAACTCGCGTAGCAGCCCGATGTCGAGCGCATTCACCTTGGGTCGGTCCAGGGTCGCCACTACCACGCCGTCATCACGGCGCTCGACGCTCAATTGCACCCCCTCACCTGATTCGGCCACTACAGGCTGACCGCCGTGCCATCGTCGGTAGCGCCGATGGGGCCGTCGCCTGCGGCCGCGGCACCGACGTTGTGGACGACCGTCACGCCGTCCACCCGGTCCTTCAGGATCCGTTCGATCCCCGCTTTGAGCGTCTGGTCCGATGCCGGGCACGTCACACAGGCCCCCGTCAACTCGACGGACACCTCGCCGGTGGCCTCGTCGACGTCATGGAGAACGATGTCGCCGTCGTCGGCCTGGATGGCCGGACGGATCACCTCGATGACCGTCTCAACCCGGGTACGCAAACCATCGGGGGATACGTCGGGAGATACATCGAGGGACATGTCGCCAGTCTCGCAGGACCGACCGGCGGTGCCACCCCGGGCCTGGAGAATGACACCCGTAGGATCGACCGGTGCCCCCTCTACCACTGCTGACCGCCCACCAGGGCGGATGGGACGAAATCCTCCTCGTGGCAGGGCCACTGGCCGTCATCGCCGGGTTGCTCTGGCTGGCCGACCGGCGGGCCCGCCGCATGGGGTTGTCCGAGGAAGATGGCCCAGACCGGACCGATAGGTCAGGCCTCCCCGACCGCTGAGCCGAGGGCCACGTCGGCCCCCAAACGGGCCAGGTTGCCCACCAGATCCTGGTAGCCGCGGGCCACGTGATGCGCGTCGGCCACCACTGTCTCGCCTTCAGCGGCCAGACCCGCCACCACCAATGCCGCTCCGGCCCGGATGTCGGGAGCCCGGACCGGCGCCCCGGACAATGCCTCGACACCGCGAACCACGGCGTGGTGGCCCTCCACCCGAATATCAGCACCCATCCGTACCAGTTCAGGGATGTACCGGAACCGGCCAGCAAACACGTTCTCGGTGAGGATGCCCACGCCGTCGGCGACCGACAGTAGGGCGACCAACAAAGGCTTGTAGTCGGTGGCCACCCCAGGATACGGCAGGGTCGACACGTCCACCGATACGAGTCGCCCGGTGGGTCCGGGAGCCGTCGCCCAGAGACGGTCACCGCCGTCGTCGACCCGCAGGCCCATGGCGGCCAGTCGGTCCAGCAGCATCTCCATGTGGTCGACCCGGGCCCCCTCGACGGCGATCGAACCGCCGGTCATGCCAACTGCAGCCAGATAGGTGGCCGCCTCGATCCGGTCGGGAATCACGCTGTGCTCGGCCGGATGTAGCCGTTCGACCCCTTCGACGGTGATGGTCGACCCTCCGCCTCCTGAGACTTCGGCACCCATGGCGGTGAGAAAGGCCGCCAGGTCGGCGATCTCCGGCTCCCGGGCCGCGTTGTCGATCACCGTGGTGCCCTTGGCGGTCACCGCGGCAAGCAGCAGGTTCTCGGTCGCCCCCACGCTGGGGTACTCGAGCAGGACCCTTGCTCCGAGTAGCCGCTCGACCCGGCCCTCGATCACCCCGTGGCTGGTGGTGAACGTGGCCCCCAGGTCCTCCAGGCCACGTAGGTGCATGTCGATGGGACGGTGGCCGAAGTCGTCGCCGCCGGGCACCGACACCCGGGCCTCGCCGAACCGGGCCAGGAGCGGACCCAGCACCACGATCGAGGCCCGCATCTTCTCCACCAGGTCGTAGGGCGCCTCCGGGTCCATCACATCAGGCACGTCGATGGTCAGTACGTCGAGATCATCGGGCCCACGCGACACCGTGGCACCCATGCGCTCCAGCAGTTCGGCCATGAGGGCCACGTCGGCGATCCGGGGAACGTTGCGCAGAGTGTGGCGGCCAGGGGCCAACACGGCGGCCGCCATTAACTTCAACGCCGAGTTCTTGGCACCCGCCACCCGGACCGACCCCTCCAGGGGGCCGGAGCGGCGGACGCGGATCACATCCACAGCAGCGTCACCTTCGATTCCCACCCTCTCAGTATGGTGGGCGCTTCCGGCGACCGGAGGACAGCCATCAACACCAGCACGCCTCGAGACCGTCGGATCACCACCCGATCGTCCACGTCGACCGTGGTCCATGAAGTGAACGACGCTGTTCTCGCCGGACTTCGCGTGCCTCGAGATGACCTGGTTCGGGAGAAGCGCCAGGAGCTCGACCGATTCACGCTCGCCCACGGGCCGTTCACCTGCTGGGAACGCACCCTTCGCGTCGAACCGGTGGCCGGCGACACGGGACCAGGACTCCACCGGGTCGTCGAGACCATCGACTATCGGGCCGCCGTCGGTGTCTGGCGACCCTTGTTCGCGTGGCCACTCCGCCGGGCCGTCCAACGCCGCCGGACCCCATGGTGGGCGCCGCCAGACCGACTCGATACACGGGCCGCGACAGTCCTGTCGCTGCTGGCCTGCATCCAGGTGGTCGACGGGTATCTGGGCACCGTCATCTCCCAGACCATTACCTTCGCTGCCGACGAGTTCGACCGGGGCGACACCGCCCAGGGGGTCACCTTGGCCACCGTGCGCCTTGGAATCATCGTGGCCCTCGCCGTGGTGGCCCTTGCCGACCGGCGGGGGCGGCGTCGACTCCTGATGGCCACCGCCCTGCTCGCTGTGGTCGTCACGGCGCTAGGCGCCCTGGCCCCTGGCCTTTGGTTCCTGGGGGGCACCCAGTTGGTGGGTCGGGGTCTGACGACTGGCATGGGCATCCTCATCGGGGTGTTCGCCGCCGAGGAATTACCCCGAGGGTCTCGGGCCTACGGGGTAAGCGTTCTAGCCCTATCGGCTTCCCTAGGTGCCGGGATGGCAGTGTGGGTGCTGCCAGTGGCCGACATCGATCCTCGGGCGTGGCGATCTGTCTACCTTGTCCCACTACTGGCCGTCCCGGGGCTGGTGGCCGTCGGTCGGCGCCTCCCCGAGTCCCGACGTTTCAGCGCCAACACCGGCGACGCGCCTTCTTCGATCGGACCGAAGAACGACTCGAACCACGATGTCCGCCGCCGGATCGAACGACGCCGACTACTTCTGCTGGCTGTCGCGGCCTTCCTCGTGTTGGTGTTCGCCGCTCCGGCCAGCCAGTTCCAGAACGACTTCCTGAAGGACCACCGGGGTTTCAGCGCCTCGGGCATCACACTGTTCACCCTGCTGACCACCACCCCTGCGGGCATCGGTGTGTTTCTGGCCGGTCGGGCTGCCGACACCCGGGGGCGGCGTGGCGTCGCCGCCCTGGGGCTACTGGGTGGCACGGCGTTCGTGGTCGCTGGCTACCACGCCACCGGGGCCCTCATGTGGGGCTCCACGCTCGCCGGATCGATCCTCGGCTCGCTGACCGTCGCCCTCGGCGTCTACGGGCCGGAGCTGTTCTCGACCAGGAACCGGGCCCGGGCCAACGGCCTGGTGGTGACCCTCGGGGTGGCCGGCAGCGCCACCGGCCTGCTGCTCGTAGGCATGCTCAGCGACCGGTTCGGTTCCTACGGTCCGGCGTTCACCGTGGTGGCAATCGGGCCGGTGCTAGCTGCCGTGCTCGTGCTGGGCTGGTTCCCGGAGACGGCACGAGTGGAGCTGGAAACACTCAACCCGAGTGACGCCAGTTTCTCGGAATAACCGGTCCCTACGCCCGCCCCTTTACCGCGGACGGTCAACCACCCGTGAGGGGGGCCACGAAGTAGACGTCGGCATCCGGACCGATGGCCAGGTACTCCGGCTCAGCGTGGATCACCCCGTCCACCCCCGCCGAGGAGCCGTTAGTGAGCATCTCTCCAAGGCCCGGATAGCGCTGTTCCAACTCGGCGATCACCGCGCCCACGGTCACCCCCTCTACCTCAATGACCGCCTCGCCATCGGTGAACCGGCGGTGGTCGGACATGAGGTGGGCACGGGGCATCCCGGTGACCTCAGCGTTCGTTCAGGGCGGCCAGGATCGCGGGCGGCGACATTGGCAACGCTGAGATCCGAAGGCCCGTGGCCCGGTTCACAGCGTTGGCGATGGTGGCCAGGGGCGGCACGATCCCCGTCTCACCCACGCCCCTGACCCCGTAGGGATGGGCGGGGTTGGGTACCTCCACGATGATGGTCTCGATCATCGGCAGGTCGGAGGCGACCGGCACCCGGTAGTCGAGGAAGCTGGCGTTGAGCATGGTGCCGTCCTCGCTATAGACGTACTCCTCGTTCAGCGCCCAGCCGATGCCTTGGGCGGTGCCACCCTGCATCTGGCCCTCCACGTAGCTGGGATGGATGGCTGTCCCGGCGTCCTGGGCTGTCGTGTACCGCAGCACGGTGACCTGACCGGTCTCTTCGTCCACGGCGACGTCACAGCAGTGGACGGCAAAAGACGGGCCGGCCCCACCGGCGTTCAACGACGCCGTCACGGTCAGCGGACCACCGGTGCCCTTGGCCTTGGCCGTGATGGCGTCCAGCGGGAGCGGGTCATGCTCCTCTGCCACAGCGGCACCGTCAATCCAGTCCACGGCTTCGCTATCGACACCCATGATGGTGGCCGCCCGGGCTTTCAACTCGTCAACCAGCTCTCGGCAGGCGTTGACCACCGCCATGCCCGTGGCGAAGGTGGCCCGACTGCCCTCGGTGACGTCGGTGAAGCCCACCGACTCGGTGTCGGCCACCACCGGGGTGATCCGGTGGACGTCGATGCCCAGTTCCTCAGCGGCCATGAGGGCCATGGAGGCCCGGCTACCGCCGATGTCGGGGCTACCGGTGATGACAGTCGCTGTGCCGTCTTCGTTGAGGTTCACCGTCGCACTGGACTGTTCGCCGATGTTGAACCAGAACCCGGTGCCGATGCCACGGGCAGCACCGTCGGGCACCGGCGAACCGTAGTGGTCCGAATCACGGATGGCCTCAAGACACTCCACGAAACCGATCCGAGGATGGGGCATACCCATGGCCGTGGGATCGCCCTCCACCACCGCGTTCTTCAACCGCAAATCGATCGGGTCCAGGCCCAGCGTCTGGGCGATCTCATCGATCACCGACTCGACGGCGAACGCTGCCTGAGGCGCCGACGGCGCCCGGTATGCGGCCGTCGCCGGCGTGTTGGTCAACACCCCGACGGCTTCCAGTTTCAGATTCGGAAACTTGTAGGACGCCAGCGACATAGCGCCGATGAAGCCGGCCATGTTGTTAACGCACCCCACGATGTAGCCGATCCAACCCTCGATAGCCGTGAGCTCACCATCACTGGTTGCCCCGATCCGGATTCGCGCCTTTGACCCCGGCGCCGGGCCGGTGGCCCGGAGCACCTCCTCGCGAGTCATAACGATCTTGACCGGACGACCGCTCTTCTCCGACAACCGGGCCGCCACCGGCTCGAGGTAGATGGTGGTCTTACCGCCGAAGCCACCACCGATCTCAGCCGGCGTCACCTTGATCCGCGCCGTATCCCAGTCGAGAACCGCCGCTGTCTGCGACCGAACACGGAAGTGACCCTGTGAAGACGCCCAGATGTCGGCCTTCCCATCCGCGCCTACATCAACCACGCATGCGTGCGGCTCGATGTAACCCTGATGCACCCAGGAAGTCTCAAACTCCCGCTCGATGACCAAATCGGCGGCCTCAAAGGCCGCATCGACGTCACCCCGCTCCAGCGGAGTAACGCTGGCCAGGTTGGAAGGTTCATCGCTCCCACTAAAGGCCGTCCGATTGTCCTCGTTGACTAGCGGCGAACCGTCGGCCATCGACTCGTCCAGGGACAGGATCACGGGCAGCAGGTCGTACTCGACCTCGATGGCGGCCGCCGCGGCCGCGGCCTCAGCCCTAGTGGACGCCGCCACGGCCGCCAAAGCGTGGCCTACGTAGAGGACCACACCACGGGCCATGAGGTTGATGGCGGTGTCGCGTTCGGGATGTCCGGCGGCCAACGCCGGGAAGTCGTCCCCAGTGACCACAGCCTTCACGCCGGGCATGGCCTCAGCAGTAGAAGTGTCGATCGACACGATGCGTGCATGACCGTGGGGCGATCGCAGGAACACCCCGTGCAGCTGGCCCGGGAGGTTGAGGTCGGCGGCAAAGCGGGCCTTGCCCACCACCTTGTCGTAGCCGTCGTGACGGATGGGTCGGGTTCCAACCCACTTGTAAGCCGGGCGATCCTCGGTCACGGTCATCGAGATGCTCCCCTCAGCTGCACCGCAGCCTCCTGGACGGATCGGACGATCTTGTCGTAGCCCGTGCACCGGCAGAGGTTCCCGGCCAGTGCGTAGCGGATCTCTGTCTCGGTGGGATCCGGGTTCTCGTCGAGCAGGGCCTTGGCCGACACGAGGAATCCGGGTGTACAGATCCCGCATTGCAGGGCCGCACCCTCCAGGAAGGTCTGCTGGAGCGGGTGGAGCTGGTCACCCTGCGCTATGCCCTCGACGGTCACGATGTCGGACCCCTCGGCTTCGGGGGCGAACATCAGACAGGAGCAGTTGACCCGACCGTCCACGAGGATCGAACAGGCCCCGCAGTCACCGGTGCCACAGCCCTCCTTGGCGCCGGTGAGGCCGAGCTCGTCGCGCAGGGCGTCAAGCAGTGACGTGTCGTCGCTGGCCAGGAAGTCGACCTCGTCACCGTTGACCGTGCAGGTCACGTGAGTTCTTGACCTTTTCATGGAAGACATATTTCTCAGGCTCCGTTCTGTGCGCGTTCAGCCGCGACGATTGCGGCCCGCTTGGCCAGTACGCCGGCCACCTGACGCCGATAGGCGACAGTGCCCCGTTTGTCGTTGATGGGATCACAGGCTGCGGACGCTGCGGCAGCCACCGCATCCAGAGTTGCATCGTCGAACCGGCCACCATCCAAGGTGGCACCGACCAGAGCGGCTTCGGCATCAGACACGACGACGACGGTAGGAGCGACCGCGCCGAGTGCAACGGTGGCGTCGCTCACTGTGCCGTCGGCAATGGTGACACGTACCGCAGCTCCGGCAATGGCGATGTCCATCTCGGTGCGCGGGATCATCCGGAGGTAGGCGTCGCCCGTGCCGGCCGGGGGGTCGTCCAAGGTGAACTCGATGATGAACTCGCCGTCGGCGAGTGACGTGCGGCCCGGGCCGGTGGCGATGTCGGCCGCTGGCACGGTCCGAGTTCCGTCACCGGAAGCGATGACGGCCTGACCGGCATTGGCGATCAGTGCGGGCACCGAGTCGGCGGCAGGTGAGGCGTTGGCCAGGTTCCCACCCAGGCTCGACCGGTTCTGGATCTGGTCGGAACCGATCAGGCCGGCGGCTTCCGACAGTCCCGGGAACATGGCGGTGAAATCGGCGTTCCGGGTGAGATCAGCGGACGGCGTCGCCGCGCCGATCGGCCACTTTCCACCCTCGTGGATCACCGCGGTCAGTCGATCGATTCGCTTGAGGTCGACCACCATGGACGGCGACGGTCGGCCGGCTCGAATCTGGGGAACGAGGTCGGTAGCGCCGGCAAAGACCTGCGAGCCGGGATTATCCGACAACAGCGTCCGGGCTTCATCAACCGTCGCTGGAGCGGCGTATCTCATCTGGCGTCCCTTCATCAGCGCGTCCCTCTAGACGGCCTATCTATCGGACCCATTTTCTAGTTCGGCACTGATGATTCCCTCAACTCCTACGCAAATGATTCGATCAACTCCTACGCAAATTTTCCAGCCAGTCGCCCACGGCGTCGCACACAACATCGTCGGTGCCCTTCAGGTCATGACGTTTGCCAGCCAGACGCACCACGGTGACCGGGCCGGGAATGGCTTCCAGTTGGGCATCGAATTCGGCGGGCGACCCGAACTCGTCGCGGTCGCCGGACACAAAGAGGCACGGCACATCAATGGCGCCGAAGTGCTCGACCCTGAGGTTCTCCGGCTTCGTTGGTGGGTGAAGCGGGTAGCAGATGAGCACCAAACCGGCTGCTGGAAGCCCCTCAGCGACCGCCATCGAACATACCCGTCCCCCCATGCTGCGACCGCCCAGCACGAGGCGGGACGGATCGACCCCACGAGCAGCGACCATGTCGGCCACACCATCGCGTACGGCCTCCATCAGCACCGGCGCCCGGTCGGGAAAGTGCTTGCCGGCCTTCCGGTATGGAAAGTCCATACGCTCGACAGGGAGCGGAGCCAGGTGTTCCTCCAGGGCGAGCAGGCCGGCCTGGTTGCGGTCACTGCCAGCACCGGGGGTCAGGAACAATCCGGAGACCGACGGGGCGACCGGCACGGGGCGAGACACCGGCTGAGGGTAGCCGGGTCGCTGATCCGGCCCCGGCGGGCACCCATCTGTACGCTCATCCCATGGAACATGAGGCGGCCGTGGCGTCGATGACCGGGGGAATGGCGCCCTCGCCGGCTCCATTTGCTGGCAGCGACCGACTCCATCCCGATGGTCGCCCGAGGGGAGCGTTTCGGGACTCGCTGCGCACCGTACCCAATGCCCGCAACGCCCTGACCGTGGTCGGCTCCGTGCTCTTCCCGGTGGCCGTGGTGGTCGCCGCCGTGGCTGCCACCCACCCTGCCTCGTGGATGGCAGCAATTCTGCTCATGCCCATTGCCCAGAACCGATTGTTCATCCTCCATCATGAGGCCGCCCACCGAGTGCTGTTCTCCGGACGTCGGATTAATGATCTGGTCGGCATCAACCTCATTGGCTGGCTGACCTTCGGCACCGGCGGCCACGGCT
>Ga0206679_10002360_pt1 | contig 15000 bp, 8 predicted proteins | sample M110012015metaG_FD_155464 | JGI IMG/M metagenome (GOLD analysis project Ga0206679, IMG submission 155464) | Ammonia-oxidizing marine archaeal communities from Monterey Bay, California, United States - M1 100m 12015 | ecosystem: Environmental > Aquatic > Marine > Intertidal zone | place: USA... | reverse complement strand
AACTGTTTTGTAAGCCCCACAATTGAGATTAGAAATATTGCAAAAGAAATAATTGGTGAAGAAAACTTCATTGAAGTTTACATAAACGCATCAGTAGAAACTTGTGAGGACAGGGATGTAAAAGGACTTTATCAAAAAGCAAGAAAAGGAGAAATAAAAGATTTTACAGGAATAAGTGCCCCATTTGAAGCTCCTGAAAATCCTGAAATAGAGATAAATACAGCCAAACTTTCAATAGATGAATCGGTACAGAGAGTTTTGGATTATATATTACCGATTATAAAAAACAAGTAAAAAATGAGTTCGTATAATTTAACACACTTAAAAGAATTAGAATCGGAAGCGATTTTCATCCTGAGGGAAGTGGCAGCACAATTTGAAAAACCTGTAATGTTATTTTCAGGAGGAAAAGATTCTATAATCATGTTCCATCTTGCTCGAAAGGCGTTTCACCCAGGTAAAGTTCCTTTCCCTTTAATGCATGTAGACACAGGGCATAACTTCCCAGAAACTATTGAATTTAGAGATCGGTTAATGGTGGAGACAGGAGAAACATTAATCGTAAAATATGTACAGGACTCTATTGACAATGGAACTGCAGTGGAAGAAACTGGAATAAATGCATCTCGAAACGGATTGCAAACCGTAACGCTTCTAGAAGGAGTAGAAGAAGGAAAATACGATTGTGCTATGGGAGGTGCAAGAAGAGATGAAGAAAAAGCAAGAGCAAAAGAAAGATTCTTTTCTCACAGAGATGAATTTGGACAATGGGACCCAAAAAATCAAAGACCTGAGCTTTGGAATCTGTTTAACGGAAAGAAAAAGATGGGAGAACACTTTAGAATTTTTCCAATTTCCAACTGGACTGAAATGGATGTTTGGCAATATATCTTACATGAGAAATTAGAATTACCTTCTTTATATTTCTCTCATAAAAGAGAAGTAGTAAATAGAGATGGTGTATTACTTGGGAAATGTGATTATATTCAATTAAAAGATAGTGAGCAGTGGGAAGAGCGCACAATTAGATGTAGAACCATTGGAGATATGACTTGTACTGGAGTTGCTGAATCAGATGCAGGAACATTAGAAGAAATTATTGAAGAAGTAGCAACAACAAGAGTTACCGAGAGAGGTGGTAGAGCTGATGATAAAAGATCAGAAGCAGCCATGGAAGACAGAAAAAAAGAGGGGTACTTTTAAAAAACAAAATTATGAGCGAAACGAAAGGATATTTAGATATGGAGCTTTTACGCTTCACAACTGCAGGGAGTGTAGATGATGGAAAAAGTACTTTGATTGGGAGATTACTTTACGATAGTAAAGCAATTTTTGAAGATCAAATGGAGTTACTGGAAGAAACAAGTAAACAAAGAGGGGAAGAAGGTGTTAATCTTGCATTGTTAACTGATGGATTACGATCAGAAAGAGAGCAAGGAATTACAATTGATGTTGCCTACAGGTACTTTGCAACTCCAAAAAGAAAATTTATTATTGCAGATACTCCAGGTCATATTCAGTATACTAGAAATATGGTAACAGGAGCATCAACTGCAAACTTGGCTCTACTTTTAGTAGATGCAAGACATGGTGTGATTGAACAAACTAAAAGACATGCATTTATTGCATCTCTTTTACAGATTCCACATATTGCAGTTTGTATAAATAAAATGGATTTAGTAGACCACAGTAAAGATGCTTTTGATAAAATTAAAAAGGATTTTGAAGATTTCGCGACAAAATTAGAAATTAAAGATGTTCGTTTTATTCCTATTTCTGCACTTAATGGAGATAATGTTGTTGACCGTTCTGAAAATATGGATTGGTATGAAGGCTCTACTTTGATGCACCTTTTAGAAAATATTCATATTGGTTCTGATCAAAATCATGTTGATTGTAGATTTCCTGTGCAATTTGTGGTTCGCCCACAATCCAAAGAACATCCTGACTATAGAGGGTATGCTGGTAGAATTGAAGGAGGAGTTTTTAAACCAGGAGATGAGGTAATTGTACTTCCTTCAGGGTTTACATCTAAGATTAAATCTATTGATACTTTTGATGGACCAATAGATGAAGCATTTTCTCCAATGTCAGTTTGCATGACCTTAACAGATGATATTGACATCAGTAGAGGAGACATGTTGGTAAGAGAAAACAACAAACCAACTATAGAGCAAGATGTTGATGTTATGATTTGTTGGATGAATGAGAAGAAACTAATCCCAAGAGGAAAATATACAATCAGACATACTAGCCAAACTGCAAGATGCATCATTAAAGAGGTAAAGTATAAAATGGATATCAACACTTTACATAGAAATAAAGAAGATAGAGAAATAGGATTAAATGATATTGGTAGAATTACTATCCGTACCACTAAACCATTATTCTTTGATAGCTATAGAAGAAATAGAAATACTGGAAGTATTATCTTAGTAGATGAAGCAACAAATGAAACGGTTGCTGCTGGAATGATAATCTAGTTACTCACCAAATATAGAAGCCTAAAAAAAGCCGAGCATTTGCTCGGCTTTTTATTTTTATCTATTCTCTTAGTTTAAAGTAAAGTTAATTGGGATGGTAAACATAACCCTAACCGCTTTTCCTCTTTGTTTTCCTGGTTTGTATTTAGGCAATGACTTTACAACTCTCATTGCTTCAGCATCTAAGTTTTTATCTACCCCTCTAACTATTTTTACATTAGTTACTTTTCCTGATTTATCCACAATAAAACTTACATACACCTTTCCTGTAATGTTATATTCTTTTGCAATAACAGGATACTTTACGTGCTTTTGGATGTATTTCATCAGGCCTAAATCTCCTCCAGGAAATATTGGCATATTCTCTACAACCATAAAGAATTCATCATCATCTTCCTCAATAATTTCTATCTCCTCATCTTCATCTGATTCTGTGTCTTCAATTTCAATTTCATTTTCAATCTCTACTTCATCCTCAACAATTTCAATAACTTCTGGTGGAGGTGGTGGCGGAGGTGGCGGTTTTACTTCTTGCTTTGTAATCGGAATAATTTCTTCTTCCAAATCATCAAGACTTAATGCCCCTAAATTATAAGCTACCTTTTCGTAACTCTTGTATTCAAAAGCACCAAGAACGACTAACAAAGCGATAACTAAACCTATTTGTAAAAACAGCCCTCTTTTCCTTTCTAAATTTACTTCTGGATTCTTTTTTGGTTCCATAATTTTTATTTTTATCCTACTAATTCCTGATATGCTGAACTATCAAGCAATTCATCTAGTTCAGCAATATCTGAAATAGCAATTTTAATTACCCATCCTTCACCATAAGGATCTGTATTAATTAACTCTGGTTCATCCTCCAACTTCTCATTAAACGATAAAACCTCTCCATTTATTGGCATAAATAAATCTGAAACTGTTTTCACAGCCTCTATTGATCCAAAAACCTCTTCTTTTTCTAACTCTTCACCTTCAGTACCTACATCCACAAAAACGATATCGCCTAACTCCCCTTGTGCAAACCCTGTAATTCCTACATAGGCAATACCTTCTTCAATTCTCAACCATTCATGATCCTTTGTATACTTCAACTCTTTTGGAAATTCCATTCAATTAATTTTTTTCAAAAATACATTTTTTTGTTGGCTAACAAAATTATCCGGCCAAGGTAAATCGCAAACTAAATCCTGCATTGGTAATTGCCCCTGGAAAAGTAGTTGAAATAAACGGATTTGTAACCACCCTATCATAAAACAGCTTGATATTCAACCTCTGATTCATTACATAATCAGCCGAAAACTTAATACTAATTATCCTTTGCCCCATAGTTATTTGTTCCTCATCCTCAATTACTTTTCTAATAACGGTTTTGTTATTTCGGATATTTAAGTCTAATTTCAAGTCCAAGTCACTTGACATCTTCTTTCCTCTACCTCCTGACAACAAGTTAAATTCAACATCTTTAATTCTATATCCAACCCCAACAATATACTCATTTGATCCCGTTTCGGTAAGTTGATTATTAGCTAAGGAAAGCGCTAACACCCTACTTCTTTTAATCTCTACTTTAGTAAGCAGGCTATTTTTCCAAGTCATATCTATTTTAAATAAAGGACTAAATTGTTCGTTAATAGTAACTTGTGAGATCTCTTTCTGTACCTGATAACTCATGTTGTTAAAATTAATTTCATCCGTAAAACCATCTTTATTTTCATCCTCATAATTCAAATTAGTTTGATACGAACTAATAGAATAAGTAGAACGATAAGCATGACTAATGCTAAATTGTTTGAATTTCTTTTTAATATATGGAATCTTGATAAATCCATCATATGTAATGCGCCAATTTGGCAAAGGAATAACAGGGAAAGCAGTAAGCTTAGAATTCTTAGGATCTCTACCCCCATAAGCCGCTAAAAAGGCAGGGATCATTACTTCTTGTGAAGTTGCACCATAACCCCCAATTAAAGTAGCTGAGGTATCACCAGTATAAGTAACATATTCAGTAGGATAACCTGTGACAGGATCAATTCCCCCATTAAAATTAGGATTGTTAGCTGCTAGTTGTTTTGCAATATCATTTCTATAATTTCTAAAATCATTAAAGACAGCCGACTCATTATCATCATTATCACTTTTAAAAGCTGTAGCTAATGAAATGAATGAAATACTAAAGCTACCTGATTCAGTAGGACTGAAAGAGTTGAAATTATTAATATCATCATCCCACCTATAGTATTCTGCATGATTATTAGAGGTTGTTTTATTAGCCGTTAATTCAATTCTAAATTGCTTAATTGGCTCTACTGTACTCCTTAAAGTTAAGTTGGTAGAGGTATTTGTTTTGTACATAGTATTTAAATCAGTACTATTAGTAATCCAACCTTTTCGGCCCCCTTGATTCCTTATATCGTTTTGACTACCAAAAACAAAAGGCAATCCTGGCGAGAGATTTACCCAATCTTGCCCTAAAACTTTTGACTGATTAAGGTACCCTGGCAAGAAGGTTCCTTGGTTTTCAGAATAATTAACCGATAGATTTTTTACCCCAAGTGCAAAACGAGTTATGTGTTTTAAGAATTCAAATTTCTTTTTCTTTTCTCCATCCTCCCCTTCCTGCTCTTGTCTATTTCTTACAGTATTTGCTCCCCTTCTACCGCTTCTATTTCCTTGGTTCATCTTTTTAAAATAAGGCACCTTGTTATATAAAGTTGTTAAATTAACTTGTCCATTATATTGTTTTGAATTTGAATTCTGAATAGTATGCCCAAGCTGTGAAATTGCCGGTAGTGCTGCCGTCCAATCATAGCTAGCATTATACCTGGTGTTTAAGGATATGAAATTTACAATAGGTATTTTATTTAAGGGTACCTGGTAGTTAACTCCAAATGTTTGATGATAGTTTGTTGCCCTACCATAGTCCCATACATTTTCCCAAATAGCATCTATCTTTTCCTTATAAAAAGGATCTGATTTATCTAATTTCCCTGCTGACTCATCAATATTGGCTTGTTGGTTTACAGAAAAATCTAACTTTAATGTTCGTGTTAAATCATATTTTAATTCATAAGATCTATTCCATTTAAAAAACTTATTATAAGTAGGAAATATGAGCATATTGGAATTGCTTAAATTCCTCATTTTTGTTTCATTATAATTCCTGTCAATATTTGTTCTGAAAGAAAATGATTTCGGCATAGTATTAAAGTTAAGATCTTTAATCAACCTAAAGTAAGGTGATTTTGGGAACTTAACTTTTGCAAAGGGTTTTATATTTTTAGGCTGAGTATTAAAATTATAAGTTAAAGCTCCTCTATAATTTACTGTTCGGTTATATTCTGTATTTATATTTCTAATTTTAGTTTCATTCTTAGAATAAGAAATCGTAAAATTCTCAATATCATACACTTTTGCTTTTTTAGCTTTCTGCCCTTTCTTCTGAACCTTAGTTTTTCTCACATTTGTAAAGTTGATGCTTTTTCTTTGCACATAATCCTGCACAATATGTTTTAAACTATCTTTTTCAACTTTACTATCTAATGCTGCTAAGGATTCTGTCAATAAAATATCAGGGTCAAGAGGATTGTACTGTGGGTTTTTCACAGCTTGTGATCTTCCAATATACATAGGTATTTTTAAACCAAAACTTTCAGGGAAAATCTCATCTACATTAAGTGTAGATGAAAAGTCATATTGATAAGCATTATATTTTTGTCTTTCATTTACTTTCTTCTCAATACTCCCAAAACCTATAGTACTCATATTCCCAGACAAAGTAACATTCCCAAGATCAGCTAAACGAGTGGTAATTCTACTATTTGCAGCCCAACCTCCTTGTTCATCAAATTCAGTCAACCTTAACTCATTCACCCATATTTGACCACATTTTGACAATCCATCATCCGTATCATCTATTGATTTTTTCTTAGGATTTCTAACCCCAATCATTATGGTTTTCACTTGAGCCAAATTAGGATTACCAACTACTGTTACCTTACCTCCACTAGTATATTTCACATAGGGTGAAGAAACATCAGTATTATTATGGTTTCTTTCTTGTTTTGCCTTTTGAAAAATTTCAAATGCAATATCAATTTCATTTTGTGAAGGCCAAATGCTATTAGGACTTGACTCACCATGAGCAGTTGGTTTTAATGAAATCTCATATTCATAGTAATTTGAGGTAAAATCTGTTCCCAGTCTTAAAAAACAGGTTAAATCTCCATCTTTCAAATCATCTTCTTCACCCTCCGCATGCACAAACATTTTTATACGCTTATAAGACCTTAAGTCAATCTCAGTTGTTTTATAAGTTGCTCTAGAATCCCCATCCTTTAAATTACATACTTTAAGTACTAACGACTGTTCATTTTGCTGTCTTAATGAAGTAGTGGTATTATCTACCTCTTGCTCAATGCCTGGAGGTAGCACATAATTTATAGGATTTCTATCACCATTTTCTTCAATATTCACAGCCGATACATCAAAGGTAGTTTCGCCTTCATCATCAACAGGAAGGTACTCGCCAGGTTCAGCTAATGAAAAATTATACCTTCTCCACTCTCCTCTTACAAGATCAAAAGTTGCAAAACGACAAATAATAGGTTGATGAAAATCAGTCAGTACTAACCTCATAAAACGAATCGATTTAAAATCCCGAATGCTACCGATTACATTATCTGGCTTATAAACAGGCACTCTAAATTGATACCAATTAATATTCCTTGTTTGACCATTCTCCGTCTTTACTTTTGCCTCTAGTATATCAGTTATATAACTATCACCTACATTCATCATTTCAGGAGATAGCCTTATTTTATATTGGAAATAACTTTCTGTTTCACTCAGGGTATGATCTCTATTTAAGTCTTCTGTATTAGGTTGGCTTGAGGCTGCTGTAGGATAACTTTCTGGAGAATTCTCTGTAGTAACGGAATTCCCTTCTGTATTGTTAAAATTCTTATACCTATCTAAAATTGCTACCGATTTACTATCAAAATCACTTCCTCTAAAATAATGAAAATTATCAGCTGAAGGATCCTTTACTGCATTTCCATATGCTGAAGATGTTGCCCCATAAGCAGTCAGTAGTTGTTGTATATATACAGAATCAAAAAATAATTTCTCGTCTGCATTTTTCAGTCCATCCATCCCAACATCTTGATATTCTCTAGCAGTAGGATCATTATCAAAGGCTTCTACAATTGAAAAATTAGTAGGAACCCTACCCCAAGCTGTTGTATCTACATCCTCAACAGTTGAGGAAGTAGGTAAGCCATTTTCAAAACTTTTATAACCATCTTTCAATACATCCTCCGATACATTTCCAAGATGAATATACATATCTCCCCCAGCACCATCTACCAGTGTCAATCCATCCTCATTATTAAACGGGTCCATCATCCAAAATTCTACAAACTCAATATTTGCAGCTTCAAAATCATTGGTTTCTAACTTACGCATTATCCCTCCCCAATTTTTATTAGGAATTTCTAATTTTCCATTTGGATTTATACCATTAATCGTGTAGTTATTAGGCCCTCTTTCTTCAGGATAATAAGCAAGGTCTAACACTGAAAGGTTTGTTATTTGACTTCCTAAATTAGGATCTTTATTAGGAAATACCTCTGTTTCTAAAACCTCACGAGAATAATGATAAGACTGTTGTGCAATCGTATTCCCATTTGCTAATGACAGGTTTTTATTTACGTTAGGAGGGGTAATTGAAGTATTTCTAAAGAATAATGGATCAATAGTATACCAAGCTAATTTTGCTCTTTTAAAACCTAGTATCAAGTTATTATTTTCATTAGCATTTTCAAATAAGTTTTCTTGCCCTTGTGGTATACTAGCCAGCTTCCATGCTCCCATATTTTTAACATCAATTGATGTTCTGCTCGATTCAAAATCATCAATATACGAAACTCCCTCCTCACCAACAGCCTTATGATGCCCTGGAATAAGATGCGCAAATTCAGCAGTTACAATGAATCTTGATTTTGCTTTTGTTTCAATAAGTGGCAACTTATCAATTGCAGTTGTTAACCAAGGTAATTCAGTTTGATAATTGGCGTCTAAGCCCCAAATTGTATTAGAGATTGGCTCATCACCTGTATTAATTTTAGTGGTATATGGTCGCTCAGTTAGGTTTAACATGGTTGCTCCAATCAAGAAGTCCTTGTTTATTTCATAATCGGCATGTATCCCAACTAATGTTTTATTCTGAATCCCAAACATAGAATTATTCTCCAAAGAGATTTTGATTGGCACACCTGAACTTAATATTCCATCATTGATTATGGTAACACGCCCCAACATATAGTCCACAGTATAATCCTGATTTTCAACCAATTTTTGCGAACCTGCAGTTACTGTAACCGACCCTTCAGGAACATTCATAGCATTCAAACGAATTTCAGCCCCAGATGAAGACTGATAAGTTCCTTTTAATCTGAATCTATTCAATTCGGGATATTGCTGAGCAACAGTAAGAGTTGAATCATATAAAACTTGATAAACATATTTATCAGCTAATTTTATTTCTTCTTGAGTAGGGTTATTTGGGATTGTATAAAACTGTTTTCGCAAATGCGAGCCAAAAGGTTCCCGAACTGGAAAAATCACTCTTCCATTAGAAGAACGAGCAGTTATTCCTTCAATAAAATCAAATACTCCATCCGACTGAACATCCATCTGCTGATTTAACCTGTCTAAATTTAATAATTTGATTAATGGCTTTCCATGTATATTTGTGTCAGATGGTTCGCTCAAATAATTTGTTAAAGCACTAGATTCTTCAGTGTTTTCATAAACTACATCTAAAATAAAACCATCTTTACTCATTTGATAAGCTCCAATGGCATAGATGTTTTTCATCATTAAATCCCAGTTATGCAATGATGGTGTGAAATTTGTTCCCTTTAACAATTTTAAAATTAGTGCATTAGGTGCTGTGGGGCCTGTTGTGCTTAACTCCCCAACTTGAAAAGTTTCACTTCCTACGGTGTATTGAAAAGCAACTGCCAAAACCTCATCATTGTTTAAAGCTTGATTAAGCGAAATATATCCTAACTGACTATTAAAAGAATATTCTGATTCTGATAATTTCCGTGCTCTTTCTAACTTTTCAAAATCAGTTCCGTTTGACAATGAAGTAGATTGCAATGTGCTATTTACATCATTAATATTTCTTATTCCAGGAAATACGGTAGTAAGTGAAGTAAACATATCATTTGCAGCAGCATTATCCGGAAAATCACCACTGATTGGAAAAGTAAATACTGTATCATGAATATTACCGTTTGTTTCTCCTAAATCTAAGAAGGCAACAATATTCCTTGTATCATTTGTAGTCCCTGTTTTATTAGTTACCCAAACCTCAACCTTTGTGATGTTTATTCCAGAATTGATAAAAGGTAAATTCTTTAATGCTTCATCATACTGATCTTTAAAGTAATGCGCTAAGAAATAATGTTTATTGGCCTCATATTGATCAACATACACATCAAATTCTGATGTTTGTGCGCCACCACTTACTTCAATTTCTGATTTTGTACTTTTTTGCTGAGACAAAATACCCGTGATTGTAGTTCTACCAAACTGAAGTTGTGTTTTAAAACCAAAAAGGGATTGACTCCCAGTAATTAGCGTTCCATTTAAAGGCAAACTTACATTTCCTATTTCAATCTTTTTAATAATCTCATCCTCATACCCGGTGTACTCTAATTTCATTTGGTTTTCAAAATCAAAAGTACTTTCAGTATTAAAATTGGTTGTTATTTTTAGCTTATCCCCAATCTTACCAATTACATTCATCTGGATTTTCTCTTGAAAATCAAAGGAGGTAGTTTTTCTTTGTTCTTCAGGCAAAGAAGGGTTGTCTAATCGATTAATCTTTAAACCAAAAATAAGTTCAGCCGAACCTTGAGGGCGAATATCAACAGCATTACCTCCAAAAATTCTATCGAACGCTTTCCCAGGAATAAATAATTTTGGTAAGCCCAAAGCTGAAGTTTGACTCCCTGCGCGATCTTTGGATCTATCACTCCAATAATCAGTAATCGAATTTTTCATCTGATATTCCTGATATTCTTTAAAGCCTAAAGTAGTTGAACTTCCGAGCTCAATCCCACCTATTGTATGCTGTATGGTATACTGGTTATTAAGTATATCATAATTCACATTTAACTTAATGTTGTTTGGAGCGTTCATGAACATACCCCCACTTTCAGTACCCGAAAATGGATACACTAAAGTAGAGTCGGAAGACTGTCCCAACACATGAGTATTTGCAAAAATTAATGCAAAAACTAATATAAGTATATTATGATTTCTAATGCGTTTCAATTCCTAATAAAGGTTTTACATTTGACTCAATGCCGTTCTCACTAAATCCTCAACAGTTACAATTTCAGGATTTGATTTCAAGACTTTATCAATCTTACTTTCAGCTCCCTTTTTAGCAAATCCTAAAGCTAGTAATGCTGATAACGCTTCTTCCTTAATAGTATTGCCTACTGCATCAAACAATAAATCAGAGGTAGGCATCCCTTTAGCTACTTTGTCTTTTAGGTCAATAATAATTCTTTGAGCCGTTTTTGCTCCTATTCCTTTCACGCTCTGTATAGCTACCACATCAGCAGTTGTAATATGATGTATTATTTCTTGAGGAGAAAAGGTAGAAAGTATTACCTGAGCTGTACTTGGACCAACCCCAGAAACTGAAATTAAATTTCGGAATAAATGACGTTCACTCTCTTCATGAAAACCAAATAAAGTATGGGAATCTTCCTTTATTGAAAGGTGTGTAAACAGCTTACAATGCTCTCCATCAATAGAAGAAAAAGTTTGTAATGAAATTTTTATTTTATATCCAATTCCATTGCAATCTATCACTACATAAGTTGGTGTTTTCTCAACTAATTTTCCGTGTATATGTGTTATCATTTTTTAATTTGTGCGTCAACCACCGAAAGGGTTACCATGTTAATAATTTCACGAACGGTACAGCCTAACTGCAAAATATGCACTGGCTTTTTCATTCCAACCAAGACAGGGCCAATTGAATCAACCTCAGCAACTTCTTGTATTAATTTATAAGCTAAATTTCCTGACTCTAAATTAGGGAAAATTAATGTATTTGCACTTTCTTCTGCTAGAGGAGAAAAAGGAAATATCCTTTCTGTTTTTTCAGTATCTAAAGCAAAATCAGCTTGAATTTCTCCATCTACAATTAAATTTGGATATTCCTCCCTAATAATATCTGCAGCTTTCGCCATTTTTTTTGAAGATTCAGTTCGTGTTGAACCAAAATTAGAATACGATAATAGCGCTAGCCTTGGTTTAATTTTAAATTGTTTTACTGATTTAGCAATCATAGCGCTCATCTCTGCAATTTCCTCTGCTGAAAGATTAGCATTAATTGTAGTGTCTGCTAAAAACAGAGTCCCTTTTTTAGTATCCATTATGTACATTCCAGCTACCTTACTCACATCATCTTGCTTACCAATAACTTCTAGAGCTGGTTTAATTGTACTTCTGTAATTCCTAGAAATTCCTGAAATCAAAGCATCTGCATCTCCAGTTTCCACCATCATTGAACCAAAATAATTTCGCTCACGCATTAGCTTCCTAGCTTCAAACTGAGTGAGCCCTTTTCTTTTTCTTTTCTCCCAAAGAATATCTCCATACTCTTCTCTCTTCTTTTCTTGTGATAAATCTTTAGGGTCAATAATAATCAAGTCATCAAATTCAATGGAAAACTCCTCAATCAGATCCAAAATCTTCTGCTTTCTACCTAGCAAAACTGGAATTGCAATACCCTCATCTTTTACTTGTTGGGCAGCCTTTAATATTTTATAATGTTCCGCCTCAGCAAAAACAACTCTTTTCGGATTTCGTTTTGCTCTAGCTGTTAAGGTTCTTATCAATTTATTATCTAGCCCTAATCGTTTTTTCAAACTTTCACGGTACTTATTCCAATCAGGAATCTCCTCCTTTGCGACCCCAGACCTTATTGCCGACATAGCAACTGCAGGAGCAACTGCTGTAATCAATCTAGGATCTAAAGGTTTTGGAATTATATATTCAGGACCAAAAGCCAAGGTATTATCATCATAGGCCAAATTAATTTCGTCCAATACGGTTTCTTTCGCCAAATTAGCAATTGCCTTTACGGCTGCTAACTTCATGTTTTCATTTATTTCAGTAGCTCTAACATCCAAAGCACCCCTAAAAATATAAGGGAACCCAAGTACATTATTTACTTGATTAGGATGATCGGACCTTCCTGTAGCCATAATAATATCATCACGAGAATCCATAGCTTCTTTATAAGAAATCTCAGGATCAGGGTTTGCTAAAGCAAATACAATTGGACGTTTTGCCATTGATTGCAACATTTCAGCCGTTACAATATTCGCAACTGAAAGTCCTAAAAATACATCTGCATTTTTCATTGCTTCATCAAGTGTATCGCACCTTCTGTTAGTTGCAAAAAGCGCTTTGTTTCCCTCAACACCCTCTCTATTTTGCTTGATAACTCCTTTACTATCCAGCATTACAATATTTTCCTTTTTTGCGCCTAAGGATAAATACAATTTTGAACAGGACATAGCTGCTGCTCCCGCACCATTAACAACAATCTTAACCTTAGTGATATCTTTTTTAGCAATTTCTAAAGCATTCAATAAAGCTGCTGCCGAAATGATAGCCGTCCCATGCTGATCGTCATGCATGACAGGAATATCTAACTCTGCTTTTAATCTTCTTTCAATTTCAAAACATTCTGGGGCCTTTATATCTTCTAGGTTAATTCCACCAAAAGTAGGTGCAATTGCCTTTACCGTTTGTACAAATGTGTCAATATCGCTTGCGTCTACTTCAATATCAAAAACATCAATATCAGCAAAAATCTTAAACAACAAACCCTTTCCTTCCATTACTGGTTTTGATGCTTCCGGCCCTATATCTCCAAGCCCTAAAACTGCTGTACCGTTTGAAATTACAGCAACCAAGTTTCCCTTTGCGGTATATCTATACACATCATCCTTGCGCTTAGCAATTTGCTTACACGGCTCTGCCACTCCCGGGGAATAGGCTAAAGATAAATCTCTTTGTGAACTGTGATTTTTAGTAGGAACAACCTCTATTTTTCCAGGCCTTCCCTCTGCATGATATGCTAATGCTTCCTTCTTACTTACTTTCTTTGCCATAAATCTATTCTATACTATAAAGTAGGCAAATTTAATGATTTGATTGTATCTAGCACCATAAAAAAGAAAACCCTGCACTTTGGTGCAGGGTTTTAAAAATATTTCTTTTATTTATTACTTTACAATCAATTTTTTGATTGAAACAACTTCATTATTTACTACTAAATTACCAAAGTAAATTCCTTTAGTCATATCGCTTAAATCCAATTTCTGAACTCCTCCCTCTGTAAGTAAAATCTCTCTTACTTCATTCCCAAGAATGTCAATTATTTTTAATTGTGCTTCCGGCCCATTAAACCTAAAATGAGCTACACTATTAGCTGGATTAGGATAAAAATCACTCATCTCATTTACTGTATACTCATCAATTGCAGTAGCTTCACTACAGTCATAAGTTATAGTTATACAAGTTTCATCTGATGGATTATTTTCATCATAAAAACAATACTTAACAGTTGCAATTCCAGGAACACCACCGGCACTAAAATATCCTGAGTGCGCATCAATATCACTATTGTCATATGAAAATTCCTGACCTACAGCAAGTAGTGCAGATGAACTAGGATTTGTTGAGTTTACAGGGTAACATGTGCCTGCAAAACAATAAGATGAGCCTGCCCAAGTTGGCATACCTAAAGGTAAAGTAATATTTGTTTTTTGACAAATAACATTAATTGAGTTAGCTGAAATATTCTTCACATCCAAATGATGAGTAATTTGCGTATTAGGATCACCAATAAAGTTAGTGTCTCCTGTAATTACCAAACTTTGTGCGCCTACAAAACTAATTTGGGTGATTACTAGTATAAAAAGTAAAGTTTTTCTCATGATATTATTTTTTACAAATATAAAGTATTTATTTTAAAAAACTCTTATTTTGAACACATAAGACATTAAATAATAATTACATTTAAATCTTATAATTTTCGTATATTTGTCGAAATTATTTAATTAAAAAACTAAGAAAAATGAAAAAAATATTACTAATTGCAATTGTTGCTTTATTATCATTCAACAATGCACAAGCACAATTACCTGATGGGTCGGTAGCACCAAATTTTACTTTAACGGACTTAGATGGCACTAGTCATGAATTATATGCGTTACTAGATCAAGGGTACACTGTTTTTCTTGATTTTTCAGCAGTTTGGTGTGGTCCATGTTGGAGCTATCATACTGCAGGGACTCTAGAAGATTTATATGAGAATCATGGACCTGCAGGATATCCAAATGTTAGCACAAATACAACTGATGATGTTATGGTATTCATGATCGAAGGTGATGAAAATACACTAGCAGCA
>Ga0206679_10002359_pt1 | contig 15008 bp, 18 predicted proteins | sample M110012015metaG_FD_155464 | JGI IMG/M metagenome (GOLD analysis project Ga0206679, IMG submission 155464) | Ammonia-oxidizing marine archaeal communities from Monterey Bay, California, United States - M1 100m 12015 | ecosystem: Environmental > Aquatic > Marine > Intertidal zone | place: USA... | reverse complement strand
ACTGGAGAGAGTCCACGAAATGGGAGTTGGTGGAAGCCTAAGTGGATTACCGACATATACGGTGAGTTACGTCGAGTGACGTGGCCAACGCGCTTAGAGATTGCGAACCTGACGGTAGTTGTGATATTGGTTTCGATTTTGTTAGGGTTTGTGCTTGGTGGATTTGATTTATTTTTTAGTTGGGTAGTGGAACAAACTCTGTTCCGTTAGGTCATATTAGTGGCGATTCGTTAGATGAGTCGACCGAGAGAAAGTAAGAGTTATGGTTACTGAATCATTTGTTAGTGAAGAGTCAGACTCTGAAGAGTCAGTTGGCGAGGTATCTGGTGGTAATTGGTTTATCGTCCAGACATACTCAGGTCATGAGACCAACGTTAAACAGCACATTCAACAGGCAATTCAAACGCTAGATCTTGCCGATAGGATTTTCGATGTTTTTATTCCTACCGTTGAGGAAATCCAGATTAAAGCTGGTCAACGAAAGACTGTCACTCATAAGAAATTTCCAGGTTATGTGTTTGTGAAAATGTTGTTGGATGATGATACTTGGCGAGCAGTAAAGAATGTCCCAAGCGTTTCCGGATTCGCAGCATCTAATTCTGAGACGGGGCGACCACTTCCCATGCCTGATGAGGAAGTTGATCAACTAATCAAGGAAGATGAGTTAGGCCAAGCAACGTTCAATATCGGATTCGAAGTGGGTGAATCTGTTTTGGTAATCGACGGCCCATTTTCGGACATGCTTGGCGAAGTTGATTCTATCGACATGGATCGTGGGCGTGTTCGGGTAATGGTTTCGATGTTTGGGCGAGAAACACCGGTAGATCTTGATTTCCTACAAGTAGAGAAGCAATAGAAGGAATAGGGCAATGGCGAAAAAGATAAGGGCAGTTTTAACGATGCATATACAGGCTGGAAAGGCTAATCCAGCCCCTCCTGTGGGGACCGCACTTGGACCACATGGTGTAGATATTCCGGGATTTTGTAATCAGTACAATGAACAAACAAAAGGACAAGAAGGGAATACTATCCCGGCTAAGGTTACAGTTTATGAAGATCGCACTCTGACTTTCACTATAACTACGCCTCCCACGTCAGAATTAATCCTTAAACAAATCGGCTTAGCCAAGGGATCCTCCTCCGCCCTTTTGGAAAAAGTCGGTAATATTTCTCATGACCAGTTGAGAACAGTTGCAGAAATTAAAATGCCTGACTTGAATACTACCGATATTGATCAGGCGATTCTCGTGGTTTCGGGGACCGCTCGTTCGATGGGAATTGAAATAGCGGATTAGATTTTATTGAAACGCATGGATACGTAAGGTGATTGAAGATGACAAAAACAAGTAAACGCACTAAAGAGATAAGTGAGCTTATTGATCCTGACGATGACTATTCAGTAGGTGAGGCAGTGGAATTGGTTAAGCGATCCTCGACTGCTAAGTTTGATGAGACAGTCGAACTGCACATTAAAACTGCATTAGATGGTCAGAATCAAGATCAGCAACTTCGCGGCTCAATCAGTCTTCCTCACGGAACTGGACGCGAGGTTAAAGTGGCTGTGTTTGCTGAGGGTGAGGCCGCAACTCTAGCTCGCGAGGCAGGTGCTGACCATGTTGGTGGTGATGAGTTGGTAGCCTCGGTGCGGGACGGAATGCTGGATTTTAATGTTGCAATTGCACAACGTGAATTAATGGGCAAGGTTGGATCCCTTGGACGAGTACTCGGCCCCAGAGGACTAATGCCAAACCCGAGAACGAACACCGTTTTATCAGGGGAGGATATTCCCAAGGCTATTGAGGAAGTTAAGGCCGGCAGGATCGATTTTCGATTGGATCGGAATAATGGAGTGCATGCTGTAATTGGTAAGGCTTCTTTTGCGGGAATGGCGTTGGAGGAGAATTTGCGGGCTCTGATTTCGGAGATGGAAAGGAACAGACCGAGCGGTGCGAAAGGCGAACTTATTCGAGGAGCAAGTATTTCGTCAACAATGGGACCGGGCGTGAGCTTAGATCTTCAAGATCTTAAAGATGCGGTATAAAGAGCTAAGGTTGTGGACTGTAATTCAAAATACAGATAGTGTTCACAGTCTGCTTATAGAGAAGAGTTAAGTAAGACCAGAGACCAATGGTTCAAGACTGAGTAATTCGGAAGTATCTTTCCGAGCCATTGCAGGTGAAGATTTCGGTACGAGAATTCTTTGTGAATTCTTTCAAACAGTTTTCATCTCCTGCTCATTGTCATAGGAGTTGAGTTATGCCTACAGAACGCAAAGTCCAGCAAGTAGCAGATCTCGTGGATCGAATTAATAGGGCAGAAGTCGCGATAGCAGCCTCTTTTTCAAGCGAGAGTGTGTCTAATCAGACGGCACTTCGTCAAGTCATGTCGAATTCCTCGATAGAGGTGAAAGTTATAAAAAACACGCTTTTGAAACGAGCCGCAGCGGAGGCAGGCAAGCCTATTTATGGCGAGCTCGCAGATGGACCAACTGCGATAGCATTTGCTTATGATGAGCCAATCACGGCCATGAAGGTCTTGGTGACGTATCTAGAAACATTACAAGATACAAATTTCGTAATTCGTAACGGAATTTATGGAAATCAGGTTGTTGATGCTTCGTATATTCAAACACTGGCCTCATTACCATCAAAGGAAGAATTATTAGCACTCATAGCACGAAATCTAATTGGCAAAATTTCGGAGTTTGCTTCGTTACTAACGGCAACTCAGAGAGATTTCATGGGTCTTCTTGAAGCGAGGGCGAGCCAGCTGGAGCTGACTGGAGGGATTGCTGCTGAGGATTTGGTAGCAGAGGCGGACGTGGTTGGCGAGGATTTGGTAACAGAAGAAGAATCAGAGTAGTAAAAAGCCTTGAAATCAAGATTTGAGACTTTTAGAAGTAAGGAGAAAATATGGGACACGTTGAAGATGTGATGACAATTGTCAAGGAGATGACACTTATAGAATTGCGCGATTTGAATAATGCAATTGAGGAAGAGTTTGGTGTTACAGCTGCAGCACCAGTTGCGGCTGTGGCTGCAGCTCCGGCGGATGCGGGCAGCGGAGATGCCGCAGATGAAGACAATCTAACCGTTACTTTGGCGAATTTTGGCGAAAAGAAAATTGACGTTATTAAAGCAGTTCGTGCTGTGACTGATCTTGGCCTCAAAGAAGCGAAGGAATTTGTGGAGAGTGCGCCTGGAGTAGTGAAAGATGGACTTAACAAAGAAGACGCTAATTCTATAAAAGAGCAACTCGAGGCAGCGGGTGCTTCGGTTGAGGTGAAGTAGACGAGAGACATTCTAGCTCTTTGGTGAGGTCGTTGCCTGCAATCGGAGATCTAGGATAATCTTTTTATGTGGATGCAGATAATCTTGATCAGATCGTTGACGGCGACTCTTTTTCTAAGTGTTATCGTTGCGGAATAGATTTCCAGATTACCGGTCCGTCTGGTGTAGCTTTATTTTGTGGTGGTTGCTTAGCGTTAAAGCCGAGGTTAGGGATAAGCCCCATGAGTTCGGCTATCTTTGTTGTTGTTGCATCTCTCACGATTATTTTTTTAATATTGCTTTTGGATATGTCTGTGACGAATAATAGTTATGTTTCAGTAAGTCGGTTTGAGCAAATGACAATTCCAGGGGAGCCTTCGGGAAATATGACTGCTGTTTTGTCCCCGAGGTTAAGTAAGGTGGCGAGATCTGGAGTAATAATTACGACTCCATTAGTGACACCAGCCACTAAGCAAAATATCAGGAAACCTGGTCAACTGGGCAGTACGGAGGATCCCGTTTTGAGAAGTGTGCCATCTACCGATCCACTGACTCAATCTTTTAATCAAGCACCAAACTTAAATGTGATTAGTGCTGAAGCTGAGTACGAGAGATATGTTGTTGTGCCAGGAGATTCTTTGTATGCGATCGCCGAGCAATTTCTCCCTGACGATTTTTCCCTCGATGAATACACGCGGTTGATAAAGGAAGCTAATTCGATTGAGGATAGTGATGATTTATTGATTGGCATGGAATTACTAATTCCACAAATCAGAGATGCGAACGACTAACCTATCATGTTCAGATACGAGAATGACAGTAAATATAAAAAAAATGAGACTGCGGTTTCAGCTTCTGACTCACCAGATCGACGTGCTCTAATTTACTGGAGTTTCGCGGGATTAGTGTTCACGCTATATGTAGCGGCCAGTTTGATTATCAGGGAGTCGTTTACGGATCTTATTGATGATCGAGGGATAAACTCTGATTTGCTGCTCTTGGCAACTTTTGTCGGAGGGGTTATCACTGTTGTTAAGGCTACGACTATATGGTTGACGACTCGAACAAGTGAGATTTCGCCGATTGATGATCTGTATCTTCAATTTAGTGATGAAAGATCTAGCAAACGCTCTGTCTGGATTAGAGTTTCCCTATTTGTCCCCTTGTCGTTGTGTTGCTGTTTATTATTAGCATGGTTAATAGGTTCTTTACCTCAAACCACAGTGGGTTTGGTTGTGGTGAGTATATTTTCGGTAGCTATATTCATCGAAGGATTTTCAGTTGTTAGAGATATTTTTAGTCAACCTATTATTACAGAGGCTCGAATTTCGCGTTTGTGGCAAAAAGGCAGACTCTTAATTTTCGGACAAGTCTATTATCTCTTGATCGACAAGAAATTATTTGAAATTTCAGCATTCGCTTATCATCAGCTGAAAGCGAATCCGAAACCTTCTGTTCGTATCCATCATTGGCCGCACAGTAACATCGTAATTTCTATTCAGAGCGTTAAAGAGCCTGAGAATCCGGAATCAAATTAGGTGATGAGTAAATGAATTGGTTTGACGCGTGTATTGTAATAGTGGTTGGCATTGTGACTTGGAACTCGTTTCGCTCAGGGATTCTAATGCAACTTGCTGTGCTGTCGAGTGCGGTGGTAGGGATACTTGTAGCAGGTCAGCTGTATTCTAATTTATCAGAGAGTCTCCTGTTAGTTATTGACGATGAAGTGTCTACCAAATTAATCGCATTTTTATCTATTACATTTGGGATTTTGTTGCTTGGCTATACGTCTGGTTTTGTTCTGAGAAGCTTTACCAGAATTTTAATGCTAGGTTGGCTTGATCGATTTGGGGGTGGGATTCTTGGCTTTGCATCGTCTACCTTAATCATCACAGCTGTTTTAGCGTCAGCATCTAGTTTCCCCGCGTCTCAGCCGTTAATTCAAGGTATAGATGAGTCATATTTTGCCAGAGAGCTGTTGGGTGCTTACAGTTTTATAGAGATTGGACTTCCAGCTGAGTTTGAGGATCCGTTATTGAAGCTGTTTGAATGGCGAACACAGTATGATAATTTCAACCTGAAATAATTGCTACACTATAGCCACTTTTACGAAGGAGCTGTACGCTGACTGCGATTAAAAATTTGTCGACTCTAGTACTCAATCAAAACTACGAACCATTACACGTGTGTGCTGTTCGGAGAGCGGTAGTGCTTACGATAACTGGACGGGCAGATTTACTGGAGCAGGGCGATGAAGATATTAAAAGTGCGGGAGGTAGATTATTCAGTACACCATCTGTGATTAGATTGCAGAACTATATTAAGCGACCAATACCTCGACCGAGACTGACTCGTAAGGAAATATTTTCACGAGATAGTTACAAATGTCAGTATTGCGCTATCAAATTAGATTCACAGCACTTAACTCTTGATCATGTGATACCTCGTCGCTTAGGCGGGCAGCATGAGTGGGAAAATATAACTACTGCTTGCTCCAAGTGCAATCATAAAAAAGGCGGAAGAACTCCCTCACAGGCTGGAATGCGACTTAATGCCGAGCCTATACGACCTCGAACAGATATTGGCAGGACTTTTATTTCTTATGTCGCCCAATACGGCGAGTGGGAGCAATATCTCGCGCCTTGGTATAGAAAATCCGCGGCCTGAAGATTAGAAAAATTTAAACCTAGATAAGCTCAGACTTTAATCTGTCTTCAATCGCTACATATCCCCTTAGATTGAGCTCTTCACGTGTTAAGCGGAGCGAACTAAGCGCAGCGGTCGGTGTGGCCCATCCATTTTTACCAACGATCTCAGCAATGCTTTCACCATTTTCTGCTGCAGCGGGTAATTCATCAGCAAATTGTTTTTTCAATTGGTTCCACATGACTTCAGGGTGATCGAAGCAGTAACGAGCGTAGAGCAGTGAAGCAAAGGCATTTCCTGGCTCACCGATATGGTGGAATTCTTCAGGTGCATCTTTAACAAGTTGCTTTAGACCTTGATGCCGCTGTTCATCTTCCCATTCGGTGTCTAAGTTAAGATGGGCTAAATGTTCATTAGCCTCAGGTGCAAGAACTAGTTCGCGAAGTGCATCTCGAACTAGAGATCCACCGATAACATCATTATCAGTTTTTTGTACAGAAGGAAATTTATCAAGCCTTTGTCTAATATGCTGTAAAGCCACTCCTAGGATTCTTGGCATCGCATGGGTAGGGACGCCATTATGTAGTCGTATTTTAATTTTCTCGGATTCCCAAATCACTGAAGAAAAAGTACCACCCTCGAAGCTTTCTAGGACTATTTCACTGCGACCATTAGCTAAAGCTTGGGAGCTAATTTCTTCATACATTTCATCTAGTGAATTACCTATATTTTTTCCAATTACGTTCATTGACTGCTCATTTCATTAAGCGAGTACCCTGATTAGGTAAACTCGACAGTGTGGTCGGATTATTTATTTCCATCTCGGGTATGAACCTAACACGTTAACCCAAGAAGTATGTTTACTAATTTCTGCCAAAGCTTGACTGACATTGTCATCTTTTTCGTGACCATGTATGTCAATAGAAAAGACATAGTTTCCGAGTTGTCGACGTGTAGGTCTTGACTCAATACGGGAGAGATTAATTTTTCTTTCCGCAAATAACTGCAAAACTCTAACAAGTGAACCGGACTCCTCGGCATCAGAGGTTGTAAATACCAAAGTAGTTTTGTCATCGCCACTAGGTTGGCTAGCTTGTTTTGAGAGTACTAAAAAACGAGTTGCGTTTTGTTGTTCATCTCCGATATCAGGTAGCAGGACTGTCGCGTCATATCGCGCTGCTGCTGACTGACCCGCAATTGCTGCACTCGCATCGTTTGTCGTTGCGGCCTCGACTGCAGCAGTGGTTGATAGCAAAGCTACCTGAGCAGCATTGGGGAGTATTTTTTCGAGTGTAGTGCGACATTGAGCTAAAGCCGAAGGATGGCTATATACCGTTCTAATTGATTCTATCGTGGTGCCAACTTTAGCAATTAAACCATGTTGTATCTTAAGAACAATTTCACCGCAAATCGCAAGGGGAAAGTCATCTTTCAATAGTAAATCTATTGTTTCTATTGATACCGTTCCAGCTATGGAATTCTCAAAAGCACAGACGGCAACATCTGAACTATCTGCTATCACACTTTCTATCACTTCTGGAACAGTTGGATATGTAATCAACTCAGCCTTGTCAGAGTAGAGTCGCGCGGCTGCTTCAGTATATGTGCCCGCTGGCCCTAGGTGCGATATTTTCATATTAGTAGCCTCTATCCAGTGAGGTATTAAGAACGATTTGGAATATTTTCCATATTTAATCGTTTATTTACCTCAAATTCTTATCAGTCAAGGAATAGCTTAATTTATTTGTGCGAATTGATCGATTCTAGTGCCCTAAGGCAAGCAGAAAGCGTAAAGAGGAAAGCCAAGAAAGAGAGTGGAAGAGTTGCTTCATCCGAGGTATTTAGCAGGAATAAACTAATAAATATTCCTGAAACTGACGGCGCGATTTTTTTAATAATTAACTGAGACATTTTGATTTCATTTCGGGTTATTCTCTGATTTTTTTAACTTACTAGCTGTATTGACGAGCCATATCTACGAACAATCCGTGCATTCGGGGATCATTCGTTAATTCTGGATGGAACGAGGTGGCAAGGAGGTTATTTTCTTTTACCGCAACAATTGAGCCATCTGAAAGTTTGCCCAAAATATTCACTTCGGGTCCGGTATCTGAGATGATTGGAGCCCTAATAAGAATTGCCTTTATTGGTAGGCCGCTTATTCCGCTAACGTAGATATTTTCTTCAAATGAATTAATTTGAGGCCCGAATGCATTTCTTCGGACAGTCATATTCATCACTGAGATAGTTGGGCGATCGAGGTCGGGGGCATTTTTTGCTAGCAGAATCGCTCCAGCACATGTCCCCCATGTAGGCAGTCCTCGTTCAATATGTCTTCGTATCGGATCCGTTAAGTTATAGGCGATTAATAATCGGGCGATCGCAGTACTTTCACCACCAGGGATGATTAACCCTTGAATATTTTTCAGATTTTCGGCGTGTCGAATCTCGATAACTTCTGCTCCGGCCGTACTTAAGGACGTTGCATGTTCGCGAAAATCTCCTTGTAAGGCGAGCACACCCACAAGAGGTCTTTTCGGCATTTAATTACCACGCCCCGCCATAAGCTCTTCCGATGGAAGTTGTGCTACGGAAAGTCCACGCATCGCATTATCAGGAATTGCTTCGGATACTTCCGCAAGTATTCTTGGGTCTTCGTAGTAAGTAACAGCTTTTACAATTGCAGTCGCCATCGCTTTTTGCTGATTTAAGCGGTCAGTCTCATTGGTTATATCGGCAGCAGATTTGAATATTCCGGATCCAACGAAAACGCCTTGAGCTCCAAGTTGCATCATTAAGGCAGCGTCAGCCGGGCTTGCCACTCCACCAGCCGAAAAATTAACAACAGGTAACTTTCCCGTGTCAGCTACTGTGGTCAACAGTTCTATAGGCACCTGAAGATTTTTGGCAGCTGTAAATAATTCGTCCTTCAGCATTGAGGAGAGTTTTCGAATTTCTCCATTAATCGTCCTCAAGTGTCGAACTGCCTCGACTATATCTCCGGTTCCCGCCTCGCCCTTTGTTCTAATCATGGCTGCTCCTTCAGAAATTCTTCTCAAGGCCTCCCCGAGATTTCGGGCACCGCAGACAAACGGTACCGCAAAGTCAGACTTGTCAATATGATTGTCTTCGTCAGCAACCGTAAGAACTTCAGATTCATCGATATAGTCAACACCTAGTGATTCCAGAATTTGAGCCTCTACAAAATGTCCGATTCGAGCCTTAGCCATAACCGGAATAGAGACTGATGCTTGAATTTCCTTAATGAGCTTCACGTGACTCATTCGAGCAACACCACCGTCTTTACGGATATCGGATGGAACTCTTTCGAGAGCCATCACAGCTACCGCTCCGGATTCCTGAGCAACTTCAGCTTGCTGGGCCGTCACAACATCCATTATTACTCCTCCTTTTAGCATTTGCGCAAGACCAGATTTGACTGTCCAAGTACCGGTAGAAGAATTATTTTCACTCGACGAATTAGCTGACATGGCATGCTCCTATATAGCTTTAACTCAATTGTAACCTTTAGTGACGAAATATCCTTATAGTTTTATCATGACTTCAATTCAGTCCCAACGTTCATGGCTTGATCATCATGATTTTACCGAGGAATATCCTAATGGAATGTTAATAGGATTAGTTTCTGATACTCATATTCCCGAGGCAAGATTTGATGTTTTTGATGAAGCATATGAGACCCTACGAGGAGTAGACCTTATTTTGCATGCTGGAGATATGCACGACATAGCAGTTTTAGACTACTTCGAGAGTCGATCTGATAGTCGCGTTCTTGGCGTGTGCGGAAATGGCGATGATGGTTCAAGCGGCCGTGAGGTTGCTCCTGTTGATCCACGGTTACCTTACAACCAGTCAATTGTGCTTGGGGATACAAGAATAGGTATGACTCATGATTTTCCTGATAGACCCTATGCTCATTTATCCTCCATTGAGGAAAGGATGGACAGACATTTTGAAGGACCAGTTGATATAGTTGTGGCAGGTGACACACACGTTCCAGTTGTGGTCCAATGGGACGGCGTACTGATAGTAAATTCAGGTTCTCCTACTTTCCCAAGAAATTTGCAGACTCAATTGGGTACTATTGGATTTCTTGATTTAAGAAATGGCAAGGTGGATGCCTGGCTTGAACAATTGCATTGATATGTCACAGAGTAGAGGAACGCAGACTTGTCCTTAGGCCAACGAGAACAAATTGCAGAGATTGAATTACTAGTAAAGATAATCCCTGAAAGAATATCCTCATTTGTTCGGTTAAAAAATCTGGCTAACTTGGTAGAGATTGTCCTTGATCTTGGTAGGTTGCCAATAGTTCGTTTCGTTGATGGTGACGAATTGATTGAGCATAGCCCGGTTACAGAGCAAGAGATTGCCGGAATAGTGGCGCAGTTATCGGAATTTGGTTCAGATAATAGAGCAGGAATTCCCAGGACGCTTCATCGGATTTCAGCGCTGAGAAATCGTGGTGGAGTTATCGTTGGCCTCACCTGTAGGGTTGGGAGATCAATAGACGGGTCTGGAAAGGCGCTTAGTGATCTTATCGAGTTGGGGAGCAGCGTGCTTCTGCTTGGTGCACCTGGTGTAGGTAAAACAACGATGCTCCGGGATATAGCTCGAACCTATGCTGACGAACTATCCAGACGTGTTGTAATAGTCGATACATCGAACGAAATCGGCGGTGACGGAGATATCCCTCATTCCGGGATAGGGTCCGCTCGACGCATGCAGGTTCCCAGACCTCAGTCACAGCACGAAGTGATGATTGAAGCGGTAGAAAATCACACTCCAGAGGTTATAGTAATTGATGAAATAGGCAGTTTAGCCGAGGCTGAGGCGGCGAGAACTATAGCAGAACGCGGAGTGACTTTAATAGCTACGGCACACGGTACTCATCTCATGAATTTGATGCAGAACCCGACATTATCCGATCTTATTGGTGGAATTGAGTCGGTTACTTTGTCAGATGAGGAAGCTCGACGTCGTAATACTCAGAAAACGGTTTTAGAGCGAAGAAATTCACCCACATTTGAATCGTTGGTAGAGATTAATTCCTTTTACGAATATGCGATCCATAGAGATGTAGCTCTCACTGTCGATAAACTTTTGCGCGGAGAGGACGTACGTGCAGAACTTCGCAGAGTAGATCAGACGGGGGTAATAGAATCTGCTCAGGAATTGGTGCTAGATTCAGTTCTTGATCCTATACCTGCTGAAGATATTGAGATTTTCGCAGAAAGTGAGATACTTGACACGAAAAACAGACCCACGCAGAGACTATTGCCTTTTGGAGTTTCAAGAGCGAGGCTCGAGAAAGCTATTCAAGTCACGAAATCAAATGCTATCGTGGTGGACTCATTGACTGAAGCGGACGCCATTATGACCTTGCGACCGTATTACCGAAGACGTTCAGGCCCGTTGAAAGCTGCTGAGAATGTGGGAATTCCAATATACGTGTTGAGAAACAATACGCAGCATCAGATAGAACGCCAGTTATTGCTAATAACAGATACCAATCCGAGGACTGACGACCTAACTAATAAAGCTTTGGAGGAGACTGAGGAAGCATCTACTTCCATTAGGATGTATGGCGGAGGGCAGGTGGAGCTATCACCACAGAACTCCTACGTTCGAAGATTGCAGCACGAGCTGGTAGAGCGGCATGGTTTGAGATCTGCATCAAAAGGACGAGAGCCTTACAAGCGTGTGGTGGTATGGTCATGAGCGACATTTCTGACGTACCTAGGGGATTGTTCCTGACTCTCGAAGGTGGGGAAGGAACCGGTAAAAGTTCACTTAGCAATACTCTCAGCACAAGGTTAATAGAATTGGGTCTGGATGTAACAGTATGTCGAGAGCCTGGTGGAACTGTTCTAGGTGAGCGTTTGCGAAACGCATTGTTCAATAATACTGATCAACACGACAGTGAAAAGACTTTTAGCAGCCCTGATGCTAGGACAGAATTACTCGTCTTTTCAGCAGCTCGTTCACAGCTCATCACAGAGGTTATACGGCCAGCACTGGATTTGGGAAAAATAGTTATTTGTGATCGATATGTTGATTCGACTTTTGCATATCAGCATTATGGTCGCGGTTTGAGCTACGAGTTAATTGATGAAGCTGTCAATCTAACAATAAGTGGATTGATGCCTTCAATAACCTTTCTTTTGGATTTGGATCCTCGGGAGGGTCTTCGTCGTCACGGAATAGAAGATCAGGTGAACTTATTTGGCGATTCTGAGCGCATGGGGGGAAACAACTACCTTGATTTCGAGTCATTAGACTTTCATAATCGAGTTCGGTCTGGTTACCTTGAAATGGCTGCGAAAGACCAGGATAGGTGGATGGTGCTGGACGCAAAGCTTTCGCTGAGTGAATTGACTCAGTTAGCTTTTGATAGAATGGCTTTATATTTAAGATCTAAATAATATTGCTCACTTTAAACTTTAGTTTTAGATATATAATGAGCGTCTGAGTGATTCTGTAAGTAACGGTTTCAATTGACTAGTCAGGGGGCATGATGGACGACATAGTGATAATTAGTGGTTGTCGGACTGCGATAGGGACATTTGGGGGTGCGCTGAGCGAAACTCCTGCATCTGACTTAGCAGCTCATGTAATCAAAGAGAGCGTGGTGAGAGCAAACTTGAAGCCTGATCAAATTGATCAAGTGGTACTTGGGTGTGTAGGTCAGGTAGCTGAAGACGGATATATTGCACGACATGCTTCAATTAAGGCTGGACTTCCGATTGAGACGCCAGCTTATACAGTTAATAGAATATGTGGTTCCGGCTTGGAGGCAATTAATACTGCGGCACGTTGGATCGAAACAGGTGACGCCGAAATAATAGTAGCCGGTGGTGCTGAGAACATGTCACTAATGCCATATTATGTTCGAAAGGCTCGCTATGGTTATCGATATGGGGATGGTGTGCTTGAAGACGGCACGCAGGATCTAGTAACAGATCCATTTGAAAACTATCCCATGGGTATAACTGCCGAGAATTTAGCAGAGCAATTTGAGGTTTCAAGATCATTGCAAGATGAGTACGCTTTACGATCACAGCAGCGTGCGGCAAAAGCTATCTCGGACGGAAGATTTACAGATCAAATTCATCCGATTGAGGCAAAACAGGGTAGAAAAGTGTCTGTTTTTGATACCGACGAGCACCCTCGAGAAACTACTATTGATATATTAGGTGGTTTGCGAGCGGCTTTCAAAACCGACGGCTCGGTTACCGCCGGTAATTCTTCGGGAATAAATGATGGCGCTGCGGCCGTGGTGGTCACAACGGCTAAGAAGGCAGCTGAACTTGGATTGACTCCAAAACTCAGGATGGTCGCTCGAGCGGAGTCAGGTGTTGACTGGAAAATAATGGGTTCGGGACCAATCCCAGCTATTAGAAAGGTACTTGGCAGGGCCGAACTCTCGGTTGATGATATGGATGTTATCGAACTTAATGAAGCATTTGCTTCAGTAACGGCAGCTTGTTCGACAGCTTTGGACCTTCCGGTGGAGAAAACAAATCCTAATGGTGGGGCAATAGCTCTAGGACATCCAGTCGGAGCAACTGGAACAATTCTCGTCGTGAAGGCAATGTATGAGCTTGAACGTATCGAAGGAAAGTATGGTTTAGTGTCACTTTGTATTGGGGGAGGCCAGGGAATCGCGAGCGTATTTGAGAGACTTCCGGCCTCATAGACAAAACACCGAATGTAGCAGTAGGGACACGTTCATAAATAGTTTTCATGAACTTTATTAGCCTAATCGGAGACTGATGATTAACTCCAAGGTAGTGGTTAAAGCACCGGCAAGTTCGGGAAATATGGGCTCAGGATTTGATTGCCTAGGTATGGCTTTGGACTGGTTTGGTGAATTTGAATTCACGTTTGGTGTAGATGTTGATAAAGAAAGTAGAGATAGCTATTCATCTTCAGCCCAGGTAATAAGCTTGATGGCATCTGAGGCAGCCCGCTATGGGTTATCGGTGATGGGTGAATCGGGTATGGCTGTATCAGTTAGTTACAAGGGTGACATGCCAGTTGGTAGCGGACTAGGCACTTCAGCAATGGCTCGCTCTGCTGGCGTAATCGCGGCAGCAGAAGTGACGGGACGTCGAATAAAAGGTGATGAGTTATTTGCGATCGCGCTTGAATTGGAAGGTCATGCTGATAACCTATATCCGGCTTTTTACGGAGGAATTCAGCTGGCGATTCCTGACTCTCAAACTTCAGACTTAACTCATTTATCTTTGCAATATGATGGTGATCTAGATGTCGTAATGTTGATACCTGAGTTTCCTATGCCTACCGACGAATCGAGGGAAATTATCCCGGAGTTAGTGAGTATCAAAGATGCGGTACATAATATGAGTCGGGTAGCGCTTCTAATTACGGCGTTTTACGAAAAGCGGTATGAGTTGTTAGGTGAAGCCTGTCGAGATGTTTTACACCAACCAGTCAGAAGTAAGCTATTTCCACCGATGTATTCGTTGCTAGAGTCGGCGAATAGTGCTGGTGCATACGGATCTTTCTTATCAGGGGGAGGGTCAACCGTGGCAGCGCTATCAGATCCTACAAAAAGTCAGTCGATTTTAGGAGCATTGCAAGCTTGTGCTTCGAAAAATGGACTTCGATACCAGGACCGAATAAGTAAAATCGGAGTACGAGGTGCATATGTCATTCATACAAAATCGGAGAACCCATAATAATGAGCCAAAGATCTCAAGTGCGGGTGAGGAAATACGGTGGGTCATCGCTCGCGACGACGAGCCATATTGAGCGTGTAGCGGAACAAATATCACAGGTTTGCGCTAATGGTCTATCAGCTGTTGTGGTTGTTTCGGCAATGGGTGATACCACTGATGAGCTCGTGGCAATGGCGTCGGAAATAACCGTCCGTCCGTCGGGACGAGAGTTTGATGCATTACTTTCAACAGGTGAGATCGTGTCAAGCGCATTGTTGTCAATGGCATTACACAAAAGAGGAGTTGAGGCTTTGTCGTTGACTGGAGCACAAGCTGGAATAAAGACAACGGCCATGTTTAGAGATGCTCGAATAGAAAACATAGATAT
>Ga0206679_10002353_pt1 | contig 15017 bp, 11 predicted proteins | sample M110012015metaG_FD_155464 | JGI IMG/M metagenome (GOLD analysis project Ga0206679, IMG submission 155464) | Ammonia-oxidizing marine archaeal communities from Monterey Bay, California, United States - M1 100m 12015 | ecosystem: Environmental > Aquatic > Marine > Intertidal zone | place: USA... | reverse complement strand
AGGTGCTGCTTTCTTTTTCGCAGTTGCTTTTTTTGCTGCCGGTTTTTCGTCGCTATCGGCTTCTTTTTTAGCTGGTGCCTTCTTCTTTTTGGGTTTAGCAACAAATTTTACGCTTTTCTTTCTTTTTCTTGATACGCCATACGTTCCCATTGTTCTTTTTCCTCTAGCTGTTTTTCTGTCTCCTTTTCCCATAGTTTTATTTTTTTTTAATACAGTATTCAAATTTACAATTCTTTTCCAATTATCCTTCTTCTAATCTCGCTTTCAATTTGATCACCCCTGCTTAAGCTTTGCATGCACCATTTGATTTTTAATTTAGTTTGCTCCTCTGAATTTAATTTCCAATCCAATTCAGATGCTTCCAGTCTTTTTCGAAGGCTGCTCAATAAGATCGCTGCTGATACCGAAATATTAAAGCTTTCCGTAAATCCATACATGGGAATATTGACTTTATAATCTGCTTTGTCAAGAACCTCATTTGAAAGCCCGTCCATCTCTGTTCCGAAAAATACTGCCAAGGGTTCGTTTATCGGTACGTTGTATATATTGAAGTCATTTGTATGTGGCGTCGTGGCCACAATCTTATAGCCTCTTTTTTTAAGTACTTCGATACATTGTATAGTTTGATTATCTCCTTCATGGTGTGTTTCTGTTTCCACCCATTTCCCGGCGCCCAGAGCAATGTCGCGGTTTACCTTGTATTTGTTTTTATTTTCTATGACGTGCATTTTGTTGATGCCGTAGCAATCACATGTTCGAAGGACTGCTGAGGCGTTGTGTTCCTGGTATAAGTTTTCTATTACGACATGAATGAAGTCGGTTCTTTCGGCGGCAATTTCCTCAAATAGTGCCGATTTGTTATCGGAAAGCAGCTCCAATAATTCCTTTAATACGATCTCGTCAATGTCCATAATTATAAATAATTAAACTGAGGACAACACTCATTTATTCCCATTTGAATGCAATACTCGTTATTCTGGAGGTCATTTCACCCTCTATGCTTTCTTTTTTGATTAAATGCTCAGCAGCCGTATCATTTAATACTTCACCTATTGTTTTGATAAGTGCACATGGCACCTTCATCTCATTTAAATTCTTTTGAATATCGTCGGAATTCAATGAACTCACTTTCTTTTGAATAAGTGCCTCAAGCTCTTTTCTGTTTTTAACCCTTAATTGATTGCTTTGAAATAATGCACTGTCCTCTAATTCTAAATTCAGGTAGCTGCACAAATCAACAAAATGTTTGTTGCTGCCTATGGCAAATGTGATTTCTTTTTTGTCTTTGGTCAAAAACACTTCGCCATAAGGGGCAATGTTGGGATGAAGATTTCCTTGTCTTTGAGGTTCTACACCAGTCATTAAATAATTACTGGCCTGATTACTAAGACTGCTTATGGCGGCATCATAAAGCGATACCTGAATGGTTTTTGCTTCTCCGCCCTTAAGTCGATTCATAATAGCCAATAGGATTCCTTCCTTTAAATGATGGGCGGCAAGCACATCAATTAATGCCACAGGCATTTTTAGGGGACTGGAATCTTTTTCTCCATTAATGGACATGTATCCTGTTTCGGCCTGGAGTATTAAATCGTACGCTACACGGTCGCTTTCTGAGCCAAAGCCGGTGATTTTGGCTATAATGATATCTGGATTATGCTGACGAAGAATGGAATCCGTAATTTTTAGCTTGTGGTCATCTCCCTGCTTAAAGTTTGATATGATGATGTCCGATTTTTTGACAAGCTCAATGAACCGGTCATAATCATCAGTGATTGTCAAGTCGAGCTTTTGATAGTCCTTTTTGTAATTGACACTGGAAAAATAAGCCGATACCTTTGTATTGGCAGATTCTGATGCTGATTTCCAGGATCTGGTCACGTCTCCTTTATCAGGATGTTCGATTTTTACAACCTGTGCTCCAAGTTCTGCAAAAAAAGTTCCTACAGAGGGTCCGGCAAGGACTGTTGAAAGGTCAATAATCTTTATTTCATTTAGATTAATCAAATCGGACTTATTAGTTCAAAACAAATTTATACAAATTGAGTGATTTCAAATCTTGACCTGAACACAAACAATATTACATCCTTTTTTCTAACAATACCATGAGTTCTCATTGATACCTCACACAAAATTTTTAAATTCGCGACTCAACGAAATCTTATACTATGGTCTTTGATATAGACATGATTAAAGAGGTATACGCCAGGTACCCGGAAAGAATTGCAGCAGCAAGAACAGCAGTTGGAAAACCATTAACTCTTGCGGAAAAAATACTTTATGCTCATTTGTGGGAGGGAAAGGCGGCTTCATCGTATGAAAGAGGTAAATCTTATGTTGATTTTGCTCCTGATCGAATTGCACTGCAGGATGCGACTGCTCAAATGGCCTTGCTTCAGTTTATGCAGGCTGGTAAATCAAAAGTTGCGGTTCCAACTACAACACATTGTGATCATTTGATACAGGCGAAAATGGGCGCTGATAGTGATTTGCAAAATGCGATTAATCAGTCGTCCGAAGTATTTAATTTTTTGGATTCTGTTTCAAACAAATATGGAATTGGTTTTTGGAAGCCAGGGGCCGGAATAATTCATCAGGTTGTTTTGGAAAACTATGCGTTCCCTGGAGGTATGATGATTGGAACGGATTCTCATACGGTAAATGCCGGAGGTCTTGGTATGGTTGCCATTGGAGTGGGTGGTGCTGATGCGGTTGATGTTATGGCAGGAATGGCCTGGGAGTTAAAATTCCCGAAACTTATCGGCATCAAACTCACAGGAAAATTAAATGGTTGGACATCACCAAAAGATGTAATCCTAAAAGTAGCCGGAATTCTTACTGTAAAAGGTGGTACAGATGCCATTGTCGAGTATTTTGGCGAAGGAGCCAAATCCATGTCATGTACCGGAAAAGGGACTATTTGTAATATGGGAGCCGAGATTGGTGCGACAACTTCAACCTTTGGCTACGATGAATCCATGGAAAGATATCTTCGGGCTACAGGAAGGAATGAGGTGGCTGACGCTGCAAATCAAATCGCCGAACATTTAACAGGTGATCAAGAAGTATATAACGATCCTGATTCTTATTTTGATAAGGTAATTGAAATTAATTTAGACGAGCTAAAACCTCATATCAATGGACCATTCTCACCGGATATAGCCACAAGAGCAGGAGCAGAAATGAGAGAGAAAGCTAACACAAATGATTGGCCATTAAATGTAGAATGGGGATTGATTGGATCTTGTACGAACTCTTCTTATGAAGATCTTTCAAGAGCTTCATCTATTGCCAAGCAGGCATTTGAAAAAGGCATAGAAGCCAAAGCAGAATTTGGAATTAATCCTGGATCTGAGCAGGTACGATATACGGCTGAAAGAGATGGTTTAATGAAGAATTTCGAGGATTTAGGCGCTAAAATATTCACCAATGCCTGTGGACCTTGTATCGGTCAGTGGGGCAGGTACAGTGACCCAAAAAATGCACCTAAAAACACCATTGTACATTCTTTCAACCGAAACTTTGCAAAACGTGCGGATGGAAATCCAAATACCCACGCCTTTGTTACCTCACCAGAAATGGTGGCGGCAATTGCGATTTCAGGTCGACTTGATTTTGATCCAATAACAGATACTTTGACGAATAAAAATGGGGAAGAGGTAAGGCTAAACGAACCTACTGGATTCGAGCTCCCTCCGCGAGGCTTTGATGTGGAAGATGCCGGCTACCAAGCGCCTGAGGCAGATGGTTCAGGTGTGAATGTCGTGGTGTCTGAAGATTCTCAAAGACTTCAATTGTTAACTCCTTTTGAACCCTTAGGGGACTCGCTTAATGACTTGCGCTTATTGATTAAGGCTCATGGAAAATGTACTACGGACCATATTTCTATGGCGGGACCTTGGTTGCGTTACAGAGGACATTTGGATAATATTTCCAACAACTGTCTGATTGGTGCGGTTAATGCCTTCAATATGAAAACAGACACAGTAAAAAATCAGCTCACAGGTGAATACGGAGCGGTTCCGGCAACTCAAAGAGCTTATAAAGCAGCCGGTATTTCAACTGTTGTTGTGGGAGACCATAATTATGGTGAGGGATCATCTCGAGAGCATGCCGCTATGGAGCCAAGACATTTGGGTGTTGCGGCAGTCATTGTAAAATCATTTGCTCGAATTCACGAAACCAATCTGAAGAAACAAGGAATGCTCGGTTTGACTTTTGCCAATGAGAGCGATTACGATAAAATTCAGGAGGACGATACTTTCAACTTTGTCGATCTGGCTGACTTTGCTCAAGGCAAGCCATTGACTCTAGAGATTGTACATGCAGATGGTTCGAAAGAAAACATCTCTTTAAATCACACCTACAATGCCTCTCAAATTGAATGGTTTATTGCAGGTTCTGCGCTCAATTTAATCAAGCAGCAAGCGTCAGCTTAGCCGTCCTTTGATACTCTTCTTCCTATTTATCAGATTTTAAAAACTCCTCCTTGCTCTTAAGTTCAACTCGCTTTAATAATTTATACTTTTTTTCCAATTTTGATAGCTCAGCTTTTGACGAATTATATCGTTTTCTAACCTGATTAAGGTTTTCGAGTTCTGTACTTGTTGGAGCTCCAGGATTGCCCTCAATACGTGAAAAGATATTGGTCATCTTTTCTCTTAATTGCGGTTCAGCGGTTCCCACGTAATTGTCCCCTGTGGTGATCACCATGGTTTCTTTAAGTGTATTTAGTTTTGAAGTCAGCTTTTTGTTTTTGGCGGTATTTGAATAATCTAAATAAGCATCGACACAATATACGTCGTATGCCAATGACTCACACATATTATAAAGCTCCATAACCGTTTCTCGCTTACTTTCTCGTGCTGATAAGGGAATTGTACTTTTTGGATCATATATAAGCTCAATGGTATATTCGAAAGTATCCTTCCCTTTTTTAATTCTTATCGTGTATTTGCCTGCCGGAAGTCGAGGAGTTGTAAATCCTCCAAAAGAAAAAGTTTTTCCTTTCGCGACTTTCGGTTGCTTCATACTATAATTCCAGTTTACAATATTGATTCCTTTGGTTTTACCTGGTGCAAGTTCTGTAATAGTATCTCCCTTCTCGTTTAAAACGAGCATGGTCATTTTTCCGAATGTATGGCGCTTTTTAAGGTTGTATTTAATCTGTGCCAAAGTAGATTCATTTCCTCCTACAAATTGTGTTTCTGCTCCAAAAGACCCACTAAAGCTATAGTTGTCATCCATTACAACAGGTTCACTTGCAAAGAAATGCAGCTTTTTCTGTAGAGTTTCTTCATTGATTTCCCTGAGAGGAGAAATGTCATCGATTATGATTACACCACGACCATGGGTTCCTAATACAAGATCATTACTTTCTTTATGTAGGGTCATATGATGAATAGCAACTGCGGGTATATTGTTGGTAAATTTGTACCATTGTGCGCCCCCATTCATAGTTATATATAGTCCGAGTTCCGTGCCTATAAACAGCAAGTCGGGATTTTCATAATCGACCTGAATGTTTCGAACGACACCTTCGACACCTCCGGTTATAATACTCTTCCATGTCTTTCCAAAATCTGATGTTTTATAGGCATAAGGTGTTTTATCATTGCCAGTATGTCCATCAAAAACTGCGTATGCTGTTGCCTTATCCTGCGTGCTTAATTCAATGTGATAGCACCAAGTGTGCGCAGGTAGTTGAGGGATATTTGAAACGGTATTCATCCATGTTTTACCACCATCCTGAGTTACCTGAACGTTACCATCATCCGTACCGACCCATATTACATTTTCATCCAGTTCGGATTCAGCAATTGTAAAGATAGTGGTGTGGTTTTCTGCTCCCGAATTGTCCTTTGATAAACCACCCGAATTGTCCTGGTCCTGTTTGCTTGGATCATTGGTCGTTATATCAGGTGAGATGATCTGCCACGTTTCACCCATGTCATCAGACTTATGAAGATATTGGCTCCCCATGTATATTCTATCAGGCACATTCGGACTTAAAGCCATAGGTGCATTCCAATTGAACCTCAGCTTATCAAACCCTTCTTTGGGTAATGGCTGAATGGTTTTGATAAGTTTATTGTCTTGATCGATGCGCCATACATTTTCAGCTCCTTGCATTTCTGAATACACGATGTTTTTAGTATGGTGTTTTAATACTCTAAACCCATCTCCTTGCCCCACAGAATTCCAGTCTCTTGCATTAATTCCTCCAGGAGATGCTGAAGGACCATACCAGGAACCATTGTCCTGAAGTCCCCCGTATATGTTATAAGGTTCTTCGTTGTCTGTACTGATGTGATAAAACTGAGATAAAGGGAGGTTTTCAACGATTTCGCATGTCGTTCCACCGTTCCAGCTTCTGTATACACCACCGTCGGTGCCAAAATACATGAAATCGGAGTGCATGTTTGAAAATGCGAAGTCGTGAATGTCGCTATGCATATTTCCAAGATTTTTGAATGTTTTACCCCCATCTTTGGAAACGGAACCACTCAGTCCTCCTTTATAGATGACATTTTCATTTTTAGGATCTACAACGATTCTAGAGAAGTAAAATGGACGTACCGTTATTCCGAAATCGTTGTTCATTTGCTCCCATGAGCCTCCCATATCTTTGCTTCTATATAGGCCTTTATCTTTTTTCTCCTCGGCTTCGATTACCGTATATACAATGTCAGGATTACTTGGAGCAAGGGCAATTCCCATTCTCCCAAGCTTTCCATCAGGAAAACCGTTGTGTATTTTATTCCATGTTTTACCACCGTCCTCAGATTTGTATAGGGCACTATTTTCGCCTCCAGAATCAAAGGACCATGCAGTTCTTCTAAATTCCCACATGGAAGCATACAGAACTGATGGGTTTCGTGGGTCCATAAGTAAATCTGCACAACCTGTTTTTGCATTGATATAAAGAATATTTTCCCATGTTTCTCCCCCGTCAGACGACTTAAAAACTCCTCTTTGCTCATTGTCTCCCCATAACGCTCCAAGTGCAGCCACGTAAATTTCTTGTGAATTTTTCGGATTAATTACAATTCCTGCAATACGTTCTGAATTTTCAAGACCAATCTTTTTCCAATTCGATCCACCATCTGTTGTTTTATAAAGTCCATTTCCATAAGATACGCTGTTTCTGGTCCAGGTTTCACCTGTCCCAACATAAATGGTTTTATCAGGGTCATTTGGGTCTAATTTAACAGTTCCAATTGACTGAATGTAATCATCAAAAATTGGGTTGAAGGTAGCTCCTCCATCATTTGATTTCCAAACACCTCCTCCAGCTGCTCCCAGGTAAATGATTTTATGATTGCTTGGGTGAATTTCCAGATCGTTCACACGTCCACTCATTAATGCAGGACCAATTTGACGTGCGGTAAGGTCACCAAATAAAGTTGAGCCATCAACTACAGTGTTCTGTTGTGCATAGGGTATTGTAATTATGGATATGAAAATCCATAAAACATAAGAGCTAAGTTTTCTCATTATTTAGAATTGAATTGAACTAAAATTTATTTTTCCTCAGGTAATGTGAAAGCCGAATCGTCAACAACTGGGTTGATTTCAATACTTGAAAAAGTAATGGGCTGTCCCGGCTGATCTTTTACTCCTTGAGTCATGGAAAAAGGAAAGTAAAGACCATCTACTTCATCGTAATCGCTGAACGTTGTTTCAGCAATCATTCCTTTAGTTTGACCTGATTTGATTTCTGCCTGCACAGCTATTGGCACGAAGTTCTCTGTATCAAAAAAGTAAAATGAAACGGATTCTTCTTCTTTTCCGTCCACCATTTGAGGTTCTTGAACCAATTTGATTTTGAATGTTTCCGTTCCGTCAATGGTTTCTTTTCCTAGAAGCTCAACCGTATATCCTTTTTTCTCATAGTTAATAAATGGATTCGGAAAATCATTGATGTCAAGCTTAAAGTTTGCAGTTGATTCTGCATCACTTTCTTCGGCTTCCATGGTCATAAAGTTATGTCCCCAAAGATGTGTGCCATCATAAACACCTTGCTTCATTTCTTTACCTTGAAAGTTAATTATGGTCATTTGTCGTCCATCCTTAAGTTGAATGGTTTCAATTGGGATTTCCATTCCTCCTTGCGAAACTTTTGCGGTCATTTTGATGCCTTGAAGCTCGTTCCATGCTTCTGCACCACCAGTATTTTCAATATAGTTAGCAATAATTTCTTCCTTTGTCTGAGCAAAAAAGATATGAGAAATAAAACAAAAGAGTAGAGTGTAAAAATAGTGTTTTGACATTTTATTTTGATTTATGAATTTTAATGAGGTCACAATATACGGCATTTACATCTTTCTGAATTGTATTTTTTCGGTCATTGACAATTTGTAACACAATTTAACATAAGGCTGTGTTATATATTATATGTATTCAAAAGGTAAATATGTGTAGAATTGAGTCCACAAAAAAAAGCGAACCAAACGGCTCGCTTTTCTTTTGAAGAATATCTTGTATTCTTAATATCTGTAGTGTTCTGGCTTATATGGGCCTTCTACTTTAACTCCAATGTAATCTGCTTGATCCTGTGAAAGCTCTTCAAGCTCCACACCGATTTTTGCAAGGTGTAAACGAGCAACTTTCTCATCCAAATGTTTTGGAAGCATGTATACATCATTTTCGTATTTGTCTGAGTTATTCCACAATTCCAATTGAGCCAATGTTTGATTCGTAAATGAATTCGACATTACAAAAGAGGGGTGGCCTGTAGCACAACCAAGATTTACCAATCTCCCTTCCGCGAGTAAGATAATTTCTTTTCCGTTTATGTTATATAAATCTACCTGAGGCTTTATTTCAACCTTGCTTGAACCGTATTTGGAATTTAACCAGGACACATCAATTTCATTGTCAAAGTGACCGATGTTACAAACTATGGTCTTGTCTTTCATTTTTTCGAAGTGAGACCCTACAACGATGTCTTTATTTCCTGTAGTGGTTACTACGATATCCACATTGTGAACTACGCTATTTAATTTCTTTACTTCAAATCCGTCCATTGCTGCCTGCAATGCGCAAATTGGGTCAACTTCAGTTACGATAACTCGAGCACCAGCTCCTCGAAGGGATGCTGAAGACCCTTTACCAACATCACCGTATCCACAAACAACAGCCACTTTACCTGCCATCATTGTATCCGTTGCTCTGCGAATCGCATCAACCAATGATTCTTTACATCCGTACTTGTTGTCAAATTTCGATTTGGTAACCGAATCATTCACATTAATAGCGGGCATTACAAGAGTTCCGTTGGCTTTTCTATCATACAGTCTGTGAACACCGGTAGTAGTTTCTTCAGATAATCCTTTGATATCTTTAGTCAGCTCCGGGTATCTGTCAAATACCATATTGGTTAAGTCTCCTCCATCATCGAGGATAAGATTCAAAGGTTTTCCGTCTTTAAATCCGAAAAGAGTCTGTTCAATACACCAGTCAAATTCCTCTTCGTTCATACCTTTCCAGGCATATACCGGAACTCCGGTTGCGGCAATAGCAGCAGCAGCATGATCCTGTGTAGAGAATATATTACAAGAAGACCAGGTCACATCTGCACCTAATTCAACTAAAGTTTCTATTAAAACTGCCGTTTGAACGGTCATATGAAGGCATCCAGCTATTCTGGCACCTGCTAAAGGCTTTGAAGCACCGAATTCCTTTCTAAGGCTCATAAGCCCTGGCATTTCGGCTTCAGCCAGATTAATTTCTTTTCGTCCCCAGTCAGCGAGGGAGATGTCTTTTACTTTATAAGCGACTTTTTCCATTGTATTTGTCATAATCTTCTTTAAATGAGGTGCAAAATTAACAAACTAATGAATGATGCACAAAATTATAGTGCTTTATTTACCAATTCTTCCAGACAGGATATAAACTCGGGATGGTCATTACTGCTGGGTACAAGGTCCACTTTTTGTCCACCAGATTCCTCAAATATTTCCTGGTATTCAGAACCTATCTCGATTAATGTTTCCAGACAGTCTGCAACAAATGCGGGAGAGAAAACCAATAGCTTTTTTGCTCCTTTCTTGGCCAGTTCTTCCACAACCTGATCCGAAAATGGAGTCAACCATTTTTTATCCAACCTTGATTGAAAACAGACAGTGTAATCACTTTCGTTAAGATTGAGCTTATTGGCTATTAATCGGGTTGTTGCATAAGAGGTCGCTTTGTAACAAAATTTATTGGATTCATTAATTTCTGTTTCACATGGCTGATCTGAGCAAAGGTCTGAACCTTCATAGACTTTATCTACATGACGATTTGGGAGCCCGTGATATGAAAATAATATATGGTCATATGAACTAAGGTCAAATGATTTACTCCTTTCCACAATGGAATTGATATAGCCTGCTGAATCCCAGAACTGACTCACAATTTTGATTTCGGGAATTACCCACCAGCTCTTTACGATCTTCATCGCTTTTTCAATTGCTGAACCACTCGAAGCACTTGCGTATTGAGGGAACAAGGGCAGAATAACAATTTGATCATAATTGGTTTTGCGAATTTTTTCTAAAACAAGATCCATGGATGGATTCTGATAACGCATTGCGTATTCTACAGTGCAATTCTGTCCATGGAGTCTTTGCTGGAGTAGTTTTTTTACGTTTTGTGTATGCGTAAGCAGGGGAGACTCTCCATTACTTAGCTCCCATAATTCTCTGTATATTTTTGCAGATTTTGGAGCCCTAAAAGGCACAATGAACGCATTTACCAATAATTTTCTTGATATATAGGGCAAATCAATTACCCTGGGGTCATTTAGAAATTCCGAAAGGTATTTCCTTACGTCCTTTGTTTTTGGACTGTCAGGAGTTCCCAATTGAATTAAAAGTACACAAGTATTTTTCACGTCATCACCTTAATAATATCATCTTCTATATGGACAATGAGACCATAATTTCGTTCAAAAGTAATGAGATTATTAATTCTAAAGAGAGATTAAATAACTTTACCTCGTGAATTGGAGAAATAAAATTTTTAAAGAACACTCAGCTTCAGAATTTGAAGATTTGTCTTTTGACGTATTTCGTTATCAGCTTGAGCATTGTGAGGTGTATTCAAATTATGCTGGTGCTATAGGAAAATCGAATCCAGGTATTTTAGCTGATATTCCTTTTTTACCGATTTCTTTTTTCAAATCCAGGAGAATAATCTCCAATGAATTTACAGATGTTCAATGTGCCTTTAAAAGCAGCGGAACTGAGGGTGTACGAAGTACGCATGAATTGGTCGATATTGAAATTTACAAAGCTTCATTGGAATGGATGTATAGGAATTATGTTGGGAACATGGAAAATCAGATCATAATCGCACTGTTGCCAAATTACCTTGAACAGGGAGACTCGAGTTTGGTATTTATGGTAGATTATCTTATTAAAATGACCAAGGATAAAAATTCGAGATTTATATTAGATGATGAACAGGAAATTAAAAATGCCATTTGCGAGGCCCAAATGTCGAATAAAACTCTTGTACTTTTTGGAGTAGCTTATTCTTTACTTGATTTGTGCGGAAAAGACATTGATTTAAGCAAGTCCATTGTCATAGAAACAGGTGGAATGAAAGGGAAGAGAAAAGAGCTGTCAAAAGAAGCCCTGCATTCTAAGCTAAAGAAGGAATTGAATATTACTTGCCTGTATTCTGAATATGGAATGACCGAATTACTTTCTCAAGCCTATTGTAAAGGTGATTTTCAGTTTGAAACCCCACCCTGGATGAAAATTTTTATTCGAGACGTATTCGATCCATTTACACTGATAAAACAAAATAAGCGTGGAGGAATCAATGTAATAGATTTAGCCAATATTTATAGCTGTAGTTTCATTGCCACAGATGATATAGGCGTGTGTACAGAATATGGTTTCGAAATTCGAGGTAGAATAGATCAATCAGACCTCAGGGGCTGTAACCTCTTAGTTGATTAGATTTTGTATTTTTGGCATTAAATTAATTATGACAATTCAGACGGTTCTTATTCTTTTTTCAATTGGTATTTCAGCGGGAGTACTCAGTGGATTTGTTGGTGTAGGTGGAGGAATATTAATTGTTCCAGGTCTTGTGTTTTTAGCCGGCCTTTCGCAACATGAAGCTCAAGGAACAAGTTTGTTTATCCTCTCAATGCCTGTGGTCTTATTGGGAGTAATAAACTATTGGAAATCTGGGGATGTCAATTGGAAATATGGACTGGTTATAGCCCTCACATTTTTTATTGGCGCTTATTTCGGTTCTAAATTGTCATTGAAATTAGAGCCTGGATTGGTCAAGTTTATTTTTGGTTTACTTATGGCTGTAGTATCAGTAAAACTTATTCTTTCAGGTTACTCATCATTTTCAACAGATGCCGATTGAAATTAGTCAGATCCGGGAATTAGCTGATAAGATTTTTGATAAAGTAAATGCTTATCGTGAGCACCTGCACAGCAATCCAGAACTTTCATATAAAGAGTACAATACGGCAAAATTTGTATCAGAGAAATTAGCTGATATAGGAATTGAAAGCACTTCTATAGGAGGCACTGGGGTCATGGCTTTGATTTCTGGCGAACAGCATGGAGATAATGATAAGTGTATAGCTTTGCGTGCTGATCTTGATGCATTGCCTATTCAGGAGGAAAATGAGGTTTCCTATAAGAGTAAGAATGATGGAGTTATGCATGCCTGTGGTCATGATGTACATACATCTATATTACTCGGAGCAGCTGAAATACTATATCATTTCAGAAATCAATTGCCTGTACCTGTAAAATTGATATTTCAGCCAGGAGAAGAACAAAATCCTGGTGGAGCCACTTATATTATAAAAGATGGCGGACTTGAAAATCCAAAAGTGCTTAAAATGATTGCTCTGCATGTTTTTCCTGATCTTGAGTATGGCCATTTTGGCTTTAGAGAAGGATTATACATGGCATCATGTGATGAATTGCACCTGGAAATTCAAGGATTAGGTGGTCATGGTGCATTACCCGAAAGAACAATAAATCCACTTTTTATGGGTGCTGAATTTATTCTTAAAGCTAAGCAGTATATAGATGAAAACACTCCGGAAAATGTGCCTAGTGTAATCAATTTTGGACATTTTGATGCAAAGGGAGCAACGAATGTGGTTCCTGAAAAAGCCTTTATTAAAGGTACATTCAGAACAATGGATGAAAATTGGCGGGCAACAGCAAAAGAAGGCTTACAGCGTATATCAAATGAAATATCATTGAAATACAAAGGTCAGATTCACTTAAATATATCGGATGGCTATCCTTTTTTGAAAAATGATGTAGAGTTGACGAGGGAAATTCACAAATTGACGGAATTAAATTTTGGAGAGGAATACGTACATGACTTGCCATTACGTATGACTGCAGAAGATTTTTCGTTTTATAGTCAGCTTGTTCCAGTCTGTTTTTTCAGACTTGGTGTAAGAAATAACGAGAAGGGAATTGTAAACGGATTACATCATGCTAAATTTGATATTGACAAACGAAGTATCCAAAAAGGGATGACACTGCTTTCTTTAATTGCTTTATCTCTTAAAGAATGAATCGTTTTATTTTGTGTATTTGCCTTAGCGGTGTATTACTTATTATATCTTCCTGTTCTAAGGAAAAACGAGCGACCAACAGATTAGAAGGTTCCTGGGTGCTGAATGAAATGAGGGTGGTAGATGGAGAGGGATTTACGCATTATATAGATAATCCTGAAGGTAATTTAATCTTAAATTTTCAGAATCAGATTTCACAGGGAATGGTCATGTTTTATGATGAAGATATCTCAAATGGGCAGCTGTTTACTAATGATTTTTCTGGTGATTCAGTTCGTTTAGAGATTGACGATAATCTAATTTATTTAGGAGAGAATATTCATCGCCATTCGTATAGCATAATCTTATTATCGTCAAAAGACTTGATTATTGAATATTATGATGTAGCAAATTTTCAAATGCGTAAGTTTATTTTCACTAAGGATGGATAGGATGAATTAATCTATTTTGTCTTATATTTGATACTTAATAAAGGATTTAGGCATGTCAAGGATTTTAGTATTGTGTTTTATTGTATTGTTTTCATTAACTGCAAATGGGCAGTTTGAACAAAATAATAAATGGTCTATCGACGTAAGCGGAGGGCTTTCCAATGCGGTAAGACCGTATTCTGTGGGGTATTGGTCTAATACCTACGATTTGTTTCATACATCGGGAGGTGTTAGGTACATGTTTAATAATAAATACGGTATAAAAATTGACGGGGGATTTGACAGAATTAAAAATGATGAAAGTGGATCCAACGGTATCAGCCTTCCTTTTCAAACGAATTACTATAGAGCTTCAGTACAAGGGATATTAGACCTTGGTAGAGTTTTTATGTTTGAAAACTTTTCGAATCATATCAGTTTATTATTTCATTCTGGTGCTGGTTTTTCACTGATTCAAAGTGATGTGAATCCTGAAAACGACCCGATGGCCAATTTTATGTTTGGTTTTACGCCACAGGTCAAGCTGGGCAATAGAGTAGCTCTTTTCCTCGATGCATCATTTATCTGGCATATTTATCAGCAATATACCTTTGATATGCATAATTCTGTAGCAAAAAGAGGGTTTGATGGCTTTCTGGCAAATGCTACGCTTGGATTTAACTTTTATCTTGGTAAAAATGAAACTCATATGGACTGGGCTTATACGCCTTGTTTCCCTGATATGTCTTATTTGGAACTTGAAAATAAAAAGCTGGAAAGCACAAATCTGGCATTAAGGGCAAATTTGAAAGATGATGATGGTGATGGAGTAGTAAATATAATGGATGATGAAAAAGATACTCCTTTTGGTAAGGAAGTAGATTGCAGGGGTGTTACTATTACCAATATTGCTATACATACTGATCCAACTGATCCAACTGATCCAACTGATCCAACTGATCCAACTGATCCAACTGATCCAACTGATCCAACTGATCCAACTGATCCAACTGATCCAACTGATCCAACTGATCCAACTGATCCAA
>Ga0206679_10002352_pt1 | contig 15026 bp, 11 predicted proteins | sample M110012015metaG_FD_155464 | JGI IMG/M metagenome (GOLD analysis project Ga0206679, IMG submission 155464) | Ammonia-oxidizing marine archaeal communities from Monterey Bay, California, United States - M1 100m 12015 | ecosystem: Environmental > Aquatic > Marine > Intertidal zone | place: USA... | reverse complement strand
TGCCGATTGGTGGTTTGGATGGACGTATAGCCCAAGTATCCGTGTTCAGCTTGGAACGTGGGTTCCAAACGTGGGTGATTATAAAAACGAGGTATTTGATCTTGGTCAGAATATGCCAAACCCAGCTAGTGAGTCAACACGTATCCCTTTCACGCTTCACCAGAGCGCGTCTACAAGCCTGACAATAACGGATTTGAGCGGTCGCGTGGTTTTCGTTGAAGATCAGGGAACACTTCCTTCGGGAACGCATGTTGTGGAACTCAACGCTGCAAATTTAGCCTCAGGTAATTATCTATATACCTTGCAGGCCAACGGAGCTGTGATAACCCGAAAAATGACGATAGAATAATCTAAACACGATAAATACCTTGCATAGAAGGGTGCGCCAATGGTGCGCCCTTTTTTTTATGCCGCAGATTTCCCGAGACCCTATCGTGACAGGCCTTTGCACACGCTTCGCTATCTTCGTAAAACCAATTATTTCCTTAATGCGCCTACTTCTCACTCTCACCTTGTTATCTTCTGTCTCGATTCTTCTGGGTCAAACATTCCTAACCCAACCGTACCTAGAGAACGCAGAGCCAACTCACATCAACGTTTCTTGGATTACAAATTCAAATTCGGGATCAACCGTAGAATGGGGTACTACCGAAGCCTTAGGAAGCTTTACAAGTGGAAATTCATTCACTACATTATTTGGAGATGAAGTACACGCGGTCGAATTGATCGGCCTTTCTCCTGCGACCAAATACTATTATCGAGCAGTCACTGGATCTGTGAATTCCGAGATCAACTCGTTTCACACACCAGCACTCCAAAGCGCTGAAGCCTCGTTCAATCTCGTCGCGATGAGCGACATGCAAATTGATGGGAACTACCCGCAGCGATTCAGCCAAATCGTTAATGATGGAATACTACCGGTAATTCAAGAGCAGTTTGGTGAAGACCTCAGCGAAAACCTTAGTATGGTGCTTGTACCAGGTGATTTAGTTTCAAACGGGCTTGACTACAACAGCTGGATGACTCAATTCTTTAATCCAGCCGAAGATCTTTTTACTGACGTTCCGGTATATCCCGTACTTGGAAACCACGAAATAAACACGCCTTACTACTTCGATTTCTTCCATTTGCCTGAGAATGGAACCCCTGGAAACGAAGAAAGATGGTGGTACAAAGACCACTCAAACGTGAGAGTAATTGGAATGGACTCCAATGCGCCATTCAACAATGCTACTCAGCTTGCTTGGCTTCAAGGCGTGTTGGACGACGTTTGCATTGATGATGGTATTGATTTCGTCTTTGTGGAGCTTCACCATCCCCATCAGTCTGAATTGTGGACGCCAGGTGAAAGCGGTTTCACGACCAACGTAGTGGCGATTTGCGAAGCGTTCTCCACTTCATGCGGTAAGCCCAGCATTCATTTCTTCGGACACACCCATGGATATTCACGTGGACAGTCAAAAGAACATAGCCACCTCATGGTCAACGTCGCCAGTGCCGGCGGAGCTATCGATCAGTGGGGAGAATGGCCACAGCAGGATTATGAAGATTTCACTGTGAGCCAAGCAGAATGGGGCTTCGTGACACTAGAAGTTGAAGCTGGCGCTGATCCTCAATTCAAGTTGAAACGTTTTTCTCAAGGAAACCAATACAACTTAAGGGACAACGAAGTAACTGACAGCATTACGGTGAAGCGAAACAACGTAAACCCAGTTACTCCTTCAGCTGTATTTCCAGTCATGGAGACAGTCGACCCGTCTTGTCTTTTACTCATTGGTGATTTGTTTAATGACCCCGATGGTGACATACATATGGCCTCTGAATGGCAAGTCTCCACCAATGAAGTAGATTTTAGCGCGCCGATCTACGAGTCTTTCAGAACTCATGAGAATTGGTATTTCTTCGTCGATACTCAGGAGGGAGACATTCTAATCGACGAACAGGTAAGTGGGCTGCCGCAGAACTCTACTCTTTATTGGAGGGTGCGATACCGCGATCATTCTCTCGGTTGGAGTGATTGGTCTTCGCCAGCCGAATTTCAAACGAGCACTTCTACCCTTTCGCCAAACTTGATCCTGAATCCTGGAGCCGAGAACGGCATAACTAACTGGGTTGTAGACCAAGGAGTGCTTGAATCTCTCGTGGCATTCGATTGTGCGGGAACCTCACCAAACTCGGGTGTTTATTATTTCGGAATTGGAGGTTTATGCACAGAGTCCGCTTTTGGCGAAGCTCATCAAGATATGGACCTCTCTGCCTATAGCACGGCTATCGACGCAGGTGAGCAATTTGCCTACTTCGGGGCCCACATGTCAGACTACAACGGTGACGATATACCAGAATTTCAAATCGAGTTTTGGGGAGCTGGGGCAACTCTACTAGGCTCCTCATCAGTGATCACTGGTGGGCAAACAAGCTGGATACTTTTCGAAGAATTATTAGAGATTCCGGTTGGAACAACTACCGCAAGATTCTATATGCGAGGAACCAGAAATGTCGGAATCGACAACGACAGTTACATCGACGACATCTTCTTCCATGTAACTGATGGAGCGTGCGACGGGAGTATGTTTGACGAAGATAACGATGGCATTATCGACAGCATCGATAATTGCCTTGGGCTTGTCAATTCAGATCAAGCTGACTTCAATTCGAATGGTATTGGTGACGACTGTGAGGACTCTGATGGTGACGGTTTACTGGATGCCGATGAAATCAACACTTACGGCACCGATCCTGATAATGTGAATACCGATGAGGATGGTGTGAATGACTACGATGAAGTGATCACTTACGGAACTAATCCCCTATTGCAGGATTCTGATGGAGACGGCCTTACTGACTACCTCGAAATATTTCAGGCTGGTACCGACCCGAACGACCCCGACACGGATGGTGATGGTTGCACCGATGATTTGGAGTTTAATTACGCATGTCCAGACAACGATTGCAATTCTTGTCCTCAGGATTTGGATGGAAACCTGGTCGTAGACACTTCAGATTTACTCGATTTTCTGACGGCGTTCGGAACCATGTGCCCTTAGAACCGTGGTTAATACCTCACCTTTTAGGAAGCTGTAGAGCTCCTCCTCCCTATTTGTTTGACTGTATTTTCTTCTTAACGGCGTTTAGCACGACGTCTGTGAAGATTCTAATGCAACATCTTATAAACCATCTCCTTCATCAACATGCCATTCGTTATCCCGAAGTTGTCGACGCCTTTTGATTTGCGGTCCACGTCGCGGATATAGCCGATGATACGCTCGGTTTTTTGTGGAGGAAAACTCGTGGCTGCAGCCTCTACATCTTTGAGTGCCCATGGTGAGACACCAAGTGCCTTTGGAATATCGGCCCGCGACCCTTTAAAGGTTTGGTAAGCGAGCAGCCTAGCGAAGAAATTGTACAGCACTGGCAGAACCATCTGAATCGGATTGGCCTTAGGATTAGCATCAAAATAGTTGATGATCTGATTGGCCTTGTAAACGTCTCTGGCTCCGAGGGCGCGTTGTAGTTCAAATACGTTGAAGTCTTTACTGATCCCCACATTCTCTTCAATGTGATTGAGATTGATAGCCTCGCTTTCTGGGACCACTATCGCAAGTTTGTCTAAGGCATTTGCCAGTTTAGAAAGGTGGCTACCCAAGTATTCGGCAAGAAGATTCGCTGCCCGTTGTTCGATCTTCCTGTTTTTTGGTTCAAGGAAGCCTTCAATCCAGCTCGGAAGCTGATGCTCTTTTATCTTCTTCGACTCAAATATCACTCCGGTCTTGGCAATCGCTTTACTAACCTTGAGTCGCTTATCTAGATTCTTATTCTTAAACGCAAACACCAATAGTGTCGCGGGCTGTGGCTGGGACATGTAATGTTCCAATCCAGCGAGACTGTCACTCTTCTTCCACTCTTTTAAGTCTTGAGCCTCCTTGACAATCACCACCTGACGATCTCCAGACATTGGAAATCCTTTGGCAACATTCAGCACCTGATCCATGCTCACGTCCCGACCGTAAACGATGGTTTGATTGAAAGCCTTATCCGCTTCGCTCAAAGCGTGCTCTTCGATAAAGTCGGTGATCAGATCCACGAAAAATGGCTCGTCTCCCATCAGCACATATACCGGTGCCGCCTTGCCACTTTGGATGTCGCGTTGTATTCGGTAATGGTCCATTAGCGCCAGAGAAGATGTCGAACCGAACGTCCGTCGTTTTTGATTTCGCTCAATGCGCCAACGCCGATTTTAATCTGCTGGTCAACAAAGTTTTTAGTCACCATGTTATCACTGTCCGAAGTCTTCACGCCTTGCGGAGTCATGGGATGATCTGTTACCAACAACAATGCTCCGATCGATATCTTGTTCGAAAACCCAACCGTCAGAAGAGTGGCCGTTTCCATGTCAATGGCAGCGGCGCGAATTTTTTGTAGGTACTGCTTAAATTCCTCATCGTGCTCCCACACTCGACGGTTTGTGGTATACACTGTGCCTGTCCAATAGTCAACATTTTGGTCTCGAATCGTCGAAGAAACCGCGCGTTGAAGGGCAAAAGCTGGTAAGGCAGGAACCTCTGGAGGGAAGTAATCATTGGATGCTCCTTCCCCTCGAATACCCGCTAGCGGGAGAATAAAGCTGCCCAGCTCATACCTGGAGCGAAGCGAACCACATTTGCCTAGAAACAAAACCGCCTTCGGCTGAATCGCCGAAAGCAAATCCATCACGGTAGCTGCATTGGCGCTACCCATTCCAAAGTTAATAATGGTAATGTTGTCCGCTGTGGCGCTGCTCATGGCCTTGGTTACGCCTTTCACATCAGTGTGAAACATGTCGGCGAACTTGCACACGTAGTTATCGAAGTTGGTAAGTAGAATATACTCACCAAAATCCTCGAGCTCCACTCCCGTGTATCTCGGTAACCAGTTTTTTACGATTTCGTCTTTGGATTTCATCAAGTAGAATTGACTTCAAACTTAGGTTAAGCCAAGCTAGTGTCAAAGGAGATCAACGCGCATAGTTACTCACATAATTGAAGTACCATTCAACATTCGCCTTGCGAAACTTCACGATTCTTTTGCAGCTCTGTAGGAAACGATATTTCTTTGAGACCTAATGCAGTCGCTCAATTTCCCCCAATATGATTTCCAGCTCCGTGAAGGTGAAAAAAGCACCGAGATCTTTGACGAAGTCAGAAAGAAATGGCTTGTTCTCACTCCTGAAGAATGGGTGCGGCAACATTGTGTGATCTACCTGCGTGATGGTTTGGATTATCCCATGTCTCTGATGGAAATCGAAAAAGGGCTGAATGTCGCCAAACTCACTAAGCGAGCTGACATAGTGGTTTCCAATACCCAGGGGGAGAACATCATGATTGTCGAATGTAAATCCCCTGAAATCAAGATCGATCAAAAAGTCATGGATCAAGCCGGGCGCTACAACTCCACGCTCCGTGTGCCTTACCTATTAATCACCAATGGCTTACGACACTTCTGCTGCAAGAACATTGATGGTAAATGGGAATTTTTAAAGTCAATCCCCCATTGGGGTGAGATCTAAAACGATTGTCATGAATTGCCTTTGGAGTAAAAAGAACCTCAAATATTTGTGCTCTTAGTACCTCCTTTGTGTGCTCAGTGCTTTATTTTCGCAGCCATGGATTTACAAAGCATACTCTCTATTTCCGGCAAATCTGGATTATTCAAACTTCTTTCGACTTCAAACTCGACGATCATCGTTGAGTCTCTTAAAGACGGAAAGCGAGTTCCTGTCCACGCTGCCAACAAAGTGAGTTCTTTAGACGACATCTCGATATACACGTACGAGGAAGATAAGCCACTTGCAGAGGTATTCGAATTGATCAAGGCAAAGGAAAACGGTGGTCTGGCGATCGATCCAAAGTCGGACGGGAAAGCTCTTCGTAGCTACATGGAAGAATTGCTTCCTGACTATGACGCAGATCGTGTGTATTCTTCAGACTTGAAGAAACTATTCACTTGGTACAACACGCTTCAAAAGCTAGATCTACTTAACGAAGAGACAAGCGACGAAGAAGCTTCAGCTCAGGAAGATCCCGCTGCAACGGAAGAAGAAACCGAAGCTACAGAGTCTAAATCGGCAGAATAAATTCTCATGGAAATACCACAAAGACCAACTCGCCAGTTCTTAGGTGAAACGTTGGCTATAGACTCTTGGGCTGACCTCAAGCCTAGTTTCGAAGAACTTTCTAACCGGGATATTGACAGCGCTGATGCGCTCAAAAAATGGCTACAAGACCTCAGCGAGGTAGAAGCAGTCATAGAAGAAGACCTCGCTTGGCGATACATCAAAATGACGGTCAATACCAAGGAAGAGAAGCTCACCGAGAGCTATCAGGATTTTGTGGCCAACATTCAGCCTGAGATCGCCCCGTATTCTGACAAGTTCAACAAGAAGCTTGTTGCTAGCCAATTCGTGAATGAATTGACAGGCCAAGCGTATGATATATATCTTCGGAAAATTCGAACAGAAATCGAAATCTACCGCGAAGAGAACGTGGCGATCACGGCAGAGATTCAAAAACAAAGTCAAGAGTACGGTGCTATGTCAGCCGCTATGTCGATAGAGGTTAATGGTGAAAAAATGACCATGCAAGCTGCTGCGGCCGAACTAAGGAAGCCCGACCGCGATCACCGCGAAAAGATTTGGAAACTGAGCAACGAAGTACGACTTGAAAACCGTGAAAAGCTCGATGACCTGTTCACCACCTTAGTTGAGAAGCGCCATCAAATTGCCCTCAATGCTGGCTTTGAGAACTTTCGAGACTACAAATTTCAGTCGCTCGGAAGATTCGATTACACGAAGGAAGATTGCTTCGCATTTCATGAAAGTATTGCCAAAGAGCTTTCTCCTTTGATGGGTGAATTTCAAATAAAACGTAAATCTCAACTACGTGTTGATTCACTTAGGCCTTGGGATTTAGCAGTTGATCCAGAAGGAAATGCGCCGTTAACACCATTTTCTGGAACAGACGAATTGACCACTGGTTCGATTGAAGCGTTTAACCGCGTGGACGGCTTTTGTGGAGATTGTCTGAGCACCATGAATACTATGGGCCATCTTGATTTAGCCTCGAAAGATGGAAAAGCTCCAGGGGGTTACAACTACCCGCTTTACGAAATTGGTGTTCCTTTCATTTTCATGAATGCGGTTGGCACGCAGCGCGACCTCGTGACCATGATGCATGAAGGTGGTCATGCAGTGCACAGCTTTCTGACACGAAACCTTGAACTCACAGCTTTTCAGAGTTGTCCCTCTGAAGTCGCCGAGCTCGCTTCCATGAGTATGGAGCTTATCTCCATGGATCATTGGGATGTTTTCTACAAAGATCCTGAGACGCTTCTACGCGCTAAAAAGGAGCATCTTGAGGACCTTTTGGCCGTTCTTCCATGGATCGCTATCATCGACAAATTCCAGCACTGGATATACGAGAACCCTGTTCACTCCACCGAGGAAAGAACAGCCGCCTGGCTTGACATCTACAACGAATTCACTCCCGACACTGTTGATTATCAAGGGATTGAAGAATCCAAGGCTTGTCTATGGCAAAAGCAGCTTCACCTCTTCGAAGTGCCGTTTTACTATATCGAATACGGCATAGCCCAGTTGGGAGCTATAGCGGTTTGGAGAAACTACAAACAAGATCCCAAGCAGGCGATCGAACAGTACAAAGCCGCATTGGCCTTAGGCTACACCAAGTCGATCGGGGCTATCTACGAAACTGCGGGTATCCAATTTGATTTCTCTCAAACGTATGTTCGCGAGCTAGTAGATTTTGTTAGAGCAGAACTTACGGCCCTAGAAGAATAGCTCGACCGGTGATGAAATTCGTCTTCTACAATGTCGAAAACCTCTTTGAATTCAACCCCGAGTCAAAGTCAAAAGATGAAGCTTTTGGTCCTACCGGAAAGTGGAAATGGAACGAGACGAGATACAAGAAAAAGCTAGATCGAATTGCCGAAGTAGTTTCCGCCATCGGCAAAGATTCTCACACCGCATTTCTAGCCTTATGTGAGGTGGGAAATCAGCGAGTTGTAAAAGATCTCACTGACCATCTACAACTACACGAATACGGATACCAAATTGTGCATGCCGAGAGCAACGATCAGCGTGGTATTGGCGTCGCTTTCGTGTATGATCCAAAAGTGTTTGAAGTAGAACATAAAGAGTGGATCAATATCGGCGTAAACGGTAAAAATGAGTCAATTACACGCGATATTCTCCATGTTTCTGGAAAGGTAGAGAGTGGTCAAACTATGCACGTTTATGTGAACCATTGGCCATCACGTCGATTAGGTCCAAATATGACAGAATCTCGTCGAATGTCTGCTTCGAGTGCTCTGTTAGAATCGTTGGATAAACAAGATCTGCAGAACGACTTAGTGGTCCTTTGCGGAGATTTTAACGATCAGCCCTCCGACCCTAGTTTATTGCATTTAGTCGAAACCTCGAAGACCCCCCTAATCAATCTAGCGGCACCATTAGAAACAGCTGGTTTGGGGACTGTAAACCATAGTCGAAAGTGGCTCGCATTTGATCAGTTTATCGTCAACCAAAACATGCTATCAGCGGTGATAGATTCCAAGATGCATGTCTTCGACGATGATCTCGTTTTGTATGAGAATCATCTTGGCGAAAAACGTCCGAATAGAACGTATATGGGTGCTCGATACATCGGCGGGTATTCTGATCATTTGGCAATTAGCTTAAAACTGAAATTCTAAGACCGCATTTCTTTAGATTGCATCTAGGTTCCTAGCAAAACCCAGACAATTCATGCTATGAACAAGTGAATGCACAATAGCTTTTTGGCACCTCCCTCCTAGCGGGCGTTTTTGTTTCGAGCTTGTCGGTCGCAAGAAACAGCCAAAGATTGAAGACATACTTGATAAAATCATCCAAACGAAAACTACTTGCTTATACGCTCACATCTATGGTTATCCATCTTTGTGCTAAGGCCCAGTTATGCAGTGCAGTGCTGCGCGAAAGCCTTAGCTACCAAAGCTTAGAGAATATTTACTCATGCATCTGCTGCGAACCCATGACAGGGATTAATATGACGAATTATAGCCCAGGACTTTACTCTCACGTCAACAATAATGTCAAAGCGATCGGTGTCAATTATGGCAATCTTGAAGACTTTTCCATCTCTTTGACACAAATTTGGAGCTTGTGAACGATATTCCCGGCAACATTGCGAAAGTCAAAGAAAGCGGATCAAGCAATTAGAGAAAAGTTTTAAAATTGATGCAAGCTGGCTTTGACGGCTTCCTAATGGGAAGTCATTTTATTAGACACGGAAATTGCTTGTTCCAATTTCATCGATACAGTATTAAAAGGAATTGCTGAAGAAAATATTGAAGCATGAAGATTAAAATTTGCGGTTTAAAGTACCGAGCCAACCTAAAGGAAATAGCTACACTCAAGCCTGACATGCTGGGATTCATCTTCGATGATAAATCTCCCCGCTGCATGACCGGAACGCTGATTCCAAAGGACTTGCTTTCAATGAGTGATGACGTTGTGAAAGTCGGGGTTTTCATGAATCAACCTATCGAGTACGTCTTGCGTCAAGCCGATAGGTTTGGGCTGGACGCCATTCAATTTCAAGGAAATGAGAGTCCACACGACATGCATATGGCCAAGTCCAAGGATCTGATGACGATCAAAGCAATTAAACCAGAACTCGCAAATTCACGGAAGACCCTAGCTAGCTTTGAATCTGTTGTCGATTATTTCCTATTCGAAACGCCTTCAACCCAACACAGCGGAACAGGAGAGTCATTTGAATGGTCAGAATTGGCTGGTTATGAATCATCTCAGCCTTTCATCCTCAGCGGCGGACTTGGCCTCGGAAATTGGAAAGGCGCACTAGATTTGAAACCAAAACCCGCAATTCTTGATGTCAACAGTCGTTTTGAGTCCACTCCGGGCCTTAAAGACCTAGAAAAAGTGAGAGAGTTTTTAGCCCAGGTGCGCGATGGGCTTCAGGGTTGATTATAACGGAAATTACCTTTTACTAGGAAGATAGGTCTTTTAATACTTCGCGTCTGATGAGCAAATTGAATCCAAGTTCTACTAAAGTTCTCTGGTATACGTTTGGGATAGCCCTTTTACTCAGGCTTATTGCTCTACCCTTTTCCCAAACGTGCGATGCTGACGCGGTCACACGTACCTTCATGGCCATCGCATGGCTGAAAGACCCGCATGTAATTACATCGGGAGTTTGGGCTCCTTTGCATCAATATTTTAATGCCGTTGCGCTCACGATTATCCCAGATCAAGTATGGGGTCCTAAAATCCTACATGTGATTTTTGGGGCGGCGATTGCTATACCGGTTTTCCGTTTATCACGTCGGCATCTTGACGATCTCCCCAGCGCCCTTATTGCCCTCTTTGTTTCGCTTTCCCCCATTATTTTTCGCAACAGCTTTCACTCCTTAAGCGGCGTTCCTTTCCTATTCTTTGCTGCCTATTCGCTGTACTGGACCGTACGCGCTTCTGGAAAAAACGGCACATGGAAAGAAGCTCTTTATGCCGGCCTGATGATCACGGTCGCATCGGGGCTCAGGTACGAAGGATGGGTGGTTATGACCATTTTAGTTCTTATCCTTTTTGCAAAGAGAAAGTGGTCAAATGCTATTGTATTTGGCGCAGCGGCTGGCATATTCCCACTCTTCTGGATGATAGGAAACTACTCCGTTCATGGAGATTTTTTATACTTTTTGGAAGGATCAAAACTCTGGAATTTTGGTGCCGAGGGCCACAACGACCACATCTCGGCAGACAGCTTGATGATGCGAAAGATCTTCTTCTCGTATTCTTTTCTTCTAAACGCAACTCCTTGGCTGTTCATAGTCGTCATTGTGGGTCTGATCAAAACGTGGAAACGGATTAAATTTCAAAACGAACTTTGGATTTTCTGCATCCCATTCTGCATCATGTTGGGCGTGTTCACGCACAAAGCCATTGACGGAACCCTATTCACCCAACATCGATTCATGAGCTTGCTCGTGGTGCTGTTCGTGCCTATCGTCATTCTCGCATTACGTTCATTTTCAAGGAAATGGGTGATTCGCATATCTCCCCTTCTCATTATCGGAGCTTGGTGCATGTCATTCGCATGGGGCGGTTGGAAAATTGAGAACTGGTTTAGTCAAGGCACCTTTCAGAATGCGATGAGAAATGCACGATCCTGGACGACCAATCAGCTTGAAGCCGTCCCTACAATCCCATCGGACGCTCCAGATCAGATATTGGAAATCTTAGAAAAAGACTTGGATGAGAATGACACACTCATCATGGATTTCATTGGCTGGAGAGACACCTATTATATTGCTTTGCGCAGCAGGATGCCTCGCAATGATTTTTACATCGTACCGGGCGGAAAGACGCAAACCGCGGATTTTGAAAGGCTCAGAAAATTGTTGGATGATCGTGGATCTACAAGTGGAATTTTTATTCGTAGTAACGAGAATAAATCGAAAATGCCAGAAGGGCTGAGAATGGATATTGGAGAAGGTGTTTTAATCGTGCTATCAAACCCTGTTGAAATGGAAATGTGCACGCTGTATCAATACACGATCGAACGAAATTAAAAATCCAGAGTCAACTGTCCTCCGGATCTCACGCTAGACACATTTCATTTTCCGAGTCCAACTCCATGAAGCCTAATCTTTGATACAATTTCTTGAGTCGAATGAATCGCTTACTCAGTCATTCCTCGATCGATGTCCCTCTTGATATCTTTCTTCTTGAGGTCATCTCGTTTGTCGTGCATCTTCTTACCCTTGGCAATGGCGATATTCATCTTGGCCCAGCCATTCTCATTGATAAAAACCAACGTAGGAACAATCGTTAGTCCGACATCTTTCATCTTTCGAGTGATCTTCTTAAGCTCAACTTTATCCAATAAAAGCTTTCGCTGTCGGCGTTCTTCGTGGGTCGCATAACCCGCATTTTCGTATTCGGCTATGTACATGTTAAACACGAATAACTCCTTGTTGATCAGCTTGCAATAAGCTTCCCCAATACTCGCCTTGCCACCACGTATCGACTTGATCTCTGTGCCCTTAAGCTGAATACCTGCGGTAAACCTCTCGGTCAGCTCATACTGGTAATTGGCTTTCTTGTTTTTTATCTCTACCGCCATGGAAATTGCATTGGCCATTAACCAAAACGAGCGCAAGATAAAATCCTACGCTCGCTGAATGCTCTTATGTAGAACTTTTACATTCTAGCGTATCAATACCATCTTCTGTACAACCGGCTTCAGCTGATTAATAGATAATGAGTAGAAGTACGTTCCTGAACGAAGATTTGATGCATCGAAGGTCACATTGTAGTTGCCTCTCGCCAATGGTTGGTTGAGAAGAGTTTCCACAAGCTTACCATTCACAGCGTACAAGTTCAACGTTACCTCATGAGCTGGTGCGAGAATATTAAATGAGATCGTCGTTGTATTTGTGAAAGGGTTTGGATAATTCGACAAAGAGATATCTTCAACATCAACGAATTCCGAAATCGAAACCCCTACATCACTTACATCACCTATATCACCTATATCACCTATATCACCAATGTCACCAATGTCACCAATGTCTCCCAAATCACCTAGAAGGTCTCCTAGGTCTTCCAAATCACCTAACAAATCACCTAGATCCATCAAGTCTCCTAGATCTTGTAAATCACCTAAGTCTTGTAAATCACCAAGATCTTGTAAATCACCTAAGTCTTGTAAATCACCAAGATCTTGTAAGTCCCCTATATCCTGCAAGTCTCCGATGTCTCCGATATCCGCGATATCACCGATGTCTGCTACATCACCAATGTCACCGAGATCACCAAGATCGGCTACATCGCCTATATCCATCAAATCGCCAAGATCACCTAGGTCTGTCACATCAGCAAGATCTCCTACATCACCTAAATCAGCAACATCTCCGATATCACCTAGATCAGCAACATCTCCTAAATCTCCTAGATCGGTCACATCAGCTAGATCTCCAAGGTCACCAAGGTCAGTTACATCTGCTAAATCACCAAGATCGCCGATGTCCATAACGTCAGCCAAATCACCAAGATCAGTTACGTCGGCGAGATCACCTAAGTCAGTTACATCAGCCAAATCACCAAGATCAGTTACGTCGGCGAGATCACCTAAGTCAGTTACATCAGCCAAATCACCCAAATCAGTGACGTCAGCGAGGTCTCCAACGTCCAGGTCTCCAACGTCCAAGTCTCCAATGTCGACGCTTCCACCACCAACGCTTTGCGCGAAAGAATTGGATTCATCCGTCACTGAGACGATATTATAGGCTGCGAAGTATGCTATGAATGCTGCTCCTGCTGCGAGGGCAGCGATAGTGTTTTTGCTCATAATCCTGTTGTATAGATGACCAATTTAACTATTTCCTGCTTCTAGATGGACGTTTGTACCGCCACAATATGATTTCCTCTATTTCAGGCACCTCATAATTGGGCAAGGTTTTTTCTTTCATGAATACCATACGAAACTCACTAACCCACTCCTCAGACTCATGATTTCTATTCCAATCACGAACCATGTATTTGATATAATAGGGCATTAGTTTCCGATACTTCGGCCTTCTCAATGATCGGTAATACTTGCTCCACCTTGTGGTCTTGAACATGGCGCTGACCAATTCAGGTTTGTCGAAAGTCACCGGCTTTTCCGAAAATAAATCAAGCCTTGTTCCATCTCGCAGTTCAGCTGGCATCACGTACCATCCGTCACTCTTGTACGGATAGGGCGCAAACATCCCCCAATTTTGAGTGATTTTGGATGTCTGAGCAAATTCCTTCAAACCAGGCGGAATCTTCAAATCATCTTCGAATACGATAACCACATTGATCGCAATTACGAACAAGATGCAAAATGTACCAATCGCCGTTCCCAAAGGACCTCGTTGCATTTTAAACTCGCGTCGGGGCCGAGCTAATTGAGGTAAAGTTTCTCGTCTTGTGGACAGGATGTAATAAAGCTTCCGACCTAATGGGGTGAAAAGCCCCACAATTGGAGCAATCCAACGTGCCCATGGAGACGCTTTCATCAGTCGAACTATGGCAGAAAAGTCAGTAAACTCCTCTCCCCGATCGTCTGTAATCACCCATGACTTTTTAGACTCCATAATGGAAAAAACCTCCTGATCGTCAGCGCCAGTTTTAATTCCGACTGAAGGAAGGACCAAGAAAACCTTTACCAATTGCACGAATTTCCCACAGAATCCGCAGGTTCCGTCATAATATATGAGGAGCCCGCTGGCCCTCTTGCTTCTCCATCTCTTACCTAGTCTGTCCCAAGCTTCTCCAGGAACAAAACCCACTATACATATCGCGCTAACGAATGGAAAAATACCCAGTCGCATAAACATCCCAAATCCCAGGTGCAGCAGTACAAAACCAACGACACCAAATAGCCGAACACGCCATTTTGGAGTTAGAAGTGCAAGCGGGCCTATAGTTTCCCAGAAAAGCACGGCAACGGTGAGAAAGGTTAAAATCCATGCTGGTCCATCGTAAAGGAAATCTGTGAAAGGCGTTTTGAGTTCATCGAGACTAACTGCATAGTAAACAGCAGTGAAGTCCTCACGCCACTCCGACCCGGACTTCAAAAGTGCGGTAAACACATAAATGCAACTGATTTGGATCGCATACCCAACGGTGCCAACACCTACAAATCGATTGTTTCCCGATTTTATCCCATGAGCGACTGTATCAAATGCAAACCGAGCTCCCCACGGTAAAAACATGCCCCAAAACAGAAGCATTCTCAAAACCGAATCACCACCATAGCAAACCACAGGGTTGCGGTTTTGAACTGAAATAAGGAATATCCAGCAAACGATAGTGGCGAATCTCGTTTTATATCCCAGGAGCAAAAGAATAGCAAATACAAGAGCAATGGCAAAGAGTATTGCTTCAATCTGCCACGATCCACTCATGGAATGAAAAGTCAGATTCCAAGAACTGAAATACTTCCACA
>Ga0206679_10002351_pt1 | contig 15034 bp, 14 predicted proteins | sample M110012015metaG_FD_155464 | JGI IMG/M metagenome (GOLD analysis project Ga0206679, IMG submission 155464) | Ammonia-oxidizing marine archaeal communities from Monterey Bay, California, United States - M1 100m 12015 | ecosystem: Environmental > Aquatic > Marine > Intertidal zone | place: USA... | reverse complement strand
ATTATGTGGAGTATTATGTGGGAAATGCAAAACAAGCAGCTCACTTTTACAAAACAGCATTAGGCTTTCAATCTTTGGCTTATGCAGGATTAGAAACAGGGGTTACTGATAGGACTTCTTATGTTGTGGTTCAAGATAAAATCAGATTAGTATTTACTACTCCAATGCCAGGAGATAATAATAAAATTTTTGACCATATTACAAAGCATGGTGATGGAGTAAAAGTAATTGCACTTTGGGTTGATGATGCAACAAAAGCTTGGGAAGAAACAACAAGTAGAGGTGCGGAATCTTATTTTGAACCAAAAACAGAGCAAGATGTAGATGGTGAAGTTGTAAAATCTGGAATTAAAATTTATGGTGATACCGTTCATATTTTTGTGGAGCGTAAAAACTATAATGGAACTTTTATGCCAGGGTTTGAAAAGTGGGAATCACATTACAATCCCGAGTCTGTTGGATTGAAATACATTGACCATATGGTTGCTAATGTAGGATGGAATGAGATGAATATTTGGGAGAAATTTTATAATGATACCATGGGATTTGCAAACCTAATCACCTTTGATGATAAAGATATTTCTACTCAATACACCGCATTAATGAGTAAGGTAATGACTAATGGAAATGGGAGGGTAAAATTCCCAATTAATGAACCTGCAAAAGGAAAAAAGAAATCTCAGATTGAGGAGTACTTAGATTTTTATGATGGACCAGGAGTACAGCATATTGCAGTAGCAACTGATGATATTGTAAGTACGGTTTCCGAAATGAAAAAAAGAGGAGTAGAATTTTTATATGTTCCGGGAGCGTATTATGACACAGTAGGAGATAGAGTAGGAGAGATTATTGAGGACATGGCAATTTTGAAAAAACATGGAATTTTGGTAGATAGAGATGATGAAGGATATTTACTTCAAATTTTTACAAAACCACTTACGGATAGACCAACTTTATTTTTTGAAATCATTCAGAGAAAAGGAGCTCAATCTTTTGGGAAAGGAAACTTTAAAGCCTTATTTGAATCGATAGAAGCAGAACAAGCAAGAAGAGGAACTTTATAATATGTTAAAGATAGGAGACAAATCCCCATCAATAAATTCCATTGATGAAAATGGAGAAGCAATTACATTAGATCAATTTAAAGGAAAGAAAGTAGTCCTGTATTTTTATCCGAAAGATATGACTCCAGGATGTACGGTTCAATCTTGTAATTTAAGAGATAATTACCAAGCACTTTTAGATAATGGTTTTGTGGTTTTGGGATGTTCGGCTGATAGCCCTGAAAGGCACCAAAAATTTATTGCAAAACATGATTTACCATTCCCATTAATTTCTGATGAAAATAAAGAAGTGATAAATGCTTATGGTGTTTGGGGAGAAAAAAAGTTTATGGGCAGAACATATGATGGAATACACAGAACTACTTTTGTAATTGATGAAAACGGAACAATAGAAGACATTATTACAAAAGTAAAAACCAAAAATCATACTGAGCAGATTATTAAGTAATTTTTTCTGTTTTTTAAAATAAAGAATTTCCAATAAAACACCACTAATTACCAATAACTAACTATAGTTCATGTAGATACATTATTTTTACTGACAAGTTGTCATCAGTACTAATACGTACGTTTTAGTCCTTTTTAGAATAGTATTTTTACAAAAAATTATAAAAGAGGGGAATCCGAAAACCTAAATAGAGTAGGAGTTTTATTAAAAAAATATATATGAAAAGAATTCTATATTTATTATTTATAGTATTAATTTTTGGATCTTGTGAAACACCAATACAGCTTGAGAAAACTTTAGTTGTTAAAGAGGTTGAAGAGGTAAAAGGATGTAAAGATAAAAATGCTACTAATTACAATGCAAAAGCTACTATGAGTGATGGTAGCTGTAAGTATGACAAAGTTATAACCGATTATAATATTTCGGTAAATAATTTAATGTCATTAGAGAAAGGTATGACTAAAGGTGAGGTTTTAGTTATTACTAAATTATTTCCTTACGAGATTTACCATAATGTAGATAATTGTGAAATACATGTTTACAATTATAGTAATCTTCTAAGAGAGTTTGATTCTGATTTAGAACACAAAAAAGCTGGACTTAAAGCAGGTGAAGACATTTACAGTAATGAGAGAAAAGAAGTATTACTTTATTACAGAAATGGTTTGTTAGATAATGTGATTACAGAACAAGCAAAATCATCTGTTGTAAATGATGTTTTATGTTTTAATCAATCATTAAAATCTTCCTGCGAAACGGATGAAACATTTATCAAATGTTTTGGATGTATGGATAAAGAGGCTTTAAATTACAATGCTGAAGCAAATCATGATGATGGTAGTTGTGAATATCCAATTATTAAAGGATGTACTGATTCAGAAGCTTTAAATTATGATTCTAAAGCTGCGGAAGATGATAATAGTTGCGAATATTGCCCATGTAATTATAAACCTAACCCTGACTATGACCCTAAAAGAAATTGTGGAGAAAAATGTATTCCAGAATTTGATTTTGTTGCAGGTTGTATGGATGAAGGTGCTATAAATTACAATCCTGATGCAACTAAAGATGATAGCTCTTGTGAGTATTGCCCATGTGATACAGAAGACTATTACTATGTTTTAAATAAAAGCAAGAATTGTGAAGGAGATCCTTGTATTAAAGTAAAAAGAGAGAAAGAGAAAGAAGTAGTTAATAATGAGAAAGATTGTTCGTTGTGCGATTTTATAGATTTAAATGGTAAAATTGGAATCGAATTAAAGACTACAGGTGAAATAACGGATAACGAATAAAAAATAGAAATTATGAAAAAATTAAAGAAAATATTAATAATTTTCGGTGTTTGTTTAGTTTCTTTTACAAACGCTCAAAAAATACAGAAAGAGCATTTTACAACAATTGATAAGTTGTTTTATGTAGAACTTGGGATGACTGCAAATGAAGTCCAAACTACTTTAAATGTTGAACCATTTGATTTTTACCAGAATCTTGCAGAAGGTGAAATGATAATTGAATATAGATATTTACATAAGAAGTTGCAAATTAGATCAAAAGACAATAATTATGTAAAATCTAAGGGTGAAGACTATTATACTGAACCTGCTTCGATTTTCTGTACATTTGATAAAGATAAGAATTTAGTATCTTATTATACTGATGCTGGTAATGCAAATAGTGAAGATGCGTATATTTGGGAAAATACAATTATTCAGTATAATACTAACCCAGATTGCAGTAGTACCTGTGTTATTATTGAAGCTGAAGAGGAATCAAATGATGATTCAGAATCAAAACAGAAAACAGAAAAAACTGAGAAAAAGAAGAAAGGAAAATTCTCTTTCTAGTTTGAAATAGACATTAAAAGGTCCTAACATTCTTTGTTAGGACCTTTTTGTATCTAATCCTTTCAGTAATTTCTGATGAAAATAGAATAATAGAAGATATTATCACGAAAGTAAAAATCAAAGCACACATGCTGAGCAGATTTTGAAATAAATTTTTATATTTGCTTAAACCTTTTTCCTAAAAACGACAAACGAAAATTTTTTGATTCCATTTTTTGGAATAATATTAACTAATATATAAAAAAATGAAAAAATTTATTATTCTATTTTTTATGTTGGGAAATATTTGCGTGTTTTCTCAATTTACAATTTCTACGGAATATACAGACCTGTATATGTGGGATAACAATAATAATGAATGGGGAGATGTTGTTACTGAGTATGAGAATTATACTTTCCTTGAGTTTAATGAAGAATTTACCTTCATGACTTTAATATCATTTGGAACTAAAACATCTTATTTTCTTACTAACCCAGAATATGATGAAGAATTGGATCATCACACATATGAGGCTACTTCAGATAGTGGTTATGAAACAACACTAATAGTAGATCTTAAGTCAGAGGAACCAAATATTAGGTTTATAATGGATATAGAGGAGTCCACAATTTTAGTGAGACATAAAGTAAAAACATGGTTTAATTATGAAGAATAAAATATCAATAATTATTTTGATGCTTATTGCATCAATAAGTTTTAGTCAGTTCAATATCTCAACAGACTCGAAAGAAGTAGAAACTTGGGATGGAGAAGAATGGAATTATTATTCATCATCAGATGAAAATACTTTTTTTGAGTTTGAAGATACAGCACAAAGTAAAATGGGAATGTTTATACATAGAACAGATGATATAACTTCTGCATATTTAATTACATCTTATACATATAATGAAGAATATGATTTAGATGATTTTAAAATAGTTTCAGATGTAGGAAATAAATACACTTTACTTGTAAAGATTAATTCAGATAATGAAGAGTCTATCGGGGCTTTGTCTTTTGTTTATACTGAAGGTGAAGAGAAAGATTTTAGATTAGTTACTTATAATATAAAATCTATCTGGGTTACTGAAGATGAAATTGATGAATCATCTGATGATGATGATTCTAGGTGTGTTTCAGGAGATTGTGAAAATGGTTATGGAGTTTATAAATTTTCTGATGACTGGGAAGGTGATGTATATAAAGGGAATTTTAAAGATGGGAAACGACATGGGTATGGGACATATTATTGGTCGGAAGGTTCAAAATATGAAGGGAATTGGAGTAATGGTAACCAACACGGAGAAGGTAAATATACATCTGCAGATGGTGAAGTAACAGAAGGAGAGTGGAGCAATGGAGAATTTATTGATGAGACTAGTGATAACTCATGGATTGGAGGAGGAACAGGATTCTTTATTGATAGAAAAGGATATTTTGCTACAAATTATCATGTAGTAGAGGATGCTACATATATTGAGATTGAATTTTATAGAGATGGAGAATTACAAAACCATAAAGCTGAGGTTATTAAAACTGATAAAAATAATGATTTAGCTATATTAAAAATTTCAGATGAAGATTTTGAACGATTTGATGAGATACCTTATTATTTCTCTACACGTGTAGCAGATATAGGAGAAGAGGTTTTTGCGCTTGGATACCCATTAACAAATTACATGGGGAAGGATATTAAATTTACAGATGGTAAGATAAGTTCAAAAACAGGTTATGATGGAGATATTGCAAATTATCAGACAACTACACCAATACAACCAGGTAATAGTGGAGGTCCACTTTTTGATTATGAAGGAAATTTAATTGCCATTAATGCTGCTAGATTTACTTATGACAATTCACAAAATGTTTCTTATTCTATAAAATCAACTTACCTTAAAAACTTAATTGATGTTTTGCCTGTAAACTTAAGATTACCGCATAATAAAGATATAAGAGACCTAAAATTAACAGAAAAAATAAAAGTGATATCAGATTATGTAGTACTTATTAGAATAAAATGATTATTATATTTGTAAAAAACAAAAACCACCCTAGAAGGTGGTTTTCTTATTTTTTGCAGTGAGGAAGGGATTCGAACCCCCGAAACGATTTCTCGTTTACACGCTTTCCAAGCGTGCGCCTTAAGCCACTCGGCCACCTCACTAATTATTTTGCAAATCTATCAAATTTAATTACTTATTTCCCCTCTCAAAGAAATAGAAAATTGTTTTCTTACTGCTTCAGGGTTTAATCCTTTTCCTAACAAATACATTAGTTTTGTAATAGCGCTTTCAGTAGTCATATCAAAAGCGCTAATAACTCCTATCTTTTCTAATTCAGAGCTGTTTTCATACTTAGATTGTTCTACACTTCCTTTTAAACATTGGCTGCAATTTACAATTACTTTATTCTGAAGGATTGCTTGCTTAATAATGTGTAAAAATTCCTTATCAGAACTTAAATTACCGGAACCAAAACTTTCTAATACAATAGCTTCTGATGAGTTAATAATAACACTTATAATTTCATTTTTCAGCCCAGGAAAAAATTTAATTAATGATACATTTCCATTCAGATGAGTAGAAATTTTTAGGTCTTCATCAGTTTTTTTTCTGATAAGGTTTCTATTATATTTTATTTTTATACCAACTTCTGCAATTTCCGGAAAGTTAGGAGATTCAAAAGCTTCAAATTGTTCAGTATTTACTTTTACAACTCTATTTCCTCTCAATAATTTATCTTCAAAATAAACGCATACTTCCGAAATTTTATCAGATGCTGCAATCTCAATAGATGTAATTAAATTCTCTTTTGCATCTGTTCTTCTGGCGCCAATTGGTATCTGACTTCCAGTTAGTATAACAGCTTTGTTTAACCCTTCTAACATAAAAGATAAAGCAGATGCGGTATAAGACATTGTGTCTGTTCCGTGTAAAATTACAAAGCTATCGTACTGATTATAATTTTCTGAAATCAGATTAGCAATCTCAATCCAGTTTCCTGCTTTCATATCAGAAGAATCAATAGCGTGTTTTGTAGAAACATGATCTATTGATGCATCACAATCATTTAATTCTGGAAAAAAATTGAGTATCGAATCAAAATTAAAAGGAACTAATGAATCAGATCTCTTTTTTTGCATTCCGATAGTACCACCAGTATATATTAATAATATTTTCTTCATCATATTTTAAATAAATCAGAAGCATTTTTTGTTGTAATATTTGCTATCTTTAAAAAACTTACTCCTTTTATTTCTGATAATTTTTCTGCAATATTAATAATATATTTACTTTCATTCCTTTTTCCTCTGTTGGGTGTTGGAGTTAAATAAGGAGAATCTGTTTCTAAGATAAGATGTTTCAAATCAATATCTTTTATTATTTTATCTACCCCTGCATTTTTAAAAGTTAAAACTCCACCAATTCCCATATAAAAATTTTGTAAATCAATTACTCTTTGTGCATCTTCCTTACTCCCTGTAAAACAATGAAAAACTCCACTTAAATTTTCATCATTTAGTTTTTCAACAATTTCTATAGCTTCTGCAAAAGAATCCCTAACATGAATAACAATAGGTAGTTTATGTTTCTTAGCAAGTTCAATCTGAAAAGTAAAAGCTTCCTTTTGTATTTCAAGTGTGCTTTTGTCCCAATACAAATCGAGTCCGATTTCTCCGACAGCAATAAATTGTTCTTTTTGTAGCATTTTTTCTACATGCAAAAGTTCCTTTTCCATTGTATCTGACTTTACATCACAAGGATGAAGACCCATCATTGCAAAGCAATTTTCCGGATATTTTTCACATAACTTAAGCATGTCATATGTCGTTTCCGAGCTGATATTTGGTAATAATAATTTATCAACTCCTACCTTTACTGACTCCTCAATAACTAAGTCAATATCCTCCGAAAATTGTTTCAGATAAAGATGTGTATGCGTATCTACTAACTTCATACTGCAATATTAGGATAAATTCTTTAGTTTTACAGCTGTGCAAAAAACATTAAAAATATTAGTTGTCAGATTTAGTTCGATAGGAGATATCATTCTGACCACTCCAATTATCAGATGTATAAAACAACAACTTTCAGCAGAACTGCATTTTATCACTAAAGATAAACATAAAACGTTAATTGAAAACAATCCACACCTTGATAAAGTTTACACAATAAAAAATTCAGTAAATGAGATTTCTGAAACATTAAAATCAGAAAATTATGATTATATAATTGACTTACATAATAATATCAGATCAAACAAATTAAGAAGAATTTCCAAGCATTATATTAAGTACAAAAAAGATAATTTTAAGAAATTTCTACTTACAAAATTTTCAATAAACAAATTAAAAAATATACATACAGTAGATAGATATTTTTATGCTGTAAATAAAATTGGGGTTAAAAATGATAATAAGGGATTAGAATTTTATTTTTCAGAAAATGATAAAATTGATTTAAGTATTCTCCCAGACCAATTTATAACTTTTGCTATAGGCGGGACTCATTTTACAAAAAAACTACCTAAAGAGAAAATAATATCTATTTGTAAAAAGAGAAAAGAAAATATTATTTTAATTGGAGGAAAAGATGATTCCGAAATTGCTAAAGAGATTGAAAAATCTTGCGAAAATGTAATCAATGTTTGCGGAAAATATAATATAAATGAGTCTGCATACATTGTAAAAAATTCTGATTTACTTCTTACTCATGATACTGGAATGATGCATATTGCGGCTGCATTTAAAATGAAAATATATTCTGTTTTTGGTGGCACTCACCCAAGTTTAGGATTTACTCCTTATTTGCCAAATCCGGAAAATAAAATTATTCAATTAGAAGAGTTGTCGTGTAGGCCTTGCCACAGATATGGTAAAGATAGTTGCCCAAAAGGACATTTTAAATGTATGAATTTAATAGATGAAAATCTATTTAGTGAATAAAGCTTTTAGTTCTGTAGCGTCTTCTGCTTTCATTTTCCCTGCCAAAATTAAAGAGAGTTGTCTTCTTCTGAGTGCGGCACCAAATCTTTCTTGTTCTATTTTTGTTTCCGGTTCTACTTCTGGTACTTTAGCTGGTTTACCCATATTATCCACTGCAACAAAAGTGTAAATAGCTTCATTACATTTTGTTTTGCTACCAGATTGCATGTCTTCCGTCCAAACATCAATTATTATTTCCATTGAGGATGAAAAAGATCTGGAAATATTTGCTTCTAAAGTGACAATACTCGCTTTAGGAATTGGATGCCCAAAGGATACATTATTTACCGCAGCGGTAACACATGTTCTTCCGCAATGTCGTTGTGCGCAAACAGCTGCTACTATATCCATCCAATGAAGGAGTCTTCCTCCCATCAAATTATTTAAGTTATTTGTATCGTTAGGAAGTACAATTTCTGTTTGTACTGTTCTGGATTCTTGAGGATTTTTTTTCATTTTTTATAAAGAAAGTAACCAAGCGGATTTTTTTTCTGATCTGAGTTCATCTAAAGAAATGATGGCCTCTTCTTTTGTTTCAAAACTATCAAAACAAACTCTGATTAATCCACCTTTGGTTTTGCCAATAATGGATGAGTTGTAGTTTTCTTTTTGTAATTGTTTTACAAATTTATTAGCATTTTTTTCCTTACTAAAAGCTCCTGCAATAATAAAATACTTTTTTTCTAAGGATTTTTCTTCAATTACTATTTCCTCTCCCACTATTTCTTTTGTTTCTGTAATTTCAGGAACAATTTCAATTTCTGAAGTTTCTTCTATTTGCTTAGTATTTTCTACTTCTTTATTTTCAGTTTCAAAAACAGAAAGAGGATTCATTGTAGCCATCTGAGAATAGATGTTATTTATTCTATCTTCTTGAGTAATGCTAATTAAAGAAAGTCCAATTATCGGAATTAAAATAGCTGCAGCTCTCCAAGATTTTCTTCTCCCTTCTTTTGTTGAAATAGGCGTTATAATTTTCTCAACTTCCTTTTCAATTTTGTTTATTTTCTTGATTTTTTCTGATGAAAGTCCGAAAGAATTCATATTATAATTTATAAAAGAATCTTGTAAAAATAAAATATTATTGTCTAAACCAACCGAAAGTAATCCTACTTTTTCAATTCTAAAAGTTCGGACAGTTTTTAATCTTGTATTTATTTTATTTACAAAATCAGTTAGAATACCTTTACTTTCTTCATTTGTAATTCTTTCAGAAATAGCAATATGATTTATAAGTAAACCATCATTTTTGTTCAGATTTTTATTAAACAGTATTTCTTTTGAGGGAGGATAAATTGTCCCAGTAATCTCATTTAAAGTTGCAGATTTATTGTTTCCTACAAAGCCACCAAATTCAGGAATAATCACACAATCATGAAGGAAAAGTAATTCTGAAATATATATATCAACTGATTTTTTCATTAGTGCTAAATTATACATTTTTCTCATGAAACTCTACAATCTTTTCAATATCTTCAATTCTATCTACAGAAAGAGCATCTAATTTAGTTATTCCTACTTTAATTTTATACTTATTATCTAACCATCTTAGCTGTTCCAGATTTAATTTTTCTTCTGTTTTACTTTTAGGTAAGTTTACGATTTTCTGTAAAACATCTGATTTAAAAGCGTAAATACCAATATGTTTAAAGTAATCTCTTTCCGAAAATTCTATTTCATTTATTACAGAAGTTCTGTAAAAATCATCAGCAAAACCATCAGTATTAATCTTCACTTTTACTTTGTTCTCATCTGTAAAATTTTCAAAATTATTAAATCTCTTTGATAGAGTAGCTATCTGTGTACTTTCTTCATTAAAAAGTTGAATTACTTGATTAATTTGTTCCGGATTTATAAAAGGTTCATCACCCTGAATATTTACAATTACATCAAAATTCCTTTCTATTTTTTCTGCAACTTCTCCGCATCTATCCGTTCCACTTTCATGATTTTTAGAGGTCATTATTACCTTCCCTCCAAAACTTTTTACATGAAAAGAAATCCTCTCATCATCTGTAGCAACAATAACCTTTCTTAGTTGTTTGCACTTAGAAGCTTGCTCGTAGACTCTTTGTATCATACTAGTTCCCATTATATCTGCAAGAGGTTTACCAGGAAGTCTGCTGGAATTATATCTAGCCGGTATTATCCCTAAAACTTTCATTTATATTTTCATATTACATTGCAGAGCTATTGTTCGTGGAGGCATCATGTTTGTTGGTCGAGTCATATATTCTCTGTTTAGTAGGTTATTTATAATTAAAGAAATTTTTGTTGTATTATTTAATTGGTATGAAGTCCTAATATCAACAATAAAATCACCATTTGTAAATTTCTCTCTCGCCTGATTTACATCAGGAATTGTACTAGCCATTAAAGGATCAACAAAAATAGCATCAACATTTTTCATAAAATCATTATATCGGAAACTACTACCAAATGCAAGTTTTTTATATGTTATTTCTGCATCTAATTTTGCAATGTGTTTGTACCTATATTTTAAAACAGTTGTATCCGAACTACTGTTATTATATGTTAAACTATCTGTAGATGGGAAATAAAAACTCCCATCCGTTAAAATGTAATTATTTACATAATAAACAGAATTTGGATCTAATGATTGTGTATTCATATATGTATATCCCGCTAAGATATTTACTCCTATTTCAGAATTTATATTTCCATGCCCTGTAAAGGAGAATTCCATACCGCTAACTCTCGTTTTCCCAACATTTACTGATTTAAATCCAATCCCTTGATACACTAATTCTCCAAGACTGTCCATTGTAAAACTTACTGTATCTCCCCAAAATCCAAAATTAAACTCCATCATATCATCATACTCCATATTAAAGACTGCAGCATCCAAATACCCCATCCAATTTCCTAGTTTTATACCTTGCTTTAATCCTAGTTCCACACTAAATCCAGTTTCTGGTTTTAGTTCAGGGTTTGCGTATAGTTCAATACCAGAATAAGTTGTAGAGATAAACATTTCTGCCATAGATGGGAATCTGAATCCTTGCCCCCAAGATGTCCTTAAATAAGTAGCTTCTGCTATCTGATAATTTGCTCCTGCCCTAAATACTGGTTTTGATTTTGCAAATGTGTTTATTGAATCACCATCAATAATAAACATTTCTTCTGAACCTACTCTAAAAAATTCGTATCTACTACCAAAGGACAGGTTTAATTTATTCCATTTTTTATCTAGTTGAGCATAAAGAGAATGGTTTCTTCTGAAGTTATTACCTTGAAACAAATCAGATTTTGCTAATACTAATTCGTTTGTTGTTCCTGTAGTAAACCTTATATCAAGATGACGAAAATTATGCTGCCATTGATAATCAGTATAGTAGGTTTCAGATGCATTATCTTGTTCATTATCCTCTCCATCTACACTATTGTCATTTATTACTTTTAGGTATCTTGTTCGGAAGTTATGTGTGTTATTTTCACCAACATATTGTATAAATGGGTCAATGTTATATGTATCCCCGTTTGTTGTAGTAACTGATGAATCTAGTGGAATGTAAGCCTCATCTAATCCATTCCAAATTATTGCAGATCCGGTAGATTGAAATAAGAAATTACCATTCAACCCATATGACAACCCTGAATATTTTTTTGAGTGGTAATTAGTGTTAAAATTAAATCTTTTTCGGTCTGTAATTTCTCCATATCTATATCCATCATCCTGAAAATAATTCCCTCCAATAGTTAAATCTAAATTACCTAACTTTCTGGAATGAGAAAATTCAGTTCCATAATATTGTTGCCTGCTATCTCCCCACCAATTTAACACATCTCTCTTTGCATGGTCAGTAACTCCAAAATGAGTTGTAATTTTAGTAAATCCTGCTGAAGAGTGTTTTTCAATCTCTGATTGTTTTGGGAATGCAGTTCTGATATTTATAACTCCATTTAATGCAGAAGAACCATATAAAGCAGAAGAAGCTCCTTTTATTACTTCTATTTGATTAATGTTTTCTGTTGCAATAAGCTTCCATTGTACTTGACCCGCATCACCAGAAATTAATGGCATATCATCCACCATTACAAGTACTCGACTTCCTGCTCCATAACTCCATCCGCTACCACCCCTAATATTTGCTTGTCCATCTGTTATATTAACCCCAGGAACTTGGTCCATAGCGGTTTGGATATTCGTAGTGTTTTTATTTTCAATTAACGAAGGACTTATTACTTCCATTGAAACTGTAATCTCTTCAATTTTTTGTTCAAATTTTCCTGCAGAAATTACAACTGTTCCAATCTGCTGTGTTGCGGACTTCATTCTGATATTGAAATTTGTTTTTCCTTCAATATTTTTTATAATTGTTTCATATCCAATATATTTAAATATGATTGTTTTTTCATTTTCTTTTAAATTTAATGTAAACTCACCATCTAAATTGGTTGTTGTTCCATTAGTATTACTTAATATAACATTTACGCCAATTAAAGCTTCTTTAGTATTTTCATCTGTAATAGTTCCTGTTATATTTTGAGACTTAGATGTATAAAAAGAAACAAAAAGGATAATAGATAGATATTTTCTCATATTTTTACATTTTAAAACAGACAAAGATAATCATTTGAATGAATTACGAAAGTGATTTAATATACAAGATAGCTATCTCTCAGATAAAAGGTGTGGGAGACATTACTGCCAAAAAATTAATTTCGCATTGCGGAAGTGCAGAAGCTGTTTTTAAGGAAAGTAAAGAATCCTTAGAAAAAATACCAAATTTTAATAGAAACATTATTGATTCAATTAATTCTTCTGAAATATTAAAACAAGCTGAACAAGAAATTGAGTTTATGATGAAAAATTCAGTAAATCATCTTTTCTATACAGATAAAAAATATCCAAATAAGTTAAAATTATGTGCAGATTCGCCAATAAATATTTACTATAAAGGGGATATAGATTGGAATAATAATAGATTTATTTCTGTTGTAGGAACAAGAAAATGCACACAATTTGGTAAAGAATTTACAGAAAATCACAGATTTGTTATCTGTAAAACCTTTACATATTGATGAGATAAAACAAAAGTTAAATTGGACAACTTCAAAAATATCAAAACATCTTTTAGGGATGGAATTTAAGAGTATAATACTATCTTTGCCAGGAAAGATTTATAAAAGACGAATGTAAAGCATATTTCTAATTAAAAAAATACTATACATTTGCCGAAATTTTAGTAAAAAAACAAACTTAAATAATATAAAATAATGGAAAACAAAATTCACGATTTTATGGAATCAGTAAAAGCAAGAAACGCTTATGAGCCTGAGTTTTTACAAGCTGTAGAAGAAGTAGCAGAAGCTATTATTCCTTTTATGGAAGAAAATCCAAAGTACAATAACAAAATGTTGTTGGAAAGAATGGTAGAACCAGAAAGAGTACTAATGTTCAGAATTCCATGGTTAGATGATAAAGGAAACACTCAAGTAAACAGAGGATACAGAGTAGAATTTAACTCTGCAATTGGCCCTTATAAAGGAGGTTTGAGGTTTCATCCATCTGTAAATTTATCTATCCTTAAATTTTTAGGATTCGAGCAAGTATTCAAAAATTCACTTACAACATTACCAATGGGTGGAGGTAAAGGAGGTTCTGATTTTAATCCTAAAGGAAAATCGGACAATGAGGTAATGAAATTTTGTCAATCTTTTATGACGGAATTATGTCGTCATATCGGTCCAAATACGGATGTTCCTGCTGGGGATATTGGTGTTGGTGGTAGAGAAATCGGATTTATGTTCGGGCAATATAAAAGAATCAGAAACGAATTTACTGGAGTACTTACTGGTAAAGGAATGAGTTGGGGAGGTTCTTTAATAAGACCAGAAGCAACAGGTTACGGAAATGTATATTTTGCACAAAATATGTTAGCTACAAAAGGAGATGATTTTCATGGTAAGACTGTTGCAATTTCTGGTGCTGGTAATGTAGCACAATACGCTTGTCAAAAAGCTACAGAGTTAGGATCTAAAGTGGTAACTCTTTCTGATTCTTCAGGATATATTTATGATGCTAATGGAATTGATGCTGAGAAATTATCATTTGTAATGGATCTTAAAAATGTAAGAAGAGGAAGAATTAAAGAATATGCTGATCAATTTGGTTGTGAATTCCATGCAGGAGAAAGACCTTGGGGAGTAAAATGTGATGTTGCTCTTCCATGTGCTACACAAAACGAACTTAATGGAGATGAAGCCCAGACTTTAGTTGATAATGGATGTATCTTGGTTTCTGAAGGAGCAAATATGCCTTCTACACCTGAAGCAATTGAAGTATTCCAAAAAGCAAAAATATTATTTGCTCCAGGAAAAGCATCAAATGCTGGTGGAGTTGCTACTTCTGGTTTAGAGATGAGCCAAAACTCATTAAGAATGAGCTGGACTAGAGAAGAAGTGGACGATAAACTTAAACAAATTATGGGAGATATTCATTCTTCTTGTACAGAATATGGAACAGAAGGTGATTTTACTGATTATGTAAAAGGAGCTAACATTGCAGGATTTGTAAAAGTTGCAGATGCTATGTTAGATCAGGGGGTTGTATAGTTTTATTATTATAGTATATTTCAAAAGGAGGCTTTTGCCTCCTTTTTTTATTTGTGTACTTTTGTACTCCCAAAAAATAAATTATGTACGGTAAACTTAAGCAACAACTACAGACAGAACTTGATAACATTA
>Ga0206679_10002346_pt1 | contig 15048 bp, 11 predicted proteins | sample M110012015metaG_FD_155464 | JGI IMG/M metagenome (GOLD analysis project Ga0206679, IMG submission 155464) | Ammonia-oxidizing marine archaeal communities from Monterey Bay, California, United States - M1 100m 12015 | ecosystem: Environmental > Aquatic > Marine > Intertidal zone | place: USA... | reverse complement strand
TCTACGATCCGGTTTTGGCTGGCGAATTATGTTCCTTGGCGCAAAGTTATTCCGTTGACTTCCGTGTCGATTCCATTGGCGTTTATTGGAGGTCTTCTTCATGTTGAGAAGCATGTTCTATTGATCGTGCTGGGAGCATCCTTGGTTACGGCTGGAGCTCTTTCCGTTTTGCGGTTTAAAGAATCTCAGAAGCCAGTTTTATCTAAAGGTGGTGTTAGGGCACTCACATTAATGGCGGGTGCGATAGCTGGTTTTCTCGCCGGACTTGTCGGTATTGGTGGAGGGATTTTCCTTGCGCCGATTTTGTTGCTTTTCAAATGGGACACTCCAAAGAAAATAGCAGCCACGTCATCGGCTTTTATCTTAGTAAATTCTATCGCCGGCCTTTCTGGACAGTTGATTCAAGGGCATGTGTTCATGGACTGGGCGTTTATGCTCCCTTTGGCACTTGCGGTGTTTGTAGGCGGACAAATAGGCGTGAGGCTTACGGTCAAAACTTTAAATCCGAGACTTGTGAAAGCTCTCGTGGGCCTTCTAATCATTTTCGTTGGTGTAAGAATCCTTTGGACAGAATTTTCATGAGAAAGGCTCTCTTTCTGACGTGTTTGTCTGCTTAAGGAATTGCATTTTGGTTTCGTGCGCCAAAGAAGCTCCGGTTTCCGATAGACGAATGAAGGCAGAGCAATTGATGACTGGTGCCTTCGATTCTCTATCTGTAATCCAAATTGCTTTTTTGAAAACGGAAAATATCGACTATGAAATTTTTGAGACCGAGTTATTACAATTTAGCCGACTGGGCTGAATTCAATGAAAATGTCTCGTAAATCAACATCTTTGAACGATGAATAAATTCGAATCCATTTACTGGGGAATGGCGGCAGAGGTAGCCTCGTGCAGAAGAGAGTCGTGGGATTTAGCGCCTCAAGAAACGGTGGCGTCTTTTAAAATCAAACTTCTCAACAAATACCCTGGTCTAATAGAACTAGCGAGTATTAAATTTGCAGTCAATGATGAGTATGCTACTGATAATCACAAAATCAATAATGGCGAAGAAGTAAACGTAATCCCCCCAGTTAGCGGTGGCTGATCGACAATGACTCCCTCAATCGACATAGTAATCACCTCGGAACGTCTTGATATTTTGAAGGCGGAATCTTTTGTGGCAGATGATGCGCTGGGAGGAGAGGTGATTTTCATTGGAAGAGTTCGAAATCACTCCAAAGGCAAAGTTGTTGTTCAGCTGGATTTCGAAGCTATGGAAGGTATGGCGATCAAGGAGATGAGGAAAATTGCCTCGACGGTTCTTGAACGTTTTGCAGTCAAGAAAGTCGCTATTCATCATGCTACTGGTAAATTGGAAATTGGTGAAATTCCAGTAGTTATTGCTGTTGGGGCGGCCCACCGAACAGCAGCCTTCGAGGCTTGTCAGTATTGCATTGACACATTGAAACAAAACGTTCCGATCTGGAAAAAAGAGATCTTTTCTGATGGAGAAGAATGGGTGAGTCCGACGCCTTGATTGCGACTTTGCTTCTTATCAGCATTAAATCCACACAGCTGCGCAACTCCTCAAATTATTTCGATCTTGCTCGAAATTCGAACGAACCGATTGGTTTTTACTTTTAGCCAGTCACAATAACAATACCATGGCCAAAGGACAAGACGCAAAGAAGGCAGATAAAAAGGAATCTGCGCTGACCGCTAAAGAGAAGAAAGCTTTAAAGAGAGAAAAGAAGAAGAATAAGAGTTACGATTAGATGATTATGCATTTTGTTGCTATTTGTTTGGTATAGCTCGATCTATTTTTAGACACGTCTAAAAATATTCCTAGTTTCGCAGAAATATTCATGTTAGATGAAGCTGCGTATCTCTACAATTCTCATTCTCTTATTGTCTTTAGCTGTAATTGGCTGTCAGAAACTTCTGCCCAAAGCGCCTGAATCTCAGGACGTACTGGCAGAACCAATCGAAGGCCTGTCTTCTAATCAGATGCTTTTTCACCTTGCCGGTGATGGAGAGTTTGCCCGAGTTTTTTCGGCAGAAGATGGCTTAGGGCCAATATTCGTTCAGGCGTCTTGCGAAAGCTGTCATGTGGGTGATGGCAAAGGAAACCCATCCAATAACCTTACTAGGTTTGGCCGCTATGAAAACGGTAGTTGGTCGGGCGTTCCACAGCTCGGTGGGCCACAACTTCAGCATCGCTCCATTCTCAATTATGCTCCAGAGGAGTTGCCAGCGGGAGTGGAGAGCTCGCAGTTTATTGCGCCCAACGTAACGGGACTCGGTTACTTCGCTGCGGTAATTGACGATGATATCGTAGCAATGGCTGATCCAGATGATTCCGATGGTGACGGTATTAGCGGCACGTATAACATGATTTTACCTCCAGCAGGAATTGAACTGGATCCTAGATACCACACCTTTAATTTGTTTGGACAACGAATCGGTCGATTTGGAAGAAAAGCTGCTTCGATCAATCTAACCATGCAGACCGTAGGCGCTTACAAGCAAGACATGGGTATCACCTCGGATTTTGACACCCAAGATCCTGTTAACATGGCTGAAAGCGGTTTTGGCGATGACCAAACACCAGATCCAGAAATCCCTGCGGAAACTGTCAATAAAGTGGTCTTCTACCTTCAGACCTTAAAAGAGCCTGCACGACGCGATATTGATAATGTAGATGTGATCGCCGGTGAAAGCCTCTTTACAGAAATAGGTTGTGAATCCTGCCACAAGTCTACGCTTTGCACAGGACCATCAGAGATTGAAGCCCTTGATCAAGTCGATTTCTATCCGTATACGGATATGCTTTTGCACGACATGGGCTCCGATTTGGATGACAATTATACCGAAGGCACCGTTGAGACTTATGAATGGCGTACAACTCCACTTTGGGGATTGGGCCTACAACAAGACAGCCAGGGCAGCGAAACGTATTATCTGCATGATGGAAGAGCGACCACGATTGATGGCGCCATTCAATTCCATGGTGGAGAGGCTGCGACCAGTAGAGCTGCGTATAACGCATTGCCAGGTCCGGAGCAAGATCAATTAATCACCTTCCTCAAATCCCTTTAGGATGAAGTCAAGAAGAGAATTTTTGAAGAGTTCGAAAAATGTGGCGATCATAGCTTGCTGTGCGGGGTCGGCTAGTCTATTGTTGGAGAGTTGTGGGTCTGTGAAATACGCCCCTTATGGCGTAAACAAGAATTTGCTCAGCCTTTCTAAAGCGGAATTTGAAAAACGAGATTTTGTCCTGGTTGACTTTCCAAAACTGCTTGCGCCTTTGTATATCAAGAAAGTCAGCGACATTGAATACCGCGCATTTCTCATGCTCTGCACGCACAAACAATGTACGATTATGGCCAACGGTGCGATTCTCGCCTGTCCATGTCACGGAGCTGAGTTTTCTAGCTTAGGCAAAGTCTTGCAAGGTCCGGCGGAAAAAGATTTGGCAGAATATCCTGTAGAAATTCTTGAGGAAAAAATCATCATCAATGCTGGTCCAAATGAATAGTCTGAAGCACTTATTAATCGGATATGCAGTTTTGCTTGGAGCGCAAAGTTTCGCCCAAGTCGACACCTTGGTGACCAACCAAGACGCGATCTATAACCGACCATTTATTGGTCTTGGAGAATCTCGCACCGCCGTGGGAGGTTATCTTGAGGGCAACACGAATTACTTCTCAGAAGATGGTGTAAGTGAAGGGCTAAGCATGGAGCTTCGTCGCTTCAATATTTTCCTCTACGCCCCCGTGGGACAACGAATTCGTTTTCTGTCAGAATTGGAGTTTGAGCATGGAACGGAAGAGATCGCCTTGGAAACCGCCCAGCTGGACTTTGAAATCAATCCGCAGTTGAACTTTCGAGCTGGAATCATCTTACCCTCAGTGGGTTATGTGAATACCAATCACGATTCACCAAACTGGGAATTTGTCGAAAGACCTATTTCATCCACCGACTTGATTCCAACGACACTTTCTGAAGTTGGTTTTGGTTTGCATGGAAAGCTTTATCCAAGTGAAAAATCAATCTTCAGCTATGGTGTTTTCCTCACGAATGGCCTTCAAGACGGGGTTATTCTCAATACAGAAGGCAGGACGAATCTAGCCTCAGGTAAGACCGAAGAGCTCTTTGCAGAAGACAACAACGGGGTGCCGATGATGAATGGACGCGTGAGTTATGCTCACAGAAGTATCGGCGAGCTTGGGCTGTCTTACTACGGCGGTGTCTACAATACTTTCAGAATCGAAGGTGAAGAAGTTGATGTGCGAAGACAATTGTCCGTGATTTCAGCTGACTATTCTTTCTCGGTCAAGAAGCTCAGCGTGAGGGGAGAAGTGGTCTCTGTGACCGTTGACGTTCCCGACGATATCGAGGAATTATACGGCGAAAAGCAGTTAGGAGGGTTTGTGGATTTTGTCTATCCGATCTATCAAAAGCCCATCCTCCGATTTGAAAACGCCATGATAAATGCCGCGCTGCGCATCGAATCTGCGGATTTTAACCAAGGCGCGTTTTCGACCAATATCGACACAGAGATTGGAGATGAGATGAAAGGCTTTGCTGTTGGACTTAGCTTTCACCCAAAGCCTGGAACGCTTATTCGTGCCAACTACAGATACCACTTAGTGACGGATGTTCTTGGTAATCCTGCAGCTAGATTGGCAGGGTTTCAGTTTGGGTTGGCGAGTTACTTCTGATTTTGACTTTGTGAAGATCATTAGTGGCTTGGCTCAAACGATCACATAGAATTCATCTTCAAGTTGATATTGAAAGTCAAAAGAGAAAGCCGCTTCCCTACGTCGGCTGACGAATTGGAAACGGCTATCATTCAGAATAATACCCCAATGAGCCTGGTAGCATATGGGGTCATTTGAAAGTTTTAAAAGGGCTTAGGCAGTTTCTGCCTCTTGACTTTCATTGATAATCTTCTGTTGTTCGTTGCTGGGAAGCTGAGTGTACTCGCTAAACTCACCGTTGTAGCTTGCCTTTCCTTGAGTCATCGAACGAAGACTTGTTGTGTAACGATACAAATGGACCAAAGGCACTTTTGCCTTGATCTCCGTGTAACGCCCTTTTGAACCCATACCTTGAATGATGGCACGACGACCTTGTAGATCGGTCATGATATCACCTGCATGGTCTTCGGGCACTAGAATTTCCACATTGTAAATGGGCTCAAGTAGCCTAGGTTGAGCATCGTGGAATGCATCTCTAAATGCATGAGCGCCAGCAATCTGGAAAGCCATATCATTGGAGTCTACCGGGTGCATTTTGCCATCGTAGAGGATGACTCGAATGTCTCGAACGTACGACCCGGTGAGCGGACCTTGTTCCATTTTGCTTTTGACACCTTTGAGCACTGCCGGTATGAATCGCACATCGATGGAACCACCAACGATGCAGTTGAAGAACTGGAGATGACCTCCCCAATCCAACTCGATGAGTTCACGGCCACGTATATTGAAGCCTTGAGGATCTGGAGCACCCTCGTAATAGGGCTCGATCTTCATATGTACTTCCGCAAATTGCCCGCTGCCGCCGGATTGCTTTTTGTGTCGGTAAACCGAATTCGCTGATTTTTGAATGGTTTCACGATAAGGGATTCTTGGCTTGTCAAACACAACTGGTAGATTGTGAATATGCTCAAGTGTCCATTTGGTCGTTGCCATATGGAGTTCACCTTGGCAATTTACAATCAGCTGTCTGTGCTCTTTGCTGTAGTGGTATTTAAACGTTGGGTCTTGTTCATGAATCTTCTTAAGCACTTCACCTAAGCGCTCGTTGTCGTTCTTGTTTACCGCATTGATGGTAGAACGCATTCTTGGTTTTGGAAAATTTATTGGTCTGATTTTGATGTCGTCAGGCAGTGCGTGAAGGGTGTGGTTGGTATCGGAGTTTTTGAGCTTAACTGTGGCACCGATATCTCCGGCCTTGAGCGAATCAACAGCGTGGCGTTCTTTGCCATCCATGACAAACAACTGATTAATGACTTCCAACTGGTGGGTGTCGCTATTCTTGAGTTGAGAGCCCTTTTTCAATTCTCCTGAAAGAACTTTGAAGTAAGAGATCTTGCCAATGCTAGGTTCGTACTCTGTGCGGAAGACAAAGGCTACTGCTGGCTTCTCAACTCCTGAGTCGATAATATTACCCTCTTCGCTTTGCTCAAGTGGCATTTCTGTATAGGAAGGAGCTACGTTGTCGATAAAACCCATCATGCGCCCGCTACCCATGTTGTTGAGTGCCGACATGCAGAAGATTGGGAATACCTCATGATTCATCATCCCTACTTTCAAACCTTGTCGTAGTTCATCTTCATTGAGTTCTCCTTTCTCAAAATATAATTCCATTAACGCCTCATCGTTCTCCGCTGCCTTTTCCACCAACTCGTTGTGTAACAGGTTTGCTTTTTCTTTTTGATCATCTGGAATCGCAAGCTTATCGGGCTTTCCGCCATCTGGACCAAACTTGTACATAATCATTTTGAGCAGATCGATGATGCAGTTAAATCCTTTACCAGCATTCACTGGATACTGCATGAGCACGGCATTACTGCCGAAATGATCATTAATCGAAGACAAAGTTATCTCAAAATTAGCGTTAGCGTGATCGAGTTGATTGACCGCAAAGATGACCGGCTTGCGATATTTATCGACGTGGTTCCAAACGAGCTCGGTACCCACTTCTACGCCGTTTTGTGCGTTGATGAGCATGACACAGGTGTCGGCTACTCTAAGCGAACTGACGATCTCGCCTACGAAATCATCTAATCCAGGAGTGTCTACAATATTAATCTTGTAGTTTCTCCACTCGGTGTGCAGAGGTGTGGCGAAGACAGACATGCCACGCTCGTGTTCGATTTCATGAAAATCGGAAATCGTGTTTTTGTTTTCTACTGTGCCTCTACGGTTAATGAGGTTGGCTTCAAAGAGCATAGTTTCGGCAAGCGTAGTCTTGCCGCTTTTCGCCCCTCCCACCAAAACAATGTTTTTGATGCGGTTTGAATCAAAGACTTTCATCGGAGAACTGATTTTGGTTAATAATCAATTGGCTTGTTCCCACCGGAATCGAAGTCTTTCGGGGGCGCCGTCTCAAAAGCGCGGCCGAGGGTGTAGAAAAGGGTAGGAATCCCCTAAAGTTAGACAACCTTAGCCAGAAAGTCAAGCAACCTAAATGCCTGATAATCAAAAGAGTTTGTATTTCCACATGTTCTTCGACCAATGCCTATTTTTAGGCCATGGGAAAACAGATTTGTGTGATTGGCAATGCTGAACCAACGCCAGAACAATACCAGTTGGCGCTTGAAGTTGGGAGAATAATTGCACAAACAGGACACGTTTCGATCACGGGAGGACGCTCTGGAGTGATGGAGGCAGTGGCAAGAGGCGCTAAAATAGAAGGAGGTGTTTCTGTCGGAATTCTACCTTCTGACGACATGTCTGATTCCAATGAGTTTAACACTATCAATATACCGACAGGAATGGGTTATACGCGAAATGCGCTGAACATCTACGCGGCGGATTTAGTCATTATCGTGGGCGGATCGACCGGAACGCTTAACGAAATGACCTTTGCCTGGATGTATGCTAAACCGATGTACGCGATACTTGGAAGTGGAGGTTACGGTGAAGAATGGATAGGAAAGTCCTTTGACGATAGAAGGGAAGACAAAATTAAAGGTGTGGCTCTTGATCAGCTGTCTGGCCTTCTCACTAACCTGGATTGATCATTTCTGTTCTAGGATGATTGATGATTGTGGTAGTTCCTTTTATGTGTTCGGCAAATGCAAGATATGTAATGGCGCTCCAAAGAGAGCCTAGAATCGTAGTAACGATTTAGATCACGAGCCATAGATTCTGAAGCGAAATCGGATTCTCAGATTTCTTGGCCTTGACAGGTGACACGGACAATGAATCACTAAAAGATCTTCTTCATGTACCACGAAGACCCTACTAATCCCTTAAGAAATGAAGTAAGTGGTGCTGTCAACGCTGCCTCCTCTTAAAAGAAAATCACCAGGACCAGACCCTGATTAATTGTTTTCAAGGCTTTTACCTTCGATTCTTCCAAGACGTTTTTGAGCTTTATCCATGTTTTAATCGTCGATCAAATTAGACAGGGCCTGGCTCGACCAGGTTAAGCTCCTTGTCGCTACATTATGGTGAAAAACTAGAATGGAATCAGATTGGCCTGCGCTGGGAAAGGTCTCGTTGTACTTGGTGTTTGCAGTGATACCTGAGCCAATAAACTGAACCCCATCATCTGTAATCCGCTGATAACGCCCATGATTTTGCCCAAAGTCTCCGGCCAAATGAATAACCTCGACACCCTTGTTTTCAACCTCGATTAACTTGGGGTAAATTCCTTTAGCATACGTCATGCTCGGCTCAAATCTCAGCGGGTATCCCGATCCGTCAGTGTTGGCTGCCGTTCCTGCGTCTTGGCATCCATCAATCTCAGCCCAAAGACAGTGGTGAGACATCAATACCAAATGCGATGATTGCACTATTGAATCGCATACTTCCACTATCATTTCAAACTGATCGTTCAAATCCAAAGAGTCCAAGCTATGACCCAAAGGTAAATTGGTATTCAAAACCAAGAAAGTGATTCCATCAAAATGTGCGGCGTAATGTGTCGGTCGATACGTTAGACCAGTGATCCTGTCAAGATTGCCGTGAGCAGAATCGTGATTGCCCAAAGCCCAATGCGTAGTGGGACTTCTGAGATCAAATAGATCATCGATATGCTCCATGGTCTCTGAATCTTGTGTAGTGTTGGCACAGATGTCACCACCTAGCCAGATTTGATCGTAACAGGATAAGTCAATAGATACAATTCGATTGTCGACTTGGGTCTCGTTTTGGTAAATATGTGAAAGGAATACGTATTCACGTTTGGCATCTTCTCCAACACAATTGGCTAGAAGTAAAATACTGATCAAACTGATTCCTATTTCGCGAAACGGTTTCATTAACTATCAGACAAAGAAATGATTCATTGTAGGTCGAACAAAGGAATAACTGATTAACATCTTCGGTTTCTTCTGGCCTTATAATGACCGTAAATATCAAAAGAAGTTTAACTCAATAACATCTTGTGATTTTAATAGGAGATCTGACACCTATATTTGCCGCTCCCAAAACCAGATCAATGAAGAATTTCGCGCTTACGGGCTTTTTACTGACGATCGGATTATTTGCATTTTCTCAAGAAGCTGAGCCAGATTGGATAGAGCTGATGAAAGACGGGAACCATACTGTACAAGAACTCAGTCAATTGCACGAAGCCTACTGGGCTGATAAGGAGATTACGAAGGGCTGCGGGTGGAAGCCCTTCAAGCGCTGGGAATCTCTTATGGTTGGGCGCCAACATGCGGATGGAACGCCGCTCAAGGGCGAAGATTATATGAAGGTCTATGGTGATGTGAAGACATTTAATGCTTCTCGATCCCCTTCGGGAAATTGGCAAGCGCTTGGGCCTGTGCTCGATGACGTGACAACACGCGAAAACATCAGAGGTGTTGGACGAACGAGCAGTGTGGCTTTTCACCCAACAGACGAGAATACCATTTTCGTGGGATGCCCTGCGGGTGGTGTTTGGAGATCGTACGATGGTGGTGAAAATTGGGAAAGCAATACCGATCAACTACCTTCATTAGGTGTCAGTGCTATTGCCTTCGATCCTTCCAATCCAGAAGTCGTGTATATCGGAACGGGAGATCGTGATGCTAACGACGCGCCAGGTATGGGGGTCATGAAATCAGTAGACGCTGGACTCACATGGGGATTTTCAAACTCAGGACTTGAGGATCTTACTATCGGTGAAATCTTGATTCACCCAATTGAGACAAACATTCTTCTATGTGGCACAAACGACGGAATCTTCCGTTCAACTGACTCAGGAGCATCGTGGCAATATTCTTCGCCAAACACAGCGGATTATCGAGATATGAAATTCAACGCCGGGGATCCTGATGTCGTGTATGCAACAGGTAGCGGTAAGTTCTACAAAAGCACTGATGCTGGTGAAAACTGGAATTGGATCAACGACGGAATTCAAAGTACCTCTAGGATGGTAATTGGCGTCACGCCTGCCAATCCTGATGTAGTCTATGTCTGTGCTGCTTCAACTTACGAATTCCAGAGATTCTACAGATCATCTGATGCTGGTGAGACATTCGAAGTGATGTCAGATTCACCTAATATCCTTGGTTGGGCGGCTGACGGCAGCTCAAGTGGAGGTCAGGCTTGGTATGACTTCTGCATGGCCGCTGATCCACTCGATTCTATGACCGTGTACGTCGGTGGTATTAGGATGAAAAGATCGATTGATGGAGGTGTTACCTGGGAAGACATCAACTCGGGATACCTGCACGTGGATCAGCACGAACTTGAGTTTTCACCATTCAACAAGGACCTGTACTTAGTGAATGATGGTGGTTTTTATCACTACGTAAATAATGAAGATTGGCTTGATATCAGCACCGGTTTGGTCAATGGACAGATCTACAAAATGGGGCAGTCACCTCACAATGGAGCAAAAGCCCTCACAGGATTTCAAGACAATGGGACTTCAGAATATATGGGGGCTCAATGGGTGAGAAGAGGGGGAGGAGATGGCTTCGAATGTTGGTACGACCATACCGATGAGGAATGGCGCTATGGCTCTCTTTATTATGGTAGAATCTACCGAACGAGCCCAGACTTTATCAATCAGCAGATCTGTGGACTCGATGTACTTGGTGTAAATGAAGAAGGAGCCTGGATTACACCGTGGTCGCTTTCACGCCATAACGAAAATCACATGTTTGTTGGCCTTAAAAACGTTTGGCGTTGTACAAATGTGAAGCACCCAGAGCTTGATTCTCTTGTGTGGGAAAAAATCTCCAATAACATCGGAGGCAGCAACAATGTGAATCTAATCGCGATAGAACAATGCGCTTCGAATGAGAACATTGTCTATTCAACAGAAGGTCTGGGTTTGATTTACAGAACGGATAGCGCCTTCATCGACTCACCAACATGGATTGACGCAAGTGGAGATTTGCCATTTGTGGCCCAGCCGGTAACCTGTGTCGAAACTCATCCGTCAGCTGATTCTGTCGCATATATAGGGTTTGACAATCGAGTTTGGAAGAGTACAAACAAAGGAGAAAACTGGACCGATATCAGCGGAACTCTACCAGACGTGAGAGTGAACACCATCGTCTACGACATCAATTCTGACGAAGGTCTTTATGTGGGTACTGACATGGGAGTCTATTACAAAGACGTGACAATGGATGACTGGATTTCATTTGCCATGGGCTTGCCGCTAACGGTTCAAGTTCGTGAGCTTGAAATTTACAATGGCGAAACTCTTGCTGATAGCCGATTGCGCGCAGCTACCTACGGACGTGGCCTTTGGGAATCTGATCTATTTGGTTCAGAAACGTACTACTTCCCAGCGGCAGCGTACTTCCCGCAAGGATCGTATTCGGAAGAGGAGTTTGATAATTTTACTGTTGACATTGCCTTTTATAAAAATTTGCAGCAGGTGACGGTTATTGAATTTACAACAGCTGACATCTACGTCGAGAATGCTGAAATCGATAATTTAGAAGTGAATGGAGACGGTTTGTCGTACACGCTTTCATTGACCATCGATCAGTACGGTCCTATCAAGATATATATAGAAGATCAAGCAGCGATCGATGACTTTGACGTGCTTACAGGGCATTCTGACACTCTTGTGGTGATGTACAATCCTCCACCAGCGCCGTTTGGTCACACAGGTCCTGGCGGACTGGGAGATGACGAAACTCTGGCGATGTGGCTGAGAGCTGATAAGGGCAGTATGACTAATGGAAATAATCCTATAGAAGGCGATGTGATCGATCAATGGATAAATCAAGGAAATGGCCCTGATGCTCTTCAGTCAGATGCTGTGGCTAGACCTACTTTCCTCTCGGAAACGAATGGGATCAACGGTATGGCTGCATTGCATTTTGATGGAGAAGATGATTACCTCATCGCTGAGGGCGTGCTTCCAGGGTCTAATCTTTCCATCTTTTCTCTTGTAGAAGGAGATGAGATCAATTTTAATGCTCACGGCTGGATGGCTTCAGCAAGACAAGACAATGGCTTTGTGTTGCACCCTTGGGAGAATGAGCCTCGCTTTTCGACTATGATGATCGACGATGAAGGAAACTACGCTAATGGCACTCAACAGTACATCGGTGATGCTTCTGCTCCGCACATCTATGGTATGATATACGAGCGTACTGAGTACTATCAGAAGTTCTTTACCATATTCGATGAGAATCGTTGGGAAAACAACGCAGATATTGGTCCACGTGATGCAGGTGTGGCAGTTGACGTTAAATACGGATGGGATTATGACGAGCGTTTTGGTCAAGGAAAGATGAGCGAGCACTTCATCTACAACCGTCGTTTGTATGAGTCTCATCGTACTATCGTGATCAATTATTTGTCTGCAAAGTATGGTGTAGATGCTGGTCTTGTCAAACGCTATTTCCACTCTAGTCGTCCATACGACGTTGCGGGAATCGGAAGAGAAAGCGCGTTTGATATCCACGAAGATGCACAGGGAACAGGCATAGTCCGAATTTCAGATGCTTCGAACATGGGAGATGAGGATTATCTGATTTGGGGCCACGATGGTGCAGCGTATGAATGGGAAGAAGATGGATATCCAATTCTCTCTCAACGTCTGGCAACAACTTGGGGATATACTCAAACTGGCGACCTGGGGGAAGTGATATTTAGAATCGCAGCTTCAGCAATTACAGAGCCAGGAGATGACTTTGGTTTGATAGTTGGTAGCAATGACGATTTCCTGCCTGAAGATATTTTGGATTACTATCCGCTGACATTCGATGGAGATTACTACACAACCACATTAGAGTTTCCGGAGTCTGGTGTGTTCACGCTTGGTGTAGAACCAGTAGTAGCCGTAGAAAACTTGAGTCAAACCGAAATCGCGGTGTTCCCAAATCCATCAGAGGACTTGTTTAATGTGCAGATCAACAACACTTCTCTGAGCGAATTCAAGGTGTTCATTTTCGATGCTTTAGGACGTAAAGTAGAGGAGTTCAAAAGCAGTACGTCAACATTTAGCATCGACTCCAAGGACTGGACGACAGGTAATTATGTTCTGCGAATTGAAGGAGGTGAGCAAGTGATTATTCGTAAGCTCGTGAAGTTTTAGAATTTCATATTCTGATTTGATCATGCAATGCACGGATCATTTAATGAGAATTAGCCTTTGAAGCTTCATCCTCTACAGATGAAAGACGTTGCCAAAGTTCACGACTTCCATTTTTGCCGAGGGGTTTGTTGTATTTCTGCATGAACCAAGCATCATTGTCGTTTACCTGAATTTTTATGAAATACGAGTCTCCTTCGTACAGAGCAAATTCTGAATCCATGCTCAAGCCCACGAATTGAGGGCGCCCATTCTTAAGTAGGTATCCAGTGCGAACAAAATTGTGAGTCTCGTCGAGTACGACACCATCGCGCACAGATAGATGCACGGTGCCATTAAATTGATACGGTTTTTCTCGCCAGACTGTCTTTTCTCCTTTGGCTTTTGCGATACGCACTGTGCCCGCACATTGAAAATTCATGGTTTTATCAAACGACTGAGCCGGATATTCATCAGAGATAAACAGAAATGACAAGGCCATTACGGCTATTAATAAACGCATGGTTTTATATGATCAAGGATTGTGCCAGTTGAAGTTAAGAATTCAACTAGTTTTAGAACATGTTTAGATGGATGTCATTGCTAACATTCCCCCTTCTGCTTTGGAGCTGCTCTAAGAGTCTGGATACACTTCCGGCTCAAGAACTTAATGTGGGCACTGATACATGGGTAAATGATGTGGTCATTTTGGCCTCTGGAGAGAGTTACGCTTGTGGCGGTCAACGAATGGAACGTGGTTTAGCTTTTACTCGAACTACCGAAGGTGCTTGGTCGACTTTTCAATTCAAACACGAAGGAAACGGCTCATGCGTCGCTCGTCATAGTTTAGGTGAGAATTCGCGATGGTGGATAGGAGGAGACATGCTCTTTATATACGAAACAACGGATTGGATAGAATGGGATAGGCGTCTTTTTCAAGGGCAAGTGCCTGAACATGAGATGCATAGGCCTCAGATTAGGGAGATGAAGATCGATGGAGAGGAGATCTGGTTTGTCGGCGGTGAAAATCTCTATCAGGGCGTCATCTACCACAGCTGGGATGGTGGTGATAATTGGAACTTTTCTGTTTGGGATCACGAGTTGCGAGACATCGAGTTTTACAATGATTATAGTATTGTTGTTGGACACGGAGTCATCCTCAGATCCTATCAAGACGCAGCTTATGAGATTATTAGAACTGGAGATTTCTTCATCTCAGCTGAATTTGATGACGATGGTAATCTGATCGTCGTGACCAATCAAGGTGCGATTCTAAGATCCTCTGATTTTGGAGATTCCTTTGATAAAGTTCTTTCACCTCGACCGAGCCAACGATCTTATTTAGACCTGACTATTGATGACCAAAACCAATTCTTAGCTTGTGGCTCGGAAGGACTTGTTTCGACTTCAAACAATGGAGGACGTACGTGGGAGCATTATCGAATTGATGGAAATCCGCCCCTAACGAGTGTTAGCCAGGTTGGAGGAACATACTGTTTCGGGTCAAATGAAGGGAGAATATTCCTCAGTAATTACCCAGACTAGAGGGTATACCCAAGGCTGATTTCCAGAAAGTCGGCGGTTCCGCCGTTCGTCTTTATCGACATTCCAATATTCGGAGCGCTCTGTATTTTGTGCCATGCTTTTCTTTTTGGAATCAGGTAATAGCGATACCCAATGCGTGTATCGATGTACGGATCATAGCTAGCACCCTTAGGTAGGTCCCAAACTGTATCCAAGGCCTTTTGAACTGGGGAATGTATTTTACCACTGAGCTCGGCATGAATATGCACTCGACCAAAACACCATTCTCTCCCACCAAAAACCGCCACCGTCGAGCTGAGCCAATCAAGA
>Ga0206679_10002345_pt1 | contig 15048 bp, 11 predicted proteins | sample M110012015metaG_FD_155464 | JGI IMG/M metagenome (GOLD analysis project Ga0206679, IMG submission 155464) | Ammonia-oxidizing marine archaeal communities from Monterey Bay, California, United States - M1 100m 12015 | ecosystem: Environmental > Aquatic > Marine > Intertidal zone | place: USA... | reverse complement strand
AGATAAGAGTAATTTTGTTATATTATTTCTCGATTTTGATGAACAGAAAACCTTTGGGGAGAAACTAAAAGAGTTAATGCCGCTATTAACGCCCGCAATGGTAAAAGCCATAACTTCAAGTCCTAGATCAACCTTCTGTTCAGCATTTTCCTTATCAAATTCCACCAATGCTTTCGCATATACGGCAGCAATAATTTTAATCAAATCTGAACATTCAAAACTGATGAGAAAATCATGCATTCATGAGGAAATGGCTCAATCATTAGGTTTGTCAAATGATAGTAAAGTGGCTAGACCATCAATTTTTAATGATGACGAAGAGTTTGCTCTCTTGACAAAACATGATGAAATTTTGCTAAAGATACTATATGATCGCCGTTTAAAACCAGGTATGAACAATATAGAGGCCAGACCTATAGTTACCAAGATTGCTCAAGAATTAAAAAACTTTTAATAAATAAAATATGATCCAAAAATTAGTAAAGATTGAAATAGCATGAATGATATTGAAATATTAAATGATATTCTAGAACGACGGTACTCTTGCCGTTCTTTTATTAAAAAACCAGTAAAACGCGAAACAATTGAAAGAATATTAAACATAGCTCAAAAGATACCATCTTGGTGCAACGCTCAGCCTTGGAAAGTTACAATTTGTAGTGGTAAAACTCTGAAAGTACTATCAAAAAATCTATTAGAAGCTGCAGCCAAAGGAGTGGAAAGTCCGGATATTGCCTTTCCTATTGAATATAGGGGAATTTATCGAGAAAGACGAAAAGAATGCGGATTACAACTATATAATTCTGTTGGCATTCAAAAAGGCGAAACTAGTAAAGCAACACAGCAAATGCACGAAAACTTTAAATTTTTTGGCGCGCCTCATGTCGCTGTCATAACTAGTGAAAAAACCTTAGGCACATATGGGGCCATTGACTGCGGAGCATATGTCACAGCATTTACTCTTGCCGCCGCTGCTATGAACGTAAACACAATTCCTCAAGCCGCAATAGCTTCTCTATCCAATATAGTTAGAAGTACATTAAAAATATCAACTGAAAAGAACATTGTTTGTGCTATTTCATTTGGTTACGAAAATAAAGAACACCCTATAAATAACTTTAAAACATCCCGTTCAAATTTAAACGAAGTAACTAAATGGCTTGGCGATATAATTTAATATATTGATTGATTTTTTTCAGCCTTTTTTACATTTTTATATTTAGAAATCAATGAGTTTGCACCAGTCAAAAAAGTACTAACATCCGTACCTACAGCAACAAATAATGCTCCCATTTCAATGTATTTTTTTGCCCTCACCTCATCTGACATTAATATCCCAGCTGCTTTTCCACATGAAATTATTTTAACAATCGCTTGCTCGATCGCATTTTGCACCAATTCATTATTAGGATCATTGATGAAACCCATACTTGCAGCTAAATCAAATGGACCAATAAATACGCCATCCACGCCTTCAACAGCACAAATAGCTTCCAAATTATCCAAAGCCGCTTGGCTCTCAGCCTGCACAAGAAGACATATCTCATCATTGGCACTCGCTGCGTAATTTGGTGTGTTGCCATATTTTGCCGCTCTAGTTATAGATGCCGCCCCTCTAATTCCCGTCGGCGGGTAACGTACCGCACGAACCATTTCTTGTGCTTGAAGCGCAGTTTCCACCATTGGAACAAGTATTGTTTGAGCCCCAACATCTAAGATTTGTTTAATATCATGCGTAACGCCTGCAACCACTCTCACAACTGCATTACTATCAGAAGGATCAATAACTCTTAATAAATTAGCAATATTTTCAACACTATTCGGTGCATGCTCACCATCAATTAATAACCAATCAAAGCCAACTTGAGCAGAAATTTCTGCAGTTGTCACTGAAGATAAACTTTGCCAAAAACCTATTTGTAATTGATGGTTTTTTAGCGCTTCTTTAAAGTTATTTTCTGGAGCGGCCATATCGAAATCCTTTAAAATTATTTATTAAGTGTGTTAATTTTTTGTTTTATTCTATTTGCATGTAAAATTGGTTCTGTATATCCCGACGGTTGCTTCCTTCCTTCAAAAACAAGTTCGCATGCAGCGATAAAAGCTATATTTGTAAATGATGGTCCCATTGGCTCGTACGTTTTGTCTTTTTCATTTTGTGTATCAACAATTGTTGCCATTTTCTTCATTACCTGTAGCACCTTTTTTTTCGTCACAATTCCATGATGTATCCAATTGGCAATATGTTGACTACTAATACGACATGTAGCTCGGTCTTCCATTAAACCAATATTATTGATGTCTGGAACTTTAGAACATCCAACACCATGCTCAATCCACCTAACCACATAACCTAAAATACTCTGAGCGTTATTTTCAATTTCATTAATTATCTCTTCTTCAGACCAGTTATTTCCATCAAAAATGGGTGTTTTTAGCAATTCATCTATTGAGTTTCTTATCCCACTACTTTCGAGTTCAATTTGTCGCTCAGTAACGTTTACTGTATGATAATGCAAAGCATGTAATGTTGCTGCCGTTGGGCTTGGAACCCAAGCGCAATTCGCACCACTCTTGGGATGATTTATTTTTTCTTCAAACATCTTTTTCATTTGATCAGGTGCAGCCCACATACCTTTTCCAATTTGAGCCTTCCCTCTCAGGCCACATAATAAACCAATATCAACATTCAAATTTTCATAAGCTTCTATCCACGGCTCAAGTTTTATTTGCGACTTGGGTAGAAATGGGCCTAATTCCATTGAAGTGTGAATTTCATCTCCTGTTCTATCAAGAAAACCCGTATTTATAAAAGCGATCCGAGACTTCGCAGCTCTAATACATTCCTTCAAGTTTAGAGTTGTACGACGTTCTTCATCCATAATTCCAATTTTTACAGTGTTTCTTGCGAGACCAAAGGCAACTTCTACGTGAGAAAAAATTTCGTCAGCCAATTTTACTTCATCTGGTCCATGCATTTTGGGTTTAACAATATAAATAGATCCAAACATAGAATTTGCATTTTTTAACTTTACATTATGAAGCGCGCATAAGATCGAGAAGTAAGCGTCCATGATGCCCTCACTGACTTCCTGATCATCAACACCTAGAATAGCTGAAGTAGTCATTAAGTGACCAACGTTCCTAATTAGCATTAAGGATCGGCTTTTTATTTGCAATCTAATACCAGAACTAGTTTCATATATTTCATCATTATTTATGGAACGCAAAATTTCGTTTCCATTTTTTTCTATAGTCTCTGTTAAGTTTCCTTTCATTAAACCCAACCAATTTGCGTAAGCTAATATCTTATCTTCAACATCAACCGTCGCGACACTATCTTCACAATCCATTATAACTGAAACAGCTGATTCAAATAATATATCAGAAATACCTGCAGGATCTAACTTGCCTATTGGATCATTTTTATTAACTATAACTTTTACATATAAATTATTGTTTTTTAATAAAATACCATTATCTATTTTTCCAACATATTGTCCATGACTAAGTAACGAGAGCTCGATTGATTCAATATCTTTAACATTTTCCCACTTAAAATTTTTTAAACTAAAAATTTCGTCCAAATATTTTTTAGATAAAGCGACAACCTTTGAGCCGCGCTCTTCTGAATAACCCACTTCTCTTATTTTTCCATCGATCATATCAGAGCCATACAATGCATCATAAAGAGAGCCCCAACGCGCGTTAACTGCATTAAGAGCATATCTAGCATTTGTTACTGGAACAACTAGCTGAGGGCCTGCAATAGAAGCAATCTCTGGGTCTACATTTTCAGTATCAACTGTAAAATCATTACCTTCTGGAACGATATAGTTTATTTCTTTTAGAAATTTTGTAAATTCTGCTAAGTTATAGCCCACGTTTCTATTTCTAATATGCCACAAATCTATCTGATTTTGTAAATTCTGACGGACCTCTAAAAGCTTACGAGTTTTTGGACCTAACAGTTCCACAGTTTTTGCAAAATGTTTCCAAAACACCTCGTCAGTGATGTTCAAACCAGGCAAAATATCATTTATTAAAAATTCATGAAGCTTATCATCAACCTTCAAACCAAATTTTCGCACATATTTTATCATTAAAATCTCATTCGATTTGTATCTGATAAACCGTAATAGTAGTTGATCAAATAATTCAACTTTAAAGTAAAATATCTTAATATTTACTGGGCAACAAGCAACATCTCAGGTAAAATTATAAAAACAAATTATAAAATAATATTTTTAATATTAAACGATCCGTAAAAAAAACTAAAATGAATAAAGTATTAACAGCCATAACCTTTTCTTTGCCCATCCCCACGATTTGCTCTGCAGTAGGCGAAGGCAGGCATCAGATCAAACTTTATCAATATACAGGAAATATTTCAAAACAGGCAACTGGTGGGTTTTCTTGCTTGATACAAAGACTGGTGAAATTAAAAAAATGCATTTTAAGTAAAGATGATTGGCACACGTACACTTGTGATCTTATAAACATGGAGCATGTTAAAAATTAATCACTAGCAAAAAAAATTTAATCACCCTTCAATTAATAGAAAGTATTATACCATTAAATAAAGTACTAAATGCTATATAGAAATGAGTAAATTTAAATGGAAAAAACAAAACCTAACCATATTTTTCTATCAAACTACAAAACTTCAGACTACGAAATAGATAATGTTTATTTAACATTTAAATTACATCCAACCAAAACAATCGTGCTCTCAAAAATGACAATAATACCTATTAGAAAAACAAATCTTTTTCTAAATGGCATTGAATTGAAATTAAAAGATTTAAAAATAAATGGACATAATTCGATATCACTAATCAAAACGCATGATGATGGTATATCGTTTCAAGCTACTGACTTACCTGACCAAGCTTTTTCAATCGAAATAACTACTGAGATAAATCCAAAAAATAATACCTCATTAGAAGGTCTCTACATATCAAATGGTATGTATTGCACACAATGTGAAGCCGAAGGTTTTAGAAAGATAACTTACTATTTGGATAGACCAGATATTATGGCGACATTCAAAGTAAGAGTGGAAAGTAACCTTTCTACAAAGCTATCAAATGGAGATAAAATTGACGAAGGTAATGGCTGGGCAGAATGGGAAGATCCTTGGCCAAAACCCTCCTACCTTTTTGCTCTGGTCGCTGGAGAATTGCAAAGTATTGATGATTATTTTGTCACAAAATCTGGAAGAAAAGTAATATTAAAAATTTGGGTTAGAAAAGAAGATATTAATAAATGCACTTTTGCGATGAACGCTTTAAAAAGATCGATGTTATGGGACGAAGTAAACTACGATAGAGAATATGATCTAAGTATCTTTCAAATTGTTGCAGTAGATGATTTCAATATGGGTGCCATGGAAAATAAAGGGTTAAATATTTTTAATTCAAAATATGTCTTAGCCTCTCCAGAAACGGCTACTGATAATGATTACAAATTGATTGAAGGAATAATTGCACATGAGTATTTCCACAATTGGACTGGAAACAGAATCACTTGTAGAGACTGGTTTCAATTATCTTTGAAAGAAGGTTTAACCGTTTTTAGAGATCAACAATTTAGTGCGGACCAAAGAGGATCTGGAGTAAAACGAATAAACGACGTAATTCAACTAAGAAACCGTCAATTTGAAGAAGATAAGGGGCCACTTGCACACCCGGTACGCCCCGTAAAATATAAAGAGATTAATAATTTTTATACCGCAACTATTTATGAAAAGGGAGCAGAACTTATAAATATGCTTCATAAATTAGTTGGACCCAAAGCCTACAAAGAAACCTTGAACTTATATTTTGAAAGACATGACGGCGAAGCTTGTACCATCGAAGATTGGCTAAAGGTATTTGAAGATCATAATAATATAGATTTAAAGCAATTTAAACTTTGGTATGAACAAGCTGGAACACCGATAGTAACTGTTCAAGAAAGTTTTGAAAACTTTAATTATACTTTAAAATTTACGCAAGAAATAATGAATAACAATACTGAACCAATGTTAATTCCAATATCCGTTGGCCTTTTAAATAAGAAAGGAAAAGAAGTCATAGAAACAAGCTTACTGAAACTTTCAAAAAGCGAACAAGAATTCACTTTCAATAATATCAAAACCAAACCAATACCATCTATACTTCGAGATTTTTCTGCACCCGTAATAATTAATTATGAAACAACTGATGAACAAAATGCATTTTTATTACAATTTGATACTAATGAATTTAATAAATGGGAGGCAGGACAAAAATTAGCTCGTTCATCTATTATCCAAACTATTTTAGAAGGCACATCAGTTAATACTTTGTTTGCAAAATCAGTTAAGAAGTTCATAAACAACAGAGATTTAGAACCTACCTACAGAGCGGTATTATTAAAACTCCCAACACAAGAGAGCTTAACAGATGATTTAATAATGTTAGGTAGAACTCCTGATCCACTTATAATTTATAATGCCTTAATTACGACCCAGATAGGATGTGCCAAAATTCTAAAGAACGATTTTATAAAATTGTTCAAAGAATTACAAATAACAAGCAGTCAGACATCTGGCGGAGAAGACTCTGGAAACAGAGACTTGCACGCTGCGCTACTAAAACTAAACACCTATATTGATCATGGAAAACTTGCATTCACTAGATATAATGAAGCAGAGAATATGACAGACTTACAAAGTGCATTTATCTCTTTGATGAGCACCAGTTTCAGAAAAGAGATAATAAGTAGGTTCTACGATAGTTGGAAACACGATAAATTAGTCATAGATAAGTGGTTTTCATTGCAAACCGTATATTGTGATCCAAAATACGCACTTGAGACAACCAAAAAATTAACAAAACATCAGGATTTTGACTATAGAAATCCAAATAGATTTAGATCTCTAATTGGAAGTTTTTGTTCTGGGAACCCGGTTGCTTTTCATGTTACTTCCGGGGAAGGTTATGAATTTGCTGCCGATTGGATTATAAAGCAGGACAAAATCAATCCCCAAACCGCGGCGAGGTTATGTTCAGTATTTCAATCCTGGAAAAAATATGACAAAACTCGGCAAAATAACATAAAATTACAATTAAACAGGATCCTAAACATAAAAGTTCTCTCTAAAGACACAAAAGAAATGATTGATAGAATGGTTATTTAAAATAATGAGTTACCAGAAGATAGAATTTTGAATAACTAAAAACTATAAAAGACTTAAACTTAAGGAAATACAATGCTCGATGTCAACTATTCCCCACCACAACCAAAGATAATCTCTGGTGTAAAAGGTGACTGGGAACTTGTAATTGGGATGGAAATCCATGCACAGGTATCTTCTAAAGCAAAGTTATTTTCTGGCGCCTCAACAGAATTTGGGGCTGAGCCAAACTCAAATGTATCTTTTGTAGATGCTGCCATGCCCGGAATGTTGCCCGTGATTAATAAATTTTGTGTAGAGCAAGCGGTTCGCACTGGTTTAGGTTTAAAAGCAGAAATTAACTTATTTTCACAATTTGATCGAAAAAACTACTTCTATCCAGACTTGCCACAAGGATATCAAATAAGTCAGTTATACCACCCGATCGTTGGAGAAGGTGAAGTATTAGTTGAAATGGGCGACCAACAAGCCAGGCTTGTAAGAGTCGAGAGGATTCATTTAGAGCAAGATGCGGGCAAATCAGTACACGACATGGATCCAAATATGTCCTTTGTCGATCTAAATAGAACTGGGGTCGCTTTAATGGAAATAGTTAGTCGTCCAGATATTAGAGGACCAGAAGAAGCTGCAGCATATGTTGGAAAATTGCGTCAAATACTTCGATATTTAGGAACTTGCGATGGCAATATGCAAAACGGAAGTTTGAGAGCTGATGTAAATGTATCAGTTTGCAAAAAGGGTCAGTATGAACTTTATCGAAAAACAGATGATTTTAGCCATTTAGGTACAAGATGCGAAATAAAAAATATGAATTCAATGAAATTCATACAGTTAGCAATTAATTACGAAGCCAGACGTCAAATTTCAATATTAGAAGATGGTGGGGAAATATATCAAGAAACACGCCTCTACGATGCAGAAAAAAATGAAACAAGGTCTATGCGTTCAAAAGAAGAGGCACATGATTACAGATACTTCCCATGTCCAGATTTACTCCCGTTACAGATTGAACAACTTTGGGTCGATAGTATAAAAGAAAAATTGCCAGAACTACCTGACGAAAAGAAGTCCCGTTTTATAAAGGATTATGGATTAACCGATTATGATTCTAGCGTTTTAACTGCAGATGTTACGCATGCTAATTTTTTTGAAGAAATCTCTAAAAATAGGGACGGCAAACTTTCAGCAAATTGGATTATAAATGAGTTGTTTGGACGTCTAAATAAAGAGGAACTGGCAATTGAAAACACACCAGTATCAGCAGAACAATTAGGAGATATTATTGATCTAATTTCCTCAAAAGAGATATCCGGCAAAATGGCAAAAGAATTATTTGATATTGTATGGAACAAAGGTGGCAGTCCTAAGAAGATTGTTGAAGATCTAGGAATGAAACAAGTTACCGATGTCGGATCAATAGAAGCCGAAGTTGACAGGATAATTTTGGAAAACCCAGATCAAGTGGCTAAAGCGAAGATAAACCCTAAGCTCGCAGGTTGGTTTGTAGGCCAAGTGTTAAAAGCGACTTCGGGGAAAGCAAACCCCACAATTGTTAATGAATTAATAAAAAATAAAATATTAAAATAGCATCAATCACAAAAAATTTCCATTGAGATGGCATGAATTTTTTTGATTAGCTGTGGGGTCAAAGCAGAATAAATTGCGCGATGTTGCTTCAAACGTGACATCCCCAAGAAGACTTTTGCATTAATCTTAATATGAAAATGGCTTTCTCCTCCCTCATTCCATCCAGCATGTCCTCGATGTAATTCTGATTGATCTTCTACATTTAAATAAGAAGGGTCAAATTCTAATCGCAATTTTTCTAATATTTGGTCTCTGATTAACATTTTTTAACTTTGTTTCCTTATTGGGGTTGGCATTACGTTCAAACATTCTACACTATGGTGCTTGATTCCAAAACAAGAGTCTAAACTATGGATAAAAAACCTTTATTTGAATTTGACATGTCAGTCTCATCTGACAAAAAACGTCGAACGAAAGGACGTAAGGCCTCAACTGGTGCTGTTGATACATCCAGACAAGTTTGTGAAAAGGACGGTTGCAATAAATCAGGAAAATATAGGGCACCAAAATCTGCTGATAACAATTCAGAATTTTTCTGGTTTTGCATGGAACATGTTAGAGAATATAATTTAACCTGGAATTTTTTTGAAAATCACACGCCCAAAGAATTTGAAGATCAAATTGACGCAGATAAAACATGGGATCGGCCAACTAAACCTTTTAGAGATCAAGGTAGAGAATCTGAACAAAAAGCATGGGCTCGTCTTGGTATAAGTGATCCACTTGATGTCCTCGGAGAGAAAGGAACCCGTGAAGACGTTCGCGGGGCAATTTATTCAAAGCGATTAGGTGCCACCGAAAGAAGGGCAATCGATATTTTGGAATCTAGAGACAGTATGACTAAGTCTGAAATCCGCAAACAGTATAAAAAGTTAGTCAAAGACCTCCATCCGGATATGAATGGCGGAGAACGAACAGACGAGGATCGGCTTCAAGAAGTGGTATGGGCATGGGATCAAATTAAGGATAGCAGAAGCTTTAAGGATTAATTTATGACGAAATCTGCTAATAAAATGCCCAGAAGAAGACGAAATACTGAGAAAAACATAGAGATAAAAACTAAGTTTCGTGGCTTTGGTGGTAGTTTAAAAATACTTGATCAAGGTGAATGTGACGATATTCACAAAGCTGTTTTACAAATCTTAAGTGAAATCGGGTTGAGCGAAATAAGCAAAACAACATTGGATATTGCCACCTCTGCTGGAGCTTTCACCAAAAATGGAAGATTATGTTTTCCTAAATCAATGACAGAAGATGCTATAGCTTCGCTCTCACATCCAATAGTCTTACATGGCCAAAAATCAGAAAATGATCTTCCGATCAGCGGCAAAGAGGTGTATTTCGGTACTGGAGGAGCAACACCGCAAATTGTTGATCTTGAAACCAGTGAGTTCAGAGACTCTAAGCTTAAAGACCTCTATGACCATGCACGGTTGATAGAGCATTTAGAGAATGTAGATTTTTTTTCAAGAACTGTAATAGCACGGGATATGAAAACTCAAAAAAGTTTAGATAGCAACACGCTATTTACATGCTTACATGGAACCTCCAAGCATATTATGACGAGTGTAACCGATGCTAAAGACGTAAAAGAAATAAAAAATATTTTAAACCATATCAGGTCAGAGAAACAAGAAAAAACTAACAAAAATCTGATCTCATTAAACACCAATCATGTTGTTTCACCCTTACGCTTTGATCCAGCTTCCTGTGACGTTTTAATTGAGGGAGTTAAATATGGCATTCCTATAAATGTTAATACATTTGGACAAGTTGGAGCCTCGAGTGCAGTTACTTTAGCAGGAGCGGTAGCTCAAACTATAGCAGAAACAATGGCTGGAATGATTCTAGGATGGTTGGTCGATAAGGATGCAACATTAATATTTGGTCCACGACCCATGATGATTGATCTTAGAACAGGTGCAATTTCTGGTGGGAGTGCTGAGCAACCCATCGCTACTGCCATGGCAGGCCAAATGGCACAATATTATGGCTTCGCAAACTCTGCTATCTCTGGTGCAACCGACAGTAAACTACCCGATGCTCAATCTGGTTTTGAAAAAGCAGCCAATATTCAGATGGCTGCACTTTCTGGGGTAAACTTAATAACGCAGGCCTGTGGGAGCCAAGCTAGTCTAATGGCAACTTCATTTATCGCCTCCGTTATTGATAACGATATGCTAGGTATAATTCGTAGAAGTGGAGCTAAAGTTAAAGTTAATAAAGCTACTTTGGCGCTGGATAGCATTAAGGATGTCGTAAGTGGAGATGGACATTTCTTGGGTCAACCAGAAACATATGAAAGAATGAGAAGTGACTATCTTTATCCAATTATTAGCGATAGAAGAAGCTATGAAGATTGGGAAAAGGCTGGATCCCCAAAATTAATAGATACAGCTAAGTCTAGAGTTAAGGAAATACTTTCGAACAACCATCCTAATCATTTAAAACAAGAAACAATAGATAAAATAAACGAACAGTTTAAATTAAAAATTAATACCTAAACAAACTGTTCTCTTATCAATCGCTCCTCTAAACCATGATCCGGATCAAAAAGAATACGATGGGTTGTATCTTGGTCACTCGTGATTTCAACACTCAAAACCTGAGTGGAAAAACGGCTATCTGCATCTGCCATTACTGGTCGTTTATCTGAATCCAAAACATCGAAGCGAACTTTGGCAGTTTTTGGCAAAAGGGCGCCACGCCATCGTCGAGGCCTGAATGCAGAAATGGCTGTCAAAGCTAACACATCCGACTGTATTGGTAATATTGGCCCATGCGAAGAATAATTGTATGCTGTGGAACCCGCCGGAGTTGAAACCAACGCTCCATCACACACCAATTCTTCCATCCGAACTCGGTCATCGATAGTTATCTTCAATTTAGCTGCCTGAGGACCTGCCCTTAACAGAGACACCTCATTTATAGCTAATGCATCAACCTTTGAGCCATCAGCACAGATCGCTTGCATTTTTAATGGGTTAATATCTGCAACTTCAGCATTTTTTAACCTATCACACAAATCTTCCACTGAAAATTCGTTCATTAAAAACCCAACTGTACCTCTATTCATCCCATAAACTGGTAAAGACATACATTGAGTATCATGAAGCGTGCTCAGCATAAAACCATCCCCACCCAAAGCGACAATTATTTCAGCATCCTTAGTCAAGTGGCATCCATAAGTTTCACTTAAAATGCTTAAAGCTTTTTGCGCGTCTTCAGTTTCATCTGCTAAAAATGCAATTTTATAAATCTTTTTACTCCCAAATTTCAAAATCTTCGCATTAATTGTAACATTCAAACCGACACATAATGTCGCCCTCATTGATTTGTGCTGTTCTATAGCGTAACTCACACTATATGGAAACTTAAATCAATTTAATTTTTAAGGGTCAATTATGGATCGTTCATTTTTTCTAAAACAACTGTCAGAAAGCGACCCTGAACTTTATGCATCAATTAGTTCAGAACTTGGACGGCAAAGAAACGAAATAGAATTAATAGCCTCTGAAAATATAGTGAGCCGCGCAGTTATGGAAGCTCAGGGCTCAGTAATGACCAATAAGTATGCAGAAGGTTACGTTGGTCGCAGATACTATGGTGGATGCCAATATGTCGATATAGCAGAGGCTCTTGCCATAGAGCGGGCATGCGAACTATTTGGCTGTGGTTTTGCAAATGTGCAACCAAACTCTGGGAGCCAAGCAAATCAAGCTGTAATGCTCGCTTTATTAAAGCCAGGCGATACTATTCTAGGCATGGATTTAGCGTCTGGAGGGCATTTGACGCATGGTGCAGCACCAAATCAATCCGGCAAATGGTTTAATGCAATTCAATATGGCGTACGAATGCAAGATAATTTAATTGACTATGATCAGGTCGAGGCGTTGGCAAAAGAGCATTTACCAAAGTTAATATTAGCTGGTGGATCAGCAGTCCCACGACAAATTGACTTCAAAAAGTTTAGAGAAATAGCCGATATGGTTGGTGCATACCTTCATGTAGATATGGCGCACTTCGCTGGTTTGGTTGCAGCAAATGAACATCCTTCGCCTTTCCCTTTTGCACATATAGCAACGACTACCACACACAAAACACTTAGAGGCCCTCGTGGAGGAATGATATTAACTAATGATGAAATACTGTCTAAAAAAATGAATTCTGCAATATTTCCAGGTATTCAAGGTGGGCCTTTAATGCATGTCATAGCAGCAAAAGCCGTAGCTTTTGGAGAAGCCCTTCAGCCTGACTTTAAGGTCTATCAAAAACAAGTAAGAGCAAATGCAGTAGTATTAGCAGATGAATTAATGAAAGGTGGCCTCGATATTGTTACAGGGGGAACAGATACCCACGTGATGCTTGTTGACTTGAGACCAAAAGGCGTAAAAGGCAATCAAGCTGACAAAGCTCTTGGACGCGCTCATATAACAGCTAATAAAAATGGAATTCCTTTTGATCCTGAGAAGCCTACAATTACATCTGGACTGAGGCTAGGAACGCCAGCTGGCACTACTCGTGGGTTTAAGGAAGAAGAATTTCGTGTTATTGCCAGATGGATTGTTGAGGTTGTTGACGGCCTCGCGTCTAATGGCGAAGATAATAATGCAACTGTTGAAACAAAAGTTAAAAATGAAGTGGAAATCTTATGTTCAAAATTCCCGATATATGATTATTTGTAACTGGTAATAACCTTTAGAGTTGAGCCATTACTTCATCAGAAATTTCAAAATTTGCCGTTACCGTTTGCACATCATCATCGTCCTCTAAAGCACTGATTAATTTCATTAGTTTTTCAACTCCGGTCAGATCAAGTTCAGTTGTAACATTTGGTTTCCATATTAATTTTGAGCTTTCGCTTTCACCAAGATGTTCTTCTAAGCTATTTGAAACTTCATTTAATTCAGAGCTTTCACAATATATGTCGTGACCATCATCTGAGCTATCGACGTCCTCCGCACCAGCAAGAATTGCAGCATCTAAAACAGCCTCAGCATCTCCAATACTTACATTGTAAGAGACAAGCCCTTTTCGCTCAAACATAAACGACACCGCGCCAGTTTCAGCTAGATTACCGCCAGATTTTGAAAAAGTAGACCTAACGACAGACGCTGTTCTATTTCTATTATCTGTCAATGCCTCTACAATAACAGCGACACCACCGGGACCATAACCCTCATATCTGATCTCTTCATAGTTTTCCGCGTCGCCACCAGATGCTTTATTAATTGCCCTATCAATGACGTCCTTCGGTACTGATTGGGATTTTGCTTCTTTCACGGCAAGTCTTAAACGAGGGTTTTTTTCAGGATCAGGATCACCCATTTTTGCAGCAACAGTAATTTCCTTTGCAAGTTTGGAAAATAGTTTTGACCTAACAGCGTCTTGTCGACCTTTTCGATGCTGAATATTGGCCCATTTCGAATGTCCTGCCATTTATAACTCCAATAAAGTTTACGTTCGTTAATTATACTTAAGCTTCGACCTTGTTGCAATTAATTAACAAACCTTACTCTCTATTTTGTATATGTGATTGAGTTGGTCTAACCATTATTAGACCAACTAATGTAAGTACAATCGCACCCCAAATAAAAAATGAATACCCTTCTCTGAGCATTAGCATTGCAAAACCCACACCACTAGCCGTGCATATGTACGAAGTTTGACTTGCAAAGACCACACCAGCTCGTCCAATTAACCAGATATATGAAACGTAAATTAGTGAATGAACCAAAGATGAGATCGTTAAAGCAATCTCTGCAGAACCCCAAGTATTAATAGGTGATATCCAATGTCCATTTATCAAGGTTACTGGAAGTAAAACAATCAAACCAAGAATAGAAGATCCCAATATTAATTCGACAGGATCAAGTTTATCAAGCCCAATTTTATTTATCCAAACCCCTTCAATTGCATAGCATAATGGAGATAACAAACCTAATAAGATCCATCCAGATTGTCCCATTTTAGCGGAATTCAATTGAGGCAAAATAAGCAAAATAATCGCAATTGCTCCAAGCAAAACTCCTAAAAGTCGCTTGAATTCTAAACTTTCCATTCGAAGGATTAAAACTAGTGGAAATGCAAACATTGGAACCATAGCAATCAGTATGGACATCACCCCTGATTGCAAATGAAAATAAGTTTTATACATTATTGAGTTTGGCAAAAGTGAACCCAACAATGCAACCAATACAAAACGCCAGAAAGAATTGATATTTAAGGAGAGTTTTTTTCTTCTTATAACCTGAACTATACCTAGGCTTAAAACCATAACGATTACCTGCCAGGCAAGA
>Ga0206679_10002342_pt1 | contig 15064 bp, 11 predicted proteins | sample M110012015metaG_FD_155464 | JGI IMG/M metagenome (GOLD analysis project Ga0206679, IMG submission 155464) | Ammonia-oxidizing marine archaeal communities from Monterey Bay, California, United States - M1 100m 12015 | ecosystem: Environmental > Aquatic > Marine > Intertidal zone | place: USA... | reverse complement strand
GGGAGAATACAAGAACATTGTTTTGAAAACTTAGACGCTCCTGTCTATGTAATGGGTTCTGAAAATTTACCAGCCATTCCTTTAAACTCAACTTTGGAAGCAAGAATGCTACCAAATGCAGAAAAGGTAAGTAAAAAGATTTGGGAGATTTTATCGTACTAGATTAATGCTTCCTTGTTTTGTATTTTTCCATCCATTCCATTCCTGAAAATACATTTCATAAATATAAGTTGTAGGAATACATTTTATTCCTTTTGTGTCTTTGCCATCCCACCCCATATTCTGACTACATTTTAATAAATTTGCATCTGTAGTCTCAAAAATTATTTCTCCTTGTCTGTTTATTACAAAGAAAGAAAATGTATTTTCTCTGATACCAGAAAATTCAATACAAAATTTATCATTTAAATTATCATTATCAGGAGAAAATGAGTTTGGAATGTATATCCAATAATCATTTACAACAAATATATTTTTAAAAGTAGTATCCGTGCAACTATTTGCATCTGTAACAATTAATGACACCTGATAAGTAGATGCTATACCAAGTCCAGCAGAATTTAAAGGAAAGGTATGAATCGGGTTATTTATAATTTGAGACAAAGTATTATCACCAAAATTCCAACTCTGTTCTATAATGTTCCCTGAGGAAGAAGAGGTAAATTGCAAATTTGGATCAACAGCATGTATAGTGTCTGTTATCGTTGAAATGATTGAAGTAGGAGCTTCTAATATTGTTACTAATCCACCACCACTAACTGTACCAACTCCAATAGCATCAGAAAAAGAAGTTAAGGCATAATTACCACCTTCTTTTGTTGAAATAACATAAGGATTTAAGTTAGTTGTAATTGCACTTTTATTTATTCCATTTACTGAATATACAAATGTAAAAGGTGCTGTTCCGTTAAAAGAAATAGATATTTCAGCATTACCTGCATTTGTACAAAGTAATTCATCTCCACTAATAAAAGCATCTTGTGCAAATAGTGTAGTTGTAATAAAACTGGAAATAAATATTAGTTTCTTCATGATGACAAATATAAAAAAAGCCCACTTATAATAAGTAGGCTTTTTAAAGTATTATGAAATTAAAGTTTAGTCTTCTTTAACCTCTTCAAATTCTACATCTGTTACATCATCAGTTGATTCTGTATTTCCTCCTTCAGAAGCAGGGTTTTCACCACCTTCTTGAGATGCTTTATACATTTCTTCTGAAGCTGCAGTCCAAGCTGTATTTATTTTCTCCATTGCAGCATCAATAGCGTCTAAATCTTTACTTTCATGTGCAGATTTCAATTCTGTTAATGCTTCTTCAATAGGAGCTTTTTTATCGTCAGACAACTTATCTCCAAACTCTTTAAATTGTTTTTCTGTTTGGAAAATCATAGCATCAGCACCATTTATCTTATCGGCAGTTTCTTTAGCTTTTTTATCAGCTTCTTCATTTGCTTCTGCCTCTTTCTTCATTTTTTCAATTTCTTCATCCGAAAGCCCTGAAGAAGCTTCAATTTTAATGTTTTGCTCTTTTCCTGTTGCTTTATCTTTTGCAGTTACATTTAAAATTCCATTTGCATCAATATCAAAAGTTACTTCAATTTGAGGAACTCCTCTTGGTGCAGGAGGGATATCAGATAATTGAAATCTTCCAATTTCTTTGTTTCCTTCAAACATTGGTCTTTCTCCTTGTCCTACTCTGATATCAACAGCTGGTTGGTTATCTGCAGCTGTTGAGAATACCTCAGATTTGTTGGTTGGAATAGTAGTGTTTGATTCAATTAACTTAGTCATCACTCCTCCCATAGTTTCAATTCCTAAGGAAAGTGGAGTAACATCTAAAAGTAAAACATCTGTAACATCACCTGTAAGTACACCACCTTGTATAGCGGCACCAACAGCAACAACTTCATCCGGATTTACACCTTTTGAAGGTGATTTTCCAAAGTACTTTTCTACAACTTCTTGTATTGCCGGAATTCTTGTAGAACCACCAACCAAAATAACTTCATCAATTTCAGATGTAGATAATCCCGCATCTTTCATAGCTGATTTGCAAGGTACAATTGTAGATTGAATTAAACTATCTGCTAATTTTTCAAATTGTGATCTTGTTAGTGTTTTAACAAGGTGTTTTGGTCCTGAAGCAGTAGCAGTAACATATGGTAAGTTAATTTCTGTTTGTGTAGAAGAAGATAACTCTACTTTTGCTTTTTCAGAAGCCTCTTTTAATCTTTGTAAAGCAGCAGGATCTTCTCTTAAATCAATTCCTTCAGCAGATTTAAACTCATCAGCTAGCCAGTCAATAATTACTTGATCAAAGTTATCACCACCTAAATGTGTATCTCCATTAGTTGATTTCACTTCAAAAACACCATCTCCTAAATCTAAAATAGAAACATCAAAAGTTCCACCACCTAAATCAAAAACAGCAATTGTTTTTTCCTCATCACCTTTATCAATTCCGTAAGCAAGTGCAGCAGCAGTTGGTTCATTAATAATTCTACTTACTTTTAATCCTGCAATTTCACCAGCTTCTTTTGTTGCTTGTCTTTGAGCATCATTAAAGTATGCAGGAACTGTAACTACAGCTTCAGAAACAGTTGTTCCTAAATAATCTTCTGCAGTCTTTTTCATTTTTTGTAATACCATTGCCGAAATTTCTTGAGGAGTATATTTTCTTCCATCAATTTCAACTCTAGGTGTGTCATTTTCACCTTTTACAACTTTGTAAGGTACATTCTTTATTTCTTTTTTCATTTTACTAAACGACTCTCCCATAAATCTCTTTATAGAATAAATAGTTTTTGTAGGGTTTGTAATTGCCTGACGCTTTGCAGCATCACCAACTTTTCTTTCTCCACCTTCTATAAAGGCAACAATTGAAGGTGTTGTTCTGTTTCCTTCTGCATTTGGGATTACAACTGGCTCATTTCCTTCCATTACGGAAACACAAGAGTTTGTTGTACCTAAATCAATTCCAATAATTTTACTCATTTTTAATATATTTTTGTGTTAATAAATTGTTTTCTGATAATACATATATGGAAATATTATGCCAAACAAAAATATTTGATAATTTATGACAAAATAGCCATTTTTAAGAAGGAAAAAGTAAAATCATCCTGACAAAAAGTCCTTTACGGATACATAAAGTTTAAGGAATCAAGGTGTGTAGCAATAGCTTGTTTTGTTGTAGAAGTTAAGAAAATGCTTTCTTGTAACTTATTATATCTACTAGTAAACAAACCAATACCACCATTTATATTTGTAAACAAATCTCTTTCTTGTACAATACCAGTTGGAGGTTCGTTTAATGTAATATAAGTGTTTAAATCTGATGAGCCTAAAGTAAAAATTAAATCAATATTATTTAACCTTCTATTTACTGTGTTGTCTCCTTTAACTTCATAAGCAATAAAATTAAAGAACTCCTCACCCATGATTTTCTGGTTCATATTAGGACTTCCTTCATACTGTATAATCGGATAAACTTTCGAGATTGTTTTTTCTGTAGTATCTACACCATACTCAGTATAGTTTACCATCATTGTCATCTGATAAATATAAGCGTTCTTTGCATGTGTCCACTCAATTGTTACGTGAGAAAATTCATCTGAAGAGTTAACAAATCCCATCTTATATGCAGGGTTATTAAAAGAAGACATTAAAGTAAGATTATTAATAAGTTTTGTGTTGGAAGTAATTACTTTACCACTTACTAAATTCTTCACTTCTAATTGATATTCTCTATCCTCATTTAAAAAGTTATCTGTAGATGGAGAATCAAAAATATAAATAATATTTTCTTCAGATGAAAACACACCATCATCCTTGTACATGATAGTGTCTATTAAAATTTTAGTAGATAATATATTTCCTGAACTTGATAATTTATGAATCTTAACTTCCAAGTTTTCAGGATTATAATTTATAGAATCAGCAACAGAAGCCATAACATAAGCACTTTCATTACCTAAAAACGCTTTATTTATTCGGATATATTGTTTGTCCTGAGTTTGATCTAACAAACCAAAAACTACTGTTACTTCTTCCCATTCTGCATTAACATTAAAATCCGTTTCACAAGAAATAAATAGTAATAAAAAGAGACTAAATAAAGTTGTTATTTTTTTCATGGGTGCAAACTTACTTATTTTAATAACATATTTGTAGATTTGCATCTATTAAATATTTATACAAAATGAAAAAAATTATTTCTTTAAGTTTATTTGCTTTAATCACTTCAACTTCTGTTTTATCACAAGATATTACAGAATCATCTAATGTAAATAATATTATTCAGGAAGACTTTAATGATGTTGAAACGGTTTTTCCTATCTTAACCTCTGTAGATAATTACTTTATTATTGATAATGGAGATTATCTTTTAAGCAGAAACAATACTGAATCAGAATATGCAATTTTAGCCTCTACTGAGGATAATATATCTGATTTTACTCTAAAAACTGCAATAAAACTAGGACCTTCTTCTAATAAAAGATCGTCAGCTGGAGTATTGATAAAAGCACAAACTAACGGAACAGGAGCTCTTGTTTTTGAAGTTAATAGAAAAGGAGAATACAGAATAAAAGAACTTACAATAAATCAAACTTATAAATATTTATCTGGAAAAACTTCAAATGAAGGTTGGGTAAAAAACAGAAATATAAATGGACAGGATGAATTTAATGGTATTGAGGTAAGATGCAAGGAAAATGTTTATGATATTTATGTAAATAATCATTTTCTTACAACATTATTTACTCCTACTTTAGGTAGTGGAAAAATGGGAATATTAATTGGTAGAGATGCTAAAGCAAGAGTAGCTTATTACTATTTAAGTATTCCATCTGAAGTTAGTAATAACTTGATTGACGAGCATATGGATGATTTTAATGTAACTAACTTAACTAATAAAATAAAACAATTAGAATCAGAAAATTTAACACTAAGTAATAGTAACCAAAGATTAACTAAGGAAAATGAGACTTTAAAAAATAGTGATGAATTGACTAAAATCACTTCTAAGTTTGATAATTTAAATTCTACAAAAGATAGTTTAATTAATGTTTTAAATGGGATAAGAACTGATTTGGAAGCTACAAACAATTTACTCTCTGAAGAAAGAAAAAACTTAAGTGCAGCTAACTCAGAACTAGATAGAGGAAATAAAATGATAGCTGAGTTTGATGTAAAAAGAAAGGAATTCACTGTTACAATTACAAATTTAGAGAATAAAAATTCTGAACTAGAATCGAACATAAACACTTTAAATAATAAAGTTTCTTCAGTAACAAACAGATTAGATAATCAGAAAGAATTAAATAAAGAGTTAAATAATAACAACACTAAACTATCAGATGAAAATATAAATTTAACTTCAAAAATAAATACTTCTAAAAACAATTCTGAAAACAAAAGTTCAGAAATAACTAGCTTAAAATCAGAAAAGTCGAATCTGACAAAAGAAGTAAAAAGGAAGAATTCTGAAATTACTAATTTACAATCAAAAATAAACACTTCAAAATCTGAAAGTAACTCATTACAAACTAAAGTAAATACTCTTAATAATGAATTGAAAAATTTAGAAATTAAACTTGCAGAATTATCTAATGCTAATAACGAACTGAAAAAATTAAAGAAAAAATACACTTCTTACGATAAATTAGAAAATACAAATACAGAATTAAGTACAAAATTATCAAACAAAGAATCTGAAATCTCTACTTTATCAACTCAATTAAATAACTTAAGAAATCAAGTTTCTACTCTTACTTCCGAAAGAGATAATTTGACAGTTTCTGAAAAAGAAAAATCAGATAAAATTTCATCTTTAAGTATTTTAATTACAGAACTAAATACGAAAGTAGAGAATATGAAAAAAGTATTGGTTTACAAAGGATTTGAAGAAAGTGGTGTTGATTCTAAAAGTGTGTCCACTACAAAGGTTGAAAACAAAAACAGTGCAAAAAAATCAACAAATAAAGGAAACAAGAAACAACAAGGAAATAAGAATGTAACTTATTCCGTACATATCGCTACTTATTCTTCTAAAGTTAGTGTATCTCAATTTAAAGGACTTAATGGAAATGTTTTCCCTGTTTCTACAGAAAATGGTACAATCCAATACATGTCAGGTAATTTTGATAATTCTAATGATGCAATAGAACACAAAAACAATCTGATGGAACTTGGTTATAAAGATGCATTTGTTGTTGAATTAAATAATAATTAAAAGATGTCTGTTGCAAAAGGAAACTATAAAAAAATTACAACAAACTCTCTTCAGGAAATGAAGACTAATGGAGAAAAAATATCTATGCTTACTGCATACGATTACACTCTTGCTAAAATTGTAGATAATGCAGGAATTGATATTATTTTGGTTGGTGATTCTGCTTCTAATGTAATGGCAGGTCATGAAACTACTCTTCCTATAACTCTTAATGAAATGATTTATCATGCTGCCTCAGTTGTAAGAGCTATTGATAGATCTTTGGTTGTTGTTGATATGCCTTTTGGATCTTATCAAGGAAACTCAAAAGAAGCTCTTTCTAATGCAATTAAAATTATGAAAGAGAGTGGTGGGCATTCTGTAAAACTTGAAGGAGGATCAGAAATAATTGAATCTATTGAAAGAATATTAACTGCAGGAATTCCTGTAATGGGACATTTAGGGCTTACACCTCAATCTATCTACAAATTTGGCACATATACAGTAAGAGCAAAAGAGGAGGAAGAAGCAGAAAAACTAATCTATGATGCAAAACTTCTGGAAAAGACAGGATGCTTTGCTATTGTTTTAGAAAAAGTCCCTGCAAAACTTGCTAAAAAAGTTGCAGAAAGTGTTTCTATCCCGATTATTGGAATTGGTGCTGGAGCTGAGGTTGATGGACAAGTTTTAGTATTACATGATATGTTAGGAATGACTCATGAATTTAACCCAAGATTTTTGAGAAGATACCTTAATCTTTATGAAGATATAACAGGAGCGGTTAAAAACTATGTTTCTGATGTAAAGTCAGAAGATTTTCCGGACGAAAAAGAGCAATACTAATGATAGAGGTATTGTATGAAGACAACCACCTTATTGCAGTAAATAAAAAATCAGGAGATATAGTACAAGGAGATAAAACAGGTGACGCTCCCCTATCTGATTTTGTAAAAGCATACATCAAAAAAAAATACAATAAGCCAGGAGAAGTTTTTTTAGGAACAATACATAGACTAGACCGACCAACTTCTGGTGTTGTTTTATATGCCAGAACATCTAAAGCTCTTAGCAGGATGAATGAACAATTCAGAGAAAAACAAGTACAAAAAACATATTGGGCTGTTGTAGAAAAAACACCTCCAACTGAAATCGGAACTTTAGAAAATTATTTGCAAAAAAATAAGAAGCAAAATAAATCCTATGTTACTAAAAGTAAGGAAGGAAAACATGCTATTCTGGATTATAAACTTCTAAGAAAACTAGATAATTTTTTTCATTTAGAAATTAAACCTAAAACAGGAAGACATCATCAGATAAGGGTACAACTTGCTACCATTGGGTGTATTATAAAAGGAGATTTAAAATATGGAGCTAAAAGATCAAATAAAGACGCTTCCATACACCTACTAGCACAAAAACTAGAGTTTGTACACCCAGTAATAAAAGAAAATATTACAATTGTTGCCCCAGCTCCCAAAGAAAATGTTTGGGATGCTTGTAAATAAAAAAACCTCATTAATAAGCTAGGATTATTATATAATTCTGTTAAAAAAGGAATTTAGGATAAAAAATCATGAAATTTTCCAGAAACTAGCAACTACCCACCACAAACTATTTCCTATATTTGCCTTCCAAATTAAAAACAAAACAAATGTCGAAAGGATTTTTTAATGTACCTATTCCTACTTGCGAGCCCGTAAAAAGTTACGCTCCAGGAACCAAAGAAAGAGAAGAAGTACTAACAGAATACAACAGAATGTATAACTCATCAGTAGATATACCTATGTACATTGGAGATAAAAAAGTATATACAAACGATAAAAGGAATTTATGTCCTCCACACGACCATAAACATGTAGTGGGTACATCCAACTATGGTGGTGATAAAGAGGTACAACAAGCAATAGATGCTGCCATGGAAGCCAGAGTAAAATGGAGTCAAATGAGTTGGGAACACAGAGCAGCAATATTCTTAAAAGCAGCCGATTTATTAGCAGGACCCTACCGAGCAAAACTAAATGCTGCTACCATGATAGCGCAAAGTAAAAATGTAATGCAAGCAGAAATAGATGCTGCCTGCGAACTAATTGATTTCTTTAAGTTTAATGTTCAATACATGACACAACTTTACAAGGAACAACCAGAATCATCTCCTGGAATATGGAACAGATTAGAACACCGACCTTTAGAAGGATTTGTATTTGCCCTTACCCCTTTTAACTTTACCTCTATCTGTGCTAACCTATGTGCGGCACCTGCCATGTTAGGTAATGTAGTAGTTTGGAAGCCAGCTGAAACACAAATATATTCGGCACAAGTTATTATGGAAATATTTAAAGCAGCTGGACTGCCAGATGGTGTAATAAATATGGTAACAGTAAGCGGGAAAGAAATTTCGGAAGTAGTATTTCAGGATAAAAACTTTGCAGGATTACACTTTACCGGTTCTACAAATGTATTCCGTACCCTATGGAAAGGAATTGGAGATAATATAGAAAAATACAAATCGTACCCTCGAATTGTTGGAGAAACAGGTGGGAAAGATTTCATTATTGCTCATAAATCTGCTGTAGCAGCAGAGGTAGTAACTGCAATCAGCAGAGGAGCTTTTGAATATCAAGGACAAAAATGTTCTGCTGCAAGTAGAGCCTATATTCCTACAAACCTGTGGGAATCTGTAAAGTCTCAAATTGTTAAAGATGTAAATAGCTTTAAAATGGGAACACCAGTTGATACTTCTAACTTTATAAATGCAGTTATTTCCGAAAAAGCTTTTGATAGCATTGCTTCTTATATTGACTATGCAAAAAACTCGGAGGAAGCAGAAATTATTGTAGGTGGAAACTACGATAAATCGGTAGGTTATTTTATTGAGCCTACTGTAATTGTAACTACAAACCCTAAGTTCAAATCTATGGTAGAGGAGGTTTTCGGACCCGTAATGACAATTTATGTTTATGAGGAAAATAAATGGGAAGAAACACTAAAACTAGTAGATGAAACTTCTGAATACGCACTTACAGGTGCAATTTTCAGTGTTGATAGATATGCAGCAGAAACAGCATGTAAGATGTTAGAAAATGCAGCAGGTAATTTCTACATAAACGATAAACCAACAGGAGCAGTAGTAAGTCAGCAGCCATTTGGTGGTGCTAGAGGTTCTGGAACTAACGACAAAGCAGGGTCTATTCTTAATTTATTAAGATGGGTTTCTCCAAGAACTATTAAAGAAACTTTTGTTCCTCCAACAGATTATAGATACCCTTTTCTAGATTCATAAGTTTTATTATATTTGTAAATAATGAAAATCTAATAAAATGGAAGAAAACAAATTAATAAATGAAAATCAGAAAATAAAAGGTCAAATTCCTAACTCAGAACTATTTTCTCAAGCTTGGGAAGTACTTAAGGGACAATGGGGTATAAGTATCGGTTTTACCCTATTATATATAGTATTGCAATCGATAGCAGGTATGACTTTTGGAGTATTGATTGCAGCTCCCCTTTATATAGGATCAGCTCTTTTCTTTGTTAATTTATCTAGGAAATCAAATCCACAAATAGAAGACATGTTTAAAGGATTTAATTCATACGGAGCAGCTCTTGGAGCCAATCTACTTGTTTTACTAATAGTTTTTGGTGGAATAATCCTATTAATTATTCCTGGTATAATATGGGGGATTCAATACTCAATGGTTAATTATATTATAGCTGATAACCCTAATTGTGGAGGTAATGAATCTTTAGAGAGAAGTAGAAAGATGATGAATGGACATAAAGTTAAAATGTTTAGATTTATGGTTAGAGTTATGGGAGTCGTTATTCTTTGCTATTTAACTTTAGGAATAGGATTTTTATGGGGAATCCCTTGGATATCAACTGCTATGGCTAAATTTTATGATGATATCAAATAAATGGATTTATCAATTTCTCATGAATCTTTATAATCTGAGGAAGTAATAAATCCTTTTCATCATTTACAATAATATAATCGGATAGATTTTCTTTTTCCTCTTGTGAAATCTGATTCTCTATCCGTTTTTTTATCTCCTTCTCGGAAGAATTATCTCTTTTTAAAAGTCTTTCCATTCTAAGTTCCAAAGGTGCCGAAACACAAATAACTGCATCTAATCCTAAATGAGAATTACTCTCAAAAAGAATAGCGGCCTCTTTTATCACATAAGGTGATGTTTGTTTCTTACACCAATTATCAAACTCCTCCTTTACAATCGGGTGAACTAAAGAATTTAGTTTTTGTAATTTATCAGAATTTGAAAAAACAATAGAAGATAATTTTTCTTTATTAAAATTTTCGTTAGTATAAATATCCTCCCCAAACTCTTTTTTAATCTGACTTATTAATTTTTTAGAGGAATTCATTAATATTTTAGCTTCAATATCTGAATTAAACAGAGGAATTCCTAAAGATTTAAAAATGTTAGAAATATATGTTTTTCCGCTTCCTATTCCTCCTGTTAGCCCTATCTTTTTCATTAAATTAGTTTTGAGTAGAGGTTTTCGTACAAAGGAAGGATTTTTGGCAAATCAAAACTTTGTGCATGTTTATAAGAGTTTTCTTTAAAACTACTTAATATCTGTTCATCCGAAAGTAAACTAATCGTCTTTTCACTCATTGTTTCTACATCTGCAACATCTGCCATAAAGCCAGTCTCCGATTCTACATTTATCTCTGGTAGCCCTCCAGAATTAGAAGAAACAACTGGAGTTCCGCTTGCCATTGCCTCCAAAGCTACAAGTCCAAAACTCTCTGTTTCTGATGGTAGTAAAAAAACATCTGAAATTGATAAAAACTGTTCAACAGATTTTAGTTTTCCCATAAATTGTACTTTATTCCAAATCCCTAAATCTCTACATAATCGTTCTGCTTTTAATCTTTCAGGACCATCACCAATCATTAATAATTTAGCAGGAACTTTTTTCTGAACTTTATTATAAATTAAAATAACATCTTCAATCCTTTTTACTTTTCTGAAATTTGAAATATGAATTAAAATCTTTTCCTCTTTTGAAGCAATTTTATTTCTTAAATTATCATTTGATTTATTAGAATATAAATTCATATCAATAAAATTAGGAATCACCTCAATTTCATTTTCAATTCTAAAATGTTTTAAAGTTTCTTTTTTCAAATTTAAAGAAACAGAAGTAATCGCATCTGACTTATTAATAGCATATTCAATTACTGGCTTAAATGATTTGTCTTTTCCTAATAAAGTAATATCCGTTCCGTGTAAAGTAGTAACAATAGGTATCTTTATTCCATATGTTTCTAAAATTTGTTTCGCCTGAATTGCAGCAGAAGCATGAGGAATTGCATAATGAACATGAAGTATATCAATGTTTTCATTCATTACTACATCTACTAATTTTGATGTTAAATTTAACTCATATGGAGTGTAATCAAATAGAGGATAATCAGGTATACTAACCTCATGAAAATATGTTTTTTCACAAAACACATCTAATCTGAAAGGTTGGCTATAACTTATAAAATGAACTTCATGTCCTTTTTCTGCAAGTGAAATTCCTAATTCTGTTGCAACAACTCCACTTCCTCCATAAGTTGGATAGCAAACAATTCCTATTTTATATTTTTTATTTTGTTCCAAAAAGATTATAAATTTCTTGCATAATATTTGTTCGAACATCCATCTTAAGTAATTCCCAATTATTTGCATCCGGATAAATTCTATTCGATAAAAATATATAAATTAGTTCAGTATCCGGATCTACCCAAACAATAGTGCCTGTAAAACCAGTATGACCAAATGATGTATAAGAAACACCCTTGCACGTAGGTCCTCCTTCGTCAAGTGCAGGTTTATCAAAACCAGCTCCTCTTCTATTTTCGTTAACACAAAACTGACATTTTGTAAATTCTTTTATAGTTTTTTCAGAGATAAACTTTTCTTCAGCATATTCTCCAAAATTTAAATACATCTGCATAAGTTTTACCAAATCATTTGCATTAGAAAAAACACCAGCATGACCTCCAACACCACCAAGCATTGCAGCACCTTGGTCATGTACATATCCTTTAATTAACTGACCTCTGTATAAATAATCATGTTCCGTAGGTATAATTCTGTTTTCTTCTATTCTGTTTAAAGGTAAGTAACCAAGATTTTCCATACCCAACTGCTTGTAAAAGTGATTCTCAGTAATTGTTTCCAGATTTTTATTATATTCTTTCTCAATAATCTCTTTAAAGAAATAATATCCTAAATCAGAATATTTATATCCTTCATTTATTCTTAGTTTAGAATATTTAATCTTCTTTAATATTGAATCAGGATAAGAAAAATGTAAAAATATATTCTCAGCAACCTGGTATGGATAAATTGCTGATTTTGTAGAAGAATACAAAGTATCTCTTAATACTTTAACTCCATTAATTGTGTCGTCATCTAAAGTATATCGATAAAAAGGAATCCAAGATTTTAATCTGGCCTGATGAGCTAAAATATCTCTAATAATTAATCCATTTTTATCAGAAGTATCTAAATCTAAATGCATTCCCAAACTATCATCTAAATTAAGTTTACCCTCATCAACCATTTTCATAATTAAAGGGAGAGTGGCACTTACTTTAGTTATGGATGCCAAATCATAAATGTCTGTATTTTTTACTTCTTTTTTCTTATCGTAGGTGTGATATCCGTAAGATTTATTTATAATTATATTTCCTTTTTTTGCTACTAAAAGTTGGCATCCTGGTGTAGCTTCTGATAGAATAGCATTATTTATTAAACTATCAATTTTATATAACTCAGACTCCAAAACTCCAAAATCCTCAGAAGAACCATAAGATAGTCGTATCTTTTTTGTGTTAAATCCTGTATTTAAGGAGAAGTGTTTTGTGCTAACTGGAATCTTTCCGTTTAATTTCCGTCCTCCGAAAATAGCTTGTGCAGATAAACTCTGAGAGATATCACTGTTTTGGTATGACATTATTAAAGCATCAAAATTGTTTACGAATAAGAATGAATTAATAGCGTAAGGACTCGCAAAAACATTAACTATTACTTTTGATTGTACAGCAATTTTCTGAATAAATAAATCTGTTTTCTTTGAAAATTTAAAACTTTTCCACGCATTTGCATTCGACTTATGAATACCTACAATTACAAGGTTATATTCGGATAGTTTTGATAAGATAGCCCCTCTCTCCTCTTCAGAAGAATTTTCAGAAATAGTATAACAATCAACCTTTGCATAATTAGCTAACATATCCTGAAATTCAGAAGTGTTTTTACCAATTGATATTGAAGCAATTTTAAGTGTATCTAATCTTTTTAAAGGTATTAAATTATCATAATTCTGAAGTAGTGTAAGTGAGTTTTCTACTAACCCATTATTAATTTGTTTTGTTTCAGAAATAATTATTTCCTTTTTAACTTTTTGTAGATCAATTTTCTGATAATTAGATAAACCCATCCAAAATTTAGCATTTAAAATTTTCTTACATCTATTATCAATTTCAGATTGGCTAATCTCCCCATTTTTTACTGCAAGTTTAATTTGTTTTATTGCTTCTGGTACATCCTCAGAAAAAAGTAAAACATCATTTCCTGCAAGCAGTGCTTTTACATCAACAATTCCTGGCTCGTAAAATTTACTAACCCCTTTCATGTTAAGGGCATCTGTAATTACTAATCCTTTAAAGTTCAAGTCTTTTTTCAGTAAACCATTAACAACTTTAGGAGATAAAGAAACTGCCAAATCTTTTGTTTTATCTAAAGAAGGAATATTTAAATGAGCAACCATAACAGATCCTAATCCATTTTCTATCAACATTTTAAAAGGAACAATTTCAACAGAATCTAACCTTTCTTTTTTATGATTTATTACGGGAAGGCCTTTATGAGAATCTGAATCTGTATCTCCATGGCCAGGGAAATGTTTTGCGCAAGCCATCACTCCATTATCTTGCATTCCTTTCATATACTGAACACCTAACTCTCCTACTCTAATCGGATTTTCTCCGAAAGAACGATTTCCTATAATAGGATTTTCAGGGTTAAAATTAACATCAACAACTGGAGCAAAGTTTATATTAACTCCAATTAATTTACACTGACGAGCAACTTCTTCTCCCATTTTGTAAATCAACTTTTCGTTTTGTATAGCACCTAAAGTCATTTGCCAAGGAAACCTAATTGCAGAATCTAACCTCATAGAAACTCCCCATTCCGCATCTAAAGCAATCATTAACGGAACTTTTGATTTTGATTGATAGATATTTGTAAGGTTCGCTTGCCTTACAGGTCCTCCCTGAAGAAACATAAGTCCTCCAATTTTATATTTAGATATTAATGATTCAATAAAATCAGTGTGAGAATTTCCTTTATTTGAGTAAGCTGCAACCATCAGAAGTTGAGATATCTTTTCGTCTTCTGACAAAGTAGAGAAAATAGAATCAACCCAAATTGAAGAATTATTATTTTGCGCTTTTAAAGTAGAAAAACAAAATATTACACAAATAAATAGAAGTATTTTTTTAAACATAAGCTCCCGTTACCGCATCTCTAATTTGCTCATTCTGTTTTGCAGAAGTAAATCCTTTAGCTCTGTTTTTAAATCCTGTACGAGCTAAAATATTCATTCCTATTACCTCACACTCAATTACAACTCCTTTAGATGTGCAAAGTCCATTTTGTGTAAGAAATCTTTTATAATTTTCCTTATCTAACTTTGGATAATTACATTCCCAACCTCTAGAAAAAACAACTTTCTTTAATTCTCTTTCTTTATTCTCAGTATCTTTAACTGTTATTGTGGCATATACAATCTCTCCAACATTTATTTCATCCATGTTTTTTTTTTTAC
>Ga0206679_10002338_pt1 | contig 15071 bp, 8 predicted proteins | sample M110012015metaG_FD_155464 | JGI IMG/M metagenome (GOLD analysis project Ga0206679, IMG submission 155464) | Ammonia-oxidizing marine archaeal communities from Monterey Bay, California, United States - M1 100m 12015 | ecosystem: Environmental > Aquatic > Marine > Intertidal zone | place: USA... | reverse complement strand
ACATCAATTACAGGCCCAATAATTTGTGATACTTTTCCAGTGTTTGTTGACATTTTTATATCTTTTAAAGTCGTTAAAATACTTAATTTAAATCGGCTGCAAATTTACTATTTTTAAATTGTATTGTACTAATAATAACCGGATTAAATTAATTGTTAATTTTGAACACTTTTTCAACAATCATAAAAATAAAATAATTAAGTGAAAGTATACCATTCAATTGATCAGTTTACTACTGAAGCGAAAACAACATTAACCATTGGAACCTTTGATGGGGCGCATAAGGGACACAAATATGTGCTAAAAAGATTGAGCGAAATGGCCGAAAAAGCAGGGAACGAAAGTGTATTGCTTACTTTTCACCCTCACCCAAGGCATGTATTGTATCCGGATAATCAAGATTTAAAACTGCTTAATACTATTGATGAGAAAATTGAGGAATTGAAAAAATCAGGGTTACAGCATTTTGTTATTCACGAATTCACAAAAGAATTTTCAAGAACCAAATCAGTTAATTTTATTAGAGACTTATTGGTGAATAAATTAAATATGGGTCAGATGGTTGTTGGTTACGATCATCATTTTGGAAGAAACAGAGAGGGGTCTTATGAGGAATTGAAAGAGCTTTCCGAATTGTATAATTTTGAATTGGAACAAATACCGCCTCAAGATGAAGGAGATGTTACGGTAAGTTCCACTAAAATAAGGAAGTTACTGTGTATTGGTGATGTGGAAAAAGCAAATACTTATTTGGGATATTCTTATCATATAAATGGAAAGGTGGTGAAGGGGAATGAAATTGGCCGAACAATTGGCTTTCCTACAGCAAATATTTTAGTGGAAAACAAATGGAAATTAATACCTGCTGATGGTGTATATGCAGTTAAAGTACAGCTAGCTGGAAAGCAATATTTTGGAATGCTAAACATAGGGGAACGACCAACTATAGCTGATGATAAACATGTTATAGAAGTGCATATATTTGGTTTTTCGGCTGATGTTTATGGTAGTAAAATAAAAGTTGAGCTTGTAAAACGAATAAGAGATGAGAAGCAATTTGATAAGTTAGAGCATTTAAAAAATCAACTACAGGTGGATGCAAATAATTGTAAAAGATATTTTGGAATTTTGTAAATAAAAAAAGAGGGTGGAACAAGTATGAAACCACCCTCTTAAACCCAGTAATTCTGTTTTTGTGTTAAAACATATACTGAACGAAAAGTCTACAATAAAAACACTATTGCTAGTGAAAAACAAATAAGAACAATCAAAAAGACTAAATACGATACTTCTTGTTTAGGCATTAGGATTCTTGCTTTGTTGCTGTTGAGGGTAGAAATAATGATGCTACCCCTAATACGATTATCATTTTAAATATCATACTACAAATATAGGGTGTGTGTTGTGTGGGATTTATACGTAAAAACCACTAAGTGTAACACGTAGAGAGTTTTAATATTAACTATTGTAAATCAAATAGTTGCATTGTAAAAAAGTTAAAAATCTATTTTTTTATTACTTAAAAAAGTTTATTTTTTATGGCAATTTTTATCAGTCCAACTGAGTTGGTTACGCCTAATTTTAAAATCATATTCTTTTTGTGTGTTTCAACAGTACGCTTGCTTATGTCTAAAGCTAAAGCAATATCAGTATTGTTTCTTTCTTCAGTAATAAGTTTTAGTATTTCTCTTTCTCTACCAGTTAAAATAATTTTCTTTATTGATGTTTCAGTATTTTTAATACTCTTTTGAGTGAATTTATTTGAGCTAGATAAAGTTACCTTTTCTCCAGTCATACATCTTTCAATAGCATTTAATATTTCTTTTTTCCCTGCATTTTTACTCATGTATCCGTCAGCTCCTGCTTTTAGGGCTTTATTCATTATGTATTTCTCTTCATACATACTTAACATCATTACTTTGGTGTCAGGATATAACTTCTTTGCTTTTTTAGCTAGTGTAATGCCGTCCATTACCGGCATATTAATGTCAGAAATAACTAAATCAACTTTTTGTGTTTTTAGGAAATCCAACACTTCTTGTCCGTTTCTGAAATTGCCAACTACCTTAATAGTACTACTGCTAATAAGTGCTGTTATTCCTTCTAAGAAAATAGAATGGTCGTCAGCAATAATAATGTTGAGTTGTTTTGTATTTGTCATGACTATACTTTTAAGAAATCCATATTAATTAGTATTTCTGTTCCCTCCCCTTTTTTAGTATTGATGATTACATTTCCATTATAAAGTTGAGCTCTATGTTTTACATTGTTTAGCCCTAATCCCTTATTGTTAATGTTTGCATCAAATCCTATTCCATTATCATGTACGCGTAATAAAAGGTGATCAATACTAGTGTTAATTTCAATGTCAATTATTGTGGCTTTAGAATATTTAATAATATTTGTAATTAGTTCCTGAAAAATACGATAAATATTATGACCTAAATCCTTTTCTAAACAATTTATAATTTCAAGGTTATTATATGTAAAATTTATTTTAGTGTTTTGACTCTTAAAAACAGTATCTAGGTATTTGCTTATTGCTTCAGTTAATAATACTTCATCTAATATGGGAGGGAGCAGGTTGTTATTGATTTGATTGATGAAGTTAATTGCTCCTTTGATATTATTTTGTTCTTTTAATATTCTATCTTCAGTTTCAGGATTATTTTTTTTGTAGTTGTTAAGTTCTTTTAAGACTTCCATCAGTTTAAGTGTAACTTCAGTATTTAATAATGTTGCAATTTCTGAGGTTAATATCTCCTGAGCAATATTTATTTTTTGAGCTGAAATTTCTTTTTCAAAAATTACTTTTTCAGCACCCTTTATAGCTTGTAAAGAGGCTTCTTGTTGTAGTAGGCTTTCTTTTAATTTATAATGCTTAATGGAGTAAGCGACTACAGATATAGCAATAAGTCCAATCAGTATAAGGAAGGCAATTAAGATAGATTTCTTTAGAATTAATTTTTCAAGGGCTGATACCTCTGCTGTTAATTCTAATTCTTGAAAATCTTCTTCAGCTTTTTTAATCTCCCTATCTTCATTTGCAATTAATATTTGTGTTTCTGCACTACTAATGCTGTCAGTAAAAATCTGCTGATTCTTCCTGCACTCTAACGCTAATTTGTAATTGCCTAATTTAGTATATGTTGATGTTAAGTTTTTGTAAAAAAGAGGCAGATGTCTAATGAGTTTAATCTCATTAGCAATACTGATACATCTGTTGAAATATGCAATTGCTTTTTCATATTCTTTCTTTTTATTGTGTAGGTTCCCAAGACTATTGTAGGATTGTAATAAATCCTGAGTTAGTCCATTCTTTTCTCTTAGCTTTAAGGATTTTAAATAGTACTCCTCCGCTTCTTTAAGGCGATTAGTATATAAGTGAATACTACCGATATTATTATAGTCAAAGCAAAGAGATCTAAAGTTTTCAATTTGAATATTAATTTGGGATGCTAAATTTAAATAATACAGGGAGGAGTCGTATTTTGCTAACTTCCTTTGATATACAGCAATATTTCCATAGGTTCTAGCAATATTGATAGTGTCTTTTTTGATGCGGAAAATTGTAAGCGCTTTATAATTGTAGGCAAGTGCATTGTCAAAATCTTTTTCATAGCCATATAATGCTCCAATGAGCTTGTAATTTTGGGCAATGTATGAGTTGTATTTAATTGATCTTGCAGTAATGAGTGATGTATTATAATGCTTTAAAGCATTTTGTAAATCACCTAGGTTGTAATAGATAAGGCCTATCCTAGATAATGCGATAGTTTTTCCTTTGAGATTGTTACTGATATCTGCAAGTGCAAGTGCTTTTTTAGCATATAATAATGAGGAGTCATTGTTTTCCTGAAGGTATTTTGAGCTTAAGGATAAATAGGAATTAACTAAGATTGAATCTGTTTTTTGCGTTTTAATTAATTGCTTTATGGAATCAATTTCTTGTTGTATAGCACCAAAACTACTGCAATAAGCAGTGCAAAATAGTATTATTAAAATTATCTTTTTCATTGCTTTGCTGTTGGGATGAAAATATAAATAGTACAGCCTTTATTTACTTGACTATCAATTTCTATTTCTCCATCAATAATTTTTAATCGCTCTTTAATTAGCATCAAGCCTTTATTTGTTTTTAAAGTAGTATTGCTGACTCTAAATCCTATTCCATCATCTTCAATTATTAAATTAATATCGTTAGCGTGAGCAAGTAATTGAAAATTAACTTTTCTTGCTTTAGAATGATTTTTAATATTACTGCATAGCTCCTGGATAATACGGTATAGAGTAAGTTGAGTGTTTAATTCTAATTTGTTAACCTCAGCTCTAGGGAGTATGGTTGTGTTCAGCTCTATATCAGTATTATTGAAAATATGATTTAAGTAATCTTGAATGACAATGCAAAAAGTTTGACTTTTTAGGAGTGGAGGGTGGAGCTCGTGTGAAATAAATCGGCTTATTGTTGCAATAGCACCAATATCATTAATGATTTTAGTAATACTACTATCTTTCTTTAATTGCATTAAATTCATTTTAATTGCTGTTAATGTCCCTCCAAGTCCATCATGTAGTTCTTTCGCAATTTGCTCTTTTGTTATTTCATGATTTTGTGTGACCTCATTAATTGCATTAAATTGTTCCTTTCGAATGTTCTTAGTAATTAATTTACTGGCTAGTATTTGATCAGTGTTAGCGATTTCAATAATTAAGTCTTTCTTTTTTATCGCTTTAATAATAAGTAGAGCCAAAACTATAAGTATAATTATTAAAATGATAGTCAGTTTTTCTCTATTCTCATTACTTATAAATTGATTTTCTTTTTGCTGTTCCAAAAGAATTATTGATTTTTTTGATTCTAACAATAGTAATTCTTCCTTCTTTATTTTTAGTAGCAATTGCTCTTCTTTGAACTGTAAACTATCATTTAAGGTTATGAATGTATTGTAATCTTCTAAGGCTCCCATATAATTTTCTGAAAGCTCTTTTGCTAAAGATAACTCTTGATATAATGTAGGTAGATTTTTTAGTAGCTGTATGTTGTGAGATAGCTTTATTCCATTGTTTAAATGTTCGATAGCTTCTTGGTATTCTTTTTTCTTTATTAAAAGCTGAGCATATTTATAATCAGTATAAATAATTTCATGTTTTTTAGCGTACTCTTTTTGAAGGAAAAAAGCTCTCTTGTAATAGTTTTCTGCATTCTCTAACTTTCCTTGCGCCATATATAAATTGGCAAGATTTCGGTATGTTCTTCCAAGAGCTCTATTATTATCAAGTTGTATATTTATGTCAATTGCTTTTTGTATATAGATAAGGGAAGAATCAAAAATATTTCTATTCATAAAGAATAATCCAATCCGATTAAAACATTGTGAAACATTTGCTGAATCAGACATGCTTCTGTGAATATTTAATGCCTTTCTGTTTAGAATTACAGCCTCAGCATGATTTCCTTTAGCAATATATATTGAAGCTATTTGTCGGTAGCTTCTTGCAATCCAATACCTGGACTTTATTAATTCTGCTTTTGTAATTGTTAGTTCAAAATAATAAATTGCTTTGTCTTGATGGTTTAAGAAAAAATAATCATTTCCTATTCTGAATAAGGACTCTACTTCCCCTCTTTTGTACTGAATTTTTTCAGCTAATGCAAGCGCCTTATTAGCAATGCTTAGGGAACTGTCATGATTAATGTCATAATAACTTACGCATAAAGCCAATAATTTATCTACCTTATTTGTATCGTCCTCTAAGGTGTAAACTGCTTTGGTATTTATTGAGGTTTTGTTTTCCTGAGCTAAACAAGTCCCTGAAAGAATAATAAATGATAATAGAAGTCTAGAAATCATGTAAATAAACTAGTTGAATAAATTATAAGTTATTGCAATTCTGGCAAGGCCAATATTGTTTTTTGCTCCAAGTTTTAACATTATATTTTTTCTATGGGTTTCAACTGTTCGTTTGCTTATTTCTAAAGAGTTGCCTATTTCATTATTACTTGCTTCTTTTAACATTAGCCGCAGAACATCTCTTTCTCTTATTGTGAGTTTGTATTTTAAAGTAAAGGTGTCTTTTTGTCCTTCTCCTTCTTTTCTTTCTTCTTTTTTTGTCAGCTTTCTGTTTATGTATTTTTTATTGTCAAGGCATCTTTTTACGGCCTTGATAATTTCAGCTTTTTCAGTATTCTTACTTAGGTAAGCATTGGCCCCACAAGCGAAAGCTTCTTTAATAATGTTAGGTTCCTCATACATGCTGAGCATAATTATTTTAGCGCTAACTTCATTTTTTATCAGTTTCTTGCAGAGTTCTAATCCATCCATTTTTGGCATATTAATGTCAGAGAAAATAATATCAATTTCATTGGTTTGCAAATAAATTAGTGCGTCTTTTCCATTCGAAAAAGTTGACATAACCCTTAATCCGATACTTTCCAGAATTGTGAAAAGTCCGCTTGTAAATAGTTTGTGATCATCAATAATAATGACTTTTTTACCACTTAATATACTCATGCTTTTTTGTAAGGTATGTCAATAATTATTGTTGTTCCGTTTCCTTTTTTAGAATCAACTTCAATTTTCCCATCATAGAGCGTTATTCTTTTTTGGATGTTGCTAAAGCCAATTCCTTCTCCCATTTTTTTCGTATCAAATCCTTTCCCATTATCTTCCACCAGAATAGTAAGATGACTTTCATGCCCAGTTAAGTGTATGTTTACATTACTGGCAAGTGCGTGTTTTTGAATGTTGGTTGCTAGTTCTTGTATTATTCTATATACACATACCTTTTGTTCGTAGGGTAATTCTTTCATTTCGTTTTCAGGGTAACATTGGAAACAAATACCAATTCCTAAGTCAGGGAATGTTCTGTGTAAATAATTTCCAATAGTAGTGCAAAGGCTATTTTTTTGAAAGGATACTGGGGTTAAGTTATGTGAGATATTCCTTATTTCTTGATATGTTGTTTCAATATGTTCAATTTCTTCTAACAATTTTGGACACTTATTTTCTGATTGTAAATTAGATAGACTTAGTTTTACTCCTGCTAATGAACCCCCTACACCATCATGTAATTCTTGCGCAATTTCTTCTCTAATTTTCTCTTGTTCTTCAATAATTGCAGTTGCAGCTGTTGTTTTTTCTTTTTCAAGTAGCGTTTCTAGGGCTCTTCTTTTTGATACTCTTAATGCTACTATTGTTACGATTAGGATAATTAATAAAAGAATAATTAAGATATTTTGTTTCCTCTGAAAACCCTTTTCTAGTGCAAGTTTGTTGTTTAGGCTGATCCGTTTTTCCTTTTCATTTAGTAGTTTTATTTCAGTTTCAAATTGTAGTATCCTTTCTTTTACTTTTTCGCCATTTACACTGTCCTTTAAGTTGCTGTATTTTTTGAATGAAGAAAGTGCGTTTTTATGCATTCCTAGTTGTTCGTATGCCTCACTTAAGTTGGTGTAGGAAAGGTCAAGGTAAGTTATTGAATTGTGTTTTCTGCAAAGTTCTATGGCTTCTTTAAAAAGAGAAATGGCTAAATTATTATTTCCCATTTGCAGGTTAATATAACCAATATTATTCTTTGATTGGATTTGGTTTTTAATGTCCTTTAATTCTTTTCTTATATCTAGTGATTGATGAAAATAAAATAGGGAAGAATCATTCCTTCCGTTACTAAAATGAAAGATTCCTAAATTGTTGTAGGTAAAGGCTAATGACTTTAAGTTTTGGGTAGCTTTGTTTATCCTTATTGCCTTGTTAATGTAAATCAATGCACTATCCATTCTCCCTAAATCCCTATTTAATGATGAATAAAATTCATAGAATATAGCAAGTGATATTGAATCATTCTCGTGTATTGCTAAGCTTATATTTTGCTTTGTGAGTAGTTTTGCTTTTTCAAATTCTTTGTTTTTATTATGAATTTTAGCAATAGTATTTTGGGCAGCAGTTTTCCCTGTATAGCTTTTTATTGTTTTTGCAATTGCAAGCGATTGATAAGCTGCTTCCAATGAATTTGCTAAATCCCCTCTGTCATATTTGTTTTTAGCAACCTGAAATAAACTATTCATTATTCCTGTGCTGTCAAGGTTTTCTTCTGAAAGTTTCAGTGCTAAATTTGTATAAAAAATGGCGCTATCATTTCCTGCTTTAAAATGAAGATCAGCTTTATCAAGTAGGGACACTACATTATTTTCCTGCGCTTGTAATCCAAGTGTAAGTAAACAAAGTATTGATATTTTAAGAAAATTAAAAATAGCGTTTATATTTATTCCCAAATGTAATGATTATTTTAATTCTAGCTATTATACTCCTGCTTTTGGGTAAGGGATATCTATAATTATTGATGTTCCAGTTCTTTCGTTAGAATTTATTTCAATTTCCCCATTAAATAACAGCAGCCTCTTATTTACAAGTTGTAATCCTATTCCAGTTGTTCTTTTTTCTTTATTAAAACCAATACCATTATCCTCTACAATAATGTTTAGATGATCTTTATGACCTATAACTTGGATATTAGCTTCAGTTGAATTAGCATGTTTTATTATGTTAGTACTAAGATTTTGTAAAATTCGGTAAATATTAAATTTTAGATTTTCTTCTATTTCATTAAGTTTATCTTCAGGGAAACAGTGAATGGTAATTTTATAATCTCTGGGAAACATCCCGCCAATCCCATCCTCTACTAAGCTTCTAAAACTCTGTCCTTGGAATGTGACAGGGCCTAGAGAATGAGATAACTTTCGTATATTTTGATTAACTATTGCAAGGTTTGATATCTCTAAATTTCTTGAATTTATTAGATGTTTTAATTTTGAGATATTCATTTCGAATGTTGATTTTCCTAATCTAATTGTTTCTTCATACGCGTTTTCAATCACCTCTAAAGTTTGTAGCATATTAAGTCTTATAGCAGCAATCGACCCACCAATATCATCATGTAACTCTTTAGCAATCCAATTATCAATTTTTTCATATTCGTCAGTAATTGCTTTTGAAGCTTTATTTTTTTGCAAAAGGAGTACATTATCAATCCTTCTTTTATGTGATATATGAGATATTCTCATAGTAATAATAAATGCAATAAGTAATGTGAGAATTAAAACCCATTGATTCTTTTTCTGTTGTTTATCTTTATCGTGCCGTATTAATAGTTCTTTATTTTTTTGTTTTTGAGTTGCTATTAGTAATTCTGTTTGTTTAATGTTCAATAAACTATCGTTAATTGGGATCGCTTTTTTTAGAGCAGCTAATGCTAGTTTATGATTGTTGATTAATTCGTAGGCTTCAGCAATATTTTTATAAGCAATTGCTAGGTTGCTTTTCTTCCCATATTCTAGACATATTTGTATGCATTCTTGAAAATAGACAATTGCAGAATCAGGCATTTTTTCCAATAAGAAAACATACCCGAGATTGTTGTAGGCTTCTATTGATTGATTTGGTAGTTTTAAATCGGTTCGAATTCTTAAAGCTGATCTGAAATAGAAGAAAGAAGAATCTAAATTTCTATTTTCATAATGATGAATTCCTAAAGAATTGTAGTTGTAGGCTAAAGCTTTTTGTGCGTTAAGATCTTTGTTAATTTTAATGGATTGAACTGTATAGTACAATGCAGAATCTTTTTCGCCTAATTTATTTTTGAAAATTCCCAAAAAATTAGTCATTAAAGCCATCTGAGTTGAATCTTTTTCTGCTATGGCTATCTTTAAATTTTTTCTTGCTGTTTTGATTCCTTCATCATATTGCTTGGAATGATTCTGAATTTTTACAATAAGGTTGAGTGCATTTCTTTCCCCATTATAGTTGTTTATCTTTTTAGCAACAACTAGTGACTGTTCTGCTGCCTGCATAGCGAGTATTCTTCTTGCTTGGTCGAACAAAGCTCTTCCTTTTTGATATAGACCTTCCATCTCCCCTTTTTGATAGTGCTCTTTTTGTGATTTTTGAATTGCTTGTTCCGCAAAAGAATAAGCAGAATCTAAATCAATATGGATGTATTGGTTTGCTTTGGAATTTAAACTATCAATTTCTATTTTATAGTTTTGGCTATAAATACAAAAGGGAAGTAAGAGAAAAAAAATAAGTGAAGTGCTTCTCATAATAGTTTTCAAATATAATGATTATTTTAATAGTTCCAACTTAGCGAATTTTAAAAGTAATTGTTTTAAACCAATACCACTGAAAAATACTCCTGCTTTTTTGTCGGCTCCATCTCCTGATATAGTCAATACTTTTCCTTCCCCAAATCGGGCGTGTTTCACTTTCATTCCAGCTTGTATTTTACTAAGGTCACTTGCGTTTATGCTTATGTTCTTTGCTCTATTTACATTGGTTAAGTTATTCGGAGGAATAAATTTTTTGGTAGCAGCAGAGTATTCTTTTTTCTTAAACTTAGTTTTGGCGTAAATTTTATTCGAACTAAAATCGTTTTTCTTTTTTGGTGCTAACTCGTGTTTTTCTAAAAAACTATCATCCAATTCACTTATAAAACGACTTGGTTTGCAGTCAATAAATTGCCCCCATCTGAATCGGCTTGTAGCAAAGGATAAGAATAATCTTTTTTCTGCTCTTGTTATGGCAACATAAAAAAGTCGCCTTTCTTCTTCCATATTCTCTTGGCTTTCGCCACTCATCATACTTGGGAAGAGGTTTTCTTCTAGCCCTACTACAAATACATAAGGGAATTCTAGTCCTTTTGCCGCATGAACAGTCATTAAGGTTACTTTATTAAAGTCGTCTTCCGTTTCTTTGTCTTGGTCAGTAAGTAGGGCGACATCTTCCATGAAATCAGGTAATTTATTTACGCCTTTTTCTGCTGTTTCGCTAAAGTCTTTTATTCCGTTTAGTAGCTCTTGGATATTTTCAAATCGACTAACTCCTTCAGGAGTTTTATCTGTATACATATCATTAAATAACCCTGTTGATTTTGCAATTTCCTCAGCAACAGTGTAGGCGTCTTTTTTTCTGGAATTGATGATGAAATTATTAATCATGAGTGCAAATTCCTTTAGCTTACTTTGTGTTCCTTTATTGATGTTAATCTCAATTTCTCCCAAATGATTAATGACCTCCCAAATGCTTTTATTATACTCGTTTGCAAATGCATTAAGCCTTTGAATGGTTGTGGCGCCAATTCCTCTTGTAGGGTAGTTTATTATTCGCTTAAAAGCTTCCTCATCATTTGGGTTAATTGCTAAACGGTAATAAGCGAGTAAGTCTTTAATTTCTTTCCTTTGGTAAAAAGAAAGTCCTCCATAAATTTTATAGGGAATATTTCTTTTCCTGAGTGATTCTTCAAGTGAACGAGATTGAGCATTTGTTCGGTATAAAATTGCAAAATCTTTATGGTGCGCTTGTTTGCGCATTTCTATGTCGGAAATTGTGTTGGAAACTAGCCTTCCTTCATCATTGTCTGAGCTTGTTTTGCAAACAATTATTTTATCTCCTTTTGTGTTTTCGGTCCATACATTTTTGTCGAGCTGTTTTTCATTGTGTTTTATAATACTATTAGCGGCTTCAACAATGGTGGAGGTAGATCGATAATTCTGTTCTAACTTGTAGGTTTTAAAATCAGGGTAATCAACTTTAAAGTTAAGGATATTTTGGATGTTTGCTCCTCTAAAAGCATAAATACTTTGCGCATCATCTCCAACAATGCAGATGTTTTCATTTAGGGCAGCAAGTTTTTTAATAATTAAGTATTGCACATGGTTGGTGTCCTGGTACTCATCAATTAAAATGTATTTGAATTTCTCTTGATATTTTAATAGCACATCTGGGTGGTTGTCCAGTAATTGATAGGTTTTTAATAGTAAATCATCAAAATCCATTGCTGATGCTTTTTCACACCTCTGCACATACATTTGGTAAATTCTCCCAAATTCTGTTCGTTTTGCAATTTTGTCGGTTTGTAATAGTTCGGATTTATTATTGTAGCCGTTGGGAGTGATGAAATTATTTTTCAGGGAAGAAATTCTGTTTCTGATAACTCCAACTTTGTAAATGTCTTTGTCTAGGTTTAGTTCTTTGATAATGCTTCTAACTAAACTTTTAGAATCGTCAGTATCGTAAATTGTAAAGTTTGAAGGGTAGTTTAATTTTTCGGCTTCAAAGCGTAATATTTTTGAAAATACAGAATGAAAAGTTCCCATCCACAGGCTTTTGGCATTACTTTGTCCTACAATATTTTCTATTCTATTTCGCATCTCTTTGGACGCTTTGTTGGTGAAAGTTAAGGATAAAATATTGTGAGGATTTACTCCTGTTTTTAACAGGTGCACTATACGGTAGGTAAGTACTCTTGTTTTTCCTGATCCTGCCCCTGCAATTACCATTAACGGTCCTTTTAGGTGCTGAACAGCTAATCTTTGTTCTGGGTTTAATTTTTGTAAATAGTCTTCCATAGTATTTTTTGGGATTTCAAAAGTACGGATATTCTTAAGTTGAAAAACTTGTTGTTAGTATTTTTTTATAATAACTATTTTATCTTCTTTTTGACTGTAAATTGAAATAACAACTATAGATCTTCTGCTTTCCATTTTCTTGGTATTTGAAGAGGTAAGATTTAGTATAATAATACTATTGGTTTGAACTGATATTTTTGTATTTTTGTGGAAAATACGAATATCATGAGAAAAATCATTTTACTTTTAGCTGTATTATTTGCATTTTCAAATGCAAATGCAACTCATATTATGGGTGGTGAAATTACTTGGGTGTGTATTAAAGATCCTACCAGTCCTGATGTTGGTAAATATATTTTTAAAATGAAAGTGTATTATGATTGTGATGGAGTTTCGGGTTCAGCTTTTTCACAGATCTTAGATGTTTGGGGTGGAGGTACTGCTCCATTATCAAGTATTACTCTTGATTGGATTTCTAGTACAGATATTTCTCCGATTGGAAATGCTGTAAATAGTGGAAATGCTTGTTTGGACTGCAATACTAACCCTGTAGGGGCTGTTGAGGAATATATTTATGAATCGCTACCGATAGCTTTACCAGGTACTCCTCCTGCAAATGGCTGGCATTTTACTTGGGATTCATGTTGTAGAAATGGGGCAACTAGTAATTTGCTGATTGTAAATACAACCTCTCCTGCAGAAGGGTTTACTTTAAGAGCTTCTATGTTTCCTTATACTGATATTAATGGGAATATTTTACCGGCTGACCCTTGTTTTGATAATTCTCCGAAATTTAATGAAAGTCCAAAAACAATTATTTGTATAGGATACCCTTTTTCTTACACACCAAATGCTTCTGATGTAGAATTAGATAGTTTGTCATATGCTTGGGATGAACCTTTGGATGATATTGCTTTTGGTACGGCTTATAACCCAGGTGTAAATCCTTTGGCAATCCCATTTATTGCGCCCTACTTATTTACTAACCCTCTACCAGGAGGTGTTACTTTAGATGCTCAAACAGGTGAAATTAATTATACTTCAAATACTGCTGGAAATTTCGCTTCTGTTATTAGAGTAGATGCATTTAAGTGTGGTCAAAAAGTTGCCTCAATTTATAGAGAGATTCAATCAGTTTTAATCGCTTGTCCTGTCTTGCCTAGTGGAGCAATTAACCTTCCTCCTGTGGTCATTCCTCCGTTTCCTATGCCAACCCCATTTTATACAAGTGTTTCTGCAGGAGATTTAGTTACCTTTAATATTCTTGCTACAGATATCGATTTGTATGCTAATGGGTCAATGCAAGATATTACTTTAGAGATATCGGGAGGTCAAATAGCAGATGATTATATAACGAATACATTATGTGATAACCCCCCTTGTGCTACCTTTACAAATGCCTCTGGTTTAGCACCTCCTATTACTGGAATTCAACTTGTAGAGGGTGTTTTTGAATGGCAAACGGCTTGTAGTCATGTTGCTACTGATGCTGGCTGTGGCATTACTTCTAACACATATACTTTTGCAATAAAAGCTTATGATGATTTTTGCCCTGCTAATGCAATTACAATTGCAACTATTATCATTGAAGTTACTGCAGCTGATTCTTTGCCTGCTCCTGATTTTGAATGTGCTTGGGAATCTTCAAATGGAGATATTACTTTTAATTGGAATTCAAGTGTTGGTGCTAGTTCGTCAACAGTTTATCATATTTATGGTGCTTCAAATATTGGAGGTCCCTACACTATCTTGTCTGATGTTAGTTATCCTAATGTGTCCGACATAATTCCTGCCTCATTATTAGGAGGTGGAATTAAATATTTTTATTTAACTTCAGAATCTACATGTGCTGACAATTCAATTCCTTCTGATACAATTTCAGCTATAAGTTTTGGTATAACTCATTCTAATGTAGATTGTTGGGATGATACTGATGGTTCCATTCAAGTTTCGGTAGAGGATTATACCAATGTTTTGTCGTATGATTATTATTTAGATGGTGTATTGAACCCCAATGCTAACCCATTAGATACTTTTTTTAATCATGTAAGTGCAGGTTCTCATATAATTACTGTAGTTGATAATTCTTCAGGATGCTTACTAGAAGTTCCAGTAACGATTTCAGCTCCTGGTTATCCTTTACAGGCCTTGGCTTCATCAGAGGTCGCTGTTTGTCATGGTGGCAGTTCAGGTTTTATTGTTGGTTCTTCAGCTGGTGGTAGTCCTGGTTATGTTTACAGTTGGTATGAGTCTGGTAATCCTGTTAGTTTTAGTGCAAATGACACTGTTGTTGGTTTAAGTGCGGGTAGTTATTATTTGGAGGTTGAGGATGTTAATGGTTGTGATACGTTTACTGTTGTTAATGTTATTGAACCTCAGTTTGCTTTGCAGGGGTCTCCACAGATTTTTGGTGTTGTTTGTAAGGGTGATAGTACGGGTATGTTGGTTGGAGATGCTGGTGGAGGGTGGGGTCCTTATGTTTATCATTGGTTAGATACTCAGGGCGATACCTTACAATCTTCAATTAGTACTAGTTCTACTCGTGACACATTATTTGATTTATTTTCTGGTATTTATGTATTGCATATTTATGATATTCGGGGTTGTTTTGTTGATTATGTGTTGAATGTTCCTGAGCCATCTATTGCGTTGAGTATTGACAGTTTGGTTC
>Ga0206679_10002334_pt1 | contig 15081 bp, 14 predicted proteins | sample M110012015metaG_FD_155464 | JGI IMG/M metagenome (GOLD analysis project Ga0206679, IMG submission 155464) | Ammonia-oxidizing marine archaeal communities from Monterey Bay, California, United States - M1 100m 12015 | ecosystem: Environmental > Aquatic > Marine > Intertidal zone | place: USA... | reverse complement strand
GGATTTTGTAGCTGCTTCAACTAATATTTCATCAAATTCATCAGTTGCGCCAATAAAAAAGAGGTATTGAGGGTTAATAGACCAATTTTCTGAAACGGAAATTTCATAAGAAAATCTTGAACCAATGCCGAAATTAAAAAATTTATTTACATCTAATGAGTTGGCATTTAGATTAATAGCAGCCATTGGTATTCCGTTTATTGATTCTGTAACAGATCCGCTAGATTTATGATTTATAAGGAAATTTAATTCAGCACCTATATCTATTAATAGTTTATTAAGAACTTTAAAATGTATTGGGTATATCCCTAATGAAATATTTGTTTTTTCAATGTCTACATCTGTGTTTATAGTTCTAAATGACCGTTTATCATTGTTATAAATAAGACCTGAATAATGTTCTAGTTTTAGCGTAAATCTAAAATTTAGAGAGCTTGATTGGACATCATTTAAGCTGAATATTGCAGAATAACCAATACCTGTAGAGTAATCAGATGTAAAAGAGTTGTTGCTTTGTTCTTCTTTAAGGTCATAAAACCTGTTGATGTTTGCGCCTGCTGAAAATTCTATATTTTGAGCTATTCCGCAATTGAGGTATATTCCGAAATTGAGGTAAATAATTAGGAATAGACAAAGAGATCTTATTTTCATGGTGATTGTAAATATTTTAAAATGTTAATTTACAATATTTATTTCTGTCTTACCACTTTTAAATAATGTACCTGTAGATCATTAATTTTTAATGCGATAAAATAATGTCCGCTCGGTAGGTTACTATTGGGTTCCCAAGTTACAGTGTATTTCTGAGGTTCTAAATATTGCTCGTCTAGATTAGCAACTATTTTCCCTTGAAGGTCATAAACATATAAGCTAACTTTTGATCTTTGAAAAACTCCGTAATTAATGTCTATCCTGTCTTTAAATGGATTAGGCCCAGCATTATAGATCATTCCTTTGTCTAGATGTATGTTGTCGGTGCCAACAGGAACGCCACTTCCGTTGATGACGATATCCCAAGTACCTTCAAAATTTCCAGCTGCATTTGTTGTTAATGGAATAATTCGATGAGTAGCGTCAAATGATCCGCTATTTATAGAAGCAGCGAAATCAATTGATATATAAGGATCTCCTGCAAAATACAGTTGAGTTATTAATGTGCTGAAACCAGGAGGAGTTACTTTAAAGTGAATATGAGATGGTCTATAATCAGCTCCATTCAAATACCAGCCAGGTTTAATGGTTTCGAATACGTAAAATCCTTGGTTATTTGAAGTGGTTTTTCCTCTTAGGTTAAATCCTACATTGTCATATGATCCAGCATCATTAGCATGCCATATGTCTAGCTCTGTATTGGGAATTACTTCAGCGCAATCCAGATTATATACTCTACCGCTTATAGTTAGGCGTGTACCAACTTCATTAGAGCTGGCAAGTAGGTCATTTTGTATGGTAGGTGCTCCTGCGCTATAAAAAGGGCCTTGTCCATACGCATCTTCAGTCGATTGATCGCATAGTAGCATTGAATCATCCAGTTCTTCATCTTGTGCTTTCGAAGACATTGCACTCAAGATCGTTGGAGCAGCTGCTACGGATAAAACTGATAAGGAGGTGTTTTTTAAGAATTGTCTTCTGCTGTCTGATTTGTCTTTTTTCATAATAATTTATTTAAGTAATTTATGAAATTCCTTTTTTCCATTTTGTTCAATGCTTATTAAATAAGCTCCAGGCTTTAAAGAATCAACTGTAATTGTTTCCTGGTTTTTTATTGTTTGACTTTTGACTATCTGTCCGTTCATGTTAATGATCTCTATTTTGGCGATTTCCTGATTAGGGATGCTAAAATTGATTACATCTGTCATTGGGTTGGGCCATACGTTTGCTTTTTCTTTAAAAATGGGTATTTTATTTCCTAGTGGAAAAGCTGCATTCAGCTCATCTACATAAAAGTAAAGGCAATTACCTGATAAACTTGTTTCGCAAAAACCATCAATAGATGATTTAAGTGTCACAACAATAGAGTCGGGATTGATGCCTGGCATTAGGTCTGTTATATACACTTCGAATTGCACAAAATTTTGGGTCAGATCTGTTGCGGGAAGGTGTACTTCTCCATAAGCAACTGAGTCTATGGATTGAGTAGTTGAATTGTATTTTTTCAATAAAACTTCAACTACAGCAGAATCGTTATCAGAAAAAGTTCCAGTAGTGTCGTAATGATAATAGCCTTCTATATAAGCTGGTTTATGAATAAAAGGCGTTCCTCCATTAATGGCAGGGTTTGATAAGCTGGTTGGGTCGCCATTTACTGTCATTCCAACAGCATAATAATACCAGTTCCATACGCTCATAGAGTAATTGCCAACAGCAGCATAATTGGTGGTCCTGCCAGATCCGAAATTGTCTAACGTCCAGTTGTCGGGTATTGAATCGGTTCCTAGTTCAAATCCATTATTAAGGATCTCAATTTGAGCTTGAAAGTTAGTAGATAAGCAGATCAATGAAATAGAGATCATGATACTTCCAAAAGCTTCGTATAGTATTGTTCGTGTAGTTTTAGTATTCATTTTATTTAATTTTTTCGTTTCACTTTATAAACGCAAATATAAATTACATAGTTGTTTAATATGAAACCTAATACCTTTATTATTATTGGATTCCTAAAATAGTAATTAAACTAATATTATTGATAATGAATATTGGAATTTCAAGGCCCTTAAATTGCTCTAGCAAAACAATATTTAGCTTAATTTGATGATAAAAAAAATGGAAATAGCATTACTGCTTGATTAATTCTGTTGTGAAATTCACCTTAACAACATTAGCAAGGCTTTCGTCTTTTTGCATGCCGAATTGAGTCCTATCAAATAAGAAAACACCTTTAAAAATAGCTATTTCTTTACCTGCTTTATTTTCGCCAGTTCCTTCTAGATTAAATTGAATGTCAAGGTACTTTTCTACACCTAGCATACTTAGTTTGCCTGTTGATATATAATCGATTGTATCATTACAAGGTAAATTATTTATGGCATTGGAAGTGAAATTAATTTTTGGATATTTATCTGAATTGAAATAATCTTCTGCAAGTAAATGCTCATCTCTCATGCTACTTTTAGTATCAATTGATGCTACATCTATTGATACTGTAATTTCCGATTGTGTGAAGTCTTCATGAGCATTTAATTGAATATTGAATTTGTTAAATTTCCCAATGGTAGTTCCTTGAACATTTTCTTCTATTTCAAAAGATATCTCAGATGATTTTGAATTTTGACTAGTGTCTGAAATATATATTCCAGAAATATCATCTAATGATACATTCTTGTTTTCTAGAGAGGATAAATCTGTATTAAGGTCTACTTTTCCCCAAATTAATTTAATTCCCTGATTGCCTATCCAAATACCTGCACCTAGTACTAACAAGTAAATAATTCCTTTAATAATGATTTTTTTCATTGTGATTTATTTATTAGTAAAAATAAAATAATTATTAGAATGATGCTTTGTAGATTAACTATGGGCAAACGTTTGGACTTCCATCTTTATCTTTCTCTTTTCCAAACCATAATGTTGCATATCCTCCGGAGATGCCAATGCCTATAGAATTCCATTTATAGTCTTTCCAAGTGCTTTTATTAAGAATTACATTGTTATGAGGTCTACTTGTTTGCCAGCTTACTAAAGAGCTTTGAGGGGTTGCTTTGTAATTACCTTCACCACCGTGAGCACATTCAAACCCAATCCCTTGATAGGATGTAAGCTCTTGTGGCTTGTTCCACATGCAATCATAGGTTGAACGGATATTGCTATTGTATCTGCAAGTGGACCAAGCGTGAGTGAGCTTTTTCATATTGTATTCCATGTCTTCAGCATGTACCTGAGCTACATGACAAAGTGCTTTAGATAGAGGGATAGGTGGGAGCTTGTTCTTTTTTCTGTATGCATTTACTAATTCATACAATTCCATTGCTTCAGCTGATATGCAAAGCTGATCGGGTTTGTATTTTTTATACATAGAATTGTTCTGCCCATTTACATAGATAAGATTCATTCCTAAAAAAAATATGATAAGACCTTTCATTTAAATAAAGATATTAAAAACCTTTGGTTACTTTTTCCTTTTTCGTTTATTGCCTTTTTGCTGGTGATTCACTTTTTTAATGTAAGCTCTATTAGAATATTTTTGATTCTTTTTATGATTTTGAGCATACAAATGATCGCTGCTTGAAGCACATTTAGAAGCTGAACATGATGACATGATAAATATCATGCTAAACATGATTGACATAAGAACTACTTTTTTCATAGCTGAAATTATTGGTTAAAGTAGTATTAGATCATAGGCATTGAAATGTTTTATTTATTGAATTCAGAATCAATAAAAAGATACATATATAATTAAATGGTTGGCTAGAGATTAAAAATTTGATAAGGGCGAGCTACATTAAATCCAGCGGTTTTTACCTTATTGGATTCAGGACTATTCTCGTCTAATAAGGGATTGGTATGGTTGAGATGAATGAAGTAAATCTTGGATTTTTCTATTTTGCTAAAATCTTTGAAAAGCTCCATGGTTTCTATTACAAATGGGTGGGGGATCTGTGAAATATCTCTGTTATTGATCTCTTTTTCATTAAAAAAGGTCCCGTCAATAAAAGCATAATCTACTTTTTTAATTTCTTCAATTATGTTTTTATTCCATTTACTCCATTTATCTATATCTGGAATAAATAATGCACTTTTAAGAGGTCCTTTAATTCTATATCCAACAGTTTCTGAAAATTCATCTCTATGAGGAACTAAAAAAGGAGTGATCTTAAATTGATTTGATAGTCTTACCGCTTTATCTTTATTAATGTTTTTGAATTGTATGTTGTTCATTTTCATTAATTGACTCCAAGGACCATTCATCATAAGAAATCCTTTCATTCTTGTCATTGCATAAACTGGCACTCTATTAGAGCTCATGGCTTCTTTTCCCAAATACATCAATCCGATATAATGCCCAATGTGAGCATGGGTAATAAAAATTCCATCAGGTGTTTCCTTTTTGTTAAATGAACAATAAGATTTAAGCAGTTTGGCTTGTCTAGTAAAATCTGGGGTTGCTTCGATCATCCAGCATTTATTTTCTTTAGGATCTACTAATCCTAGAGATACTACCATGCGGTCTTTATCTGGGTTTTCAAATAATTTCTTGCAGCATAATTTATCGCATCCCATATGAGGGGACCCGCCATCCTGAACATTTCCTAGAATAACAATAGAAGGTGAATTAATCTTGTTATTTGAATTACTATTATTAAATCCAACTCCACAAGAAGAAAAAAGGAATATTGAAATTATAAAAAGGTATTTATTGGTCATTTGATTGGGGTTTTAGGAATTTCCAACGTTCATTTAGATAGATGTATTCGCCTACATTTTCATTGTAATTATTGAATAATTTTCTAGAGTCTTTAATGAATATATTCATCTTTTCCATTTCCTCCTTTTTTTTGAAGTAAGTGCTATCGTTTTCGTATTTAGAGCAAGGTAATATTCGATAGTCATATTTATTTCCATTCAACGTTTTATGGACCCATGTGAGGATGTATCCTTTTTCTCTTATAACAACATCTTCTCCATTTTTGTTAAGCACTAATTTCACCATACATCCACCATCCTTTCTTCTATCTCTTTGATTGGAGACATAATTCCCTAATGAATAAGCAATAAAAGATTCATTATTAGCTTCACTTTTAGGTAGATAGATCATCTTTTGCAATACATGAGGGTGTGACCCAATAATGATATCTACATTTTTATTAAATAGAAACTCTGCAATATTTTTTTGATAAGTATTGGGCTGACTTTGGTATTCAGCTCCCCAATGGATAAAAACGATCAGCTTATCCAGCATTTTAGTATGGGCGCTATCTATATCCTTAGCCATTAGGGCTGTGTCGATCATGTTTACAATTGTAGGAGCAGGATAAGGGAGCCCATTTGTTCCATAAGTGTAGTTTAGAATACCTACTTTAATATTGTTTTTTTCTAATAATAGCAAATTAAGGCTGTCTCTTTCCTTTTCATTTCTAAAGGTGCCTGTGTGTAATAAGCCTAATTTTTCTGTGATGTCAATTGTTCTTATTATTCCATTTTTTCCTCTGTCACAGGAATGATTATTAGAAAGAACAAATGCATCTATTCCATTGTTTTTACATGCATCACCTAGTGCGTCTGGAGAGCTGAATTGAGGATATCCTTTGAATGGTTTTCCTGCTAAAGTGACTTCTAGGTTTGCAATGGTAAAATCGGCATCACTTATCTCGTCTTTTATGTATTTAAATACATTCTCATAAGAATAGGAATCTGTAGAATCTATATAGGCAGACTTAATTTGAGGACCATGTCCCATGATATCACCAATAAAAATAAGAGACATTTCGTCATTGAATTGCTGAGCAAAATTCTGAGTCCAAGGAATTAGAACAAATAAGCTATATATGAAAGTGAACATAGGTTTATATTTAAATGGTTTTTGAAAATGCATATTAATTTTAGTTTTTTCTATTGTAGAACCCATAGGTGATTTGTTTAATAAAGGTACTTGGGAAATTCTCTACATTTTTAAAACCTAGCTTTATATCTCTTCCATCGGAAGGAATGTATGCGGTTTTAAAGATATAATCCCAAATACTTAGAGATTGCCCAAAATTAATGCCGTTTTTTCTATCCTCTGGTAGTTCGTAGGAGTGATGCCATATGTGCATTTTTGGATTGTTGATAATATATTTTAAAGGTCCGTAAGATAAACCAATATTGGAATGATTGAGATGTCCTATAGCAATAGAGATGTAATAAACAATAAATGCATGTTGAGGGTCGAAATTTCCAATGATCATCATTACAATGAATTTTGTAGGCGTGTAAATTACATTTTCCATCCAATGCATTCTAAAATGAGCAGCAAAACCTAATTCTTCTACTGAATGATGTACTTTATGGAATCTCCATAAAAACTTGAATTTATGTAAAAGGATATGGGTAAACCATCCAATAAAATCGATCAAAACAAAAAACACGATGAGCTGTGCGATAGGGTTTAATTGAGAGGTATCATAGATCACAAAATTATCGAGACCACCTACCATGTCTGAAAGTATTTTTTCGATCACACATGAAAAAGCAAAAAAGATAATGATTTTGAATAGGTAGTAGTTGAAGAACATGTAAAATGTGTCGAGCCAGAAATCCTTTCTAAAAATTCCCTGATTTTTTCTCCATGGAAAAACAATCTCAAGCCCCCAAACTATTAATGAAAGAAGTATTAACCACCAGAAATAATTGATATACCATGGTGTTACGTTAAATGTAACTTCGTCTAAAAAATAAAAGAAGAAATTCTTAAATTCATTGATGAATAGATTGTAATATGCTGTTATACTTTCACCCATCTATTTATTAGGGATTTGTTCCATGGCCCGTTCTGCAATTGCAGTAATGGTCAATGATGGGTTTACCCCTGGATTTGCAGAGATCATAGAGCCATCAATAATCAGCATGTTTTTATAGTTAAAAACATGATTGTTTTTATCAATCACTCCTGTTTTAGTGTCTTTCCCCATAACAGCACCACCAAGGATATGAGCAGTTGATGGAATTCCAGCCAGTGGTTCTAATGCAAATACTGTAGCTTCTCCTTTAAGGATTGATGCATATTTTTTAGCCAGCTTTGAGGCATGTGGAATATAGGTTCTAGGTTTCTTTCCTTCAGATATTCTTGAAGAAAACACCCCTAAGCTATTTTTTTTGAATTTTAATTTACTGTCTAGCGTTTGCATGAATAATAAAGTAGCAGTTCTTTTGGCCCAATCCTTAACAAAGTACAATTTAATATAAGTGATAGGTTTTTTAAGAAAAGCAATCAATATTTTTCCAACATTCAAAAGTGGGTATTTACCTGTTACATAAGGAAGATGAGTGAATTTCCAAAAGCCAGAACCAGAGCCGTATCTGCAGACCTCCAAATGACTATTCTTATCTGTATGTAAAATAGAACCGATAGCAATCCCTTTAGAAATTTCTTTTTCCTTGTTTAAATTGGTGATACTGATCAAGCTTTCATTGTTAGTCCTAATATCTTCTCCTAATTTTGTGGAAAGATGGGGCAAAGAGCTCTTTTTTAATTTTAATAGTAGCTTAATCGTTCCAAGTACGCCTCCTGAAAAGATGACTCCTTGAGTAGTTACTTTCTCTTTCTTTTTAAAAAGATTAGTGCTTGAGCTGAAGAATACATTATATCCATCAGCTCCATCATTTTTATTGATTGGCTTTACATCAATAACCTCTTTTTCTGCAATAATTTTTGCTCCAAGCTGTTGAGCAAGATATAGATAATTTTTATCCAGCGTGTTTTTTGCATTGTGTCTACATCCGGTCATACATGCACCACAATGAATACAACCTGTTCGGTCAGGTCCTTTTCCTTTAAAATAAGGGTCTTTAACAGTTTCTCCAGGACTCCCAAAATAAACGCCAACATTAGTAGTGTTAAATTCTTTTTCGCGGTCTATTTTTTTGGCTAACTCTTTTAGTGCTTTGTCTCCATCGAAAAGTTGTGGGTTTTTATTGCCACCTAGCATGAATAATGCTTTTTCGTAATGAGGTTTTAGCGCTGATTCCCAATCTTCAAGGTCTTTCCAACTACCGGATTTAAAAAAAGGTGTTTTAGGTACAGGTAATGTGTTGGCATAAACTAATGAGCCACCTCCAACTCCAACTCCAGAAATTACACTGATGTGTCTGAAAAAGCTCATTTTCATGATTCCAAACCACCTGAGTTTAGGTGCCCAAAGCCATTTCTTGAGTTTCCAGTTAGTTGTTGGAAAATCTGTGTCTTTGTACCATTTTCCTTTTTCAATGACTAGTACTTTATATCCTTTTTCTGCTAATCTTAAAGCACTGACAGACCCTCCAAAACCACTTCCAATTATTACATAATCGTAATCATACATATTGTACTATATGTGATATTTTATATCAATCCTTGAAATTAATAAAATGTAAAGTGTTAAAGCTTTTTTGTTGAATCTAATTTTTATGATTATAAATGTGATTGGAATAAGTAAGATGATAATTTTGCACATGTATGGAGTTAGGTCAGCTGAATTTTATATTAGAGCTTATAGCGGTTATCACAGGAGTGGTAGGTGTTTGGTACGCCAAAAAGGAAAATATTTTGGTTTATCCTATAGGTATAATAAGTGTTTTAATATGGGTTTATTTGTGTTGGATTGGGAAAATGTATGGTCAGTCACTTGTGAATTTCTCCTTTTTCATCATTAATATTTTTGGTTGGTATAATTGGTCTAGGAAGAATGATGATCAGTCAAATGCTGTTGAGATTCAATTTAATAATTACCTTCAAAATGTAATTGTAATTATAACTACATTATTGCTTTGGGTGTTGTTGTATTATTTTCTTTTGAAATACAAAGCCGATGATGAAGCTGTAATATATGTTTTTTTAGAGGCATTAATTACTGCTATGAACTTTGTAGCCATGTTCTTGTTGGCATGGAAAAGAATAGAAAATTGGATTTACTGGATTATAGCCGATATAATGTGCATTCCTCTGTTTATTCATAAAGATTACCTTATTGGAGTTTTTCAATTTTCTTTTTTTATAGTTATTGCCTTTTTAGGTTATATAGAATGGAAAAAACAAATTATACGTTCATGAAAAAGATTGTATTAACAGGTCCTGAATCTTCAGGTAAATCTACTTTATTAAAGGATATAGAAAATAAGATCGGGCTTCATGGAGTTCCCGAATATTCAAGAATTTATATTGATGAGCTCAAAAGACCTTATGTTAAAGACGATTTATTGGAGATGGCTAAGGGTCAGCTGGAATTAGAAAGTTCCTTAAGAAAAAAAAATAATCAGGTATTGTTGTGTGACACTGACCTTCTTACCATTAAGATATGGAGTGAATTTAAATATGGTAGTTGTGAGACTTATATTTTAGATCAATTGAATAATAATCTACCTGATCTATATTTATTAACCACACCGGAAATGCCTTGGGAACCCGATCCGCAAAGGGAATATCCTACAGATAGAGATAAGTTATTCGAGATCTTTAAGCAGGAGATTATTAGATTAAAGATACCTTATGAGGTCTTAAAAGGAGATCCTTTTCAGAGGTTAGATCAGTTTTTGAAATTAACGAGAGAATTTCTTTAAATTTTTATAATTTTGACCTTGTATTCTCAATGGGGTGCCTTACTGGCTGAGATAATACCCAAATTCTGAATAATGTTCGGAATGAGACCTGAACCAGGTAATGCTGGCGTAGGAAAGTGAAATAACAAAATATGAATAAGTGTTTTATTCCCCAATAGAGCATGCTTAATGAAAATGAAAATGAAAAAACTAATTGTTAGTCTTTTAATGATATTTCCATTGTTTTTATTTGCTCAAATTGAAAATGATTCGACAGGTAATGTTTTGATGAAAGCTTCATCAGTAAATGCAATGCAGACATTGGATGAATATGTGGTAAAAGCAACGAGAGTTGATAAGAAATCACCTGTTGCACATGAGAACATTAGAAAAGAGCAACTAGAAAAGATCAATCATGGAGTAGACCTTCCTATTTTATTGGATCAAGCTACTTCTGTTGTTACTACTTCTGATGCAGGTGCTGGTGTAGGATATACAGGTATTAGGATCAGGGGGTCGGATGCTACAAGAGTAAATGTGACCATCAATGGTATTCCATTGAACGATGCAGAGTCTCAAGGAACATTCTGGGTGGATCTTCCAGATCTTTCATCTTCTGCTAATGATATACAAATCCAAAGAGGTATAGGCACCTCCACTAATGGAGCTGGTGCTTTTGGTGCTAGTATCAATTTAAATACTATGTCTTCTAGTACCAATAAACCTTATGCAGAAGTTTCAAATAGCTATGGTTCTTTCAATACCTTCAAGCATACCTTTAAGCTGGGTTCTGGGATGATCGATGGTAAATGGAACTTTGAAGGTAGGTTGTCTAAATTAACATCGGATGGTTATATAGATAGAGCAACTTCAGACCTTAGCTCTTATTATGTATCTGCAGGATATTTTGGAGAAAGATCGATGCTCAAAGCCATCGCATTTTCTGGACATGAACAGACCTTTCAGGCTTGGTATGGAGTTCCTTTAAGCTACATGGATTCTGCAAGAACTTATAATCCCTACACTTACGATAATGAGATAGATAATTATAGGCAGGATCATTATCAATTGCATTATACAACCAATTTGATCCGAGGTTTAAAGGTAAATGCTGCGTTACATTATACCAGAGGAATTGGATATTATGAGCAATACAAAGGAATTGGAGAAAATGCAGGCATTAATTATTATTCTAAGGAGAGCTTAGCGGATTATGGATTGTCTCCAGTAATGGTTACCAACAATGGAGATACCTCTTATATTACAGAAACAGACCTTATTAGAAGAAGGTGGTTGGACAATCATTTTTATGGAGCTATTTTTTCTACAGAATATCAAACCAATAAATTAAAGCTCATATTAGGGGGAGGTGCCAATCAATATTTAGGAAAACATTTTGGGGAGGTTATTTGGGCAGAGTATGCGAGCGATGGTGCTATAAGACATCCTTATTATGACAATGATGCTACTAAAAATGATTTGCATGTTTATGTAAAGGCAAATTACGATCTCAACGATAAGCTAAGGTTTTTTGCAGACCTTCAGCAGCGTTACATTCAGTATGATTTTCTGGGTTATGATAATAATTTAAATAATGTCGAACAGTCGGCTGCTTTGTCCTTTTTTAACCCAAAGGCAGGTTTGAATTATCAGTTCAATAGAAAGCATGGTGTGTATGGTTTTGTAGGAGTTGGAAATAAAGAACCTAATAGGAATGATTATACCAATTCAACACCAGAGAGCAGGCCAATGCATGAGCAAATGACGGATATTGAAATGGGTTATAGATTCAAGTCAAAAAATATGTTTGCTAATATAAACCTCTATAATATGGATTATAAAAATCAGCTGATCATTACTGGTGAATTAAATGATGTGGGTGCTGCTATTAGAGCCAATGTTGAAGATAGCTATAGAAGAGGGATTGAGGTTTCATCTGGATATAGAATCTTAAAAAATCTAGAGTTGAGATTTAATGCTACATTGAGCCAGAATAAGATCGCAGAATTTCATGAATTCAAAGATAACCGGGATACGTGGGGACAAATAGATTCTGTATTCACCAACACAGATATTGCTTTTTCCCCCAATATTATTTTTGGAAGTCAGCTGATTTGTCAACCCATTAAATCCGATAAATATGGGAATGTAGAAATGGCTTATATTACTAAATATGTTGGCAATCAATACATAGATAATACTTCTAACCAATATGCACTTCTCGATGCCTATACAGTACATGATCTAAGGATCAATTATACTTTAAAGGATAAGTGTTTTAAAGAATTGATAATTAGTGGATGGGTAAGGAATTTGTTAAACGAAACTTATATATCTAATGCTTGGATCTATAAATTTAGATCTGTTGGTTATGACCCCACTCCAGATGATCCTTATGCCAATGCAGAAGGGCAGGGAACAGGGATGTACAATTCTATTGGAGCCTTTCCTCAAGCTGGCAGACACTTCTTTATAGGAATGACCCTTAAATTTTAATTGAGTACTAATTCCTGATCCAATAAGTTGGTTGATGGAATAGAATTTAGTGCTGTTGTAAGATCATTAATTATATCTGTAGCATTTTCAACACCTATAGATAACCTTACCATTTTATCGGTGATTTGTAGAGTATCTCTGTGCTGTTGATCAACTCCAGCATGTGTCATCGTATAAGGGTGCTGAGCGAGACTTTCTGTACTACCCAAGCTAACAGCTAGCTTAATCAGCTGAAGGTTATTTAAGAATTCAAAGGCTTGTTTTTCACCTCCTTTTATATCAAAAGAAACCATGGCTCCTGGTCCAGAGCATTGGTTTTTGTAAATGGAATATTCAGAGGTTCCTTCTGCTAAATGACCTAGATAATACACTTTTTCAACTTGTTTTTGCTGTTTAAGGAAGTCAGCTACTTTTTGAGCATTTTCTGCCTGCTTGTCCATTCTTAATTTAAGTGTTTCCAGACTTCTTAGTAGTAGCCAAGCAGTATAAGGGCTAATCATGTTCCCTAAAAAGGTTCTAAGTGTTTTAACCCTGTTCATGATCTCTTTATTACCTAGTACTGCACCAGCAATAACGTCACTGTGTCCACCAATGTATTTAGTAGCAGAATAAAGTACAATATCAGCTCCCAGCTGTAAAGGATGCTGCCATATGGGACCCATATAGGTGTTATCTACAGCCATTAAGATGTTATTATTGTATTTTTTGCTGTAATGATCTACAACTTTCTTTTTAAGGCCTTCAATATCAAATAAATGATTGGTTGGGTTAGCAGGTGTTTCCAGGTAGATCATCGAAAGCTTATCAGCTAATCCAGTGTTATTAATCGCTTCAATTATTTCATTTGAAGTCTGACCAGGTGTGATTCCCAATGTATGTACACCAATTTTATTTAAAAAATGTTGAATAAAATGATCAGTTCCACCATAAGTAGGATTACTATATACCAATAGATCACCAGGGTTCAGGAATTCTAAAAGCACTGTGCTAATAGCAGACATGCCGCTTTCAAAAACAGCACAATCATCTGCTTTGTCCCAAAGGCAAAGTCTATTTTCCAAAATCTCTAGATTGGGATTGTTGATACGGCTATATATCAGGCCCAGCTCTTCCATGGGTTTTTTATCCCTAATTCCATAGGCGACCTCAAAGAATGACTTACCTTCTTCTGCAGTTTTAAAAACAAAAGTAGAAGTTTGAAATACAGGGCATTTAACTGCTCCTTCTGATAGCTCAGGATCATAACCGTGAGACATCATTAAACTTTCTGGGTACATTTTATCTTTATTCATACCTCAAAGATACCAAATAAAGAAATAAGTTCTTTTATATTTTATTAAATTAGAAATATAATCTTAATTTGTATATATCTAAAGAAAAAACTACTTTTATGACGTATTTTTCACTAGTAAATAAGAAAATTAATCTAAAGTTATGATCGACTCAATCGATAAATCAATACTAGCCCTACTTCAAAATGATGGAAAAATTACATTTAAAGAGATTGCCAGTCAATTGAATTTAACAACAACTCCTGTTTATGAACGCATTAAAAGACTGGAGCGAGATGGGTATATTAAATCCTATAAAGCCATTCTGGATAGAAAAAAAATTGGATTAAACTTATTGGTTTTTTGTAATATTTCTTTGAAAGAGCATCAAGCTTCATATTTATCTCAATTTGAAAAAGATATTAAGAAATTTAATGAAGTTATTGCCTGTTATCACATAGCGGGAATGTACGATTACCTTATTAAGATTTCTGTAGAAGATATGGATGTCTATCAATATTTTATTGCCAATAAGCTAGCCAATATCAAGAATATAGCTAGGGTGCAAAGCTCGTTTGTAATGACCGAGGTAAAGTCAGCTATTGATCTTCCATTGGGTAAATAAGTCGTGTAATTTTTCCCATCCAGATCTAGAGGCTTCGACACCCTTTGGCTCCACCATTAAATTAACCTTCTTCAAAAACTTCAGTTTCATTTTTTATTTTCCCAAAACAATACCTAATTCCAATGAAAAATCTTGAACTTAATAAAATGTCAAATTCACTTAATGGTTCAATATCTAACAATGGAGAATTTGGGTCAATTGTTAAACCTTGCGCTAAGTTAGCGGTTTGAAAATCTGTGTACCTATATGTAGATATATCATAATTCTCATTGAGTTTTAAAATAAAATCCATTGAAGATAGGCTGGTGATAGAAAAAGTTAACCTTTTATTAATTGGTAAATTAGCTTTTAAAGAAAATTGTAATGCCCCATTAAATAAATTACTTTCATATCTATCAGAATTTGAGAAAATCTTATAATTATAATTATTTGGTAGAGGGAAATATAATGAGTCGTAAGAATTAGTAGAGTTATATTTAT
>Ga0206679_10002326_pt1 | contig 15123 bp, 15 predicted proteins | sample M110012015metaG_FD_155464 | JGI IMG/M metagenome (GOLD analysis project Ga0206679, IMG submission 155464) | Ammonia-oxidizing marine archaeal communities from Monterey Bay, California, United States - M1 100m 12015 | ecosystem: Environmental > Aquatic > Marine > Intertidal zone | place: USA... | reverse complement strand
CCTCCATCAGAACTATCTAAACTAGCACTTAAATTCTCTAATAATTCGGTCAACTTATTTGCATAAGGTCGCATTTGAATAATTGCATCTTGCGCTCTTTTAAGCTTAGCTGCAGATACCATTTTCATAGCTGAAGTAATCTGCATAGTTGACCCAACAGATGTAATTCTTAACCTTATTTCTTTTAAGTTAGCCATTGTTTATTTTGCGTATTTAGAAGATAAATCAGCAGCTACAGCTTCTAAAGTTGACTTAATTTCATCCGTTAATTTACCTGAAGCCAAAGCATCTAAAACATCTTGATGTTTTGCATGTAAGAATGCAATGTACTCTCCTTCAAATTCTTTAATTTTATTTACAGGAACATCCATTAATAAGCCGTTAGTTCCACAGAAAATAATTGCTGCTTGTTCTTCAACTCTTAAAGGAGAATATTGTCCTTGCTTTAAGATTTCAACATTACGCTTTCCTTTTTCAATTACAGCATTAGTTGCCGCATCTAAATCAGAACCAAACTTAGCAAATGCCTCAAGCTCTCTGTATTGTGCTTGATCTAATTTTAATGTTCCAGAAATCTTTTTCATTGACTTAATTTGTGCTGCACCCCCAACTCTTGATACCGAAATACCAACATTAATCGCAGGACGAACACCTGATAAGAAAAGATTAGACTCTAAGAAAATCTGACCATCAGTAATTGAAATTACATTTGTAGGAATATAAGCAGATACATCACCCGCTTGTGTTTCAATAATTGGTAAAGCTGTTAACGAACCACCACCTTTTACGATTCCTTTTAAGGATTCTGGCAAGTCATTCATTTGTGAAGCAATAGCATCATCATTAATTACTTTTGCAGCACGCTCTAATAACCTGGAATGTAAGTAAAATACATCACCAGGGTAAGCCTCACGTCCTGGAGGTCTTCTTAACAATAAAGATACCTCACGGTAAGCCACAGCTTGTTTTGATAAATCATCAAATACAATTAATGCAGGACGACCAGTATCTCTGAAAAACTCACCGATTGAAGCTCCAGCTAATGGTGCATAAAACTGCATTGGTGCAGGATCAGCAGCACTTGCAGCTACAATTACAGTATAAGGTAAAGCTCCAGCTTTTTCCAAAGTATCAACTAAACCAGCTACTGTAGATGCTTTTTGCCCAACAGCAACATACACACAGAATACAGGCTCTCCTTTATCATAAAATTCTTTTTGATTGATAATTGTATCGATAGCTACAGCTGTTTTTCCTGTTTGTCTATCTCCAATAATCAACTCTCTTTGTCCTCTTCCTACAGGAATCATAGCATCAACAGCTTTAAGTCCTGTTTGTAAAGGCTCATCAACTGGCTGACGGTAAATTACACCAGGTGCTTTTCTTTCAATTGGCATCTCGTAAGTAGTTCCTTCAATAGGTCCTTTTCCATCAATAGGATTACCCATTCCATCAACAACTCTACCTAACATTCCTTCTCCTACATTGATAGATGCAATTTTCTTTGTTCTTTTTACAGTATCTCCTTCTTTAATCCCTTTTGATGGGCCTAAAAGTACAACTCCAACATTGTCCTCTTCAAGGTTCAATACAATTGCCTTTAATCCGTTTTCGAATTCAACTAACTCACCCGATTGAACATTTGTAAGCCCATAAATACGAGCAATACCATCTCCAACCTGCAATACAGTACCTACTTCTTGTAGTTCTGCTTCAGATTTAAATCCTGATAATTGTTGTCTTAAAATTGCTGATACTTCAGCTGGTTTTACTTCTGCCATTTTTTTGTGTTTTTTTAAAAGTCCTGTATGTACAGGTTTTTGTTAAACGTTTGTCTTAATTCGGAAATTGCTTTCGACACACTTGCATCTAATTGCTTATCTCCCATTCTGATGATTGCTCCTCCAATAATTTTTTCATCAACTTTTTCAGTCAATTCAACATTATCGTCACCATGTTTTTTAATATAATGAATCACCTCAGCTCTTAATGCCTCATCCAAAGGAGCAGCAGTAGTAACTGTAGCGGTTTCAATTTTGTTGTGTACTTTGTATAACGAGATAAAGCTACTTGCAATTAAAGCCAATAAACCTTCTCTCTTCTTAGTGGTAATTATGTTGATAAACGCCATACTTACCTCTCCTAATTTTGATTCAAAAATTTCTTTTAGAATGCTTAATTTCTGATCCGTTTTTACAATAGGACTTTTAAGCAATAAAGAAAGGTCTTTGCTTTCTGTACAAACCGCATCAAGCAATACCATATCATTATAGGATTGCTCCAATGTATTCTGCTCAATTGCTAATTGCAATAAAGCTTTTGCGTATCTTATTGTTACTCTTGATTGCTTCATTGTATACTAGTTAAGTTCGTTAATTTTTAACGCCTCAGCAACTAACTCGTTTTGTTTGTTTTTATCAGATAATTCTGATTTCAAAATCTTTTCTGCAATATCAATCGACATGTCAGCAACCTGGTTTTTAAGCTCAGTAATTGCTTTCATTTTTTCATTATTGATTTGCTCTTTAGCTGAAATTAAAATTTTGTCGGCTTCAGTATTTGCTTGATCCTTAGCTTCATTTACAATCTTATCCTTCATCTCTCTTGCTTCTTTCAACAATACATCTCTTTCAATTCTAGCTTCCGCCAAAATTCTTTCATTGTCAGCATTTAATGCCTGCATTTCTGCTTTCGCTTTTTCTGCTGCTTCCAATGCATCTTTAATTCCTTCTTCACGCTCTTCAACAGCCGCAAGAATTGGTCCCCATGCAAATTTCTTAAGTAAAAGAATTAATGCAATAAATAGTAATGATTGCCAAAAAAACAATCCTACTGAAAAGTCGTTTATTAATTTATCCATTTTTGTTTTGTTTCTGTTTAATTTTTAAAGTATAATCAAAACTGCAAGCAACCCTTGCAGTTTTGATTATGAGGTGAATTATACCGCAAATAATGCAGCAAATCCGATACCTTCAATTAGTGCAGCAGCAATAAGCATAGCCGTTTGGATCTTAGCAGTAGCTTCTGGTTGTCTTGCAATAGCGTCCATTGCCGAACCACCAATTCTACCAATACCAATACCTGCTCCGATTACTACTAAACCTGCACCTACAATTTCTGGAATTACCATAATTAAATTAATTTAAATTAAACACTCTAGTTAATACTTTTATTAATGATCATCATGTTCCTCAACAGCTGAACCAAAATAAAGTGCTGACAACATGGTGAAAATATATGCTTGTAAGGCTGCTACTAACAGCTCTAATAATGATAATGCAAATGCCAATCCGAATGAAAGAGAACTCCCAATCCATCCTTTAAAAACAAATATCAATCCTAAAATACTCATCAATACAATATGCCCAGCAGTAATATTCGCATACAAACGAATCATTAAAGAGAAAGGCTTAATAATTGTACCCAATAACTCAATAGGAGCTAAAATTAATTTCATTGGAGTTGGCACGCCTGGCATCCAGAAGATATGCCCCCAATAGCTCTTATTTGCATTAATAGTCGTTAACACATAAGTAATCAATGCCAAAGAAAGTGTTACCGCAATATTGTTGGTTACATTTACTCCTAGTGGAGTTAAACCAAATAAGTTAATAATCCAAATAAAGAAAAATACTGTAAGCAAGTAACTCATGAATTTTTTATAGTGCTTTTCTCCAATATTAGGAATGGCAATATCATCTCTTATATAAAGTACGATTGGCTCCAATAACCTACCTATACCACTTGGTAAGGCAGATTTTTTATATGATTTCGCCATTCTTGTAAACATGATTAACATCATTAAAAATACAATCATGATGAAGGCTACATTTTTAGTAATAGAAAAATCGATAGGATGTAGGCCACTTGCCTCAATAATATGCCCATGGTCTAAAGAATAAGTTCTACCATCCACCGTATAAGGTGTTGTTCCGTGATGAAAATTAGCTGATGAAAAAATATCCAGATTACCATCTGTATACAGAATTACAGGTAATGGAAATGAAAGGTCGTGTGTTAAAATAAAATCATGCGAATCCATTAAGTGATGCGCAATTGTTTCTTTTATCTTAGTTTTGATGTCTTTCTCACCATGATTTGCATGCTCTTCAGCTGAAATATTAAGGCTTGAAAAAACCAAAATTACTAGGGTGAAAATTATTGTTTTTATATTCATCTTACAGGACTATGATTATCTTTTTAAAAAGTGGGGCAAATCTAACTATTTATGTTAACCCCGAAAACAAATTAACCCTTTTCTTTAATTATGCGATTTAACTAGATAAGCTACTTTGTTTTACACCTTATTTAATTCCTTAATCAATTGTTGAGTTTCCACTGACAAAGCCACTGAATATGGAATAAAAAAGGATAAGAATTCCAATCTGCTTACCAAGCCATCTTGCATGTAAAAAGGATTAAGAAAAATAAAGAATAATATAAATTTAACCATACTTCCTCCCAAAAACAAGGAGCCAAGGCTATCTGTTTTTTTTTCTTTATTTATATAGATATATGAAAATATTGCTACCGTTAGCAAGAAGTTACCCGAATAAGCGGCTATGATTCTATTAGCAAATAAATCATAATTCAGAAAATAAAGGATACTTATATGAGCAATAAAAACAGCCGAAAGAATTGTGAAAATGACTAAAATAAACCTACCTAAATCTTTACTTATCATCTTGCTCGTTTAGCCTATTTAATTGTTGGATTACACTATACATTGCAACAACTAAGGCAAATAAAACGCCTAAAATTGTGAACCAAGGCTTTTCAAAAGTATATCTTGAATCAAGGAGCTCTCCTAAATAAGCGCCTAAATAAATGGTTATCCCTATCTGAAAAGGAACAGAAGTTAAAACTAAATACCGATTAAGCGGTCTTTTCTTTTTTCTCGGATTTTCCTGCATCTTTAATATCTTTAATTACCGCACCCATACTACACGACCCAGTAAACTCAGCTCCTGGCTCAATGGATAATTTATTGGTGATGATATCACCATTTAATTTTGCAGAAGTTTTTAATGAAAGTAATTGTGAAACTGTAATTTTAGCTTTTATCGTCCCTGAGATGTCCGCATCTTTACATTCAATATCTCCCTCAATAACCCCCTCTCGTCCTAACACAACTTTTCCTTCAGTAATTACTGAACCCTTCAATGTTCCATCAACTCTAATGTCCCCTTTTGAATATACATCTCCTGTAATCACTGTTCCTGCTCCAATCATATTCACAGCAGCTGTAGTTTCTCCTTTTTTCATTGATTCATTTTTATTTGTAAACATCTTAATAAAGTATTTGTTAGCGCAAAACTACTAAAATATTTTAAAGACTTAATTGTTGTCTAAATAATTCTTTTTAAAGAAGTTGTAATATCCTTCAACATCTTTGTTTTTATAAAACTCCTTGAAGTTTTCCATTGAAATTGCTAGTACTTTATAATCCGATTTATCAAGTTCATTAATAATTATGCTGTTAGATTTGAATAGCTGATTGTACAACATAACATCCTCAACATTAGCAAATGTTTTAATCATTAACAAGTGTTGGTCCAAGCCCATCATCATTGCACTAATTTCAAACACTTCATTTTCAAAATCCATAGCATGATAGTCCGAAATCAATGTTTTTAAGTAGTTAATATCTACACCATTCTTTGGTAAAACTAGAAGTGTCATGTGTGTTTTGGTACTCCTATATAAGTAAGGGGATTCCATTAAGGCTTGCTCATTTGCTTTTCGCATAGCCGCAGGATCTTTTATAACACTTAATAAATATTCTGATTCAGCAATAATCTTATCATCCTCCTTAAATGAAATAATCAAGTTTAAGCTATTTATTAAACTTGCTGTATCCTTAATTCCGGCATAGGAAAGCGCTCTTAAGAAAGTATATTTTGTTCTATATTCATCCTCTTTTAGCTCATTTGTTTGCAGGATAACCTTTTCATGTTCTTTTGCCAAATAACTACTATACACAAGCTGATAATCTACTTCTTCCTGCTCCTTTTCTGTAACCCACTCGTCCTGAAAATTAGGATTCGTTAATAATTGAGCATACACGCTATTTGGAAAATTATGCAACAATAAATTTTTCATCACTTCTGCTTCTTGCTCTTTTCCTACCTCCAGATGATTAGTGTATACATTATAATAAGCCAAAGCAGCATAGTTTTTGTCATACGGAAAACGAGAAAGCAAACTCATAAACAAGGCAGAGCTTTTGTCAAATTCTTGCAAGCCATTTTTATAAATCACCCCCGCTTGATAAGTAGACTCTTTTATCATTTCATCTGAATTAGCAAAATCTTCTTCTGTTTTTGGCAATTTATCTAAGTAATAATTTGGGTCTTTTTTATTTTCCGTTACCACCTCAACACTATCTGAAGCAATTGAATCTGTTTCAAATACATTACTTGTTTTCTTGTCTTTTCTCCTCCAATCATCCTCTAGCTTTCGCTTCCCCCATTTTTTTCTAAATTCTGAAAGCCCAAAACTTAAGGTTGCTGGGTTATAAAAGTACCACTTTCCTCCTGAAGTTTTGCCACCAAACTGTTCGCCCCTTCCTCCGTTTCTATTGGTTTCATACATCATTTGCTGCTTAGTTCGCTCAGCCTCTAAAGCCTCTCGTTCTTTTTCAACCTCCGCTTGTATGATCTGATTAATTATTGCGTTTAATTCTGCTTTTGGAAGGGAGGCCAAAGTCTGTAAACTATCTTGCATATTAACCACATCTAGGTGATAAACCAACTCTTGAAGAACCTCATGCTTTTCTTTTGCCGACTCATATTCCCTGAAATCATCTAGCATATAAAATAAGGTACTGTCATAATGCACTTTGGACGACTTGTATAAAGCCCTATTGTAATCAATCCTGGCAAGTGCTAAAAAGGACAATGCTTTTTGGGCGTCATTTATAACACTATTTACGGTTGATAGTGTGTAGTTATCAATAGCCGAAAGCGTATCCGAATTATTCATATCCATTTCGGCAATCGTATAATAAATCTGATCTAGATATTCTTTGTTCTTGTCGTCTTTCGTCATTTTCAGCAATTTCTGACGCATTTTATCGGTATCCCTACTTCCTGCTTCCAACGAGCGTGCTAAATTCATTTTAGCATTAAACACCATTTCGTATTCAGGGTTGGACTTTAGAACTTGTTCGTATTTCTTTTTTGCACTCCTATAATTATCGTGTTGCTGATAAATTTGTGCCATTATATAGTTGTAGCGTGCTTTCTTGCCCTTCCTTTTTATCAACTTATCTAGCTTGCCTAAATTATCCAATGCAAGAGGATAATTTTCTTGTTGCAAATAAAAATCAGCAGCTACAGTTGCTCGTTCAGTTTCTAAATTCTTTGGAAATTTTCTATCATTCTCAAGCTCATCCAATTCCATTTCGGCAGTAGAAAAATCTGCTTTTTCAACAGCACTTCTAATCAGCCATAAAGATGCTTCAAATCTGATTTCATTTTTTTTGTATTCATTTTTAATAAAGCTAAATGTTTTAATTGCCTCATCAAACTCTCCCTTATAAAAATAAGATTTTCCTACTAAAATATAATTATCATCAATCCATTTACAATACTCTTTTCCTTTTATTTTCATGGAATGCCTTTGAATGACAATAGACCCTTTCTTGATGGCCTTATCCATATAGGAATGTGTTTTCTTTGATTTCTTTAAATCCCCAGTTGGATAAACCGGGAGGACAGCAGTATAGTCATCCTTATATCCTTCATGCAATTTTTTTACTCCTGCTTTAATGCTTTCTTTTCCATTAAAATAACCATTATACTTTGCGGTTGTATTGTGAAATGTACGACTAACCCAAGTCTTTTTTTTAGTAGAACAACTTGTAGAAAACAACAGTAATACTGCCAAAAAACCTTTTATTATATGTTGTGTATTTACCTTCACTTGGGTACTAAACTTCTTTTAATTAAAATTATTTTACTGCTAATCGTAAAATTCTCGCAAATATGCTTATAATTTTATGATATTTGCAAACATTATGCAAGATAAAGAAGGAGGAGAAAAATATTGGTCAAAATTATTACATAAATACCGATTTGTAATAATGACAGACAGCTCATTTGAAGAAAAACTATCTGTAAAGCTGTCACGGTTAAATGTTTTGGCTTTTACGGGATTTTTTGTTTTTGCTTGTTTTTTTAGCACATTGCTATTAATTGCTTACACTCCCCTTAGCGAATATGTTCCTGGAAAATCATCAGTTGAAGTTCAAAAAAACTTAATTGAACTCTCGTTAAAATCGGACTCTCTTGAAGCAATCCTACTCAACAGAGCAATTTACCTTGAAAATATTAACAACATAATTAGTGGAAATGAATTGATTACTCCTATTGAAAGCAATGAAATTACCGCAAAACAAGAAAATGAAATTGTCTTTGAAAAATCAAAAGAGGATTCTTTATTACGACTATCAGTAGAGGCAGAAGACAAGAGCTCTATTTATATTAAATCGGTATCCGAAAATAATTACTTGATGTTTTTTACTCCTCTTTCGGGGCTTATAAGTGATGGATACAACAGCAAAACAAAACATTTTGGGGTGGATTTAGTAGCCAAAGAAAAATCACGAATTAGCAGTGTCCTTGACGGTACGGTTATTATTAGTCATTGGACTTCAGAAACTGGCTATGTGATTGCCATACAACACAAAAATGATTATGTATCGCTCTACAAACACAATTCATTATTACTTAAAGAAGTTGGTGATTTTGTAAATGCAGGCGATCATATTGCAATTATCGGGAATTCAGGAGAGCTTTCTTCAGGACCACACTTACATTTTGAACTTTGGCATAAAGGAACGCCTGTAAACCCAGAAAACTATATTTCTTTTTAAAAAATGGGATTAAAATCATCACTTAGTTTGCCTTTTGCAAAATACATTGTTCGTAACAATAAGCAATGGAAAAATAATGCCGTAAAAGTTCAAAATGAGCTTTTATTATCATTGGTGAAACAGGCAAAAAATACTCAATTTGGAAAAGACCACAGTTTTTCTGAAATCTCAAATTATAACGACTGGAAGAACAATGTTCCTGTGCGAGATTATGAAGAATTAAAGGATTATGTGCAAGAAATAATTGACGGTAAAGAAGATGTGCTTTGGCCAGGTATACCCCTTTATTTTTGCAAAACTTCAGGAACAACTTCAGGGACAAAATACATTCCTATTAGTAAGGAAAGTATGCTACACCATATCACTGCTGCACGTGATGCTATATTGAGTTATATAGCAGAAACAAAAAACAAATCCATTGTAAACGGAAAGATGATTTTCCTACAAGGAAGTCCTGAGCTTACAAAAACTGGAGATATTCTAACAGGAAGACTTTCAGGAATTGTAGCCCATCATATTCCTGCTTATTTAACAAAAAACCGATTACCTTCTTTTGAAACTAATTGTATTGACGATTGGGAAAAAAAGGTAGATGCTATAGTTGGGGAAACGCTTCCTGAAAATATGAGCTTAATTTCAGGAATACCCCCTTGGGTGCAGATGTATTTTGAAAAATTACAAGACAAAACAGGAAAACTCATAAAAGATATTTTCCCAAAATTTGACTTGTTTATTTACGGGGGGGTTAATTATGAACCCTACCGAAAATCCTTTGAAAAATTAATAGGAAGAAAAGTTGATGGTGTTGAATTGTATCCTGCATCAGAAGGTTTTATTGCTTATCAAGATTCTCAAAAAGAGGAGGGAATGTTATTGTGTGTGAATCATGGAATATTTTATGAATTTATCCCTAGTGATGAATTTTTTAACGAAAATCCAACACGTATTTCCTTAGTTGATGTAAAGGTTGGAGTGAACTATGTAATCATCCTAAATACTGATGCGGGGCTTTGGGGTTATAATATTGGGGATACCGTTAAATTTGTTTCGGTTGACCCTTACCGAATTATTGTAAGCGGTAGAATAAAGCATTTTACTTCAGCATTTGGTGAGCATGTAATTGCTGAAGAGGTTGAAAAATCATTACAAGAAACTTTAGCAAAATTACCTGCTCAAGTCAATGAATTTCATGTTGCTCCAAAGGTAAATCCTGAAAATGGATTGCCTTATCATGAGTGGTTAATTGAATTTGAATCGCAACCAGAAAATTTAGTCATTTTTACTAAAATGATAGATGATGAATTGCAAGGCTTAAATACTTACTATAAGGACTTGATTAGTGGTGGAATTTTAAAACCTTTGCAAATATCAATTATCAGCAAAAACGGATTCAGAAATTATATGAAATCAATAGGAAAACTAGGAGGGCAAAACAAAGTACCAAGACTAGCAAACGACAGGAAAATTGCAGATAAATTAACAGCATTTTAAATGGAAGGAAAGAAAAAACAAATAGCAATTTTAGGATCAACTGGCTCAATAGGAACACAGGCATTAGAAGTGATTTCTGAGCATTCTGATTTGTTTGAGGTAGAAGTGCTGACTGCAAACAACAATAGTGCTTTATTAATTGAACAAGCCAAAAAATTTAAGCCAAATACGGTTGTTATTACTAATGAAGACAAATACAAAGAGGTAGATGCTGCGCTTTTTGATTTAGGCATAAAAGTATTTGCCGGACAACAATCCTTAGAGGAAGTTGTTGAGGGAGAAAATATTGATGTGGTACTAACTGCCTTGATGGGCTACTCTGGTTTAAAACCAACAATTAGAGCAATAAAGGCTAAGAAAAATATTGCATTGGCCAACAAAGAAACTTTGGTTGTTGCGGGGGATTTAATCACCAAACTATGCCAAGAATATGGCGTAAATATTTACCCTGTTGATTCTGAACATTCTGCTATTTTTCAATGTTTGGTAGGGGAGCAATACAATCCTATTGAAAAAATTTATTTAACCGCTTCAGGTGGTCCCTTCAGAGGAAGGTTAAGAAATGATTTACTTGAAATTACTAAAGCACAAGCCCTAAAACATCCGAACTGGGAAATGGGCGCTAAAATTACGATTGATAGCGCAAGCATGATGAACAAAGGGTTGGAGGTAATTGAGGCAAAATGGTTATTTGATTTAAAAGCAGAACAAATTGATGTGGTCGTTCATCCACAATCTATCATTCATTCAGCAGTGCAATTTGAGGATGGTTCTATAAAAGCTCAATTAGGGGTGCCTGACATGAAACTACCGATACAATATGCCTTAGGTTTTCCGAAAAGGCTCCCAAATACTTTTAAACGTTTTAGTTTTCTAGATTACCCAAACCTCACTTTTGAAAAACCTGATTTGGAAACTTTCAGGAACTTACAATTGGCTTATAATGCCATGGAAAAAGGAGGAAATATGCCTTGTATTTTGAATGCCGCAAACGAAATTGCGGTAGCAGCCTTTCTGCAAGATAAAATTGGTTTTTTAAATATGTCCGATTTAATTGCCAATTGTATGGAAAAAATTACTTTTGTTTCCAAACCTAACTTAAGCGATTATATTGCTACAGATGAGGCAACAAGAATATTAGCAAACGAACTATTATAGATGGAATTTTTAATAAAAGCAGCACAACTCTTAATGAGTTTATCAATCCTAGTCGTACTACACGAGCTAGGCCATTTTATCCCTGCAAAATTATTTAAAACTAGAGTAGAAAAATTCTACTTGTTTTTTGATCCTTGGTTTTCAGTTGTAAAAAAGAAAATTGGCGATACTGAATATGGCATTGGCTGGCTTCCTTTAGGTGGTTATGTCAAAATATCAGGAATGATTGACGAAAGCATGGACAAGGAGCAGATGGAAAAAGACCCTGAACCTTGGGAGTTTAGAGCAAAACCAGCTTGGCAAAGGCTAATCATTATGTTGGGTGGAGTTACTGTAAATCTGTTTTTAGGAATCTTTATTTACGCCATGACGCTTTATACTTATGGGGATAAGTACTTGCCAGTTGAAAACATGGAAGATGGTATTTGGTGTACGGATGAATTGGCAACAAATCTTGGTTTTCAAAATGGGGACAAGATAATTTCTGCTGACGGTTATGCTATTGAACGTTACTCTGATATTTTGGAAAATGTAATCACCTCAGAAGTCGTTACGGTAATACGAAATGAAGAAGAGGTAGCGCTTAATATGCCAATTGACTTGATTGATCAATTCCTAAACAACCCTACAAAATTAATTTTATACCCTAGAATTCCTACTATCGTTAGTAGAGTTGAGGAAGGTTCGAATGCTGAAAAAGGAGGTTTGCAAAAAAAGGATATTATAAAAGCGGTAAACGGAACTTCTTATGTGTATTTTGATGAATTTAAAGAGGAGTTAAGTAATCATATTGGAAATAAAATTGCTTTAACAGTAGAAAGAAATGGGAAAGAAAAAAACCTGAACATATTAGTTTCAGAAGAAGGAACTTTAGGATTTGCTCCTGCAAACCTTAACATTACTCAATTGGAAAAATTAGGAACTTATAATTTAGCCTCTTTCAAATATGGTTTCTTTGCTGCTTTCCCTGCGGGATATAATAAGGCAATCAAAAAATTAGGAAGCTATATTTCTCAGTTTAAAATGATATTATCGCCAAGCACTGGTGCTTATAAAGGAATGGGTGGTTTTGGAGCAATTGGCTCAATGTTTCCTGCAACTTGGAACTGGGAAATCTTTTGGAATTTAACCGCCTTCCTTTCGTTAATGCTAGCTTTTATGAATGTGTTGCCTATCCCAGCTTTGGATGGTGGACATGTAGTTTTCTTATTGTATGAAATGGTGGTAGGAAAACCTGCTCCTGAAAAAGTAATGGAATACGCACAAATGGTAGGAATGATTTTATTATTAAGCCTGTTGGTTTTTGCTAACGGAAACGACATTTTAAAACTATTCTAAATTGTTTGAGGCGCTAAGTACATATCACTTAATTATTATCTTTTCAATAACGATAATCATTTCGTATTTCTTTAACCTGTATGCTAAAAAATCAGGAATTCCTGCTGTACTTTTATTAATTGGATTAGGAATTGGAATCAATTATACTTTGCGTTTTTCGGGTTTCCCAAAACCTGACTTGCTGCCTGTACTTGAAGTATTAGGTGTTGTGGGTTTAATCCTAATTGTATTGGAAGCGGCATTGGATTTGCAACTACTAAAAGAAAAAATTGGACTTATTGTTAAATCCTTTTTGGTTGCCCTAATTGGGCTTGCAGGAACTTCTTATTTGTCCGCTTTAGCGCTTAACTACTTAATGGAAGTTGAGGTGTTGAACGGACTGCTTTACACTATTCCTCTTTCTATTTTAAGTTCAGCTATCATCTTACCAAGTATTGATGATTTGGATGAGGATAAGCGTGAGTTTATGATTTACGAAAGTACCTTTTCGGACATTGTTGGGATAATTGGTTTTTATAGCGTGCTAACTATGGTGGGTTCGCACACTGGAGAAAGCGTATATGGTGAGGTGTTTGGTGACCTAGCGTTAACGATTGTTTTCTCAATTATCATTTCTTATATTCTTATCTATATTTTCCAAAACATAAAAGGACATGTAAAATTGTTTTTGCTGATTGCTATCCTTTTACTGTTGTATGCTGTTGGGAAAATGTTCCATTTATCTTCTCTTATTATCATTCTTATTTTTGGGATGATATTAAATAACTACAAAGTGTTTTTCAGAGGTGGATTAATGAAATTATTGAATGTAGAAAAGGTAGAGGGGGTGTTGGATGATATGAAGGTTATTACTGCTGAAACAGCTTTTGTAGTTAGGACTTTCTTCTTTATTATTTTTGGTTGGTCGGTTTATTTAGGGAGTTTGTTGAGTTTTAAAGTAATTGGGATTGGCTTGGTTATTTTGGCAATTATATATGCAGTAAGGGCAATTGTCTTATTCCTATTTAATGGAAGAGATATTATTACGCAACTGTTTTTAGCCCCAAGGGGATTGATAACCATACTCCTATTTTTTGCCATTCCTGAAGAGTTAAGCATAGGTGCAGAATTTCAAGGAGTATTGCTGTTTGTTATTTTAGTGAGTTGCCTTATTATGACCTGGTCAATGATTGTAAATAAAAACAAACTTGCTCAAATTGGAGAATATGAAGAAGAGGAACTTTTAGAGGAAAAAGAAATTATTGAGGAGGGGGAGACTCCTTTAGATGAATAGCCAACTCCTTTTCAGCTTTAAAACTGATATCTCTAATATCGATATCCCCTTAAAACTCAACAATCCTTTTAACATAGTTATTCCTGAAATTGCAAAAATAGCAGCAAAGGAATTTCAAGAATTCATTGCTCTAGAATCCAAAAAATGGGATTATGATTTTAGTACCCAAAGAGGGAAAATGTTTGGAGTTCTTGTGGTTCAAAAACTAGATAATACTTATTCTTACTTAGGAACTGTTTCAGGAAAACTACCGAATAATATAATCTGCAATAAATTTATTCCATCCGTTTTTGATAATTCTACAAATGATTTTTTCATCAATAAAGGAATGTCTGAATTAACTGAAATTGGCAGTCAAATTAAAAGTAGCAATAACCCCTCAAAGATTAATACACTAAAAGAAAGTCGAAAGCAAAAATCAGTTGCCCTACAAAAACGACTATTTGAGAATTATCATTTTTTAAACCCTTCAAGAGAAAGGAAAAATCTATTAGAAATTTTCAAAATCTCATCACATGGAAATCCTCCTGCTGCCTCTGGGGAGTGTGCTGCTCCTAAGTTACTACAATATGCCATTGAGCATAAATTAAAACCAATTGGTATTGCTGAATTTTGGTGGGGGAATGCAACAGAAAACAAGAAACACAGAAGTTACTACCCAGCTTGCAAAAACAGGTGCCGACCTATTTTAGAATTCATGCTAGAAGATACTGAGTTATTTACTAAACAGGAAAGAGAAGTTAAAACCAAGTAATACCTCATCTTTTTTCCTAATTTTGCACTCTCATTTTATAAAAACAAATTACAATGATCGACATTAAAAAAACATTAGATGTATTAGGGATTAAAGCATCTAACAATGGTACTTCAACAGGAGCTAATTCTTTTGGTGGTGGTGCTGAAATTGAATCTTACTCGCCAGTAGATGGTAGTTTAATCGGGAAAGTTACTGCAACTACTCCTGAGGAATATGAAAAAGTAATGC
>Ga0206679_10002320_pt1 | contig 15154 bp, 9 predicted proteins | sample M110012015metaG_FD_155464 | JGI IMG/M metagenome (GOLD analysis project Ga0206679, IMG submission 155464) | Ammonia-oxidizing marine archaeal communities from Monterey Bay, California, United States - M1 100m 12015 | ecosystem: Environmental > Aquatic > Marine > Intertidal zone | place: USA... | reverse complement strand
CCAATTATTAATCTGATCTACTTCTAATATTCGTTCTTGTGTCCAACCAAGTGGACCGCCATGACCTGTATAGTTTACAAGAAAAGATCCATTATCTATTCTTCTATCAATTGCATCTTGGGCCTGCGGGCTTCTAGGTCCTCCAGGAGTAGATTCTTGAAGATAACTATCTAAGTAAATCTTTTCAATATTAATATTCTGATAATTTGTATCAATATAGTTTGCAAGATTATTGGCTTGTAACATATGTAAATTTCCATCCTTTGCATCACCATCATCTGCTATAAATGTCACTGAATTACGCCAATCACCTAAAGTTTCAAAGCTATAGTATCTTTCAACTTTATCTACCATATCATTAGCTTCATTTAAACTTTTTACAGGAAGCCTTCCTATCCCAACATCAATTAAATCATTTACAAAGTCTCCATCATTATTATCAAGTAAAGCATAAAAATCGTCAGTTACATAAGAAGTTGTTGGATTTAAAGAATTCTGAGATTGAAATGTTGGTATATAGTTTGTATTATTACTAACTCTTTCTTTATTATCATAAGATCCATCTCCAAATAACAATGCATATCTAAATTGTGAATTTGTTCTTTTATATAACATTCTGAAGAAATCTCTTATTGCAGCTACATCTTGCTTTCCAGATGAAAACTCATTATATATCTGCTGTGGAGTTACTACTACAAAGGTTAAATCATCATAAATTTCATGAAATTCAGCAAGTCTATTTGCGGCATTTAAAAAATTGGGGTGAGTAATTATTACATACTCAACGTCCGAACCAAGAATATGTAAATTCTGATTTTCAATTTCTCCAATTAATTCAGCTTTTTGTAAAACATTATTAAAAACATAATATGTTTTAAGATTATTTAATGAATCTAAAAATGAAATTTCATTTCCAACTAGATTAGTTGGGACTTTTTTCACATTTAAAACATCTGATACATCCCAAACTTGAGTGAGATTATTTGCATTAGAAATTACAAACTTTCCAATTTCATTTAAAAAACTAGATTCTATATCTCTAAAATGTAAAACATTATTAGTCATTTGAAGAGCTCTTCTGGCATTTAATTGCAAATAATTTAGCCAACCAATTGCATTATTTTCAGAATAATTATACTCAATATCAATATTAATCTGATCAGAGTTTGATATAAATTGATTAGAATTAAGACCAGTAAAAGCATATGGTGTAGCATAATCATATACAATTTTTGAAACATTTACATTTGATAAGAAATTGTTATTTGCATTAATTGTAAAGTATGACTGAAGTAAAGATCTTGCTGCAACAGAAGTTTTTATACTCACAGGTTCATTTGTAATTAAATTAGAGAAATTAAATTCAAAAGAATATTTGTCGATTACTCCAAATCGTTCTCCATACCATTCTCTACCTGATTGGATTAAATTTTCAGAATTTAATTCATGAACTTGAAAATCATTAAATGAATTGATTGTTTTATCAAAATTAGAAAGAATAGGTTTTTGCTCTATCCTTTTTCCATCTGAAGAATTATCAATATTTAAAAAATAATAGTTTTTATCTGCATAAAGATGTTCATTATAATTAAAAACATGAGAAGAACTATCATAGATCCATTCATGAGCTGATTCTGCATAAAACAATACATAATCATCATTATTAAATATTCCGTTATTATTATTATCAATAACCATAATTGCATTCTCTTGTAAATCATTATACCGAAAATCTGAGTTTAGAGAAGGTAACATACCTCCACCATTACCATATAATTTAATGGAATTAATATCTAGGTTTGATGTAGGAATATTAAGATTTTGAAAGTCAGTATAGGTTAATTGATGAATACCATCGTTTGAAACACTAATTTTATACCAATCTCCAGAAGAAAGAACAGAGTTTTCTTGTGCTAACAAATGGTTATATATACTAAAAAAAAGAATTAAAATAAAAATTATATTCCTCATTTATCCTTAGGGTTATTCGTTTGTCTTTTATATATATCGATTATTACGATTAATTATTATGTAAAACTAGTAAATTTCTTATCTATCCAATATATAGTCCAACCTATTCACTAACCATGTAAAAACAACAAAATTACTTACAAAAGACAGAAAAAAAGAAGTTTAAACAAAGCTAATAATCAATAATTAAATCAGACTTATTAACGGGATCCTGTTGTAATTATTTCACATTTTTCCCATAAGCAAAAGGGAAAAACAAATAAAATGTTTATTTTTGTGAGATTTAAATCATGAAAAGACGATAATATGATCAATAAAATATCTAAATTAATACTACTTTTAGTAATATGTATTTTTACTAGTATTGATTCCCAGGCTCAAGATCCTGCATTTAGTCAATTCTATGCAAACCCTTTATATTTAAATCCTGCATTTGCAGGTGCTGCCCCTAAGGGAGCTCCTAGAACAAACCTAAATTATAGAGATCAATGGCCAGGTATTGGAAGAACATTTATTACTACGTCTGTTTCATACGATAAACATGTAGATAAAGTTGGAGGAGGATTAGGTATATTAGTTTTAAATGACAGAAGTGGTGATGGAAACATCCAATTAAATAGTGCATCACTTATTTACTCATATAACCTAGCAGTAAGTAAAAGTTTTGCTATTAAGGCAGGATTTGAAGCATCATTCAGGATGTTAAATCTTGACTGGTCTAAGCTTACATTTGGAGATATGATTGATCAGCAATATGGTTTTATATATCCAACACAAGAAAATATAGACAACAATCCTAGTAGTGTACAGTACCCTGACTTTTCAACTGGTTTTGTTGGATATACTGATAACCTCTATTTTGGGTTTGCTGCTCATCACTTAACTCAACCAGAACAAGGTTTTATTAGTGAGAGTCAATTACCCTCTAAATTTACAATACATGCTGGAGGTAATTTCCCATTGAATAAATACTCAAATAATGTAACAACAATATCTCCAAACTTTTTATATCAAAATCAACAAGACTTCAAGCAATTTAACTATGGGGTATATGTATATAGAGGTCCTGTTGTTGGTGGTTTATGGGCTAGAAATAGTGTAGAGAATTTCGATGCTTTTATTTTAATGGTTGGGCTTATTCAAGACAACTTTAAATTCGGATATAGCTATGATATTACTGTAAGTAACTTAAAAAACAGTAACACATTGGGTGCTCATGAAATTTCATTCACACTCTATATGCCTACTAAATCAAGATCAAAATCATTTAATACAATAAGCTGCCCACAATTCTAGTTAATATTTAAAAATATAAATTATGAAAATAAATAAATTAATCTCTGCAATTAGCATACTATTTATAGTTAGCTCATGCTCTAAACAACAATCGGCTGTTACTGGTTGGGATTATAATAATTCTAAAAACGGTGGATTTGAAGTAAACACTAACTTTAAAGAACAAATAACGGGTCCTGGATTGGCTTTTATTGAAGGAGGATCTTTTAGTCAAGGAAGGATTGAACAGGACATTATGTATGATTGGAATAATGTACCTAAGAGAGTTACGGTATCATCTTTCTATTTAGATGAAACAGAAGTTAGAAATGTAGATTATCGTGAATATCTAACTTGGCTAAAAAGAGTATATGGAAGTTCTTATCCAGAAGTCTATAATAATTCTTTACCAGACACACTAGTATGGAGAGACAAATTAGGTTATAATGAACCATTTGTTACTCAATACTTTAGACATCCAGCGTATGATAACTACCCAGTAGTTGGGGTTTCTTGGTCACAAGCTAATGATTTCTGTGTTTGGAGAACAGATAGAGTAAATGAAAGAATATTAATCAATGAAGGAATATTACGAGAAGATCCTGAACAAATTGATGACAATACATTTAATACTGAAGCATATTTAGCTGGACAATATGATGGTATTCAAGGAAGACTACTAAGAAACTATGACCCGTCAACGGGAGAAAAATTTAGAAAAGTAAAGATGGAAGACGGTATTTTACTTCCAAAGTATCGACTTCCAACAGAAGCTGAATGGGAATTTGCAGCTTTAGGTTATGTTGGTAATACAGATGAAGAAAATGTTGCTGATCGTAAAATATTCCCATGGAATGGGGCTTCTCTAAGAAACAGTAATAAAAATAATCAGGGAGAAATAATGGCAAACTTCAAAAGAGGAAGAGGAGATAATATGGGAGTTGCAGGAAATTTAAATGACAATGCAGACATCACAACAGATGTTCGTCATTACTGGCCTAATGATTATGGATTATATAATATGGCAGGTAATGTGTCTGAATGGGTAATGGATGTTTATAGACCAGTTACTGAACAAACTACTACAACTGATCATCGACCATTTAGAGGTAATGTGTACCAAACACCTCTAAGAGATGAGGACGGTTTTCTTGCAGAAAAAGATAGTTTAGGTAGAATGATTACGACGGATGTAGATGTGCAAGACAATGCTTATAGAAGAAACTATAAGAAAGCTGACAACATTAACTATCTTGATGGAGATATTGAATCTCAAATGGGTATTGATTGGAATAATTTCTTGAGCGAAAAATCTGATAAAGACACTTCAAGTATAAGACTAGATAAGTGGAATATGAATGCTTCAAAATATAAAGATCCAGCAAAAACTGGAAATAGTAGTGAGATGTATGATTATGGAAATTCATCTATGATTACTGATAGAACAAGAGTATATAAAGGAGGATCATGGAAAGATAGAGCATATTGGCTAAACCCAGGAACAAGAAGATTCCTAGATCAAGATCAATCATCTGATGCGATTGGATTTAGATGCGCAATGGACAGAGTTGGTGCTCCAAAGAGCAACTACAAAGAAAATCAAAGAAAAGGCACTGATTATAGTAAAAAGAATTAAGTAAAAATTAATAACTTTTTCTAAAAAACTCCATTTCTAATGGAGTTTTTTTTGATATGAAAATATCTAAACTATATAAATATTTTATAAAATTTCCAAATATAACTACAGACAGTAGGAATATTAAGAGTAATTCTATTTTCTTTGCTCTAAAAGGTAAAAACTTTAATGGAAATGAATATGCAAACCAAGCTATAGATAAGGGTTGTGAATATGCAATCATTGATGATAAAAGATTTCAACTAGATAGTAGATTCTTATTGGTAGACGATGTGTTGGAATGTCTGCAAGAACTTGCACAATACCATAGAGAGCAATTAATAATTCCAATAATTGCAATAACCGGAACAAATGGAAAGACAACATCAAAAGAATTAATAAAATGCTGCCTTTCATCTAAATTTAGAACTGCATCAACAACAGGAAATTACAATAATCATATTGGTGTACCATTAACTATTTTAGAGATTACCAAAGATCATCAAATAGCTATTATAGAAATGGGCGCTAATCATGAAAAGGAAATAGATTTTCTTTGTAAAATTGCTCAACCAAACTATGGAATAATAACAAATATTGGAAAAGCTCATCTTGAAGGATTTAAAAATATAGATGGAGTAAAGCGAGCCAAAAAAGAATTATATGATTATATCCATAAAAAAAATGGTAAGATCTTTATAAACCATGACGATAACATATTACAAGATATTTCAAAAAATATAGATTCAATTTCATATGGAAAGAATGGAGATACTAAAGGGGAAATTCATGAAGGATTAATTTTTATGAATGTCTTATATGATACACATGTAATAAGAACCAACCTAATTGGAAACTATCAATTTTATAATATAATGCTAGCAATCTGTGTTGCTAAACATTTTAAAATTTACACTAAAGAGATTGCTAATGCCTTATCAATATATAAACCTGAAAATAATAGATCTCAAGTAATCGATTCTGGGAAAAATACAATAATCCTAGATGCCTATAACGCAAATCCTTCAAGTATGAAGGAAATGTTAGAGTCTTTCTCCAAGATAGAGTATCCTAATAAACTTTGTATCTTAGGTGACATGGCAGAACTTGGAAAATCTTCTAAGAACGAACACGCTATAATAGTTCAACTGATTAATAAACTAAATATTTCAACTTACTTTATTGGTAAAGAGTTCAAGAAACTTAAAATAGAAAATACTTTTTCAGATATTAATGAATTTAGAAACTATTTATCTATATCTCCAATCACTGAAAGCACAATTCTAATTAAAGGATCAAGATCAGTCGCACTAGAAAAAATAGTAAAACACCTATAATTTATTTTAGACTATCATTCACTAGTTTTCTAATTACAATATAGAAAATAGAGATAAACGAGGCTAGAAAAAGACTAATAACGCTTATTAGCAAAATAGATATTTTAGTATCCTCCAATGGAAGAATAGGTTTGTCTATAACTTGAATTATTGGAGTTTGATTTAATAAAGTTAGCTTTGACACTTCTATATTTTTAACAAGTTCTAAATACATAGTATTTAGAACCTCAACATTTCTCATAAGTTGCAATTCCTTGAGTCTCCCAGATGCTTTAATTATTCTTTGATTAATATCTTTAATCCTTGCATATTCCTCTTCTGCTCTTTCTAAAACAAGAAAAACAGAATCAGCACGATTCTGAAGGAAATCAATAGTGTTAGTTGATTGCTTTGTTTGATATGAAATATACCTTCTACTCATCTCAGCAATCAAACTCTCAGAAAAGAGTTTTGCAAAATTCTCATTAGGACATATAAAAGATAAATATATTATATCGGTCTCATCATTTTTAATCTCGACAGACAATTCGTCTTCAACAATTTTTCCCCAAACCATTGTTATAATACTATCATGCTTTAAATCTAAAGCACTATTAAATCTTAAGTCTTGTAGATTTTTATCTTTATTCCAATCTGAATTTAAATCATAAATTGATATATAATGATGTATAAATAAATCATTTTCCCTAGAAATTATAGCTGATTGTAAAAGTGCTTTAGAAACAACCCCTCGAGTCTTTAGGAGTTCCATAATGTTCTTTTGACTAAAGGTTGAATTAGAGGCTCCAAACATATCAAATCCAAATTGACTTGCTAAGCCAGACATTGAGGATAATGATGGTGACTTCTGTTTATCTTCAACAACAAAACTTAATTCAGCTTTAAATTTAGAGTCTTGTATTGAAACTAAAAGAATTGAAGTAGAGACAAAAAGAAAAATAAAGATAAGAACCCTAAAACTATTAGCAAAAATCTCATCTTTCAATTCTTTAATTGTTAAGAAAATATCTCGCAAATCTATTTCTTGATTGTTTGACATAGTTTTCTTTATTGAGTCTGAACTCTATCAACTAATACCCAAAGAGTTAAGACTGCAGAAATTTTTAGCATTGCATTCTCTATCTGCTGATTCCAATCTATATTACTTCTATTCTTTCTTTTACTTTTTCTGTTTTTACTTGTTACACGGATTGTAGATCCTTTTGAAACTTTTGGAGACATTTTAAAGAATATGAAATTTTTAGACTTTTTGGCAATACCATTTGGATAAACTACAACTGTGTTGTTTTTATCATTTGATCTACTAAATCCACCTGCAAAATTTTTAACATAGAAATTAGCTCTTTTACTATTAAAATATGGCGCGCTAATTGAATTTCCTTGAAGATTCATAAGCTCACCAGTAATATGTACTACATCCATAATCTTAGGAATTATTATACTATCCCCCTCATTTAAAACTAAATTATGCTTAGATTGATTCGATTTAAGAGCTTTGTTTAGATCTAGATATACCATATCTACATCTATTTCTTTATCGAGATTTTTTAATTCCTTACTAAACATCATATTTGACTTCTGTTCTAACTCTTCAGTATATATAGAAGCAGATTCAGAATCATTCAATATAGATTTTCTAAGCTTATCAGAAATATTCATCTCTTCTAAATCATTGTCTTTATCTTTTACAACTTCAAACCTTCTATACATTTTAACACCATCTAAATAGGCGTAATTTGTTAGGCCTCCTGATCTTTGAATCAAAGATGATATCTTCTCATTTTTTCTTAAAATAGAATATGTTCCAGGATATTTTACCTCACCCATAATCTTAACATTTATAGCAGGCTCAAAATCTGGATTTGATCTTACAAAAATTTGATCATAAGGTTGTAGTGCAAATTCTTCCGCTTCATTACTTAAAACCAAATCATTGCCAATTATTACATTTTTCACTACAGCTCTTCTAGGCTTTAATTTGTTTGTATTAATATCATACTCCATTATTCTAGAAACCTCTACTCTACTTCCTTCAGCTTGTTGAGTTAATCCACCTGCTAAAAACAATGCAGATTGCAAACTCATTCCATCACCGTAGTTAAAATCTCCCGCTGATCTTACTGCTCCTTCAACAGATATATAAAAATTATCATCAAAATCATCTATTGAAAGAACATTTACCACATCATATTCTTGCATCTGAATATTATCAACATGATTTGGATTTTCTATAATACTTTCTAAATTAACTGATATATGTGTTTTTGTTCTATCCTTATTTAACCTTATTACATATGCTTTATCTGTAAATGTTTTTTGTGAAATACATTTTGCCCTCTGCAATAACTCCAATAAGTTTTCACCTTTCTTGTACTCATATTCTCCTGAAACACCAATATTCCCAGTAACAGTAATTACATTTGAAATCTTATTTGATATATTATTAATTACTAATTCATCTCCATCCTTAATAATCTCAGAATCCATATCAGCTGAATGCACATCATAAACTTTAATGTCATTATAGTCTAATCTCTTTAATGTAATAATATCTCTAAATGCTTTTGTTGAATAACCTCCGGCATATCTTATCATATCTCGTGCTGTCTCTCCATCTTTTGATTCATATGTATAAGGTCTATTTACGGCTCCTGTAACTTCAACTATACTTTTTGCTGGTGGAACAAATAAATAATCCCCATCTTGCAAATAAATATCGTTTGATTTTTCAGGATTAAAAAGAAATTGATATACGTCTAATGAATCAACTGTTTTTCCATTTCTCTTTATATATATGTTTCTTACAGATCCCAATTGAGTAGGTCCATTAGCAGCTATTAATGCATTAAAAGCAGTATTAATTGAAGGAATAATATATGATCCAGGATTATACACCTCACCCACTATATTAATAGTAATAACCTTTGAATATGATAAGGAAACATCAATTTCAGAATTTTGCATATCAAAAAATGTGCTAAATTTCTTCTTTAAAATAGAGCGCATATTTTTAAATGTCAAACCCTTAACATATATCCTTCCATAAGAACTTGGTGAAATATAACCACGAGAATCTACCTCTAAAGTCTCTGAGAAATCATTAAAACCCCAAATAGATATACTAATCTCATCTCCAGGACCAACCTTATAGTTTTCAGGTGCCTTAGCATCTAAAGCTTTTTGATAAAAAGCCAATTTATTATTTCGGAAAACATCTTGACCAAAAATCCTAGCTTTTGGATATGCTATAGAATCAAAAGATATTGAATCTTCAAAAAATAAATACAACTTATCAATATTTGAAATTGTATCATTATTAGTTTTTTGGACCTTATCGTACTTTCCTTTTCCATACTTAAAATCCATAGCTTCCTGTATTTCCTCTTCACTAAATCCCATCTGCTTAAGTACTTGTTTACTTGGTATATCACTTGGTCTTAAGTCATCTGGATTTGCATTAGATGGTAAAAAATTTCTGTAAGTTGATTTAAACCCTTTTTCACTATCTATATTTTGAGCCTTAACTAATGTAACACTTTGTATAATAATTAAGGATAATAAAAAATATTTTTTCATAACACTTTATTTTAAAATAGAACGAGAAATTACAATACGCTGAATTTCAGAAGTTCCTTCATATATTTGAGTAATCTTAGCATCCCTCATTAAACGCTCAACATGATATTCTTTTACAAAACCATATCCACCATGGATTTGAACTGCTTCGGTCGATGTCTTCATAGCTGTCTCAGAAGAAAACACTTTTGCCATAGCTCCTTCTTTGTCATAGTCCAATCCATTATCCTTTAACCATGCCGCCCTTAAACATAACATCCGAGCTGCATCTATTTCTGTTGCCATATCTGCTAATTTAAATGCTATTGCTTGGTGTTTTGATATCTCCTTTCCAAAAGCTTTCCTTTGTTTAGAATAATCAAGGGCTAATTCATATGAACCAGAAGCAATACCTAATGCTTGAGCAGCAATACCTATTCTTCCTCCTGATAAAGTTTTCATTGCAAAAGAGAATCCAAAACCATCATCTCCAATTCTATTCTCTTTAGGGACCTTAACATCTGTAAACATTATTGAATGAGTATCTGAACCTCGTATTCCTAATTTATTTTCCTTTTTACCCACTATAACACCTTCAGTATCTTTTTCGACAATAAATACATTAATTCCTTTATGCCCTAAAGATGCATCTGTTTGAGCAATAACTAAATATAATGAAGCTGTATTTCCATTTGTAATCCAATTTTTAGTGCCATTTAAAAGATAATAATCTCCCATATCAACCGCGTTTGTCTGTTGAGAAGTAGCATCACTACCTGCTTCGGGTTCAGACAAACAAAAAGCCCCAATTATCTCACCAGTGGCTAATCTTTTGAGATACTTTTTCTTCTGATATTCACTTCCATATTTCTCTAACCCCCAACATACAAGAGAATTATTTACGGACATAATCACAGCACATGAAGCATCAACTTTAGAGATTTCTTCCATTGCCAGAACGTATGAGATAGTGTCCATGCCCCCGCCTCCATATTCTGGACTAACCATCATACCAAGGAAACCTAATTCAGCCATCTTTCTAACTTCTTCTTTAGGAAAAAGCTGATCTTCATCTCTTTCTATAACTCCAGGTAACAATTCATTTTGAGCAAAGTCCCTTGCAGCTCCTCTAATCATTTTATGTTCCTCAGTTAAATCAAAATTCATTCTATAATATTTTTAAATAGGACTAACAAAAATACACTTTTTCAACTATCTTTGACTCTAGATGGGTAAGATTAATCACTATTCAGTTATTGGAGTTATGTCTGGAACTTCGTTAGACGGACTAGACCTAGTAAAATGTGTGTTTTTTAAAAAAAGCAGATGGCATTATAAAATTGAAAAAGGAACAACCATTAAATATTCAAAAAAATGGTCTAATATTTTAAAGACATTACACAAAAAACCATTACAAAAAATTCAAGAGACAAATATTAGTTATGGATCTCTAATTGGTAAAGAAATAAATAAGTTTATACGTAAAAATAAATTTAATGTAGATGTTATATCATCACATGGACACACCATTTTTCATCAGCCAAAAGAAAAATATACATTACAGATTGGTGATGGAAAAACAATTGCTAATACAACAAAACTATTAACAGTTTCAAACTTTCGTGAACTTGATGTCAAACTCAATGGACAAGGAGCTCCATTAGTTCCTATCGGCGATCTTCATCTTTTCTCAAGATACAAGTACTGTCTCAATCTAGGAGGATTTGCTAACATCTCAATAAAAGAACTGTCTTACATTAAAGCCTTTGATATTTGTCCAGCTAATATAATTTTAAATCACTTAGCACATAAATTAGGATTTGATTATGATAAAGACGGAGGATTAGGTAAACAAGGAAAATGCAATACCAATCTATTAGATAAACTTAACAAAATAGAATTTTACAATCAAAAGACACCAAAATCTCTTTCTAGAGAATGGTTAGAAGACAACATCTTAAATATCATTGAACTAACTAAAATAAATATTAAGGATTTATTAGCTACATTCTATGAACATATTGGATGCCAAATTGGAAGAATTTTAAAAGATAATTCTGTATTAATTAGTGGTGGTGGAGCTTATAATAAATATCTATGTGAAAAGATTAAGAAATATGCTAAGTCAGAGATGATTATTGCCCAAAAAGATATTATTGATTATAAAGAAGCTATGATCTTTGGATTTCTTGGAGTATTAAAATTACGAAATGAGACAAACTGTTTAAAAGATGTAACTGGAGCCTTAAAAGATAATTGTGGAGGTGACATATATCATCCATATATTACAAAGTAATATTATATTTGCAAAACATTTAAAACCTAAGAAAGATGGAAGAATTAATGAAAGCATTTGAAGCTAAGAAACCTGAAATAGTTTTTGAATGGAGTGACAAAGAAACTGATGCTAAGGGTTGGATAGTAATTAATTCTCTCAGAGGTGGAGCGGCAGCTGGAGGGACAAGAATGAGGGTTGGAGTTACAAAAAATGAAGTTCTTTCACTTGCAAAAACCATGGAAATTAAATTCTCAGTTGCTGGTCCTGATATTGGAGGAGGAAAATCTGGAATTAACTTTGACCCTAAAGACCCTAGAAAGACAGAAGTCCTTAAAAGATGGTTTAAGGCTTCAAAACCAATTCTAAAAAAATACTATGGTACAGGAGGAGATATGAATGTTGATGAAGTGCATGAAGTAATTCCTTTCTGTAGAGATGAAGGGATTTTATTTCCATTAGAAGGAGTTGTTAACGGACATTTTAAGCTGAAAGGGGAGAAAAAAACAAAAATCATTAATCAACTAGTCCAAGGAGTTCCTCTTAATGTCACAACAAAAGGACTAAATCCATATAATTCAGGAAAATATTGCGTTGGAGACCTAATCACTGGTTATGGTGTATGTGAATCTGTTATTCATTTTTATAATATTTATGGTGGAAAATTAACAGGGAAAAGAGTAATTATACAAGGGTGGGGAAATGTAGCAGCTACTGCCGCATACTATTTAGCTCAAGCTGGAGCTAAAATTGTTGGAATTATAGATAAAAATGGTGGTCTACTAAAAAGTGATGGATTTTCATTTAATAAAATATCTGAACTTTTAGAAAAAAGAAAAGCAAACTACCTTGAAGACAAAGAGATTCAATCATTTGAAAAGATAAATAATGAAATATGGTCAATTGGAGCAGAAATTTTTATTCCTGCAGCAGCTTCTAGATTAGTTACAAATAATCAATTAGAAGAAATGATTAGCAATAATCTAGAAGTTATTTCTTCTGGAGCTAATGTGCCATTTGCAGATAAAGAAATTTTCTTTGGACCAATTGCTAAGAAAGCTGATAATAAGATTAGTCTTATTCCTGATTTCATTTCAAATTGCGGAATGGCTCGAACATTCTCTTATTTAATGCAAGAAAATATTAAGATGAATGATTTTGCTATATTTGATGCAGTATCTAAAACAATACATAACGCATTAAAGGAAACGTATAAAATAAATAACACTAAAACTAATATTGCAAGAACAGCTTTTGAGATTGCATTAAAAAGACTTATTTAATTATGAATCAAATTAAACTCTTTCTTCAAACAGAACATCTTGGTAATTCCGGCACAAACTACTTAATTTTTATTTCTGCAATTGTTCTTGGACTATTATTTAAAGGACTCATATCAAAATATTTAAGTCATTCTCTTTATAAGGTAATCGGTAAAAAAGAAAAAAGAGTTGGAGTAGAACGATTTGACGAACTATTAACAAAACCAATTGCATTTTTCATTATGCTTTCGATATTGTTTTTTGGGGCAAATCACCTTACATTTCCTGGAGAATGGAACATTGCTCCGGTAGAAGAATTAGGACTCAGAATGCTTCTAACAAAAGGATTCTCTTTAATCTATATCTATTCAATTTTCTTAATTATATTAAGATTAATTTCCTTTTTTGGAATATTACTACAAAAAAGAGCGGAAGAATCTGAAAATAAAATGGACGATCAATTGGTTCCATTTGCAATTGAAGCCATTAAATTTATTGCTTATATATTTTTAATTTTTATAATTCTATCAAAGGTTTTTGGAGCGAACCCAACCGGTCTTATTACAGGGCTTGGTATTGGAGGTATCGCACTCGCTATGGCATCAAAAGAAAGTTTAGAAAATCTTCTGGGGTCTTTTACAATTTTCTTTGACAGACCATTTACCGTTGGGGACACTGTCCAAGCAGGAAATGTAACTGGAAAAGTTGAAAAAGTTGGTTTTAGGAGTACAAGGATCAGAACATTTGACAGAAGTATAGTTACTGTTCCAAATAAAAAAATGATTGATGCTGAACTTGACAATCTAGGTCTACGACCAGTTAGAAGAGTAAAGTTCCATATTGGATTAACATACTCTACTACTACAGAGCAAATCAAGAATATAGTTAAAGAAATTCAAGAAATGATTAATATTCACCCAAAAACTAATGATGATGGGAGGGTAAGATTTCAAGAATTTGGAGCGAGCTCCCTAGATATATTAGTTATCTATTATGTAAATAGTCCAAAATGGGAAGACCTAATTAATGTTAAAGAAGATATCAACTACAAAATAATGGATATCGTAAAAAAACATAATAGTGATTTTGCCTTCCCATCTACATCTGTATATTTGCAGCAAGATAATTAAACCAAAACAATATGATCTATACCCTAATGATTGTAGTCTTTATTCTAGGCTACACTGCTATTGCATTTGAACACCCAATAAAAGTAGATAAAGCAGCATCTGCTCTTATAATTGGAGGTCTTGGCTGGGCCTTATTTGCTTTTTCAGGTGTTGATCATCACACATTAACACATGAAATACAACATCATATTGTTGATATTGCTGAGATATTATTTTTCCTATTAGGAGCCATGACAATTGTAGAATTAGTTGATGCTCATCAAGGATTTTCAATAATAACAGATAAAATTACAACGAATAAGAAAGTATACTTAATTTGGATCCTAAGTGTAATTACATTCTTCTTCTCTGCAGTACTTGACAATTTAACAACTTCTATTGTAATGGCAGCATTGTTAGGGAAACTCATAAAAGACAAAGAGACATTATGGTTATTTGCTGGTATAGTGATTCTTGCAGCAAACGCTGGTGGAGCCTGGTCTCCTATTGGTGATGTCACAACCATTATGCTTTGGATTGGAGGACAGGTAAGTGCTGAAAACATCATTACTTCTGTATTTATTCCATCAATTGTTTGCGCGGTAGTCCCTTTAATTTATTTAACTGTTAAATTAAAAGGTGATATAGAAAGACCTGTAAATTCAGAACTAACAGAACACAAGAAGAATCCTACTACTCCATTTGAAAGAAAATTAATTTTTTATTTAGGTGTGTGTGGATTATTATTTGTTCCA
>Ga0206679_10002319_pt1 | contig 15161 bp, 14 predicted proteins | sample M110012015metaG_FD_155464 | JGI IMG/M metagenome (GOLD analysis project Ga0206679, IMG submission 155464) | Ammonia-oxidizing marine archaeal communities from Monterey Bay, California, United States - M1 100m 12015 | ecosystem: Environmental > Aquatic > Marine > Intertidal zone | place: USA... | reverse complement strand
TTCAATCATTTCAATATTTATGATTAAAAATCCAACATAAACTATAATATGTAAAACACCTGCAATTGGTCTTCTTGTCATTTTTGACTGACCAAGTGCAACTCTAATCATATTTTGCCATCTATCTGCTTTTCTATCAGATCTATCAACATCTCTACCTAGTTTTATGTTAGATATTATCTTCTTTAAGTTTATGACAAATAATACCATAAATGCGATAAATAACACAACAAATATGATGTTTGATAATTCCATTATTCTTTATCTATTTTTGGTTCTACATATGGTTTATTTTGTGGGCTAATAATCGAAAAACTAACATACCTTTCAGGATGTAATTTCATATCAGTTATTAACTCATCCAATTCTTTTGAAGCTGACTTTAGGTTCTCATAAAGTTCTTTATCATTTACTAATTTACCTAAACTTCCATTTCCATTACTAATTTTATAAGTAATAGCATCAATCTTATTTAGTGTAGAAAGAATGTCCGCTTTTGCCAAACTATCAGAAAATGATGAGAAATTGCTAAGTATATTCTTTATTTCTGAATTTGAGGAGTTTAAATTTTCAGTAATAGAAGAAAAGTTTGTCATCATACTATTTATATTCTCTTGGTTTTCTTTCACCATTTTATCTACTATTAACATTGTTTCAGATAAAGTTGTAAATGTTTCATCTAAACTTATTAATGATTTACTTAAACTTTCTCGGGCCTCTTTATTTAATACAGTTGTAATAACTGTCATAACCGAATCAATAGATCCAATTAATTCCTCTGTTTTATTTTTAAGTGGCAGGATTTGAGCATTAACCTCATCTTGCAAACTAATTTCAATATCACCTATAAGTTCATCTCCTGAAACAACTAATGCAGAAGTATCACCTAAAACAAACGAAATTCCTTTAGTTCCCATCAAATCAAAAGAAACAATTTTAGCAACAGTATTTAAAGGTATCTGGATATCATCTTCAATATTCATTTCAACTCTCAACTCATTATTTCTTTCATTATCAAAGGAAATGTTAGTTATTGTACCAATTTTGTACCCTTTTATTGTAACTGAATTCCCCTCAGTTAATCCTGCAATCTCATTATAATACGAATGTAAAACTCTTGCGTTACTCATTACATTTACTCCCTTTAGGAAGTTAATACCGTAATAAAGTAAGAAGATAGATAGTAGAGAAATTACCCCAACTTTTATAGATGTGTATTTATTACTCATAATTTTATTTGTTTTGCAAATCTAAGGCTTCTTTTACACTTATCTGATTACCTTTATGAAATGCTATTATAAACGCACCAGGAAACTTTCCTGATCTGTATTTAATTTTAAGTTTGTCTGCTTGTTTTTTATCTGATGTTGCATAAATCAGATACTTAAATGTACCATTTGATTTTACTTCTTCTACCTCTAATCCAGAAAATAAATTTGAACTTTTCATAGATTCTAAATAAGTTCCTAACTGAATTTTATAAACAACTTCCTCAATTCTTTCTTCAACTATTTCTTCTTCCTGCTTTTCTTCTTGTTTTTCGTTTACAATTTTATCATCTGATTTTTTTTCTTCTATATCAACAGGAACACCATCCGTTTGTAATTTATATTCTTTAAAAGCTCTGAAAATTGCAGAAGCCATATAAACTTGTCCATCTTCAGAATGTAAAAAATCTTCTTCAGTAGGATTTGTAAGAAAACCTAACTCAACTAATACAGATGGCATATTTACCCTTGAAGTAACCCACAAAGGAGTTTGCTTTACTCCCCTATTTCTTCTGTTTACTCTATCTTCAAATTGTTTTTGTACACTATTCGCAATCTGAATACTTTGATCCATATAGATATTTTGTGTTAATGAAAAGATAATATAACTTTCAGGAGTATTGGGGTCAAATCCATCATAATTCTCCTCATAATTATCTTCCAAATATATCACAGAATTTTCTTTCTGAGCTACTCTTAAATTCTTTTCGGAATAATTTAAACCCATAACATGAGAAGAGGTTCCGTGTGCAGAAGACTTTGTAAAAGCATCACAATGAATGGAGATAAATAAATCTGCATTATTATCATTTGCAAAATCTGTTCTTTCTCTTAAAGTAGGATAAGAATCATCTTTTCTGGTATATAATACATTTACTTCCGGAAAAGCTTCCTCAATATACTTACCAACTAGTAAGGTAACTATAAGTGCTATTTCTTTTTCATTCTCTTTATACCTTCCTGTTCCTAAATTTCCTGGGTCTTTACCTCCATGACCTGCATCTAAAACAATGGTTTTTAAATTATTATTCTGAGATTGAGAAAAAGAAGAAAAATTAAATACGAAAAAAAGAAGAAAACACAAAAAAATGCGTTTACCTAATGATTCTGAATAGTGATAGAATTTACTTAGTTTTGCCAATCTAGAATTAATATTAGTTCTACTTACAAAAATAACACTTAGATTGAATAATAAAATAGTTATATATATTGCATTCATATTCTTATTAACAGGATTTTTCAACAATTCGTATGCAAATATTGTAAGTGATACAATACCTAAAAGCTCTGCAAATACAGTTTTAGAACACGATATCATCAGAAGTTGTAAAGATTCAATAATACAAGATATTATAAATAAAAAGATCTTTCTTTATGGGAATGCCTCTATTACTTATGGTAATATTAACATTATCGCAAACATAATAGAAATTGATTGGGATAAGAATACAATAAAAGCAATCGGAACAACAGACAGTTTAGGTAATTTAGTAGGAAACCCTGTTTTTAAAGAAGGAAATGAAAGTTTTAAAGCTACTGAGATACTTTATAATTTGAAAAGCAAGAAATGTATTGTAAAGAAAATAATAACAAAAGAGGGTGAAGGATATATACATGGAGTAAAAGTAAAAAAAACAGATACTGATATACTTTATCTGAAAAGAGGAGAATACACAACATGTGATGCAGAAAGACCTCATTATTCAATAAGAGCAAATAAGATAAAATTAGTTCCTAAAAAACAAATTGTAACAGGGCCAGCATATATGACTGTTTTTAATATTCCTACCCCTCTTGTTTTGCCTTTTGGTTATTTCCCTAATACTGATAAACAAAGTTCCGGAATAATTATTCCATCATACGGGGAAAGTGCAAACCTTGGTTTTTTCTTAAAAGATGCTGGATATTATTTCTCCTTAAATGATTATATGGATTTATCGATAAAAGGAGACATCTACACAAAAGGAAGTTGGAATGCAAAATCAAATTTAAGATATAAAAAGAGGTATAAATACAATGGAAACTTAAATTTAAGTTACGGAAATATTATAAATAGTGAAATTGGTTTCCCCGATTATAGCGTTAAAAATGACTTTTTTGTAAGATGGACCCACAGACAAGATCCGAAAGCAAATCCGACAGTAACTTTTTCTGCAAATGTAAATGCTGGTAGTAGTACTTACCATAAAAACAATACATTTACTACAACAAACGATTATCTTACAAATACTTTTACATCAAGTGTTTCATTAAGTAAAAGATGGGAAGGAACTCCTTTTAATATATCTTCTAGTTTAAATCATAATCAAAACACCCAGACACATAAAGTAAACCTTACTCTACCAGATGTTTCTTTTAGTATGAATAAAATATATCCTTTTAAAAACATAGGAAATAAAGGAACAAAAAATTGGTACGACAACATAGGAATAAGATATAATTTAAATACAAAAAATCAGATATCTACAGAAGATTCATTATTTTTCCATAGAAGTATTTTACAGGATTTTAATACAGGTATGAGACATAATATTCCTATTAGTTCATCTTTTAAACTGATGAAATATTTTACCGCAACACAGAGTATAAACATTTCTGAAAGATGGTATTTAAATCAGATAGAAAAACAATGGAATGGAACAGAACTAATTACGGATACAATAAATAAATTTACTAGAGGTGGAGACTATAACTTTTCATCTTCAATAAACACTAAAATTTACGGAATTTCTCAATTTAAAAAAGGGAAAATTGCAGCATTCAGACACGTAATTACACCAAACTTATCTTTTACATATAATCCTTCTTTTGAAGATGAAAAGTATGGGTTCTATAAAACTGTACAATCTGACAGTTTGGGTAACACACAAACATATTCTGTAATGGAAAATGGAATTTATGGAAGTCCAAGAAAAAATGAAAGTGGAAATATTTCTTTTAGTTTAGGTAATATCTTTGGAATGAAAATAAGGAGTAAAAAAGATTCTACAGAAAAGATTAATAAGATAAAACTAATTGAAAGTATGAACATAAATTCCTCTTACAATATATTTGCAGACTCCTTTAACTTCAGTAATGTTAGTTTTAATTTCAGAACAAAACTTCTTAATAAAATAAATATAAGTTATAGTAGTGTATTTGACCCTTACACACTATCAGAAAATGGAAGAGAACACAAATTTGAATTATTAGAAAACAACAGAATTGCCAGATTTAAGAATTCAAACCTTTCCGCAGGCTTTAGTATAAATGATAAAACTTTTACAAAATCTAAAGAAGATTCAGAAGAAGAAAGAGATTTTTATAAAATTCCATGGAATCTTAATATGAATTTTACACAATCTGTAAATAAAGGAACTACTCTAAATTCCGAAACTACATCTACAAATACTTTAGGTTTTTCTGGAAATATAAAAATTACTCAAAAATGGAAGTTAGGATTTCATTCGGGTTATGATTTTACAGATAAAGATTTTTCTTATACTTCTATTGATGTTTACAGAGATCTACATTGTTGGGAAATGAAATTTCATTGGATTCCTACAGGATATCAACAGTCGTACACCCTATCTTTAGGAGTAAAAGCAGACATACTTAAAGACTTAAAACTAGAACGAAAAAAGGACTGGATTTCTCCTGATTTTAATTAAGACAAAACCCAATTTTTAATTATTTGTTTTCCGTGCGGAGTTAAGACAGATTCCGGGTGAAATTGAATACCTTTTACATCAAACTTTTTATGATTTATTGACATAACTAATCCTTCTTCATTTTTGGATGTAACCCTCAGATTATCTGACAAACTACTTTCATCAACAACCCATGAATGATAATGAGCAACTTGAAATCTTTTAGGTAAATTATCAAACAATATATCTTCCCTAATGGCAATGTTTTCTGAAGTTACTCCATGTTTTACTTCTGATAGATTCTTTAAATCAGAACTAAAAAACTCAGCAATAGCTTGGTGTCCTAAACAAATTCCTAAAATAGATTTTGAGGAATAATAATCTCTTAAAATATTGAAAATTTCTGGATGATCTTTTGGTAAAGAAGGTCCTGGAGACAATATAATTTTATCGTACTTTTTAACCTCTACTTCATTAATTTTATCTGATCTAACAACATCACAACTTTCAGAAAATTCGCTTACATAATGATGAAGATTATAAGTAAAAGAATCAAAATTATCAATAATTAATACTTTCAATTATTTATATTTTTCTAATTCTAATTCTATGTTTTCTAAAACTAACTCAATTCCTTTCTCAAAGGAAATTTCATGTTTCCAACCAAGGTTGTTTAGTTTACTTGCATCCATTAGTTTTCTTGGAGTGCCACTCGGATACTCTTTATTATAAACCAAATCACCTTCAAAACCGACTTTTGATTTAATAATTTCCGCAACTTCAGAAATTGAATGTTCTACTCCACTACCAACATTTACAAATTGTTTTTCATTATAATTTTTCATTAAAAATAAACAAGCCTTAGCGCAATCATCTACATGTAAAAATTCCCTAAATGGAGTTCCGTCTCCCCAAATTTCTACTGAATTAATATTATTGTTTTTTGACTCATAAAACTTCCTCAATAAAGCAGGAATCAGATGAGAAGATTTTAAATTATAATTATCATTTGGTCCATATAAATTTGTTGGCATTGCAGAAATAAAATTACAATCGTATTGCTCGTTATAAAACTCACACATCTTTAGACCTGAAATTTTTGCAATTGCATAAGGTTCATTTGTAGGCTCTAATCTCCCAGAGAGTAGATATTCTTCTTTTAGTGGTTGCTTTGCAAATTTTGGATAAATACAAGAACTACCCAAGAACAATAATTTCTTCACTCCATTTTTAAAAGATTGATGAATTACATTATTCTGAATCATCATATTATCATACAGAAAATCAGCTTTATAAGTGTTATTTGCCAAAATACCACCAACCTTAGCAGCTGCCAAAAATACAAATTCAGGATTTTCATTCTCAAAAAAATGTTTCACATCTAATTGATTTCTCAAATCTAATTCAGAAGATGACTTAACAATTATATTATTAAATCCCTCAGATTTTAACAACCTAAAAATTGCAGAACCAACCATGCCATTATGTCCTGATACATATATTTTAGAATCTTTATTCATTGTTTTTTGGCTTTTTTATGTACTGAGAAATTTTAGATAATGGCTTTCTTATTCTTAAAAAAGTAGGTGCTTTCAAATTATTCATTTTCCAAGATTTAATATCTTCTTTATTTCCTTTTATTCTACTCCAAAATGATTGATTACTATATCCTCCATCTCTCATTTTAACTGTAATTTTATTAAGATAAGTTGTAGAAACATTATTTTTATAAAGTAATCTTAGAATCATTTCATAATCAGCAGCACTTTTTAGTTTATCAGAGTATAGTCCGAATTTATTATAAATTTCCTTCTTTACAAAGAAAGTAGGATGAGGTAACATCCACCCTTTTTCAAATTTCACTCTATTAAACTCTCCTGACTTCCAGTATCTTTTTATTATATTAGTATCTTCAGGATTTACATAAAGTAAATCTGCATATAAAGTATCTGAATTACATTTAGTTATTTTATCAACCACTTCTGAAATAACTGAGTTATTCATATAAAAATCATCAGAGTTTAAAATTCCAATTATATCTCCAGTTGAGGATTTAATTCCTTTATTCATTGCATCATAGATACCATTATCTTTCTCTGAAACAAAGTAAGATATCTTACCACGATAAGATCCAATAATTGATTTAGTTTTATCTGTAGAGTTCCCATCAATAATTATGTACTCAATATTCTTATAATCCTGACTCAGAACTGATTCAATAGTTTCTTTAATTGTATTTTCACTATTAAAGGAAATTGTTATAATTGATATTTTAGGTGATTTATTCAAACTCTATCTTTTAATCTTACAGCAGGATTACCTCTATAAATAGAATATTCATCAAGATTAGATGAGGCTACAGAATTAACAGATAATACTGAATGATTTTTACAAGTAACATTTTGTAAAACTACTGACTTAGCTCCTATCCAAACTCCATCTTCAATAATGATTTTACCAATCAACAAATCAAAAGTAGAAGATTTGTAATTATGACTTCCGCAAAGCAACATTGAGCCCTGAGAAAGACATACATTATCACCGATTATAATATCATCAAGATTATCAATCCAAACTTTTTCACCAATCCAAACATGATTTCCTATCTTTAATTTCCAAGGATATTTAATATTTACTCCAGGTTTAATAATTACATTACTTCCTACTTTTGCTCCAAAAATCCTCAATAAAAAAACTTTAACATTATTAAAAGGACATAGTTTACTCTGTAAAAAGAAAACATTAACAAAAAACCATAGAAATCGAATAAACTTATTTCCTGGTTTATACCAATCATTATTATATTTTGATAAATCTGTTTTCACTTTTATTATTTTAATTTCTAAGAGTTTCTAAAAATTTATTTGTAATTATTTTCCAATCAAAAGTAGAATTAACATAGTTTTTTATCTGTTCTTTATTAAAATTTCTTTCTTTTATATCAGATAATGACTTAACAAAGCCACTTATATCATTCTCGGTAAAAATACCACATTTATTTGTTTCTATTTCGTTCCAGGAGGTTTTATTTGAAACTATAACTGGAGTTCCACATGCCAAAGATTCCGCAATAACTATTCCAAAACTCTCAAAATGAGATGCTAATATAAAAGCAGTAGAATTAGTTAATAATTCACATTTCTGAAAATGATTTACAGCTCCAATTAAAAATACTGAATCTTGTAAATTTAATCTTCTAATTTGTTCTTCTAAGTTCTTTCGTTCTCCATCGTCTCCTCCAGCAATAATTAATTTATCATTTTTATGTGATTTCAGATGTATATTAAAAGCATCAATAATAATATCAAATCCTTTTATCTCATGCAATCTTCCCATAGAAAAAAACACATCTTCAACTTTATCAAAACTAGAAGAAGTGAAATTATTAACTAACTTTATTTTATCTATTTTTTTGGAATTTTGAAAGGATTGAAAATCAATTCCATCATTTATTTCCACAACATCTGAGTTTTTAAAAACATTTTTAATATCCTTTACCTCCAAATATGAGCAAGCATGCCATCTTACATTTTTTATAAAAGGTCTTATTAAAAAATTTATCCATGTTTTTTTTATCCATTTTTTCTTGTATTTTAAACCCCAACTTGACAGACTTCCTCTAGGGCAAATTATGATTTTCTTTTTCTGAAGAAAACTAAACAATAAAGAAATAAAAACTGTATAATTAAATAAATACTGAATATAAACTACATCAGATTTTTTAATGTCAGAATAAATATTAAATAAAAATGACAAGGAAACAACATTAATAATTTGTTCGTGATAGTACTTTACATATACATTTTCAGTAATTTCTTTATATTTATTAGTCTCTAAATTCCTTAACCTTTCTTTACCATTTGCATTAGTAGTAGAAACAAAAACTTTTACACCATTATTTCCTATTTTTTTTGATAAATCCCATGTTGAAGAAATAGGACCTCCATAAAAAATAGCAGGATAAAAAGAAGAGGACACTAAACAGATTCTCATCTTGTATAATGTTTTTTAGTGTACCAGTAATTAAGAATATTATCACCTCCTCTTAAGATGTTTTTCAAAGAAGATAAAGAAGAAAATTGAATTAAACTTCTTCTTTTAACAGAAGGAAGAACTTCATTAGAAAAACTACCTGGAATAGAGGAATATTGTTTTTTATATCCAACTTCATTTGCTATTTTAACTACTTTTTCAGAAAATAATCCTTTGGGGAAACAAACTGAACTCACTTCTTTCTTAATTGTTTTTTCTAATATTTCTTTAGATTTTTTTAATTCATCAACTAATTTTTCATCACTAATAAAAGGTAAATCAGCATGAGACTTGGTATGTGATTGAAAAGTAATTAAATGGTTTTGACTTAATTGAATTATTTGTTCTTCTGAAAGGTAATTATTTTTACCAATAAAAGAAGTTATTACAAATATGGTGACAGGAACTTTTAATCTATTAACTACTTCTATATTTTCGAATATCCCTTTCCAAGCATCATCAAATGATATCTCAATTTCATTTTTTTCTTTTGTAATTCCCGAAACTATCTCAAATCCCATGGATCTGATTAGTAATATATGCTTTTCAAATAAATCTACAGATGTAGACATATCAGTAAATGTCATATCAGAATGAATATCATGGTAAAAAACACTTTTACTTTTCCTGGAATTTTTAAGAAATCCGAATATGAATATTAATATATCTTTTAAAAAACCCATTAATTACAACTTCTATTTATCATCTCTAGTAAATTATCCTCATACAACTTATAATTCCATTTGTTAACCATTAGTTTTTTCGCGTTTTCAGAGCACTTCAAAAGTAATGATTTATTATTATATAATTCTAACATTTTATCCTCTAATTCTACCCAATTATCAATGACAAATCCTGTTCCTCTCCCTTCAATTAAATCATGTACCGCACCTACTTCAGAGTGAGCAATAACTGGCAAAGAAGCTGACAAAGCTTCATTTACAACCAATCCCCATTGTTCCCAAGTAGAAGGAAATACAAAAACAGATGAATCTTTATATATTTTAAGTAAATCATTACCAAAAACTGTACCTTTAAAATCAATTTTTGGGTGATTAAACCTCTCTGTTAATTTATTGTAATTTTTACCACCACCTACAATTATTAACTTAGCATTTAATTCTGAAAAATTCTTAATAAACTTTTCACACAAAACATCAACATTTTTTGTAGAAATTAATCTGCCAACATATAAAAAAGTAAAGGTATTAGGAAAAGTCTTTTCATTCAAAAACTTATCATTATTAACCATCATTGGGATCAAAATAATTCTATCTTCATTCATCCCATAAAACCTAAATAAATCCTTATGTGTTTTACTTCCTCCAGCAAGACCTATAACATATTTATTTCTAAAGAAAAATGATAAGTAAATCCTCTTAAAGAACCTTTTTATAAAATTACTAGGAATCCTTAATTTTGTATCAGATTCAATTGCAATCGGTTTCTTTCTGGTGGAAAAAACATTAAGGAAGAAAGTTAAAACAAAAATATAATTATTATATCCATTAATTATAATGAAATCTTTTTCCTTATGAATTGAGTAAATAAATTTAATTTTTTTAAAAAAAGATAACTTATCCAAGTATGTTTTATTTAATTCTAAATCAGACTCAGCTAAAGAATCAGATTTAATAAAACAATAATCAAATTTATTCGGATCGTAAACATTATGAACCAAATCAATTGTATAAGATGCAGGCTCTACAAAATAGTTAAACACTTTCATTCAAATTTCATTGTAATACAAATTTCACAAATATAAGTAAAGAATAAAGAATATTCTATTCATAAACTATCTTTTCCTTATAATCTAGAAAATTTTGAGAAAGATAAAAATGATAAAGCAAACCAAAACAAAATTGTATGAAATTGATTAATTCCAGTTATAAAGGTTTCAAAAAATGACAAGAAAATAGTAATTAAAACTATGTAAGAGTAAATTACATTATAATCTGAATTATCTTTAAAAAACTTTAAAACTTCAACACTTTTTCTCAAGAACACAAAAATAACTAGTAATCCGAACAACAAACCATATTGCAATAAAATACTCAAATATCCATTATGAGCTGACATAATTTTACCTTTTTGATGATCAGATATTAGACTTGACGCTGGCAAACCAGAATACTGTGATAATCCATATCCTGTAAAAGGTTTCTCTTGAAGGTTATACAAAGCAAATTCCCATTGTTCTGCTCTATCCTCAAAAGTTCCTTGGTTTGTCACTCTATTTATACTAGTATTTAAATTTGTTGAAGAAATAAGAAAATACAAAAATATTGACATAATAGCATAAATAAAATTTCTGGTTGAGAGTCCGAATTTATATACAAATGCAATAACAATTGCAATTAAAGCTGCTCTTGATCCTGTTGAAAGGATGAGTCCAAATAATAAAAACAAAAGAAACAAGTCCTTATATGTTTTTTCTGAAGTTCTGAGTAATAAAAATGAAAATGCAAAGATTAACAAAGTAGAAAACTCATTCGGATTCCAAGTAATTCCTTGATACCTTCCGGAGAAAACATATGGATTAGAAACTAAACTAATAATAACCACAAGTAAAATAATATTTATTAATAATTTAGGAAACCTATCTTTAAAATAATCAAAGTTGTAATATACAGCAAAAGAAATTAGAGAAAACTGAACAAATCTTGCCATTAAAAACTGAACAGATTCTCTATTTAAAATGTCGTCAAAAATCACTAAATAAACAAGGTTTATAAGATTTAATATCAATAAAAATAAAAAAGATTTATGAAAGATAACTTCTTTTATCTGAGAAGGATTTACAATAATAGTCAACAATCCTACTCCCATTAACACATAAAAAATTATTGGAGCAATAGTGTCTTTTGTAAAATCTATCTGGTATAAAATTGTATTAAACAACAGAGCAACAAATCCATATTTTAGGAACCATTTCATCAGATAATTTCTTTGTATAATTTCTTAATGTTTTTATAGAACACCGAAAAGTATAGTAGATACAAGAGTACTGGTGCAAGAAGATAATAGTACATATTTGTATTTATTTGGCTTGAAAATGTAATTGAAGCCCAAAACAAAGGAACTGAACAAAAGATTAACCAAAACAATTCTTTACTAAATGGATTTATATTTATATTTTTCTGAATAAAGAATAATCTGGACAAATTTGATAATAACATAAAAATAATATACAAACTTACAATAGCTGACAAACCATAATCTTCTACCAAGTAAACCGCTAAACCTGTAATCAAAATCGCTTTTACACTTTCAATATATAAAGATTGTTTTTCTAAACCAGCCATTAGCATAAATGAACCTGTATTACCTGCTAATAATGATATAATCCTAGCTATCATTACAACTATAAGGTAATTTCTATATTCAAGTAATGAACCATCTTTTGCAAAAACCATTAGTATATCATCAGTAAAAAATATAATCAGAATAGAAAAAGGTATTGTAAGAAGATTTATCATAAAAGTTGTTTTCTTATATAATAAATTTAGTTCCGAAAAATTCTGTTCAGAAAACAATTTAGAGATTACTGGAGCAAAAATCTTTCTTAAATTTTTATTTAAAAATAATGTAAGTGCAGTTATTGTAAGAATAATACTATAAACTCCCATCATTTTTGGTGGTAACATTATTCCTAAAACAAATGCTAAAGATTGTCCGGAAAAGAACACAATTATTGAATTTAAATATATGTTTTTAGCGTATTTTATCACATCTTTACCAAGTTCTAATTTAGGAACATTACCAACTAGTAAATTCATTTCTTTTCTATGGAAATTATAATACAACAAAAATATCACAACAAATTGTGTTAAGAGTTCAGCAAAAACAAAATAAACTATATCAGATGAAAACTGGAAAACTAAAAATGTAAGAAAAGCTCTTAAAGGTACACTTACAAAAGTTCCGAAAATTATTATCTCACGGATTTTTAATACCGATCTATACATTGAAGTGATAATTCCCATAAAAATTGAAATAGGTGCATGTATTGATATTATCAATAATAAATAAGAGAAATTATCCGTATTAACATAAATATACTTATCGATAAAAGAGGAGGAAAAGAACATAATAGATAAAAATAAAATTGAAATAAATAATGCATATTTCAAGAATTTATGAATCAAAAATTTAGCTTTCTCTCTGTTTGATTGCATAAATGAAGGAAAAAACTTCAATATAACTAAAGGAATACCTAAAGACAAAATTGTATCTGCAAACATTGTAAAAGTGTGTGCTGTTGCATATTTCCCCCACTCTGAAGTACCAACCTCTCTAATTACATACGTTTTTACAAAAAAACCAACCACAAATGCAAAAACAGAACCTATTATTCCCCAATTTGCTTGTCTGACAATTAACTTTAACATAATTAAAATTTATAATTAAAATTAATAATATCCATCTTGTAGATTTCCTCTACTTTCTTAATCATATCTGAAGTGTAAATTTCTTTATAACTAACTTTTTTATTAGAATTATGATGATCTAATTCAATAGGGTTGTTTATTTTTTCTGACAGTTTTGAAATATCATCTTTCAAGTTTTCAAATCTTGCAATATAGTTTACATCTATTTTACCATCTTTACTACAAATAAATTCAGATTGAGGTATGAAATGCATTATTTCATAAATCATTTTTTTATTCAAACCATTTGTAACAAAATCCTCAAAATCTTTATACTCTTCCAGATATTGTTCATAAGCATTTCTATCATGAATATTTATTCCTCCTTTTGCCAAAAATTTGAAAGCAGAATATAATCTGTCCCACGGATTTCGTACAACTGAAAATGTGAAATATTCTGAAAAATCTTCATTAAATAAGTTCTTATAAAACATAATTGACCTATGCCCTTCCAAAGAAACATCACCGAAAATAGCTTTTGCAACAGATATACCTGCAGTTTTAGGAATATGAACAAAGATTATTTTCTTACTATAAAAGGCATTTAACAAACTACCCTTAAGATGTATTTTACGCATCTGTTTTTTAAGGAAACTTTTTTGTTTTAATCTGTTTTTTATATTTCTAAATAACTTAATCATTAAATATTTTATATTTCAGGAAGTCTGAAATAGTATTCTTAATATCATACTTCTTATCAAATTCAAAAATAGTTCTATTCTGTATAAAATCAGAAATTTTTTCTGATAATTTCTGATAATCAGATTTATCAATTTCCATTTTATCTTTATATTTTTCTGGAATCAACTCAGATACTCCCTGTCCTTTTACAGCAATAAATGGAGTGTTTGTTGCCCAACTTTCCATATACACACAACCAAGAGCCTCATAATAAGAAGGCAAAACAAACAAATCTATTTCATTATAAAACAGATTTAGTTTTTCATGTTCTATTTCTTTTTCAAAAGAAATGATTTCATTTAAATTGTTCTTATTTACATAATCCAAACACATATTAAAAGTAGGGCCAGAACCAATTAATCTTAACTTAATTTTCTCACCTGATAAATGGATTTCCTTAACTGATCTAATCAAGGTAATCTGGTCTTTAATTTTCCAGAAATTCGCTACACATCCAATAGTAAAAACATTTCCTTTTTTCTTTTCTATAGGAAAAAACTTTGAAGCATCTACACCATTATAAAGAACAAATTCTGATTTAGGATTATAATTTTTAAATTCTTTTAACTTATCTAAAACTAATCTAGAAACTCCAATATTTAAATTTGCTTTATTTAATTGTTTTAAAGAGTTCTTAATTAAATACTTTCTTTGAATTTTTTTAATAAAATCACTTCTCCCATTCTGAAGTTGCAGTACATCTAATCCGTGATGTTGAACAATCTTTTTGCAAATCAAATCATCCACAAGATAAGAAGCTGGATAAGTTACATGAGAATGAGAATATTGCACATTCTTAATTCCCTTTTTAATTAAAAAATCTAAGAACCTCTTTCTATTAATTTTATTAAACAGCCCAGGGAAAATAAAGAATGGAAAATCAATTGTTGTAAAAATACTTACTTTAAAACCATTAAATTCATAATCTTTTTCTGAAGAGAATAAAGACACAGTTTTAACAATTCTGACATCAAATTCTGTTTGCTTTCTAATCTCATTTACTTGATCAAAAATATAACTTCCAACAAATGAATCAATTGAAGGAAAGAATGGTGTAATCACTAAATATGTATGCTTATTCTTCAATTAAACTTGGGTATAAATTTTCAAATTCAGGGAAC